>Ga0209153_1000270_pt1 | contig 26952 bp, 29 predicted proteins | sample GraSoiAngelo_120_FD_185877 | JGI IMG/M metagenome (GOLD analysis project Ga0209153, IMG submission 185877) | Grasslands soil microbial communities from the Angelo Coastal Reserve, California, USA - 14_0919_09_20cm (SPAdes) (version 2) | ecosystem: Environmental > Terrestrial > Soil > Grasslands ... | reverse complement strand
GCGGGGCCTTTGGAGGATCGCGCCTGTCCGCCGGCGCGGGCGCAGGCCGACGATGAACTGGTCACGGCCTTGGGCGAGGCCACCAACTGGAAGCGGCAGGGCGATTTCGTGTCGTTCATCGGCACCAAGACGCTGCGATTCCGCCTCGATACCAATTGAAGCTGCGAAGAAGAAGCTTCAGCCTATTTCCAGATCGATGTGTCCGCATCCCAGCGCTGTCCCTTGAGTTCCTTGGTCAGCGCGTCGACCGAGCCGTTGTCGTCCTTTTGGTCGCTTTCCTCTTCGCCTGAGGAATCGTCGGACAGTGACAGCCTCGGGCCGGCGGATTCATCCGCCGTCGTGATGACGGGATTGCCGATCCACAGCATCAGTTTGTCCGACGCGCCAGGCTTGTCAGCCGACACCAGGCCGGTGACCTCAATCGTATCGGTGAGCTCGAGCGCGGGAACAAGCTGGTTCGGCCGCTTGAACGTCAGTTTCAGTTTTCCGGTCGTGGCGTTCCAGGCCGATGATAGGGCTTTTGCCGAAAGCCTCCTGGCAAGCACTGCGGAAACCGCGGATGCGAGCTTCTCCCTGTTGAGCTTCTCGCCGTCGCGCCAGTCGGCGGCTGGGAAACGGACGGCGCGGTCCATTTCGACGACGCCCGTGGTCCAACCGGCTGCGCTGACGCCCGTTTGCGACTTCGCCTTCGCAATCAGCGCCGCGGCGCGCTCCGGATCCACGGCCATGGTGATAGTCTGCTCACCGGCGCGCAGTGCATCGCAGGAAACGGCGAGACTGCTGAGCGCGACCTCGACGTCTTGGCCTTTCAATCCTTTCAGGAATTCCAGCGCTGCGTCGAGTTTCACCCGCACGCCGACCGATTCCGGAGAAACTTCGGTAAAATCCTTAGGCGCCGTGGCGATGCCGTCATCGGTCGTTTGATTGTCCTGAAATTCCTTTTCGGACAGATCGGAATTGTCGCTTGAAGCCACTTCGGTCACGGCCTCGCCGACCGAGATCTGACCCCTGAATTCAAACGTGTCGCCGGTCGGCTTGCGTGTCAGTTTGATCGTGACCGGCAATTTGGCGCCAATGCTCTGCGTGGTTCCGGTCATGGTCTGACCGCTGACGGCGAGATTGGCGACGAAACGGTCCTTGCGATCGGAGCCTTTTTCGACCGGGTAGCAGACATCAAGCAGCGCCGACGTGACGGCCTTGCCCTGCCTTGTCTCTTTCAGGATGACATCGGCACTGCCGCCCATCAGCCCGTCGATCGCGGTGAAATATCGGGTCTCGTTCGCGGCAGGTACTGCCTTCGGGGACAGCTTCATTGGTTCAGCGAAGCCGAACTCGGGCGTGGCCGTGATCAGAACGGCCAGGCAGAACAAAAGCGCGCGCATATGAAATTCCTTGGGTCAGCCAGGTTTGGCTTTCACCGTAGTGCTTTTTTGGCGGTGATTAAATTGGAAAGCTGCGAACAGTCAGCCAAAAAAAGAAGGCCGCCGGGAGGCGGCCTTCTTCGCTCCGTCAACGAACGGACCGGCCCTAGAAGCCCATGCCGCCGCCCCCGCCAGGCATCGGCGCCGCCGGTTCCTTCGGCAATTCGGCAACCATGGCTTCGGTCGTCACCAATAGGCCGGCGACGGAAGCGGCATCCTGCAGCGCGGTCCGCACTACTTTCGCCGGATCGATGATGCCCTTGGCGACCATGTCGACATACTCCTCGGTCTGGGCGTCAAAGCCGAACGTCTCCGACTTGTCCTCGAGAATCTTGCCGACCACGATCGAGCCTTCGACCCCGGCATTCTCGGAGATCTGGCGCACCGGAGCTTCCAGCGCTTTCAGCACGATATTGATGCCGGCCTGCACGTCGGAATTATCGTTGTGGATGCGGCCGACCGCCTTCTTGGCGCGCAGCAGCGCGACGCCGCCGCCCGGCACGATGCCTTCCTGCACGGCTGCGCGGGTGGCGTTCAGCGCGTCCTCGACGCGATCCTTCTTCTCCTTGACTTCGACCTCGGTCGCGCCGCCAACACGGATCACCGCGACGCCGCCGGCAAGCTTGGCGAGGCGCTCCTGCAGCTTCTCGCGGTCGTAGTCCGAGGTGGTCTCCTCGATCTGCGCCTTGATCTGCGTCACGCGGGCTTCGATGTCCTTTTTCTTGCCGGCGCCGTTGACGATCGTGGTGTTCTCCTTGTCGATCACGACCTTGCGGGCGCGGCCGAGCATGTTGATCGTGACGCTTTCGAGTTTCATGCCGAGCTCGTCGGAGATCAGTTGACCGCCGGTCAGGACCGCGATGTCCTCCAGCATCGCCTTGCGGCGATCGCCGAAGCCGGGCGCCTTGACGGCCGCGACCTTCAACCCGCCGCGCAGGCGATTGACGACCAGCGTCGCCAGGGCCTCGCCTTCGACGTCCTCGGCGACGATCAATAGCGGACGGCCCGACTGCACCACGGCCTCGAGCACCGGCAGCATCGCCTGCAGGCCGGACAACTTCTTTTCGTGCAGCAGCACATAGACGTCCTCAAGCTCGGCGGTCATCTTTTCGGCGTTGGTGACGAAATAGGGCGACAGATAGCCGCGGTCGAACTTCATGCCTTCGACGATGTCGACTTGGGTCTCCAGCGACTTGTTCTCTTCGACGGTGATGACCCCCTCATTGCCGACCTTCTGCATCGCCTGCGCGATCATCTTGCCGATCGCGGCGTCGCCATTGGCCGAGATGGTGCCGACCTGTGCCACTTCCGAGGAGGCGGCGACCGGCTTGGCGCGCTTTTCGAGATCCTTGACCACGGCATGGACCGCAATATCGATACCGCGCTTGAGGTCCATCGGGTTCATGCCGGCGGCGACCGACTTGGCGCCTTCACGGACGATCGCAGCCGCGAGCACGGTTGCGGTGGTGGTGCCGTCGCCGGCGGTGTCGTTGGTCTTGGAGGCGACCTCGCGCACCATCTGCGCACCCATGTTCTCGAACTTGTCGTCGAGCTCGATTTCCTTGGCGACGGTGACGCCGTCCTTGGTGATGCGCGGGGCGCCGAAGCTCTTTTCAATGACGACGTTGCGGCCCTTGGGGCCGAGCGTCACCTTGACGGCATTGGCGAGAATATCGACGCCACGCAGCATGCGCTCGCGTGCGTCGCCGGCAAATTTCACGTCCTTGGCAGCCATTTTGAGATCACTCCTGGAAATGACCTCATCCAGAGGAGCGGGCTCTTGCCCGCGTCTCGAGGGATGAGGTTGTGGATGGATGATGACCCTTCGAGACGGCAGCTCCGCTGCCAGCTCAGGGTGAGCAAGACAGGTCGCGTTAGGCGAGCACGCCCATGATGTCGGACTCCTTCATGATCAGGAGTTCCTCGCCGTCGAGCTTGACTTCGGTGCCCGACCATTTACCGAACAGCACGCGGTCGCCGATCTTGACGTCGATCGCGATCAGCTTGCCGCTTTCGTCGCGGCCGCCTGGACCGACTGCGGTGATTTCGCCCTGCGACGGCTTTTCCCTGGCGGTATCGGGAATGATGATGCCGCCCTTGGACTTTTCTTCGGCGTCGATGCGCTTGACCACGACGCGGTCATGCAGCGGACGAAATCTGGATTTAGCCATGACGTTTCCCTTTGGAGGCTCGGTTGTCTGATCGGATGGGAATGCGGCCGGTTCCGACACCGTCGTGGGTCGAAATGGCTCGCACCCTTAGCAATCGCAGTCTTAGAGTGCTAATTGTGCGTTCCGGAAATATGGCTTGGCGCCGGCCCTGTCAAGCAAAGTGGTTAAGGCCTTGGAGAGGCCAATATAGGATGCTCTCGGAAACGGAATCGGAACACCGGCGTAATTTGCGGGACATCATTGCTCCGACTGCATTTTTGCGGTTGGCTGCAGGGTGGGGGCGGCCAGGAATTTGCTCGGGGGATAGCATGCTCAGTTCACCTGCTGCACGGACGATGGCCAATCTGGGGCTCGTCTTTGCGCTCACGATATTCCTGGGGGGGTGCGGCAGCTTCAGCCTGTCATCGTCCCCGTCGGTCGCGCCTGAACCCGGCGTGGCGCCCGATGTGCCGGCCACCATCCGATCCGACGAGATCGTCGGCCGCTGGGGTCTCGCCTCATTCCAGAATCCGGCCGACCGCGCGCGCACCGAAAAAGCCGCGGTGGCCCAGTGCAAGCAGCCCTACGTGATCGGAGCCGGTCAGTCCGGCGGCGTGATCATGCATCTGGCCGACCAGGCGACGCCTCAGGAATTACGCCTGAAAGGCAGCCAGAGCGGCAAGAACTTTATCGGCCCGCCCGGACCCGCCGGTGGCGAGCAGGATCGCGAGATCGTTTCGTTCGACGGACGCGTGCTGATCACCCGCTTCGTGGACAAGGATGCCGCGACCCGCTACGGCAACATGGTTTATGTCCGCTGTGGAGCTCGCGCCTGATCCGCGATCCCTTCATCACGTAACGCTGAAAACAAAAACGCCGGCATCTTGCCAGCGCTTTCGCAGTACTCGATCGCGGAAATTTAATCGAACAGGGCGTCGATGTCGTCCTGCGAGGCGTGACCGACGTCGCCTTCCAGCTTGGGTCCGTTCAACAGCCGCGCGTCGCCTTCCCGGGTGTCGACGATCGGCGGCGCATGCGACTTGATCGCGTCAACGCCACCCCAGATATCCATCATCACGTTGATGTGGTTTTCGATGAATTTCATCGTGGTCATCACCTTGCTGATGCGCTGACCCGTCAGATCCTGGAAGTTGCAGGCCTCGAAGATCGCGACGACACGCTCCTGGATGTCTTCGCTTAGCAGCTTTTGCTGATCGGGCGAGATGTTCTTGGACAGCGCGGTGGCAGCCTGGTCGATCGCCTCGGTGGCCTCGAGGATCTGCTGTGTCGCCTGTTCGGTGCCGCCGACCACGGCCCCGAGCTCACCATTGACCTTGGCCATTTCCTCGCCGTTGAAACTCTTGCCATGCAGAACCGCGATCTCGCGCTTGGTGCGGCTGATCGCGTCGTGGATCAGGTCGAGCTCGACCTTGAGCTTCTCGCATTGCTCGATCTGGGCGCGGTAGGTTTCCAGCATCGCCTGGGTCTCGGCGATTTGGCGCAGAGCCGATGGATCGCCGGCTGCCGGCATCAAGCCGCTAGCGGCACCGCCGGCCATCTGGGCGCGGATCGCGCGCAGCTCGGCCATGATCTCGCTGTGCAGCGGGCCGATATCGACGCCATCCGGGATTTCAGCCGCCGGCAGGGCGCCGGCAAAGGCTTCTTCAATACGAAAACGCTTGCGATGAACCGGCATGAAATTCTTCTCCCAACGTCGCCTCTCGCGAGTCTTAGACCGACGCGATTTAACATGGAGTTCACGCCGGGAACTGCAGTGCGCGCGCACGCGGCCGCGACGTGCAAAGCATTAACCATGCGTTGTCGGCGTTCACCGAAAATAAACGCTGCCAGGCAAATCCGCGGCCAATTGACGATGTGGTGAATCGAAACGCCTGTTCCGTTTACCAAACCGATCAGGTTTTGATTTTAATTGGGGCCGTGCAAGAGCGCCGATCGGCGCTCCCAACACGAACAGTTCAAGACGAAACAGTACAGAGTACGTCGATGTTCAAAACAATGTCCCTGGCGCTGGTTGGCGGCGCTTCCTTGCTTGGCGCGGCAATTGACAAGGCGGCCGCAATCGATGCCGCGGCGATGCGCGAACCCGCCGTGATCTACGCCAGCCAGCCCGCGCAGCCGACGCCGATACGAACGGCCTCCAACATGGGCGGCGGGTTTATCGAATTTCTGTTCGGTGACAGCGGCTCGCAGGGCCGGTCCTATCAACAGCAGGGCGTCTATCAACAGCAGCCTTACTACGGATCGCTGCCGCCGATGGATCCGCAGCAGGGAATGCTGCGCCAGCAGGAGATGAGCGAAGCTGCGCAGCGCCCTTTCGATCCGAAATATGAAAAGCAGGTGGTCGACTACACCGGCAAGGAGACCGCCGGCACTATCGTCGTCGATACCCCCAACAAGTTCCTGTATCTGGTGCAAGGCAGCGGCAAGGCGCTGCGCTATGGCATCGGTGTCGGACGTCCCGGCTTCACCTGGTCGGGCGTCAAGGCGATCTCCGCGAAGAAGGAATGGCCCGACTGGACGCCGCCGCCGGAGATGCTGGCACGCCGGCCGGACCTGCCGCGCCACATGGAAGGCGGCCCGCAAAATCCGCTTGGCGCGCGCGCGATGTATCTGGGCTCCTCGCTCTACCGCATCCACGGCTCGAACGAGCCCTGGACCATCGGCACCAACGTGTCGTCGGGCTGCATCCGGATGCGCAACGATGACGTGATCGATCTCTACGGCCGCGTCAGCGTCGGCGCCAAGGTCGTCGTCATCTGATCAGCCCAAGGCACACACCAAAGCGGCCGCCTCATCGGGCGGCCGTTTTGCTTAGCAGAATCCAAACCGCTCAGGCGTAGTCGCCACCGTCATCGCTGCCGCCACCATCGTCGTCAAACCCATCCGAATCATCGTCCCTATCTTCGTCGTTCGACGCCTGATCGAACAGTCCCGCGCGAGAAGCGGAGCCGTCATCGTCACGCTGAGCGGATGAACCGATGTCGTTGATTCCGGCATCGCGCGCCAGCGTGCTGCCGGATTGATCGCTCCAGGGGCTTGAGGGTTTATCGCCGATCGCGCCGGCATCGGCGACGCCAAAGCGGTGGCCGCCCATCATCGAGCGGATGCCATTAAGCAGCAGCGATCCGCCGACCATTCCGGCCGCCGCGGCCGCCGCGGTTCCCAGGAACGAGCCGCCGCCACCACCGAAGGGCGCTTGGGGGCCACCATACGGCTGCGTGGACGGGCCTTGGCCATAACCCTGTCCATAGGAGCTCTGTCCATAAGAGCTTTGACCATAGGGCCCCTGGTCATACTGTCCCGGCGATTGCGACTGCTGCAGCACCTGGCCGCTGTTCCACACCGGCCGATCATGTGTCTGCGGCGGGGGGACGTTGGGCACCGAACCGTGCGGCTGGCTTTGCCCGAAGATCGTGTCGCGCATCGAATCGAGGAACCCACCCGACTGGCTTTGCTCCTGTGAGCGGGCCTGCTCCAGTTCCTGCATGCGGCTGTTGGCACGCTTAAGCGCTTCGTCCTGCAGCAGCACCGTTTGCACCAGCGCATAGATGGCGTTGGGGGCGTTCCGCAAACCTTGCGCGATGGCGTTGCTTGCATCCGGATCGCGCGGCGCACTCTCTACTTTGGAAAGCCGGTCGAACAGTTCATCAACCAACTGGCGTTCTTGCGGGGTCATGGCGGTCCTCCGATGCTGGTCCGGTTTCCGAAGTTCGGAAAGCGCGGCAGGAATGTAGGGGGACTTTGTGTCGCAGGTAGTAGGGGTCGGGATTAAATTTCGGTATGCGTCAAAACGCGCGGCCGCTTTCTTGAGCAGTGTCAGGTCAAGGTAACTTTATTCGCGGCCAGGAGACGGGGGAAATCCTCGCCGGCGAGATAGGCGAATTCGGTTTCGCGCGTGACGGTGAGCGGGTCGAGGCCGACGAGAATCTCGTCGACGAATCCCGGATGGCACATGACGACGCCGTCCTCCGGCAGCCGGTCGAGAAACGTTCGCATCAGCGCGCCATAGTCGGGCTCGCGCGAATAATCGTAGGCGCCGGAGAATGCCGGGTTAAAGGCGACATCGGCTTGCGCTGCACGGCGTCGAAATTGCGTGCTGAGATAGTCGAGCAACAGCGCTTTGGGCGAACCGAGGCGTTGGCCAAGCGGCAGGTTGCGCCTTGCCTGGCGAACCCAGGCGCCGGGCGCCTTTTCCTTCACTGCCGCCAGAAAACCGTCCCGTACCTGCGGATAAAGCTGCACATGCTGGTGGCCGTCGACGAAATCCGGTGCGCGGTTGAACATGTCGCGGAATGCTGCGAGCTGCGTCGCCAGTTCCGCACGCACGATCTCCGCGTCGAGCCGCCGCCACAGGCTGGCGCGCAACAGTTTGCGAAAGTGCAGGAACATGCCGCCGTCGAGCGGGCGGAAATGCATCGTCAGGGGACGAAAGGGAGCGGTCAATGTCGCGTGCAGGCCGATGGCGCAGCGGGCGCTCTTGGCGATGGCCGCCTGCAACGCGGCGACCTCGTCGCGTCCGACGGCTGGGCCCACCACCATGACGGATGTCGCGTTGAGACGCCCGCGCTCGATCAATTCGCGAATGCCGCGATTGACGCCGGGGCTGATACCGTAATCGTCGGCGCACAGCCAGATCCGGCGCAACGGCTCGGCATCGATCATTCGGCCGCAGTCCGTTCGCTTTGCCCGGCGTCCTTCTCGGCCTCGGACCGCTTCTCGCTATGCTCGGCCACGAAATAGATCGGGCGCGCCTTAAGCTCCGACAGGATCTTGCCGATATATTCTCCGACAATGCCGATCATGATGAGCTGCACGCCGCCGATCGTCATCAGGCCCACCACCAGCGACGGATAGCCGGGGACCTGCTTTCCGGTGGTCCAGACCTCCCACACGATCGAAAGACCGAACAGGAAGGCGACCGAGGCGAGTAGCACGCCGAGCAGGCTCGCAAAGCGCAGCGGCGCGACCGAGAAGGACGTCAGCCCTTCGATCGAAAGTCCGAGGAGCCGGCCGGCGTTGAAGGTGGTCACGCCATGCGCGCGCGGCGCCGGCTCGTAGTCGACGCGGACCTGACGGAAGCCGATCCAGCTTGCCAGCCCCTTGAAGAAGCGGTTGCGCTCCGGAAGCTGTCTTAACGCGGCTGCCGCGCGCGGCGACAGCAGGCGGAAATCGCCGGCATCCTCGGGGATCTTCTGCCGCGCGCCCCAATTGATCACGGCGTAGAAACCATGCACCGCGAGCCGGCGCAGAAAAGATTCGTTTTCGCGATGCGCTTTCGCGGTATAGACCACGTCATAGCCGCCATCGATCCAGTGACCGACCAATTGTTCGACCAGGGTTGGCGGATGCTGGCCGTCGCCGTCCATGAACAGCACGGCGCCGCGCCTTGCATGGTCCAGCCCCGCCATCAGGGCCGCTTCCTTGCCGAAATTGCGCGACAGCGACACCACTTGCACGTCGAGCGTATCCGCTGCGAGGCCGTTGGCAATTGCGAGCGTCGCATCGGTGCTGCCGTCATCGACATAGACGACCTCGCAGGGAAGGCGGTAGCGGCGCCGGAGCACGCTCGCCAGATCCCTGATCCGCTGATGCAAAGCCGCGAGCCCCGCCGCCTCGTTATAAACCGGAATGACGATCGATAGTCCCTGCGCCGCGGCCGTGGCCGCGGTGGTCGTCAGACTGGAGACGTCGGTACCCAGCTTCATCGATCAGGTTCCACCTTTCCTCACGGACAACATATGGCAATCGTGGCGCCTTGTCGCCACGATTGCCGCAAGGCTTACGGTCGCAAGAAAGCCTCGAGCTTGGCAAACATCGGGTTTTCGCGGGCGAGCACGTAGTCGAGCGAGGCCACCGACACCGTGTCGGCGCCATGCGCGCGCAGGAAGCTGCCGAGCGCGTAAAGCTGCGAGGGCGGGCAGTGCAACGTGACCATGCCCGAGGAGGTCGGTCCGCCGAACGGCGATACCACGCCGAAGCGGTTGTGCGCTTCGCTCAGCAACGCATCGTTGCAGCCGGCAAAGCGGGTGCGGACTTCGCGATATTTGCTGGCGCGGGCGCGCGCGGCGATGTGGTCGAGGATGACACGCGCGGTTTCGCGCGCTTCATTCGACCAGTCGGCGTCGCGCGCGGCCACCAGATTGGCTTGGCTGCGCAGGATCACGCCGTCATCGAGCACCTTCAAGCCGTTGGCGGCGAGCGTCGCACCGGTCGTCGTGATATCGACGATCATCTCCGCGGTACCGACCGCAGGTGCACCCTCGGTCGCACCGGCGCTCTCGATGATGCGGTAGTCGACGACGCCGTGGGAGGCGAAGAATGATCGGGTCAGATTGATGTATTTGGTCGCGACCCGCATCCGCCGGTTGTGTTGTTCGCGGAACCCGGAGGCGACGTCGTCGAGATCGGCCATGGTGCGGACGTCGATCCATGCCTGCGGCACCGCCACTACGACATTGGCGCTGCCGAAGCCGAGACTGTCGATCAGCAGCACGCGCTTGTCGGCATCCGCAATGCTTTCGCGTACTAGGTCCTCGCCGGTGACGCCAAGATGCACCGCGCCGCGGGCCAATTGCGAGGCGATCTCGCTCGCCGAAAGATAGGCGATCTCGACATGGTCGAGCCCGGTGATGGTACCGCGATAGTCACGCGCGCCGCGTGGCTTCGCCAGCGCAAGTCCTGCGCGCGTGAAGAAGGCTTCAGCATTCTCTTGCAGGCGGCCCTTCGAGGGGACCGCGAGAACGAAGGGCGCGCTCATGATGCGCCTCCGCTTTTGCCGGCCGCACCCGGCCCGCGGCCGATTTCGGTGAGGGTTTCGACCCAGACCGAAAATCCGACGGCGGGGATCGGTGTGCGCGAACCGAGCTGGGTCATCAATCCGTCGTAGCGTCCGCCGGCGACCAGGGGTTCGACGCCATCGCCCTTATTATGCAGTTCGAATTCAAATCCGGTGTAGTAATCCAGGCCGCGCCCGAACGAGGTGGAAAAGCGCGTGCTCTTGATATCGATGCCGCGCGCGGCCATGAAGCCGACGCGGCTTTCAAATTCGTCGATGGCGGCTGTGATGTTGAGTTTGGTGTCGGTGGCGAGCGCGCGCAGTTGCGCAACCGAAGCCTCAGGATTGCCCGTGATCGCGAGAAAGCGCTTGATGATGGTGAGCGCATCGCGCGGCAGCGCGCCGCCCTTCAAGGTCGACTGTTCCAGGAAGCGATCGGCGATTTCGGCGACCGTGCGCCCGCCGACATTGGTGGCGCCTGCAATCGACATCAGGTCGGTCACAAGCGCCAGCGCGGCCTTGCGGTCGGAGCCGGCTAGCGCCGCGAGCACGCCTTCATATTCGTTACGTCCGGGCGCGGTTGCGAGCGTCAGTCGCTCGATGTCCTGGATCAGGCTGACCTTGCGGTTGAAATCCTTGACCAGCCGCCGCCGCCAGACCGGATAGAGCCCAAGCGCGTCGATCAGCGCGTTGAACAAGGCGACGTCGCCGGTGCGGATTTCAACGCTGCTCAGTCCGAACGCGGCCGTGGCTTCCAGCGCCAGCGCCAGCATCTCGGCATCGGCCGCCGCGCGATCTGGCCTTCCGAAGGATTCGATGCCCGCCTGCAGGAACTCGCTTCCTCGGCCGCCGCGATAGCGGAACACCGGCCCGAGATAGGAAAACCCGGTCGGCTGACCGGCGCGGCCGGACGCCAGATAGTCGCGCGCTACCGGAATGGTGAGGTCGGGACGCAGGCACAGCTCTTCGCCGCTAGCGTCGGTGGTCAGGTAAAGGCTCTTACGAATGTCCTCGCCCGAAAGGTCGAGGAACGGCTCCGCCGGCTGGATGATCGCCGGCTCGGCCCTGCGGTAGCCGGCCTGCGCGAACGACAACAGCAGCGCGTCCGCCCAGGCGGCGGTTCCGGTCGCATTGTTGGCGGCGGCGGTGGTCATTTCGTATCCAAATGCCCGAAAAGTGGGTTCCATCAGCGATTTGGCGCTGGCCTTAGCACGGCTGGCACGGCGTTTCGACAGGGATCGGGCAAGTGTCTTAACGACCTGCCCAGCCGTTTACCTATCCCTTTTTACTTATCCTTGGGCATTACCGGACCAGTCGCCGATCGCGGCCTGCACCAGGGCCAGCGCCGCCACGCCCGCGGTATCGGCTCGCAGGACCCGCGGTCCCAGCGAAAGCGTTAAAATCGCGGGCTGCTGCTTAAGGACCGCGCGTTCTTCCTCGGCAAATCCGCCTTCGGGGCCGATCAGGACGTCTATTCCGTGCGAGGGGTTGAGCCCACGCTTGAGCGCATCGAACGGATTTGTGACTTCCGCTGCCTCGTCGCAGAAGACAAGCAGGCGATCCGCGGCGCGCTTGTTGAGGAAACCTTCGAGCGGCTGCGGCTCGGCGACCTCCGCAATGCTCAGGATGCCGCACTGCTCCGCCGCCTCGATGACATTGGCGCGCATCCGTTCGGTGTTGACGCGCGCCACTTGCGTGAAGCGGGTCAGAACCGGCTGCAGCGATGCCGCGCCCATTTCGACCGCCTTCTGCACCATATAATCGAGCCGGGCGTGTTTTAGCGGCGCGAAGACGTAAGCGAGGTCCGGCAGACGGTCCTGCGGCCGCGTCTGCGTTGCGATCGCGAGCGCGTCCAGCCGTTTGCGGCCGGAGACCTGCGCCTGCCACTCGCCGTCGCGCCCGTTGAAGACCAGGATGGTATCGCCACCCGACAGCCGCAGCACGTTGCCGAGATAATTGCTCTGGTCGCGCATGAGCGCGACCATCTCTCCCGCGCGCAACGAGGCATCGACGAACAGCCGGGGCGCGCGAAAGTCGAATTGCGGCATCTGTTAATCCAATCCGGGTAGGCCTTTTAACCGAAACGATCAAAATCGGGGCCGATTATCGTCGATTCGCAAGGCCCGACGCCGCGCTGTCGCCAAATTGACGGGTGTTGTTATAGGAAATCGCGGCTCAATCGGAATACCCACTGGGCCCGTTGGACCTTGCCGGAGAATACCTCTGATTATCCTCCATCGGATTGTACCGCTTGCCGTTGTCGTTCTCCACGCGAGTCAGGCTTTCGCGCAGGGCGGTTTTCCTGCGCCACTGCCCGGTGAGGCCACCGCCCCCGCAAGCAACGCTTCACCGCTGTATCCGCCGGTCAGCGGTTCCGTGTTCGAGCGCGGACCGGCAATCGGCTCGGGCGGTTTGGATGTCTGCATGAAGGGATTCGCCCCCTTGCGTGAGGATGCTGAGAAACTCCGCAAGCTGATCAAGGCCGCAGCCGACCGGCATGCCCCGCCGGCCGAGGCTTGCACGCTAATCGCAAATTTCAGCCAGGCCGAACTGGAAATGATGAAATATGTCGAGGCCAATGCCGCGAAATGCGGAATCCCGCCGCGGATCGCTGACCAACTGAAGGGCGGCCACAAGAACACCGAGGCCATGCAGAGGCGGGTCTGCGACGTCGCGCAGCAGCAGCGGGGTAGAGAACCGGCCGGACCGGTCGGCGACTTCGATCATCTGCTCAACCCTGCCAACCCTTGAGGCCAACGTGGTCGCGCGCAAGCGCGACCGTCTCGCTCGCCCGAAAGCGTGAATCGACGAACAGCCGGTCGCCCGAAAGTCGAATGGCAGCATGCGCGATGTTCCAATTCGTGAGGCTGAGAGGCCGCTTTTGGCCTAAGGGGCTCAAATCACGGGCAATTGTCACGGCCGATCCGGCCCTGTGCCGCGCTGTTGCCTAAATCCCCGGGTTGTTAAGGCCCGGCAGGAATCGTAAAAGGCAGCAAATCGGAAATTGCGCGTCACGTTGCGAAGATGTGGGGACCGTTGGACCTCGCCGGAGAAAACCACCTTGATGATCCGCCGCCTGATTGTACCGCTGACGCTCGCCATCATTACCGTCTCTGCGGGACGGGCTTACGCCCAAGGCGCATTTCCGGCGCCGCTGCCCGGCCAGCGCGCGCAGCCGAACGATCCGGCATTTCCGCCGGTGAACGGAGCTGCGCCTGCCGTATCGCTCGGAGCACCGCCCGCCGCTGCTTCCCCGTTTCCGAGCGCTGGCGCGGCGCCGGTGACGGGCACACAGTTCGAGCGCCCGCCGGCCGGAGCGGCGCCGCAGGCGGGAGGCGCGCAGGATGCCTGCATGAAGGCATTCATTCCGCTGCGCGAAGAAGCCGAAAAGCGTGGCAAGCTGATCAAGGCCGCCAGCGACCGGCACGCACCGCCGGCCGAGGCGTGCAAGCTGCTCGCAAATTTTGGCCAATCCGAACTCAAGATGATCAAGTATATCGAGACCAACTCCGCGAAATGCGGAATCCCGCCGCAGGTTGGCGACCAACTCAAAGGCGGCCACAAGAACACCGAGGCCATGCAGAAGAAAGTCTGCGACATCGCGCAACAGGCGCAAACGAGAGGGCCGGCCGGTCCGAGCCTGAGCGAGGTGCTGGGCTCATCGGCGGCGCTGCCGGAAGCGACGCCGACCAAGAAGGGCGGCAGCACTTTCGATACGCTGAACGGCAACGTGCTCGCGCGATGATCGATTTCAAATGAGCGATGCGGCCGCCCGTGTTGCCGACGCGACCGGCAACTGGGTCGATACGCGTGCGCCGTCGTGGTCGCGGCCGTACTTGCGGCTTTCCCGTCTCGACCGACCGATCGGATCCTGGCTGCTCCTGATGCCGTGCTGGTGGTCGCTCGCGCTCGCCTCCGGCATCACGCACGACCTTCGCCGATTGCCGCTCGACGTCGCGCTGTTCTTTATCGGCGCGTTTGTCATGCGCGGTGCGGGCTGCACCTGGAACGACATCACCGACCGCGATCTCGATGCCATGGTGGAGCGGACACGATCGCGGCCGATTCCCGCCGGACAGGTGAGCGTGCCGCAGGCTTCCGCTTTCTTGGTTGCACAAGCGCTGGTCGGCCTTGCGGTGCTGCTGCAATTCAACCGCTTCGCGATCATGACCGGCATTGCCTCGCTTGTGATCGTCGCGGTCTATCCGTTCATGAAGCGGATCACCTGGTGGCCGCAGATCGTGCTCGGCTTGGCGTTTTCATGGGGCGCGCTGATGGGTTTTGCCGTCACCTTTGCCCGGATCGATCCGACAGCGCTGGTGCTCTATGCCGGCTCGATCGCCTGGGTGATCGGCTACGACACCATCTATGCGCACCAGGATGCCGAGGACGATGCGCTGATCGGGATCAAATCGACCGCACGCCTGTTCGGTGACCGGACCTACCAGGCGCTGATCGTGTTTTACGGACTGGCCGTCATCCTGATCGGCGTAGCGCTTACGCTGGCTGGAGTGCTCTGGCCCGCATGGGTCGGGCTTGCCGCGTTCGCCGCGCATCTTGGCTGGCAAATCGCCCGCCTTGATGTCGGCGTTCCCGCACTATGCCTGCGCGTTTTCAAATCCAACCGCGACGCCGGACTGTTGCTGTTTGCGGGGCTGCTCGTCGACGCCGTGATGAGGACCGCTTAGTCGCGCGCGCTGATCTCGCGCTCGCCGCGGTGAATACTCGCTGGACCGAGCAGATCGCCGACGCGCCGCCGCACCAGGAATTTCGGCCGCCGCGCGTGGACCGCATTGCGGCGCCGCCGCCGCGGCGCGGGCTCGCGCGTGCCGTTTTCCGGCAACAGCGGAAGGCCGAAAACGTCGCTCCACATCTGCCAGGCAGTTGCGATCTCGTCGGTGTCGCAACTCACGCAGAGCGGAATTGTCAGTGACGGATCGCGATGAACCAGCACCAGCATCTGGGCATCATCGGTGCCGCGAAGTGCGACGCCTTTGAAATCGCTGACGCGAACCTTGACGGCCATCTGGATGCCGTGGACCGCACGGCGCAGCACGATGCGTTCGCGATGAAGTTCGATCTGGCGCACGCCGCCATCCGCACGGGCGTCGTGCGCGTTGAAGCTGACGGGCAGGGAAAGAGGGTCGAGCCGCAATGCGCGGCTCGACCCGGCGGGATTGATCCCGCTTGCTAATTGACGCCTCACGGCTTTGTCTCCCCGCCGGGATTATGTTCCCGGTCGATACGCGAGACCTTAGCCGGGCCGTGTCCGTTTGGGCTTAAAAAGGCTGGTTAACTCGAGGTCACTGGGCGCCCATCGCTGTGCATGATTGACAAGACCTTGGTCCGCATGATTGACGAGACCTTGCGCGAGAGCTGAGATTCTTACGCTTTGGCGGCGCGAAAGTGCTTGAAGTCCGCGTCAATCGGGCACATCTGGTTAGTTTGCTGGATTGCCTCCGCAGCTTTCTTCAATGTCAGGGATTTCATTCGTGATCTCTTCACCATCAAGCCTATCGTCGCTATCCGGCAACTCCGCGAACTCCGACCTGTTCGACCAATCGGCCCTGAGCACGCTGGCCCAGCGCCTGGTCGAGGCGGCAAAGCGCGCTGGCGCCGATGCCGCCGACGCGGTCGCGGTCCGCGGCATTTCGCAAGGCGTTGAGGTGCGCGACGGGCGGGTCGAGGAATCCGAACGCTCGGAGGGCGACGATGTCGGCTTGAGGGTACTGGTGGGAAAGCGCCAGGCGGTGGTCTCGACCAACGATGTGAGCGGCGACGGTGTGGCGCGGCTCGCCGAGCGCGCGGTCGCCATGGCCCGCGTCGCACCCGATGATAAATATGTCGGCCTCGCCGATCCTTCGCTGTTGGCGCGCGACTTTCCCGATCTTGATCTGCTCGATCCCAAGATACCCTCGACGGCAGAACTCGAGCGCCGCGCCTATGAGGCGGAAGCAGCGGCGCTTGCCGTCAAGGGCGTCACCAAGTCCGGCGGCGCGTCGGCTTCCGCAGGCATCGGCGGCATGGTGCTCGTCACCAGCGACGGCTTCCACGGCTCCTATCTGCGCTCGAGCCAGGGCATCTCGATGACCGCGATATCGGGCGACGGCACCGGCATGGAGCGCGACTACGACTACACATCGGCGCCGCATGCGTCGGATCTTGAGGCGCCGGCCAAGGTCGGCCGTACTGCGGGCGAACGTACGGTGGCGCGTGCCAATCCGCGCAAGGTCGAGACCTGCAAGGTGCCGGTCGTGTTCGATCCCCGCGTCTCGGGATCGCTGGTCGGTCACCTCGTCGGCGCGATCAACGGGGCGTCGATTGCGCGCAAGACCAGCAGCTGTTTGCGAAGAATATCCGCATCATCGACGATCCCTTGCGCGTGCGCGGCTTGCGCTCGCAGACCTTCGACGCCGAGGGCGTCAGGGTCAAAAGCCTCGCCATTGTCGATTCCGGCGTGCTGACCTCGTGGCTGCTTGATTCCGCGACCGCGCGGGAGCTCGGACTGGTCACTACCGGCCACGCCCATCGCGGCGTGTCGTCCTCGCCGTCGCCGGGACCGTATAATCTTCACCTTGAGCCAGGCGAAGTAACGCCGAAGGAATTGATCTCCGACATCGCCCAGGGGTTCTACGTCACCGATCTGATCGGTTCCGGCGTCAATGGCGTCACCGGCGATTACAGCCGCGGCGCATCCGGCTTCTGGATTGAAAACGGCAACATCACCTATCCGGTGAGCGAGGTGACGATCGCTGGCCACCTGCTCGAGATGTTCAAATCGCTTGCTCCGGCCAACGACCTGGAATTCCGCTATGGCGTCAACGCGCCGACGGTGCGCATTGAAGGATTGACGCTTGGCGGACGCTGACGCCGAGGTGCTGACGCGCGAAGCCGCGCTGCTGGAGGTGGCGGTGCGACAGGCCGGGGAGCTCGCGCTATCGTTGTTCCGCACCGAATTGAAGAACTGGATCAAGGGCGCTTCATCGCCGGTGTCCGAGGCCGACATCGCGGTCAATGATCTCCTGGAGAGAAAATTGCGCTCGGCAACGCCGGATTATGGCTGGCTCTCGGAAGAGAGCGCCGACGACGAGGCGCGCCTCGGCAAGCCCTTGGCGTGGATCGTCGATCCCATCGACGGCACCCGCGGCTATCTGGCCGGTCGCGAAGATTGGTGCGTGAGCGCAGCCCTGGTCGCGGACGCTTCGCCGGTGCTGGCTGCGGTGTTTGCGCCGGCCAGCAAGGAATTCTTCTTTGCCATCCGCGGGCAGGGCGCGACCCGCAACGGCGTGCCGATTCGCGCGACCGGCGGCACCGATATGGATTTTTCCCGCATGGCCGGACCAAAACCCCTGGTCGAGCGGCTCAGCCCCTCGGGAGAAGGAATTACGCTGCATCCGCGGATTGGATCGCTGGCGCTTCGATTGTGCCGGGTGGCGCAGGGCAATCTCGATGCCGCTTTTGCAGGCGGGCAAAGTCGGGACTGGGACCTTGCCGCCGCCAATTTGATCGTGCACGAAGCGAATGGTAGGATGACTGCACTCTCCGGCGATACGATCCTCTACAATCGGCGGGAAGTGGCGCATGGGGTGCTGGTGGCAGCGGGACGCGATCGTCATGCGAGCATTGTCTCGCATTTTCGCAGCCGCCCGTCGCTGTGATCACCCTTGAGGCGTCTTTCGAAGTCGCGCTTGCCGGGCATCTCTCTTTAGGAAAAACAACCATGCCAGACAGTGCCCCGCAGCAATTGCTTCATCTTGTCATCGGCGGCGAACTGACCGATCTCGCAAGCACGACGTTCAAGGATCTCGACAAGATCGATATTGTCGGCGTGTTCCCCAATTACGCCACCGCCTACGCCGCCTGGAAAGCCAAGGCACAGCAGACTGTGGATAACGCCCATATGCGCTATTTCGTGGTCCATCTGCATCGGCTGCTCGATCCGGCCCAGGATGCCAGACCAGACACGAAGCCGGCCCGTTGAAAAGACTGCTTCGCAATACGCTGCGCAGCAGTTGGTTTCAGCGCGCCGTGGGGTTCCTCGCGGCCGAGTTCCTGCGGTTGGTCTGGCTGACCAACCGATTCAGCTACGATCCGCCCAACGTCTATGAAGTCGTCGAGCCGGACATGCCAGCGATCTTCGCGTTCTGGCACGGCCAGCATTTGATGACGCCGTTCATCAAGAACAAGGCGAGCTATCGGGCCAAGGTCTTGATCTCGCTGCACCGCGACGGGGAATATAACGCGATCGCGGCCGAACGGCTCGGGATCGAGACCATCCGCGGTTCCGGCGATCACGGCTCGGCGTTTCATCGCAAGGGCGGCGTCGGCGCGTTCAAGGAGATGGTGCGCGCGCTCGCGGATAACTATAACGTCGCTGTGACCGCCGATGTGCCGAAGCGGTCGCGGGTCGCCGGGCTCGGCATCATCATGTTGGCGCGCGAGTCGGGACGGCCGATCATGCCTTTTGCGATGGCGACCAGCCGTTTCGTCCGCCTCAACAATTGGGACCGCACCACCATCAATTTGCCATTCGGCCGGGGCGCATTGGTGGGAATCGAACACTTCAGCGTGCCGCCGGACGCCGACGCCGCGACCATGGAACACCTGCGCCAAAAGCTGGAAACCATCTTGAACGAAGCGACCCGGCGCGCCTATGCGCAGGTCGGCCGCCCCGAGGAAGCGGGCGGCCATGGTTAACTCGTTGCCGATGACGCTGCGCGTCTATCGCAAACTGTCGTTCGCGGTGGTGCCGCTGGCGGCGGCGCTGATTAAGCGGCGGCTCAAACTCGGCAAAGAGGATCCGGCGCGCATCGGCGAGCGCCGCGGGTTCAGCGACGACGTCCGCCCGCGCGGACCGCTGGTCTGGGTCCATGGCGCCAGCGTCGGCGAGGTGCTGGCGGCGGCCGCAGTGATCGAGAAGCTGCGCGAGGCCAATTTGCGCGTGCTCTTGACCTCGGGCACGGTGACGTCGGCGGCGATCGTTGCCAGGCGGTTTCCGCCGGATGTCATCCATCAATATGTGCCCTACGATTCGCCGCGCTTTGTTGCGCGCTTCCTCGATCATTGGCGGCCGTCGCTGGCACTGTTCATCGAGTCCGATCTGTGGCCGAACCTGATCCTGTCGAGCGCGGCGCGGCGGCTGCCGATGGTCTTGATCAACGGACGGATGTCGCATCGGTCGTTTCCGCGCTGGCGCAGGGTTTCGGGCACGATCTCGGCATTGCTTGGCAAGTTCGACCTTTGTCTCGCACAATCGCAAATCGATGCGGAGCGCTTTGCCGCGCTTGGCAGCCATAATGTTGTCACCACAGGCAATCTGAAGCTGGATGTCCCGGCGCCGCCGGCCGATCCCTCAAAACTCGAGCGGCTGATCTCGCTCACGCGCGGCCGCCCGATCGTCGTGGCGGCATCGACCCATCCCGGCGAAGAGGAGCTCTTGATCGAGGCGCACCGCACGCTGAAGGGATTCTTTCCCTCACTGCTGACCGTGATCGTGCCGCGGCATCCCGATCGCGGTGTTGCGATTGCACGGTTGATCGCGGCATCCGGCCTGAAGGCGGGCCTGCGCTCGCACGAGGAGTTGCCCACGGCGGCGACCGACATCTATGTCGCGGACACGCTCGGCGAACTTGGGCTGTTCTACCGCTTGGCGGAAATCGTGTTCATGGGCGGATCGCTAATCGAACATGGCGGACAGAATCCGATCGAGGCAATCAAGCTCGGTGCGCCGATCGTGCACGGCCCCCACGTGTTCAATTTTTCCGATGTTTACGAGGCGCTCGATGGCGCAGGTGGGGCGCGACGCGTGGATACGCGGGAGGCGCTGGTCAAACAGCTTGGCCAGTTGCTGGCCGATCCCGCGGCGCGGGAGTCCCAGATCCATAGCTCCGAACGCGTGGTCGAACAGCTCGGCGGCGCGCTCGAACGCACGCTCGCGGCGCTGGAGCCGTACCTCATGCAGCTCAGGCTCGAAATGGGAGCCGCCAATGCGTGAGCCGGCCTTTTGGTACCGGCCGCCGTCGTGGAAATCTCATTTGCTAAGGCCGCTCGGTGCGCTCTATGGCGCGATCGCGGCGCAACGGTTGCAGCGCCAGGGGTTTGACGCCGGCATTCCGGTTTTTTGTGTCGGCAATTATCATCTTGGCGGCGCCGGCAAGACCCCGACGGTGCTGGCGCTGGCCAGGATGGTGCGCGATCTCGGCGAGGCGCCGGTGGTGCTCAGCCGCGGGTATGGCGGACGACTGCATGGGCCGGTCATGGTCGATCCGGCGAGGCACGTCGCGGCTGACGTCGGCGACGAGCCGCTGATGCTCTCGCAAACCGTGCCGGTCACCGTTGCCCGAGATCGGGTGGGTGGTGTCGCACTTGCGCGCTCGCAGGGAGCGACCGTCATCCTGATGGACGATGGCTTTCAAAATCCGGCTATTGCCAAAGATGCCTCGCTGATCGTGATCGATGGCGAGCGCGGGCTCGGCAACGGCAAGGTGTTTCCCGCAGGACCCTTGCGCGCATCGCTCGCGCCGCAGCTTGATCGCACCGATGCGCTGATCGTGATTGGCGAGGGATCGGCGGCGGACAAGACTGCCGCTGCCGTGGCGGCGCGCGGCAAACCGGTGCTGCGTGGGCATCTCGGGCCGAATGCGGCCTTGGTGGCGCAGCTTCTAGGCAAGCGCGTACTGGCATTTGCGGGGATCGGCGATCCCTTGCGGTTTTTCAGGACGCTGCGCGCAAGCGGGATCGAGGTGGTCGGCGAGCGGGCCTTTGCCGATCATTACCGGTTTTCCAAAAAAGAGATTGATGGGCTGATTGCGGAAGCCAAGCGTGATGCGCTGACCTTGGTGACCACGGAAAAGGATCTGGCGCGATTGTGCGGCGGCACGGGGCTTCCGGCCTTCTTGCGCGAGCTCGTGCCGTTCCCCGTCACGCTTGAGTTCGAGGACGCCGCGCAACTGCGCAGGTTCTTGTCGGAGCAGCTATTCAAGGCGCGCGAGAAAAAATTTCGGGCGAATGCGTAGGACTCACGATCTCAGCTCTTCAGCGCATCGGGGAAATGCCGCTGCAGCACGGCGCTCGGAACGGCGTAGGCCTCCTGCAAATCGACACTCCAGTATTTCAGTTCATCGAGCGGGATCCGTGCATCTGTCACCGCGCAGCGCACATAGGTTCCCGGCGAGACGACGCGGAAATCCCCGTCCAGGTATTGCACCTGCGCTTCGCCATTGCCCGAGGGGCCGAATTTATTGAGCACGCTTGAAAGCTCCAGATAGCGCCGCCGACGGGTCGGGGCTAATTTAATTCCACTTGTGACGACCTATCACAAATAGGTTGTACTGTCCGCCGGTTAAACCCACTGATTTGTGATGTTTTTGCGGTTTTGGCGCGTGCTAGCTTGGTTCGCGGATCAGCACATACCGCCTGTCGAGCCCGATGCGCCGCTCAGCAATCGCATTTCTGCCGCTGTTGGCCTTGTCTTGGTTTGCCTCGGGCTGCGCCGCAGACGCGGCGCAGCCGCTGGTCTTGCATCAGGTCGACATTCCATTGGGCAGCGCGACCCTGCACGCGCAGCTTTACAAGCCCGACGGTGACGGTCCCTTCCCGGTGGTGATCGCGCTGCATGGGTGCGGCGGTTTGGCCGGCCACTCCGAGCCGGTGCAGCCGCGTTATCGCGATTGGGCGGAGCAACTGTTGAAAGCGGGCAACGCGGTATTGCTGCCGGACAGTTACGGTTCGCGCGAACTCGGCCCGCAGTGCCGCGTCAAGGAGCGGGAGCGCCACGTGCTCGCGCGTCGCGAACGGGTGGCGGACATCATGGCATCGTGGCAATGGCTGGTGCAGCAGCCCTGGACCGCGCGCAACCGCATCAGCCTGGTGGGATGGGCGAACGGCGCCAGCGCGGTGTTATGGGCGGTGCGTCCGCAATTGTCCTTTCGCGGTGTAGAGCCGGATTTCCGCTCGGCGATTGCGTTCTATCCGGACTGCCGCATCTCCGCAGGTCTCGGTTGGAGCGCGCGCGTGCCGACGCTGCTGCTGATCGGCGCTAAAGACGACGTGTCTTCGCCGCCGGCCTGCCGCCAGATGATCGATGGCGCGCGCGGGCGCAGCGCGCTGACGCGGATCGTGGTCTATCCCGGCGCCTACCACGATTTCGATCGCGCGAACTTGCCGCTGCACGCGATTTCCGGAACCTCCGACGCCGCCCTGCCGGACCGCGGCCATCTCGGCGGCGACCCCGAGGCACGCGCCGATTCGCAAAAGCTTGTCGCGGAGTGGCTGAAGCGGTAGGCGTCGGCGCGGCGCGCGCTAAAACAAGCTTCCCTGACCGACCGGTTTGACAACGCGCTTGGGTACCGCCGGCTTGGTCTCGCGCGCCGCCGGCTTCGGCGGATTTTCCGGCGCAGGCGCTGCCGGCCGATCGGCATCGGCGGTGGCCGCGACGCGCCCGTCGGAAAATTCCAGATCAAGCCGCGCGCCCGGTCCGACGCTTGCCGCCATATGCACCGCATGGCCTTGCTCGTCGCGCACCAGCGCAAAGCCGCGCGCCAGCACGCCTCGATAGGACAATGCGCCCAGCAACTGACCGCTATGCGCGACCCTGGCTTCGAGCCGCTGCATCGCGGTCGCAAGCGCCCGCCGCGCGCGCTCGGCTAATCTTTGCGTCCGTTCGGCCTCGCGCGCGATGATCTGGCGCTGGGCTTGCGCGTTGGAGAGTTTTGAGGCTTTGAGCCTGACCGCCAGTCCCAGATAGCGATCCCGCCGCTGGCGGAGCAGTGAGCGCGCGCAATGCGACAGCCGCTCGCCCGAGACCGTCAGGCGATGGTTTGCTTGCGCCACCTGGCCGCGCAGCACCCGTAGCGTCAGCCGCGCGCTTGTCCCAGCGAAGCGGCGGAAATGCGCGTGCGTATTGGCTCTCAGGCCCCGCGGCAACGCCGCGGTTGCCGCGTCGGCACGCTGCCGCGGGATCGCCAGCAATTCGCTTGCGGCCGGCAGAGCGCGCACCGCCGCGCGCAACTCGTTGCGGCGGCCTTCCTGGCCGCGCTGCCAGCAGATCATCGTGCGGCGCGCCAGCACCGAGACCTCGGCCAGCAATTCGCTGCGCACGGGCACGGCCATTTCGGCGGCCGCCGTCGGCGTCGGTGCGCGCTTGTCGGCGGCAAAATCGATCAGCGTGATGTCGGTCTCGTGTCCCACCGCCGAAATCAGCGGGATCAGGCTACTGGCCGCGGCGCGAACCACGATCTCCTCGTTGAACGACCACAGGTCTTCCAGCGAACCGCCGCCGCGCGCGACGATCAACAGATCGGGGCGCGGAATCCTGCCCGTTTCCGGCAGCGCGTTAAAACCGCGGATCGCTGCCGCGATCTGTTCGGCCGAGCCGTCGCCCTGCACCTTGACCGGCCACACCAATACGCGGCGCGGAAAGCGGTCTTGCAAGCGGTGCAGGATGTCGCGGATCACCGCGCCGGTGGGCGAGGTCACGACGCCGATCACTTCCGGCAGCCAGGGCAACAGTTGCTTGCGGCCCTCGGCGAACAGGCCTTCGGCCGCGAGCTTCTTCTTGCGCTCTTCCATCAACGCCATCAGCGCGCCGATGCCGGCAGGCTCGAGCGCCTCGATCACGATCTGGTATTTCGACGAGCCGGGGTAGGTCGTGAGCTTGCCGGTCGCGATGACCTCCAGTCCCTCCTGCGGCTTGAAGCGCATCCGGTAGAGCGCGCTCTTCCAGATCACCGCCTCGATCTTGGCGTTCTCGTCCTTGAGCGCGAAATAGCAATGCCCGGACGAATGGGCCCCGCGGAAGCCGGAGATCTCGCCGCGTACCCGGACATGCCCATAGGCATCCTCCACCGTCCGCCGCAGCGCGGAGGATAGCTCGGAGACCGTGAATTCCGGCGCGTTGATCAGGTTTTCCGCAGCAGTCATCTTGATTCGGGTTTCGGGGTTCACTGTCCAAGGTAGGGATTTTCGGCTTTCAGCGCCAATCGGGCTTGTGGATCAATGTACTCTGTAATATAGAGTACTCTATAGATTTGGTGTGTCGGCGGAAAAATCATGCTGAAATGGATGGTTTGGTTCCCACTGAGACTGCTGTTTTGGGGCTTGAGCGTCGTCGGCGTGGCAACGCTGGTACTCGCAGGGATGCTCACGACGCCGCTGGCGCCCCTGCCAGAACTGACCTCGGTATCGCAACGAGCTCGCGCCGTGGATCGCAGCACGATGCCGCCGCTGGAGCGCTTTTCCGCCCGTGACGGCACCGAACTGGCATACCGGCACTATCGTGCGCGGGGAGCGGCGACGGAAAAGATCGCCATTCTCGTGCACGGCTCGTCAGGATCGAGCGTCGCCGTCCATGCGCTGGCGGACGCGCTCGCTGCGCGGGGTATCGAGACCTATGCACCCGATATTCGCGGCCATGGCGGCTCCGGCACGCGCGGCGACATCACCTATGTCGGCCAGCTCGAAAACGATCTCGAGGATCTTGTTGCAGTCGTGCGCAAGACCTCACCCAATCAGCCGCTGACCCTGCTCGGTCATTCCGCGGGCGGCGGCTTTGCGCTTCGCCTTGCGAGTTCGCCGATCAAGGACCTGTTTGCGCGCACCGTGCTGCTTGCGCCCTATCTTGGTTATGATGCCCCGACCAATCGGCCGGATTCCGGCGGCTGGGCCTCTGCCGACAAGCCGCGCATCTTCGCCCTGTTGGCGCTGCGTGGCCTCGGCGTTAATTGCTGCGAGGCGTTGCCGACGCTGGCGTTCGCGGTGCCCTCAAACTCCGAAAAGATCCTGGCCTCCACCTATTCGTACCGCTTGATGCGCAATTTCGCGACGCGCGGCTACAAGGGCGATTTCGCCGCAGTGAACAAGCCGCTGACGCTGCTTTCGGGTGCCGATGATGAATTGATGCTGGCGGACAAATATGCCGACGCCGTGCACGCGGTCGCGCCGTCGGTCGAGGTCAAGCTGATCGACGGCGTCGATCACATGGGCATTGTCAGCGATCGCAAGGCCGTCTCGGTGATTGCGGAGGACGTCGCCAGGGCGGGAGCCGGATCATGACCGGCATCGATGCCAAACAAGCCGCCTCGGCGCTGTCGGACATCGCCTCCATCGCCCACCGCGTTCGTCAATCGACGATCTATAATATCGCAAGCCTGATGCTGGTCTTGTGGGGCGTGCTGGTCTTCCTCGGCAACATCGGCTCGTATCTCTGGCCGCGGCAGGCTGGCTACATCTGGATTGCGGTGAACGCGACGGGTTTCGCCGGTTCGTGTGCGGTCGGCGTATTCGAGCGGCGGCGAATGGGCATCCGCAGCTTCGATCTCAGGGCGGTCGCGGCATTCGTGCTGTTCTTTGCCTTTGGAATTCTCTGGTCGGTCGGGCTGGGGCATTTTACGCCGCGCCAGCTCGGCGTGTTCTGGCCGACCTATTTCATGATGATCTACACCATCATCGGATTGTGGGTCGGTCCCGCCTTTGTCGCAATCGGCCTTTCCATCACCGCGCTGACGCTGATCGGCTATTTCTTTGTCGGCGCCTGGTTCGATCTGTGGATGGCGGTGATCAACGGCGGCGGGCTTGTTCTTGGTGGCCTCTGGATGCGCCGGAGCTAACCGATGGCGACCGAGCTCGACGACATCATCCATCAGCCGCTGCGACTAAGAATCATGGCGGCGCTGAACGCGCTGCCGGCCACCGCAGGTCTCGAATTCTCCCGGCTAAAAAAATTGACCGGAGCCACCGACGGCAATCTCGGCGCCCATATCGAGACGCTTTCGAAGGCCGGCTATGTCGCGGTCGACAAGGCTTTTGTCGGCAAAAAGCCGCAAACCACGGTGACCGCCACGGCGGCCGGGCGCGGCGCCTTCGCCCGCCATGTCGCAAGCCTGCAGGAAATCATCGCGGCCTCGGCGCGCGACAACTAACCGTCGTCATTCCAGGATACCGCCAACGGGTCGCGCGAATGCGCGTCCGATGACAAGCTCCGCGATGGGCCCGGAATCTCGAGCTCGAAGTGCACCAGCGCAAGACAATCGCGAGATTCCGGATAGATGCGGGCCGCGCCGTCCCGAATGACGGTGGTTTACCCCCCTTGCAGGGGGAGGGGGACTCGTGCGACCGAATCAGTCTGACGCTCCGTCTGAGGCTCCCTGGCTCCGGCTGCATTCATGCGCATACTCCTGCTCGGTTCCGGCGGCCGCGAACACGCCCTGGCGTGGAAGATCGCAGCGTCTCCGCTGGTAACAAAACTCTGGTGCGCCCCGGGCAATGCCGGCATTGCCCGGGAAGCCGAATGCGTGGCGCTCGATATCGCCGACCACGCCGCGGTGATCGATTTCTGCAGATCCAACGCGGTGGATTTCGTGGTGGTCGGGCCGGATGCCCCGATCGCGGCAGGCATCGTCGACGATCTTGCCGCGGCGGGCTTCAAGGCGTTCGGGCCGACCAAGGCTGCGGCGCGGCTGGAAAGCTCCAAGAACTTCACCAAGGCGCTGTGCCGCGCCAATAATATCCCGACCGCGGCCTACGAACACTTTACCGACGCAAATCAGGCGAAAGCTTGCATCCGCACGCGGGGCGCGCCGATCGTGGT
>Ga0209153_1000269_pt1 | contig 27117 bp, 24 predicted proteins | sample GraSoiAngelo_120_FD_185877 | JGI IMG/M metagenome (GOLD analysis project Ga0209153, IMG submission 185877) | Grasslands soil microbial communities from the Angelo Coastal Reserve, California, USA - 14_0919_09_20cm (SPAdes) (version 2) | ecosystem: Environmental > Terrestrial > Soil > Grasslands ... | reverse complement strand
CAGACGATCGGGGAGCTGTACGCGCCGTTCGTGCGGACGGGCAACCCCATCATCTTCATGGACCTCGCCTCGGCCGAGATGACGAAGTACGCGGCCAACGCGATGCTCGCCACGCGGATCTCGTTCATGAACCAGATCGCGCGGCTGTGCGACGCGGTCGGGGCCGACGTCACGCTGGTTCGGAAGGGCATCGGGACCGACCGGCGCATCGGCCCGGCGTTCCTCTTCCCGGGTCCGGGCTATGGTGGATCGTGCTTCCCCAAGGACGTCAAGGCGCTGATTCACACCGGCCGGGACTGCGGTGTGCCGCTCGACGTGCTCGAAGCGGTGGAAGCCGCGAATGAGCGGCAGAAGCGCGTGCTGTACGAGAAGCTGGCCCGCCATTTCGGCGGCAAGCTGCGCAACGTGGCCGTGGCGGTGTGGGGACTCGCCTTCAAGGCCGAGACGGACGACGTGCGGGAGAGCCCGGCGCTGGTGCTCGCGGAACAGCTGGTCGAGGCGGGCGCGCGCGTGCGCACGCACGACCCTGCCGCGATGGACAGCGCCCGTCGCCACCTCGGTGACCGGGTGACGTACGCGGCCACCGCCTACGAGGCGCTCGAGGGCGCGGCCGCGCTCGTCATCGTGACCGAGTGGCTCGAGTATCGCAACCCCGATTTCAGCCGGATCAAGCAGACGCTGTCGCGGCCCTTGATCGTGGATGGACGCAACCTTTACGACCCGCAGCGTCTCGCGCGCCTCGGGTTCGTGTACGAAAGCATCGGCCGCCCGGTCGCATGCGCGTCCTCGTAACCGGGGCCGCGGGGTTTCTCGGGTCGCACCTGTGTGACCGGTTGCTGGCAGAGGGTCACCGCGTCGTCGGAATGGACAATTTCCTCACCGGTAACCCCGTCAACATCGCCCACCTCCGCAAGCATCCCAGCTTTCAGTTCGTGCTGCACGATGTCGCGAACTTCATCGAGACCCAGGGTCCGCTCGACGGGGTGCTCCACTTCGCGAGTCCGGCGAGCCCGGTCGACTACCTCGACTACCCCATCCAGACGCTCAAAGTCGGCTCGCTCGGGACGCACAAGGCGCTCGGGCTGTCGCGGGCGAAAGGGGCCCGCTTCCTGCTCGCGTCCACGTCCGAGGTGTACGGCGACCCCCTCGTGCATCCCCAACCCGAGAGCTACTGGGGCAACGTGAACCCGGTGGGCCCGCGCGGCGTGTACGACGAAGCCAAACGCTTTGCCGAAGCCCTGACGATGGCCTATCACCGCTACCACAAGCTCGACACTCGCATCGTGCGCATCTTCAATACGTACGGGCCGCGCATGCGCCCCAAGGACGGCCGCGTGGTGTCCAACTTCATCGTGCAGGCGATCAAGGGCGATCCGCTCACCGTGTACGGCGACGGGTCACAGACCCGCTCGTTCTGCTACGTGGATGATTTGATCGACGGCATTGTGCGGCTGTTCGAGCGCGGCGGGTCGGACCCGACGAACATCGGCAACCCCCACGAGTTCACCGTGCGCCAGCTCGCCGAGCTGGTGCTGCGGCTCACGGGCAGCCGGAGCGCCATCGTCGAGCAGCCGCTGCCCACCGACGATCCCAAGGTGCGCCAGCCGGACATCCGCCACGCCCGCGCGACGCTGGACTGGGAGCCGCGGGTGTCGCTCGAGGAGGGGTTGCGCCGTACGATCGAGTACTTCCGCGGGATCGTGGCGTGAGCCCGCGCGTGCTCGTCACGGGCGCGGCGGGGTTCATCGCGTCGCACGTGGCCGAAGCCCTGGTGGCGCGCGGCGACGAGGTCGTGGCCCTCGACAACTTCGATCCGTTCTACCCGCGCGCGGTGAAAGAGCGGAACCTCGAAACGCTGCAGCGCAGCAAGGCATTCCGTTTCGTGGAGGCCGACATCGTGCGCGACCCGCTGCCGCTGGAGGGCGTGTCGGTGGTAGTGCACCTCGCGGCACGCCCGGGCGTGCGCCCCTCGCTCGAAGATCCCGCCTCGTACAGCGAGACGAACGTGACGGGTACGGCGCGCGTGCTTGAGGCGGCCCGTCGCGCGGGGATCCGGCGGGTCGTGTTCGGCTCGTCGTCCTCGGTGTACGGCGACACGACCGCCGCGCCGTTCAGCGAGGATGCCCCCGCCGTGGAGCCGATCTCCCCGTACGCCGCGAGCAAGCGCGCGGGCGAGCTGGTCGCGCACGCCTTCGCGCATCTGTACGGCATGCAGATCGCCTGCCTGCGGTTCTTCACGGTGTACGGCCCGCGCCAGCGGCCCGACCTCGCCATACACCGGTTCACGGACCTGGTCGCCCGGGGGCAGCCGGTGCGCATGCACGGCGACGGGTCGAGCGAGCGGGACTATACCTATATTACGGATTGCGTCGACGGCGTCCTGGCGGCCATGGCCTGGACCGAGCGTGCCCGTCCCGGCGGGACGGCCCAGCCGATCAACATCGGCGGCGGCGCGCGGGTGCGGCTCGATCGGCTGATCGAGCTGATCGCGCGCACGCTCGGCCGCGAGGTGCGGATCGAGCGCCACGGCGACCAGCCGGGGGACGTGCGGCTCACGGATGCCGACCTGCGGCGCGCCGGCCGGGAGCTCGGCTTCCGGCCCAAGGTCGGCATCGAGGAAGGGATTCGGCTCTTCGTCCGCTGGTACGAGGCGACCCATGGACGTCAGTCCTGAGCATCTCGTGGAGCAGGCCCGGGAGCGGTTTCAGCTCCAGGACTACTACGGCGCGATTCACCTGCTGGAAGAGGTGATCACGACGGGGCGGGCGTTCGCCGACGCGCACCACCTGCTCGGGCTGTCCTACTCGCTGGTGGGCCAGCAGGACCCGGCGCTGGCACAGCTGGACCGCGCGCTCGCGTTGAACCCGCACTACGTCGAGGCGCTCGTGCACCGCGCCCTCGTGCTGAACGAGCTGGGTCGCGAAGCGGAGGCCGATGCGGCGTTCCGGCGTGCCGCGCAGATCGGCGGCGTGCCGCGCCAGGGCTTTCCGGCCCACGTCGCCGCCAAGCTCGCGAACCACCACGCGCGCCTGGGGGATGCCTACCTTGAGTCGGGAGGCCTGGCGACCGCGATCGACCAGTACCACGCGGCGCTCGCCCTGGGACCCGCGTTTCACGACCTGCGGTACAAGCTGGGGCGCATGCTGCTCGAAGCGGGACGCGCGTTGGACGCACGGGAGCACTTCGAGATCATCGTCCGGGCGCGTCCCAACTACCTGGACGCCGCGGCGATGCTGGGGCTCGCCTGCTATCTCGCGGGCGACGGGCTCGCGGCCAAGGCCGTGTGGGAAGACTGCCGCGAGCGCCGGCCCGAAGATCCCCGCGTGGAAGCCTACCTCGCCATGCTGGCCCGCAACGACAACGCCGCCCTCCCCCAGGTGCTGGCCGGCGCGGCGGCGTCGCCGGACACCGAGCCGCCGCCCCCCCGATCCGGAGACGGCGGCTCCGAGGGAGCCGGGGGGCGGGGGCGGGGGCGGGGCGGACGAAAGACGGGAGCGTGAGCCGCTGGGCGGTTGTAGGCGTCGCGCTGGCGCTCGCGTGCCAGCCCAGCGCCGCCGACCACGAGGAGCTGGGCGACCGCTGGTACGGGGGCGGTGCGTACCGTGACGCGCTCGCCGAATACCAGCTCGGCCTGAAGGCGCACCCCGGAGACGCGGACCTCGAGGCGAAGCTCGGGGCGGCCGCGCTGCATGTGGGCGACTACGCCACCGCGGTGAACGCCTACATCGCCCTGGGCGAGGGAGACCGCTCGCGCGCCGGTGAGGCCGCCGACGGGCTGGAGCGCAGCGCCCGGGCCGCCCTCGGGGCGAACGACCGGAGCGACGCCGCTCGAGGGCTCGCGGGACTGCGCGCGGTGGCACCCACCCGGCCGCTGGGCCGTTACGCCCGCCTCGCGGCGCTCGACGCCGCCGATCGCGGCGACACCGCGGGCGCCATGGCGCTCCTGCCGGGCGCCGCCGCCGCCGCCGGCGACCCGCGCATGACCGATTCCCTGCTGTTCGTGTACGGCATGGCGGCCGTGCGCGCGCGCGCCTGCAGCACCGCCGTCTCGGTGTTCGAGGGCATCATCCGGCGTCAGCGCGAGCCCGCCGTCGCCGACGGAGCGCGCGAGGGGCTGGGCTTGTGCGCGCTGGTCGAGGGACAACGGCTGGTCGCCGCCGGCAAGCCGACCGAAGCCGAAGACTGGTTCCGGCGGGCGACGGCCCCCGGGGCACCGGCCGTCGTGGTGCGGGGGGCGTTTCTGGGACTCGGGGACGTGAAGCTTGCGCAGGGGGACGTTGCGGGGGCGCTCGAGAGCTACCAGCAGGTGCTGTCGGGCGGCACACCGGGGGACACGCTCACGCAGCGCGCGCAGGACAAGATCAATGCGTTGGGGAAGGCGGACGCGCCGTCGCCGGCCCCGCCCAAGCAACCATGAGGACGATGCATCATCTTCTGCTGATCGGCTGCGCCGCGGCGGCGGCATGCCACCATGGACCGCGGATCCAGCCGGCCCCCGATCCCGCGGGGGAGCTGGCCCGCGCGCGGGCACAGTTTCGTCGCGGCGACTTCGGCAAGGCCCTCGTCTCCCTCCGGCGCCTGAGCTACGAGCTCGGCCCCACCGAGCCCCAGTTGGCCGAGGTGAAGTACGACCTCGCGGAGTGCTCGTTCCAGACGGGCGATCGGGTCCAGGCGGCGCACGACTTCCGCCAGGTCGCCGATCAGTTTCCCGCGAGCCCGTACGCACCCCTGGCGCTGCTGCGCGCCGGGGACGCGAACCTGCGGTTGTGGCGCAAACCCGAGCTCGACCCCTCGTACGGGGAGAGCGCCCTCGCCATCTACCAGGAGCTCGCGGGGCGATATCCCGGAACCGACGCCGCGGCCCGGGCCCAGGTGCACGTCCAGCAGCTGCGGGAGTGGTTCGCGCAGAAGGACTACAAGAACGGCTTGTTTTACTTTCGGCGGCGCGCGTTCGATTCCGCCATCATTTACTTCAAGGACGTCATCGCCAACTACCAGGGGACCGCGCGCGTCCCCGACGCCCTGATGCGACTGGTGGACTCCTACCGCGCCATCGGGTACACGGACGAGCTGAAGGAAACGTGCGGGACGTTGCGCAAGTACTACCCGCAAACCGCGGGGCTCGGCGCGTCCTGCCCAGCGGACTCTGCCACTGCGACGCCCTCCTGATCTCGGTGGAGGCGCTGTTCGGCGGCTCGTTCGATCCCGTGCACGTCGGGCACCTGGTCGCGGCGGAGACGGTGGGCGACGCGCTCGGCGCGACCATCCGGTTCCTGCCGGCCCGGGAGCAGCCCCTCAAGCGCGCGGCCCGCGTGGCCCATGGTGCCAGCCCCGAGCAGCGGGCCGAGATGTTGCAGCTCGCCGTGGCCGGCAACCCGCGGCTCGCCGTCGAGCGGATCGAGCTGACACTGCCGACGCCGTCGTACACGGTGCGGACGCTCCGGGCCCTCGCCCAGCGGGAACCCGGGAACCGCTTCACGTTACTGCTCGGGGCCGATGCGGCGGCGGAGCTCGCGGCCTGGTTCGAGGTCGACGCGCTGCCGCAGCTCGCCGACGTGGTGGTGTTCGCGCGGCCCGGAGCGCCGCTGCCGCGCCATCCCGCCATCAGCCGGATCGTCGAAGTGCCGGCGCTCGACGTCTCCGCCACGATGATCCGGGAGCGCGTGCGGCACGCGCGGTCGATTCGCTATCTCGTGCCCGACGCCGTGCGCGACTACATCGCGGCGCGGGGGCTGTACCGGAAATAGAGGACTGATGGTCAAGAGCTGGTTTACGAAGATCGTGGGCACCCGCTTCCAGCGCGAGATGAAGCGCATCCGCCCCATCGTGGATGCGATTCATCGTCACGAGGAGCGCCTCAAGACCCTCTCGGATGGGGAGCTGCAGGCGCAGACGCCCAAGCTGCGCGGGCTCGTCGCGGAGCGCACCGGCGCGCTGGCGGCGGAGGTCGAGCGTCTCAAGCGCGCGAAGCACGATTGCCCCGAGGCCGAGCAGCGTGCGGTGCTGAGCGAGCAGCTCTCCCGGGCCGAATCGGCCTACGTGAAGGAGCTGCAGGCGACGCTCAACGATGTGCTGCCGGAGGCGTTCGCGACGGTGCGCGAGGCGTGCCGCCGGCTGGTGGGCAGCGAAGTCGTGGTCACCGGCCACTCCCTCAAGTGGGACATGGTGCCCTACGACGTGCAGCTGATCGGCGGCATCGTCCTGCACCAGGGCAAGATCGCCGAGATGGCCACCGGCGAGGGCAAGACCCTCGTCGCCACGCTGCCGTTGTACCTGAACGCCCTGGCGGGGCGCGGCGCGCACCTCGTCACGGTCAACAACTACCTCGCCCGGCGCGACTCGCAGTGGATGGGCCACCTGTTCACCTGGCTCGGCCTCACCGTGGGCTGCATCGACGACACGGAGCCGTCCACGCCGGCGCGCCGCGCGGCGTATCAGTGCGACATCACGTACGGCACGAACAACGAGTTCGGCTTCGACTACCTGCGCGACAATATGGTGTTCGGGCTCGAGCAGCGCGTCCAGCGGACCCATGCCTATGCGATCATCGACGAGGTGGACTCCATCCTGATCGACGAGGCCCGCACGCCGCTGATCATTTCGGGACCGGTGGGCAGCGAGTCGGACGAAAAGTACGCGCAATTCAACACTCAGGTCGTGCAGCTCGTCCGCAAGCAGACTGCCGTCGCCAACGACCTCATCGCCCGGGCGGAGCCCCTGATCGGCAACGAGAAGACGGCCTACGAGGGTGCCACCCTGCTGTACCAGGCGCAGCTCGGCATGCCGAAGAACAGGAAGCTGCTCAAGCTGCTGCAGGAGCCCGGGGTGAAGTCGCTGGTGCAGCGGGTGGAGCTCGACGTGCTGGCCGACCGGAAGCAGCCGGCCCGGGATCAGAAGCTGCGCCACATCGAGGACGAGCTGTACTTCGTGCTCGACGAGCGGGGCCACTCGGTCCACCTCACCGAGAAGGGCGTCGAGACGATGTCGCCCCAGGACCCCGACCTGTTCCTCGTGCCGGACATCTCGCACGCCGTGCACGAGATCGAGCACGACGAGCGGCTTTCTCCCAAGGAGAAGATCGAGCGGCGCCGCCAGGTGGAGGCCGAGTACGCCCAGAAGAGCGAGACGCTGCACATCATCCACAAGCTGCTGCAGGCGCACGCGCTGTACGAGCGCGAGGTGGATTACGTCGTGCAGGAAGGCAAGGTGCTGATCGTCGACGAGTTCACCGGGCGGCTGATGCACGGGCGGCGCTGGTCGGAGGGGTTGCACCAGGCCGTGGAGGCGAAAGAGGGCGTCGCGGTACAGGAGGAGAGCCAGACGCTCGCGACCATCACGATCCAGAACTACTTCCGGATGTACGACAAGCTGGCCGGCATGACGGGCACGGCCGAGACCGAGGAGACCGAGTTCTTCCAGATCTACGGGCTCGAGGTGGTGGTCATTCCCACCAACCGTCCCGTGCGGCGCGTCGACAAGCACGACCTCATCTACAAGACGCGGCGCGAGAAGTACAACGCCATCATGGACGAGGTGGAGCGGCAGCACAAACGCGGGCTGCCGGTGCTGGTCGGGACCGTGAGCGTGGACGTTTCGGAGACGCTGTCGCGCATGCTCAAGCGGCGCGGTCTCCGCCACGAAGTGCTGAACGCCAAGTACCACGAGCGTGAGGCCGAGATCGTCGCGCAGGCGGGCCAGCCGGCCGCCATCACGATCGCCACCAACATGGCGGGTCGCGGCACCGACATCAAACTCGGCCCCGGCGTCAAGAAGTGTCAGGTCTGCGGCATCACCGCCCACCAGGCGCCGTTCGGGCAGCAGATCGAGAAACCCGACTTGAGTCCGGAGGAGATCAAGCGGCTGCAATGCCAGGAGGACCCGCCGTGCGGCCTGGTCATCGTGGGCACCGAGCGGCACGAGGCGCGGCGCATCGACCGCCAGCTGCGCGGCCGCTCGGGCCGTCAGGGCGATCCGGGACAGAGCGTGTTCTTCCTGTCGCTCGAGGACGACCTGATGCGGCTGTTCGGCTCGGACCGCATCGCGCGCTGGATGGACCGCACCGGTGCCGAGGAGGGAGAGGTCATCACCCACCCGTGGGTGACGAGCGCCATCGGCCAGGCGCAGAAGCGGGTCGAGCTGCAGAACTTCCAGGCCCGCAAGAAGCTGCTCGAGTACGACGACGTGATGAACCAGCAGCGCGAGGTGATCTACTCTCTCCGGTTGTTCGCGCTCGAGGGGGGCGAAGAGCTGCGGGCCGAGGCCGTGCGCATGATCGAGCAGGCGCTCGAGCGGCTGGCGGACGAGCTGATCGGCGATGCCAAGGACGCGTACCAGTGGGATCGCGCGCTCATGGAGACCGAGTTCCTGCTCAAGTTCCTGATTTCGATCCCCGGGCTGACCGACGCCGCGAAGATCCGCAGCCGCGACGATCTGGTGCGCGCCGCGCAGCAGGCGGGGCGGGCGGCGTTCGAGGCCAAGCTCGAGTACTTCAAGGAAATCGAGGCGAAGGTCGGGGCACAGAACCTGGGAGGCCAGGCGCTGTCGCACATCATGCTGACGGTGATCGACGAGAAGTGGAAAGATCACCTGTACGATCTGGACCAGCTCAAGGCGGCGATCCAGTACCGCGCCTGGGGCCAGAAGGACCCGTTGATCGAGTACAAGCAGGAAGGCTACGACATGTTCGTCGGCCTGATGCGGGACGTGCACGCGACCTTCGCCGAGCGCTGGCTCAAGCTGCAGATCGAGCTCGGCCCGCCGCCGGGTGACGTCGGCGGGCCGGGCGTGCGCGGGCCGCGCCCCGGCCCCGTCGGCGGTCCGCGGCGCCCCACCCCCATGGTGGCATCGAAGGCGGAGGCCGACGGCCTGATCCGGGGCGACACGGCCGCGGGGCCGAAGCCCGCCCCGGGCGCGCCAGTCCCGAATCCCTACGCCGGGGTCGGCCGCAACGACCCGTGTCCGTGCGGCAGCGGCAAGAAGTTCAAGAAGTGCCACGGGGCGGCCTAAACGGGGAACGCGGAAGGCGGAACGCGGAACAGCACTAACGAGGTCGGCCCGCCTGTTCCGCGTTCCGAGTTCCGCGTTCCGCGTTATTCGGGTGCCGGGATATCCCCCGGCCCCACCTACGTTTCCCCCATGCCCCTGCGCCTGTCCGAGCATCCCGAACACGACCGGCCGCGCGAGCGCCTCTGGAGCGTTGGCCCCACCGCGTTGACGGGTCAGGAGCTCCTGGCCATTCTGCTGGGGACGGGGTGCAGCGGTCGTGACGCGCTCGCCGTTGCGGGCGCGGTGCTGGCGCGCGTGGACGGCTCGTTGCGGCGCCTCGCGGGCCGGCCCTCCGCGGAATTGGCCAAGGTCCCTGGGGTGGGACGAATCAAGGCCGCCCGCGTCGCCGCGGCGCTCGAGCTGGGACGCCGCGTGGGCAGCGAGATGGAGCCGCCGCCGGAGCGCGTGCGGGGGCCCGCGGACGTGCAGCGCTTTTACGGGACGCGGCTGCGGGACCTCGCGGTGGAAGAGTTCCACGTGCTGGCGCTGGGGAGCCAGAGCCAGATCCTGGGCGACCTGTTGATCACGCGGGGGATCCTCAACAGCTCCTTGGTCCACCCCCGCGAGGTGTTCCGGGCCGCGATTGCGGAGGCCGCGGCGGGCATCATCGTCGTCCACAATCACCCCAGCGGCGACCCCACGCCCTCGACGGACGACCGGGCTGTGACGCGTCAGCTCGTCGACGCCGGCCGCCTGCTCGACCTGCCGGTGTACGACCACGTGATCGTGGCAGCCGATCGCTACGTCAGTTTCGCGGAAGCGGGCCTGCTGTAGGGGAGCGGCACGCCGCGCCCCTCGCTGTCGTCCCTTCGGCTACCGCGGTTTTCGCCCGTGGCTTTCCTGATCGTGGTTCGGCGTCAGCACGGAACGGCCCGATTTGTCGGCTCGCATGGCGAACCCCGCCACGCTCCGCCCGAGCCGTTGCCCGGCTTCGATGTCGAAGGCGTAATGAATGCCGCCGTACATGCGCGACATCCCCGCCTCGGTGACCATCGCGCCGAATTGCTTGCGATCCTTGGGGAAGAAGGCGCTCAGCACTGCCCCGGCGGACGAGGAGAGACAGCTGTGTCCGGACGGATACGACGGGTGGTTGGGCTTGCCGACCGCGGCCACGACCGTGATCCCGGGATCCGCTTGCCACGGGCGGATGAACCAATACGTCTCCTTCGCGTCCCAGCAGCCGATTTGAGCGTCGAACATCGAAGCGCTGAGTAACGCGTAGAGGTGTGTCGCCTGCCGCTCCGACAATCCGTGCGAATTGATGGCGTCCGTCGCGACCTGGAGCCAGAATCCCGCAGTGGTGGCTGTGCCCACACCCTGCGCCCAACCGGTGGCGATCTGGACCTGCTCGCCCGTACGTGTATCGGAGATGTTTCGGATCTCCGCGAGCGCGGCGAGGAAGCGTGCGGACCCAAACGCCGGCGGCCGCCCCGGCCGGAACTGGCTCGCGGACGTGAGGAACCAGGGGCGCACCCCGGGCAACTGCCCGCCGGCGACGGTCGCGGGGGCCGTGTTGCTCGTCCACAACCCGGAGCCCACCGGAATGGTACCGGTGAACGGTAGGAAGTGCTGCATCATAGGTGGCCGCACCGGCCGCGGCGAGAGGGCTCTTAACCCATTGAAGGACGGCACATTATGGGAGTCGCCCTGGGTTTGCGCTGCCCGCGTTGACGAGGTGACCGCGCCTCGCCATCCTCCACAGGTGACCAGCACCGCTCCCCTCCTCGCCCCCGAGCTCGCCCGGGCAGTCGCGCTGCAGCGCGACCGCCTCGATGTCGACCTGCTGGCGCGCGCGTATGGCATGAGCGCTCAGGCGCACCGCGGCCAGAAGCGCCAGTCGGGCGACGATTACGTGTCGCACAGCGTCGCCGTGGCCACCATTCTGGCGGAGCAGCAGATGGACTCCGTCACCATTGCGGCGGCGCTGCTGCACGACGTCGTGGAAGACTCGGACGTTTCGGTCGAGGACATCCGCCGCACCTTCGGTCCCGAGGTCGCCGAGCTGGTCGACGGGCTCACCAAGCTCTCGACCCTCACGTTCCGCTCGACCGCCGAGGAGCAGGCGGAGAACTACCGCAAGCTGCTGCTCTCGGTCGCGAAGGACGCCCGCGTCATCATCATCAAGCTCGCGGACCGGCTGCACAACATGCGGACCTTGGAGCACCTCGACGCCGACAAGCAGCACCGCATCGCGCTCGAGACGCGCGAGATCTACGCCCCGCTGGCGCATCGCTTCGGCATGGCCGGCGTCAAGGCCGAGCTCGAGGACCTGGCGTTCAAGTTTCTCGAGCCCGAGGACTACCGCACGCTGGCGCGCAAAGTCAAAGCGAAAAAAGTCGAGCGCGAGCGGACGATCGAGCGGCTGCGCGGGCCGCTGGGCGACGCGCTGCGCGAGGCCGGGCTCGCCGACATCGAGATCACGGGTCGACCGAAGAACCTGTGGTCGATCTACAAGAAGATGCGCAAGCGGGGCAACCCGTTCGAGGAGATCTACGATCTGCTCGCCGTGCGCGTGCTCGTGAACGATATCCCCGAGTGCTACCACGTGCTCGGCGCGATCCATCACAGCTGGACCCCGCTCCAGGAGCGGATCAAGGACTACATTGCGAGCCCCAAGTCCAACGGATACCAGTCGCTCCACACCACGGTGTTCGGCCCCGGCGGGCAGCTGTACGAGATCCAGATCCGCACGCGCGAAATGCATCACACCGCGGAATACGGCATCGCGGCCCACTGGCTGTTCAAGGAAGGACGCAAGAGCCCCGACGAGCTGGACCGCCATCTCGCGTGGTTCCGCCAGCTGCTCGAGCTGCAGCAGGACGCGCACACGCCCGAGGAATTCCTCGAGTTCCTCAAGGTCGACCTGTATCAGGACGAGATCTTCGTGTTCACGCCGCGCGGGGACGTGAAGCGGCTCCCGAAAGGCGCCACCCCGATCGATTTCGCGTTCGCCGTGCATACCGAGGTCGGCCAACGCTGCCAGGGCGCCCGCATCAACGGCCGCATCGCGCCGCTGCACCGGCCGCTCAAGAACGGCGACACCGTGGAGGTGATGACGAGCCCCCAGGCGAAGCCGTCGCGCGACTGGCTGGCGCACGTGCAGACCGCGCGAGCCCGCCACAAGATCCGTCAGTGGATCCGCCAGGAAGAGCACGAGAAGAGCCTGCAGTTGGGCCGGGAGATCCTGGCGCGCGAGGTGCGGCGCCGCCGGCTCGACGCCCCCGACGCGGAGCGGCTGGAGCGGGCCGCCGCGGCGCTGTCGGTGGGCACGGCGGAGCAGCTCCAGGCCGCGCTCGGGCGCGGCGACGTGGCCCTGGGCACGCTGATGCGGGCGCTGTACCCCGACCTGCCCACCGACGACCTGCAGGCGCCGAGGCCCACGGCCTTCGGCCGCGTGATCGAGCGGCTGCGGCTCGGCCGGGGCATCAAGATCCAGGGGGTGGACGGCTTGATGGTGCGGTATGCGCAGTGCTGCCAGCCGGTCCCGGGTGACCCGGTGGTCGGTTATGTCACCCAGGGGCGTGGCATCTCGATTCACCGCTCGGACTGCCCCAACCTGCTCGTGCTTTCGACCGAGGCGGAGCGCCGCGTCGACATCGATTGGCAGGAGTCGGAGGGCGAGACGTTCGTCGTCCGCCTGGCGGTGAGCGGGGAAGACCGGCGGGGCCTGTATGCCGACATCTGCACGGCCATCAGCGAGTCCGGCACCAACATCCGCTCGGCCGAGATCTCGACCCGGGACGGCGCGGTGTTCGGCTCCGTGCTGGTCGAGGTGGAGAACCAGACCCATCTGAGCAAGGTGATCCGCGCGATCCGGCGCGTGAAGGGCGTGATGGAGGTGTCGCGCCGCGAATCGGGCCCCCAGACCCAGCCCGCCGTCGGTTAGCTTTCAGCGATGCCGTTCGACCTCGCGTCCCCGTTCACCCCGGCGGGGGATCAGCCGCGCGCCATCCGGGAGCTGTCGGCGGGCCTCGCCCGCGACGACCGCTACCAGACGCTGCTCGGCGTCACCGGCTCGGGCAAGACGATGACGATTGCGCACGTCATCGCCCGATTCGGTCGCCCCACCCTCGTGCTGTCGCACAACAAGACGCTCGCGGCCCAGCTGTACGGGGAGCTCAAGTCGTTCTTCCCGCGGAGCGCGGTCGAATTCTTCATCTCGTACTACGACTACTACCAGCCCGAGGCGTACGTCCCGCAGACCGACACCTACATCGCCAAGGACTCGTCCATCAACGACGACATCGACCGGCTGCGGCTGCGGGCCACGTCGAGCCTGATGGAGCGCGAGGACGTGGTGATCGTCGCGAGCGTCTCGGCCATTTACGGCCTGGGCGATCCCGAGCTGTACCGGCAGCGCCTCGTGACGGCGAGCGTGGGCGAGGAGCGCGGCCGGGACGCACTGCTCGAGGAGCTGGTGGGTGTGCAATACCAGCGAAACGACGTCGCGTTCGAGCGCGGCACGTTCCGCGTGCGGGGCGATACGATCGAGGTGTTCCCCGCATACGACGAGCAGGCGGTGCGCATCGAATTCTGGGGCGACACGGTGGAGCGCATTGCGAAGATCGATCCGCTCACGGGCGACACCATCTCCGAGCTGGCGCGCGCCGCCGTCTATCCCGCCACTCACTTCGTGACCGAGCGCCCCACCATCCAGCGCGCCGTCGCGGCCATCCGGGCGGAGCTCACAGGTCGTCTCGCGGAGCTGCGCGCCCGGAACAAGCTGCTCGAGGCCCAGCGCCTCGAGTCGCGCACCAACTTCGACATCGACATGCTGCTCGAGGTCGGGCGGTGCACGGGGATCGAGAACTACTCGCGCCACCTGACGGGCCGCGCGGCGGGGGAGCGTCCCGCGTGCCTGCTCGACTACTTCCCCGCCGACTACCTGTGCATCCTCGACGAGTCGCATCAGACCCTGCCGCAGCTCGCCGGAATGTACGAGGGAGACCGCTCCCGCAAGCAGACCCTGGTGGACTACGGGTTCCGCCTGCCCTCCGCCCTCGACAATCGGCCGCTGCGCATCGACGAGTTCATGCAGCTCGTGCCGCGGATCGTGTTCGTGTCGGCCACGCCGGGCGACGAGGAGCTACGGCTGGCGGGCGGCGTCGTGGTCGAGCAGATCATCCGCCCGACCGGCCTCGTGGACCCCGAGGTGGAAGTTCGTCCCGTGAAAGGGCAGGTGGACGACCTGCTGCACGAGATCCGGCTGCGAGAGAAGAAGGGCGAGCGCGTGCTCGTCACCACCCTCACCAAGCGGATGGCGGAGGACCTCACCGACTATCTGCAGCAGCACGGCGTGCGCGTGCGCTACCTGCATTCGGAGATCGACGCGATCGAGCGGGTCGAAATCATTCGCGGCCTGCGGCTCGGGGAATTCGACGTGCTCGTGGGCATCAATCTGCTGCGGGAGGGGCTCGACCTGCCGGAGGTATCGCTCGTCGCCATCCTGGACGCGGACCAGGAAGGTTTCCTGCGGTCCGACCGGTCGCTCATCCAGACCGTGGGCCGCGCGGCGCGGCACCTGTACGGCCGTGCGATTCTCTACGCCGACCGCGTCACCGGCTCCATGCAGCGCGCTCTCGGAGAGATGGCCCGCCGGCGCGAGGCGCAGGTGGCGCACAACGCGCAGCACGGCATCACGCCCCGTTCGATCGTCAAATCCGTGGACCAGGTCCGCTTCGCGACCCGTTTCGCGGATGCCAAGACCGTGCGCCCCGCCGAGGGAGGCGTACCGCGCCCGGCCGACGCCAAGGAGCGCGACGCGCTCATCAAGCTGCTGGAAAGTCAGATGCAGGCCGCCGCCGAAGAGCTCGACTTCGAGCTCGCCGCCGTGCTGCGCGACCAGATCCTCGAGCTCCGGGCCGAAGCCGACACCGGTCGTCATGCGCCTGTCCGCGGACGAGCTCCAGCGGTTCGGTGAAGCGCTCGGGCGCGACCTCGCCGGCCCCGTCGTGATCGGGCTCTCCGGCGAGCTCGGGACCGGGAAGACGACCCTGGTCCAGGCGATCTGCGAGGGTCTCGGCGCCCGGGTCCTGGCCACCAGCCCCACCTACGCCCTGGTGCACCACTACGAGACGTCCGACGGCCGTCCGGTCTACCACGTGGACTGCTACCGGCTCAAGTCCCCCGACGAGGCGCGCGACCTCGCATTCGAGGACATGGTGCGCGACGGAGCGATCGTGCTCATCGAATGGCCCGAGCGCGCCGGACCGTGGACGCCGCCGCTCGACCGGCACTTTCGGCTGAGTTACGGTGAGCTGCCGGACATCCGGGAGTTGGAGGAGGTTCGGTGAGCGGCGGGTCGACGGTTTGTGAACGCGGAAGGCGGAACGCGGAAGGCGGAACAGATCGTACCACGCTCGGGGCGAGACACAGGCCCTGCGGATCGAACTGGGATTTTCTGTTCCGCGTTCGACGTTCCGCGTTCCGCGTTGGGTGGAGGGGTTGATGGGCGGGGTTTGGCTCGCCATCGACACGGCCACCGACATCGCGAGCGTCGCTGTGGGCCGACCGCCGGCCGCCGAAAGCGGGGCACACGTTCAGGGAGCCCGCCGGCACGCCGCGGAGATCATCCGGCTGGTCGACTTCGTGCTCAGCCGGCTGAGGCTCCGCCCCCGGGACCTGGAGGGCGTCGTGGTCGGGGACGGGCCGGGGAGCTTCACCGGCCTGCGCATCGGCTGGTCGGCCGCAAAGGGGCTCGCCCACGAGGCCGGGCTCGACATCCGGGCCATCCCGTCCCTCATGGCCGCGGCCGCCGGTGCGGCGCTGCGCCTCGGCACCGATCCGGTGGCGGCCTGTTTCGACGCGCTGCGCGGTCAGGTGTACGGCGCGATGTACGCCTTCCACGCCGACCGCGTGGACATTTTGGTGCAGCCCACGGTGCTGACGCCGGCCGAGTTTGCGCGGGTCGCCCCGGTGCGCCCCCGCCTCGTGGTCGTTGGTGGTGGCGCCCGGTTCGCGGACCAGATGACCCAGTGGGCCGGCGCCCCTCCCGTGCCGCTCGAGAGCCTCCCCCCAGCCGCGACGATGCTGCTCGCCCTGCTCGGGCGCGCCGGCGTCGGTCGTGCCCTCGACGATCCCGCCACCGCCGAACCGGTCTACGGACGTCCTGCCGAAGCGCAGGCCCAATGGGAGGCGCGCCACGGCCGTCCCTTCCCGGATTCGTCCGGCCGCGCTGGCTGACGTCGACGACGTCGCGGCGATCGAGCGTGCCGTATTCTCCGATCCCTGGTCACGTCGCGACTTCGCGGAGTGCGTCACGTCTGGCGTGCCGTTCCTCGTCGCGGAGGCGGACGGCCTGGTCGCGGGCTACGTGATTGCGCATTGCGCGGCGGACGAGGGTGAGATCCTCAACCTCGGGGTGGCGGTGGCCCATCGCCGCCACGGTGCGGGACGGGCGCTGGTGGAACACGTGCTCGCCGCGTTGGGGGCCCGGGGCGTGCGCGTGGTGTATCTGGAGGTGCGCGAGTCGAACGCCGGCGCCCGGCGGCTGTACGAGGCGCTTGGGTTCGGAGAAGTGGCCCGGCGGGCGCGGTACTACCGCCGGCCCGTCGAGGACGCGGTCGTGCTGTGCGCTGCCATTGACTCGGCCGGACGGTCTGCAAAAATTTAGCCCAAGTGGCGTATCTTTGATTGACAGAATGACTTGCGGGTCATATACTGTTGTCGCCCTTGGTCCGGACCCGCCCAGCGTTCGGAGGTTTTTCGTGAGCCGCAGTCTGAATAAGGTCATGCTAATCGGGAACTTAGGGGCCGATCCCGAGGTGCGGAGCACCAACAACGGCTCCCGTGTCGCCACGCTGTCGCTGGCGACGAGCCGGCAGTGGACGGGGCAGGGTGGCGAGAAGCAGGAAAAGACCGAGTGGCACCGGGTGATCTGCTGGAACAACAAGGGTGCCCAGCTCGCGGACCTGGCCGAGAAGTACATGAAGAAAGGCGACCGGATCTACGTCGAGGGGCGGGTCGAGTATCGCACGTGGGAGGATCGGGAAAAGCAGACGCGGTACACGACCGAGATCATCGCGCGGGAAGTGCTTCTCTTGTCGTCTCGGGGAGGGGGAGGGGGCAGCGGGGGAGGCGGGGAGGGCTCGGGCGATTTCGCGCGGGCCAAGGCCGCCGCCAAGGTGGCGCCCGAGGCGGGGGGCAAGGCGGAATCGCTCGATGCGTTCCCGGAGGCCCTGGATGAGGAGGACGACGATCTGCCGTTCTGAACGAGCAGCCCTGCTCGCCCTTGTAGCAGGGCTGCTCGCGGGGCCGGCGCCGGTGCTCGTGGCGCAGGACACCACGCAGGCACGGCCGGACACATTGCAACCGGCGCCGGACACGTCGCAAGCGGCGCCCGCGCCGGCCCCGGAGGGGCAGCTCCCCTCGACTCACGTCGTCACCCGGGGCGAGACTCTCTGGTCGATCGCCCAGCTCTATTTCAACGATCCACTGCTCTGGCCCGAGATCTACCGCCTCAATACGGCGATCATCGACGACCCGCACTGGATCTATCCCGGTGAAGAGCTGAACCTCGCGGGCGCGGTGAGCGTTGCTCAGGCGCCCGACACCGCGGTCGTCGCCGCGCCCCAGCAGGTCGCTGCCGACACGGTCCATGCGCAGCCCACGCCCACGGCCGATACCGTGGCGGCCGATACCACTACCGTGGTCGACACCGCGGTCGTGGCCCCGCCGCCGCCGGGGCCCACGGAGACCTACCAGACGATCTTCGATCGGCGCCGCACGCCCTCCCAGGAGGTACGGGACGAGCTGCGGGCGTACGCCAATCAGCCGTATCGTCCGTTGCGCCGGGGCGAGTTCTACTCGGCCGGCTTCCTTACCGAGGAGGAACGGCTCCCCTACGGCCGGGTCCTTGGCAATACGGCCACCCCAGCGATCCCGCGGCTCACCGAGCGCTCGTCGGCTATCACGTTCGATCAGATCGCGATCCAGCCGCCGCAGAGCGCCTCGTACCACGTGGGCGACTCGCTGCTGATCGTGCGCGTGGATCGCGACATCGCCGGGTGGGGAGGCGTGGTCGTGCCGCTGGGCGTGGCGCGCGTGACGGAGCCGCAGCGTCGGCAGGTGTTGGCGGACGTGGTGATGCAGTTCGGTCGCATCCACGAGGGCCATCTGGCGTTGCCGCTCGAGCCGTTCAAGGACCCGGGCCGGGTGCGCCCCACGCCGGTCGATGGCGGGCTCGAAGGCATCGTGATCGCGGAGCGGGACCTGCATGTGCTCACCGCTCCTCAGCAGATCATCTTCATCAATCGCGGGCGGGCGGACGGCGTGAGCCCCGGCGATGTGTTTGAGGCGTTCAAGCCGGCGTCCGGCCTGCCCGGCACGTCGTCGCAGCAGGTGCAGGTGGTGGTCGAGATCGTGCACACGCGGGACCATTCGTCCTCGGGACTGATCCTCAACATCGAACACCCCAACCTCGTTCCGGGCATGCCCGTGCGGCTCATCCGGAAGATGCCTTCCTGATTCGCCGGTCCCCGCATCCGGCGGGGCCGGTGCTCATGGCTCGTGGTGCTCACTTCGCATTTCGTCGCACTGGGCCTGTACGCCCTGACCACAGTGCTGGTGCTGGCCCCGTTCGCCGGGCTGCGCTCCGCACCGCGCAGCCTGCTCCTGGGTGTACCCATCGCCGGCATGGCGGCGCACCTGCTCGGGGTCGCACAGCTGACGCCGTTCATGGGCGTCGCCCCGACCCTATCGATGCTCGCGCTGTTCCTCGCGCTCTTCCAGGTGGCGAGTGAGGCGGCGTTTCGGGCGTCGGCCGTCGGAGTGTTCACCGGGCCGCTCGCCACGGGGCTCATCGGGCTGGCCTTGCTCATCGGTCTCGTGCCCGACGCGCGGCCGGTCGCGGGGCGCAGTCCGTGGTCGATCCTGCACATCACCGTGAGCATCTTGGGCCTGGCCATGCTGGCCCTCGCGTTCATCGCGGCGGCGCTCTACCTGCTGCAGTTCCGGGAGCTCAAGGCCAAGCGGTTCGGCCAGGTATTCCGGCTGTTCCCGCCTCTGGAGCGGCTGGACCAGCTGAACCATCTATCTTTGGTGGTGGGCTTTCCGACCGTGACCCTGGGAGTGCTGCTGGGGTTCGGCGTGCGCTATGCAGGGGGGGTGTCGGTGGACGCCGCGCAGGTCGTGTGGGGGATGCTCATGTGGCTCGTGCTCGGGTGGGCGGTGGGCGTGCGCGTGGTGCGGCACTGGGCGGGACGGCGCGCGGCGTTCGCGAGTATCGCGAGCTTCGCGGCGGTGTTGCTCGTGTATCTCGCGCTCAAGCTCACGACGCCCGGGACGCAGCGGTTCCTCTGAGCGACGAGGCCATGAGCATCACCGTTCTGGGCGTGAATCACCGTACCGCACCCCTCGACGTGCGCGAGCGCTTCGCCCACACGGCGGGTGAGGTGCCGCAGGCGCTCGAGCGGGTGCTGGCGGCGGGGGCGCGCGGCGGTGTGCTGCTCTCGACTTGCAACCGCACCGAGTTCTACCTGGCCGAGCCCGACGACGCCGTTCCCGAAGCGGTCTGGGCGCTCCTGTCGGAGCGCCTGGGCGCCGGGCGCAGTGCGAGCGAGTATGGCTACGTCCAGCGCGATCGCGACGCCGTGCGACACCTGTACCGCGTGTCGGCCGGGCTCGATTCGATGATCCTCGGCGAGCCGCAGATTCAGGGGCAGGTGCGCGACGCGTGGGACGTCTCGAAGCCCCTGGCGGGACCGGTGCTGCATCGCCTGTTCCAATCGGCGCTGCTGGTAGGCGCCCGGGTGCGCAGTGAGACGAGTCTCGCCACCGGTGCCGCGTCGGCTCCGTCGGCAGCGGTCACCGTGGCCGGCAAGATCTTCACCCAGCTCGCCGGCCGCTCCGCGCTGATTCTGGGCGCGGGTGACATTGCCGAGCTGGCCGCGACGTGCCTCGTGTCCGAGGGTGTGCGCGTCACGCTCGTCGCGAACCGCACCTACGAGCGGGCCAGGGCGATCGCCGAAGAGCTCGGCGCGCGGGCGCTCACGCTCGACGAAGCGTGGGAGCACTTCGGTGACTGCGACATCGTGCTCAGCTCGACCGCGGCACCGCATGCGGTCGTCACCTGGGACCGCGTGGCAGCGGCCATCGGGCGCCGCGGGGGACGACCCCTGTGCATTCTCGATCTCGCCGTTCCGCGGGACGTGGAGCCCGCCGTGGCCCAGCTCGAGAACGTATTCCTGTACGATCTCGACGACCTGCAGGCCGTGGCGGCGCACGCGGCGGCCGAGCGTCGCGACGACATCCCCGCGGCCGAGCGGATCGTGACCGAGGAGGTGGAGCGCTTCTGGGGGTGGTACGGCGGGTTGGTGGTCGTGCCCGTGCTGCGGGAGTTCCGCGACCGCATGGAGGCGGTGCGGGCGGCGGAGCTCGAGCGCACGCTGCGCCGCCTCCCGCACTTGAGCCCCGAGGATCGCGACCAGATCGAGTACTTCAGCCAAGCGCTGCTCAACAAATTCCTCCATCAACCCACCGTCGCTTTGAAGGAGGCCGCGCGTGCCGGGCGGGGGTACGGGTTGCTCGACGCCCTGAAGCGGCTGTTCGGTTTGGAGCGACGGGATGGGACATAGGGTCCTGGTCACGGGAGGGGCGGGGTACATCGGCAGCGTCGTTGTGGAGCAGCTCCTCGCCCGAGGCCACGTGCCCATCGTGCTGGACGACCTGAGCACGGGTCACCGCGCGGCGATCGCGCCCGGGGTCGCCTTCGTGCAGGGCAACGTGGGCGACCGGCGCGTGCTCGAGGATGTGTTCCACGGCCAGGGCGTCGACGCCCTCATGCACTTCGCCGCCTTCGCGTTGGTGGCCGAGTCGGTGGCGAACCCCGCGAAATACCACGCGAACAACGTCGCCGCAGGTCGCGTGCTGCTCGACGCCGCGGTGGCGGCGGGTGTGCGCCGGGTGATCTTCTCGTCGTCCTGTACGATCTATGGTCACAGAGGGGCGGAGCCGATCGGCGAGGATACGCCGGCGGCGCCCGTCAATCCGTACGGCGAGACCAAGCTGGAATTCGAGCGCATGCTGGGCGTGGCCGCGCGGACGCAGGGAGTCGCCTCCATCAGTCTCCGCTACTTCAACGCGGCGGGCGCCTCGGAGCGCTGCGGCGAGGATCACGAGCCCGAGACGCACCTCATTCCCAACGTGCTCCGGGTGGCGCAGGGCCGGGCGCCCGCCCTGGAGGTGTACGGCACCGACTACCCGACCCCCGACGGAACGGCCGTGCGCGACTACATCCACGTGCTCGACCTCGCGGACGCCCATATCCGGGCACTCGACGCGGAGCTGGACGGCGCCGTGGCCGTCAATCTGGGGACGGGAACGGGGAGCTCCGTCCTGGCCATCGCGGAGGCCGCGCGTCGCGTGACCGGACGCGCGGTCGCGACGGCCGCCCGGCCGCGCCGGCCGGGCGATCCGCCGTTCCTGGTGGCCGCGCGTGGTCGCGCCGAACGGCTGCTCGGGTGGCGGCCGCGCCACTCGAGTCTCGAAGAGATCATCGCGAGCGCGTGGGCGTGGCACTGTGCGCACCCGCTCGGGTACGGGAACTGAGGAGGGTTGACAGCGTGCTCCTGCTACAGGTGGGCCGGGCGGTTCCGACGACGCCGTGGGAGCTGGTGCTCACATCCAGTCGCGAGACCAAGTTCGTGCTCGCGATCCTCGTCGTCTTCTCCGTCGTCTCGTGGTACCTCATCTTCCTCAAGTGGTGGCAGTTCCGCCGCATGCGCCGCCATGCGGACCGGTTCATGGCGGAGATCGCGCGCGCGCCGCGGCTCGACGACGCCTACCACGCCGCGATGCGGCTGCCCTCCTCGCCCTACAACCGCCTGCTGCGCGAGGGCATCCACTTCTTCTCCGAGCTCAAGCCCGGCGGCCTGAAGGAGAACGGGCCGGCCGTGGCGACCCAGAGCGCGCTGACGATGACGCAGCTCGAGGCGCTCCGGATGGTGCTGGCCAAGGAGGTCGCGGCCGAGCGCGACGCCGCCGCCCGGTTCATCCCGTGGCTCGCCACCTTCGGGTCCGTCAGCCCGCTGCTCGGGCTGCTCGGCACGGTGCTCGGCGTGATGGACGCGTTTATCGGGATCGCCGTGGGCGGGTCCGGCAACATCGGCGCCGTCGCCCCGGGCGTCGCCGAGGCGCTCGTGACCACCGTCGCGGGGTTGGCGGTGGCGGTCCCCTCGGTGATGGCCTACAACCTGTTCGTGAACCGCCTGGGGCTGTTCGCCGGAGAGCTCGAGGGCTTCGCCCAGGAGATCATCGGCACGATGGCGCGCGAAGGGAGGCTGTAATGGCCGGCTTGGTAGGAGGCGGTGGGGGCCTGCGCGGGCACGGCGAGCTCCCCTTGAACGCCGATATCAACGTGACGTCGCTCGTGGACGTCGCGTTCGTGCTGCTCATCATTTTCATGATCACGGCGCCCATCATGCAGGGCGGCGTGGACGTCCGCCTGCCGCGCGCCCAGGCACGTCCGCTCGAGCCCAAGTCCGGATTGGTCGTGACCTTGGACCGCGACGGGCGCATTTACATGGAGCAGGCGGCGCTCTCGTACGACGACTTCCGTGCCACGTTCCCCGCCTTTGTGCGAACCAAACGGCCCACCGGGGTGTACCTCCGGGCCGACGGTCGGGTGCCGTACGCCGACGTCGTGCAGGTTCTGGCCGTCATCCGGACGTCGGGCGTGAACGACGTGGGTCTCGTGGCCGAGCCGGAGACGGTCGAGCGGTGAAGGGCCGGCCCCGGGCGCCCGCCAACGTCGGCATCGGCCTCGCGGGCACCGTTCTTGTCCACGCCTGCGCCGGGGTGCTGTTCCTGGTGGGCGCCGCCAATGCGCGCAAGCCGGCGCCGCCCACGTACCGAGTCCATCTGGTGGCCGCGCCCGCGCCGACCGAGGACGTGCGTAAAGCGCCCGAGGCGGTCGAGCGGCCGGCCGAGGAGAAGCCCGCGCCGGCACCCAAGGCGAAGTCTCCGAAGTCCACCGTGGCACCCGCGCCGCCGCCGCCCGTGGCGGACAACACCAAGCGCGAGGCTGCGCCGCGTACCACGCCCAAAGCGCAGCCCCTCCCCGGTGAGCAACCGTCCACCGGGAGCGACCCGCTCACGGTGTCCACCGAGGGGATCGAGTTTCCGTTCCCCGCGTACACGAACAACATCATCGCTCAGATCGCGATCCGGTGGCAGCGCCCGCAGCAGAGTACGCCGCTCGACGCGGAAATCGGGTTCCTGATTCACCGCGACGGGTCGATCAGCGATATGCAGTTCATCAAACGGTCGGGCAGCTTCGGGTTCGATCTCGAAGCGCAGGGCGCGATCGAGGACGCGGGACGCCGCAAGGCGTTCGGGCCGCTCCCGGACGGCTGGACGTCGGAGGTGCTGTTCGTTCGCTTCTACTTCAGCGGCAAGCGCCAATGACGGTGGTCGGGCGCTCAGGCGGTCTGGCGGTCGGAGTGGCCGCGGTGTTGCTGACCGCCGGCCCGCCCGACCGCCTGACCGCCCAAGATACTTCCGCGGTCGATCGGGGCGTCCGCATCGGCATCCTGTACCGACCGGGCGTGCGCCCCGGGATCGTCGTCCTGACCGGCCGCGCCCCGGCGCTCGACTCGCTGCGCACGATCCTGGCGCGGGATATCGATTACAGCGACCGCTTCGAGCTGATCACGCTGCCGGGCAGCGACTCCATCCGCCTGGCGGCCCTCCCCCCCGCGTCGGGCGCACGCCCTCCGGCGGGCACCGGTACGGGGAAAGCCGGCGGCGGCGCCGCGTCCGCTGGCGGACTCAACTACCCGCTGTACCAGGCGCTCGGCGCGGACTTCGCGGTCGCCGTGACGTCCACGGCCGCTGATACCACGGTCGTCACCGTGCATGACGTCGCCGGCAGCACCGTGCGCCGGGAGCTGCGCTCCCGGCTGCCTCCGCTCACCGATCCGGGCTTCCGGATGGCGGTGCATCGGCTCTCGGATCGCGTGCTCGAGGCCACACTCGGCGCGCCCGGGATCGCGGCCACGCGCGTGTTGTTCGTGATGGACGGGAAGGTCTACGTCATCGATCAGGACGGGGCTGACCGGCGTCTCGTGTCCTCGACGGATCATGCGGCTATGTCCCCGGCGTGGGCGGTCGACGGCCGGCGCTTCTCGTATATGGAGTTCTGGCAGGGGCACGGGCGCCTGTTCGTGCAGGACGTGGCGACCGGCAAGCGGTCGCCGGTGCCCACCACGGGCCAGGCGCTCGACTTCACGCCCGCGTTCTCCCCCGACGGCAAGACGCTCGCGTTCAGTCGCGCCATTGAAGAAGGAACCGACGTCTATACGGTCAACGTCAAGGACGGCTGCTGTTTACAACGCTTGACCGTGGGACGCTTTTACGACAACTTGTCACCGACCTACAGTCCCGATGGCCAGCGGATCGCGTTCGTGTCGACGCGGGCGGGACTGCCGCAGATCTACGTGATGGCGGCGGACGGGACGGACCAGCAGCTGTTCGCGCCCTTCGACTACGGGGCGACGGGGTCGTCCAACGCGCCCGAATGGTCACCCGACGGGCAGGCCGTCGCCTTCCACCGCGATGTAGCGGGCACGTTACAGGTGTTTGTCCTCGACGTGCGGACGCGCGCGGTGCGGCAGCTCACTTCAGTAGGGCGGAACGAGGATCCAACCTGGGCACCCGACAGCCGTCATATGGCGTTCGTGTCGGATCGTTCGGGATATCGGCAGCTCTGGATCATCGATTTGGAAACCGGCCGTATCCGCCCGCTGCTGCAACAGAGCGGCGCGCGGCTGCCGGCCTGGTCTCCGCGTCTGCCGGAGACCGCACCGTCGACCCCTTGAATTGGGAGAGGACGCCACCGATGAAACGCCTACCCTTGCTCCTGCTGAGCGGCCTGGCTGTTGCGGCGGTCGCCGCGTGCCCTGGCAAGAAGCCGGAGACGACGCCACTGCCGCAGGGCCCGAACGCGGACTCCGCCGCGGAGGCCGAGCGGTTACGCGCGGACTCGGCCGCGCGGGCGGAGCGCGAGGCCCGGGAGCGCGAGGAAGCCGAACGGCGCCGCCAGCAAGCCATCGCGGACTCGCTGGCCGCGATCGGCAAGACGACCGATGCCGTAAAGACCATGCTCGCGACGATGATTCACTTCGACTACGACAAGGCGATCATCCGCGGCGGCGACGCGGCGGTGCTCGATCAAAAGGTGGCGATCCTGCAGGCGAACCCGGGCTTGCGCATCCGCATCAGCGGGCACTGCGATGAGCGCGGCTCCGACGAATACAACCTGGCGCTGGGCAATCGGCGCGCCACGGCGGCGAAGCAGTACCTCGTGAGCCACGGCATCGACGGCAGCCGCATCGAGACGGTGTCGTACGGCGAAGAGCGGCCCCTCGATCCCGGCCACAACGAGGAAGCGTGGTCCAAGAACCGCCGCGACGAGGTCGACATCCTGGCGGGCGGCGACGCCCTGAAGCAGCCCTGAGCGGCGGGCGCGTGACGCGCGCGTGGCTGCCGCTGGTCGGCCTGGGGCTCACCGCCGGCTGCGCCCTCAAGGGCGACGTGCGGCGTGTCGAGCTCCAGGTCGAGGCGCTCCGCGTCGAGCGCATGCGCGGCGATAGCGCGCGCGCCGTCCAGATCGACTCCGTGCGCGCCCTGCTCGCCGTGGTGCAGGAGAAGCTCGCGGCGCAGCAAGCCTACCTGGTGCAGTTGCGCGGCGACATGAAGACCGATCTGCTCGCCGTGCAGCAGCAGCTCGTCTCGGTGCAGGAGTTGACCGGCCAGAGCCAGCAGCGCCTCACCGAGCTGCGCGGCCGGCTGGAGGAGCAGGCGCGCCAACCGGTGCCTGTCCCGGACACCGGTCGCGGCGGTGCCGCCGTCCCGGTCGGGCCCTCGGGGACACCCGGCGGCCCGGGCCCGGACCGGATGTTCGATCTGTCGCTGCAGCAGTTCCGCCGGGGCAGCCTCGGGACGGCGCGACTCGGGTTTCGGGAGTTCTTGCGCGTGTTCCCGACCCACGAGCGGGCGCCCGACGCGCTGTTCTACGTGGGTGAGACCTTCGCGGGGGAGAGCGCGGACTCGGCGGCCGCGGTGTATCAGCAGGTCGTGAAGACCTTTCCCAATTCGCCGCGGGCTCCCTCGGCGCTGTACAAGCTGGGCCTCCTCGCCGAGCAGCGCGGCGACAAGGCGGCCGCCCGGACCTACTACGCTCGGGTGATCGCGGGCTATCCCCGCTCCGACGAGGCCAATCTCGCGCGCGACAAGCTGCAACGCCTGGGGCGCTAGCCCGGCGGGGCCCGTCGTGAGTCGTGCCTGATACTCCCGAGAGCCGGGCCGAGATGCCGTTCCTCGACCACCTCGAGGAGCTGCGCTGGCGCATTCTCTACAGCCTGCTCGCGGTCGTGGTCGGCACGTTGGTGGGCTGGGTGATCGTCGAGCACGTCGACGTCATCGGCCTGCTCATTCAGCCGATCAAGCCGCTGATCCCCGGCGGCAAGCTACGCGTGACCAGTCCCACCGACCCGTTCTTCATCACGCTGAAGTTCGCCTTCGTGGTCGGGCTGGTGCTCGCCTCGCCCGTGGTCGGATACCAGGCCTGGGCGTTCCTGGTGCCGGCGCTGTACGAGCGGGAGCGACGCCTGATCATCCCGGCGCTGTCCGCGGGGGCCGTCCTGTTCGTGGCGGGCGCGTCCGCCGCGTACCTGTGGGTGCTGCCCCGCGCGCTGGGCGTGCTGCTCAGCTTCCAGCAGAACGTCTTCGACCCCCTCATCACGGCGGACAAGTACTTCGCCTTCGCCGCCCAGTTGATCATCGCGTTCGGCGTCGTCACCGAGCTGCCCCTGGTGGTGGTCATTCTCGCGATTCTCGGTCTCGTGACGCCGCAGTTCCTGGCCCGCCACCGGCGCTACGCCGTCGCCATCTCGGCGGGAGCGGCCGCCCTGCTCGCCCCACCGGACGCGGTCTCCATGCTGCTCATGATGGTGCCCCTGTGGCTCTTGTACGAAGTGAGCATCTGGTTCGCCTGGATCGTCGAGAAGCGCCGGCTGCGACGCCAGCGGGCCGGAGGTGGGGCGGCGAGCGCCGCCGCTCTCGGCCTGTTGCTGC
>Ga0209153_1000267_pt1 | contig 27317 bp, 23 predicted proteins | sample GraSoiAngelo_120_FD_185877 | JGI IMG/M metagenome (GOLD analysis project Ga0209153, IMG submission 185877) | Grasslands soil microbial communities from the Angelo Coastal Reserve, California, USA - 14_0919_09_20cm (SPAdes) (version 2) | ecosystem: Environmental > Terrestrial > Soil > Grasslands ... | reverse complement strand
CGTCGGGCGCGACCTCGGAGGGAAAGGTCTACGTCTTCGTCGATCCGCGGAAAACGTTCCAGCCCTTGATCGGCATCGGCGGAGCACTGACGGATGCCGCGGCCGAGACCTTCGCCAAACTGCCCGCCGCACGGCAGGACGAAGTGATCGCGGCGTATTACGGCACCGACCGCGGGATCGGGTACACCCTGGGTCGGACCAACATCAACAGCTGTGATTTCTCGAGCGAGAGCTACACCTACGTCACGGAGGGCGATTCGGCCCTGACGTCCTTCTCCATCGCGCACGATCTGCGCTACAAGATCCCCCTGATCAAGCGGGCGATGGCCGCGAGCGGCAACCGGCTGAAGCTGTTCGCCAGCCCCTGGAGCCCGCCGGCGTTCATGAAGGACAACAACGATATGCTGCACGGCGGTCGCCTGCGCCCCGAATACGCTCACGCCTGGGCCCGCTATTACACGAAGTTCATCGAGCAGTACCGCAGGGCGGGCGTGCCGGTGTGGGGCATCACGATCCAGAACGAGCCGATGGCGACGCAGACATGGGAATCGTGTGTGTTTCAGGCGGCGGACGAGCGGGACTTTCTCAAGAACCACCTCGGCCCCGCGATGTGGCGGCAGGGACTGCGTGACGTCAACATCATGGTCTGGGACCACAATCGCGACCTCATCATCGAGCGGGCGCTCGCGATGTTCGACGATTCCGCGGCCGCGAAGTACGCCTGGGGGATGGCCTTCCACTGGTACGAAGACTGGTCGGGTGGGACGCAGCTGTACGGGAACGTCGCGCTGGTGAACCGGCTCTACCCCAACAAGCACCTGCTGTTTACCGAGGGCACGCCGGCAGGCTTCGACTCCACGGCGTACGGCCGCTGGAGCCTCGGCGAGGCGTACGGGCGGTCGATGATCAACGATTTCAATGCGGGGGCCGAGGGATGGACGGACTGGAACATTCTGCTCGATGAGCGGGGCGGCCCCAATCATGTCGGGAACTTCTGCTTCGCCCCGATCCATGCCGACACGCGGACCGGCAGGCTCATCTACACCAATTCGTACTACTACATCGGCCACTTCTCGAAGTTCATCCGTCCCGGTGCGCGACGGATCCTCGCGTCACCGAGCCGCAGCATGCTGCTCACGACGGCGTTCGTCAACGCGGATGGCACGGTGGCGGTCGTGGTGATGAACCCGACATCCCGTGGCGGCCCCTACTCCCTCGTGGTCGGCTCAACGTCGGTCGAGATTGGCTCGCGGCCACGCTCGATCCAGACCGTGGTGTTCAAGACTCGGTGAATCGTCTGGCGCGTGCTCTTCGGTCGGCGCTGACCCTCCTCGCCGTCTGGCCGTCGGCACGGTCAGCCGCCCAAACCATCGATACGATCGTCGTCGTACGACACAATGTGTACGATCGCAAGCGTGACGCCCCGAGAGTCGTCGCGGCCGCGGGGAATGCGCTGCACATCACCACGCAGGCCTGGGTGGTTCGTCGGGCCCTGCTGCTCAGGCCGGGCGATCCGTATGACTCCGCCAAAGTCGTCGAGAGCGAGCGCGCGCTGCGGGCGCTCACGATCTTTCGCGCGGTGCGCATCGATACGGTCCGCGTGGAGGGACGTCTTGCGCTGCGGGTGGAAACGGACGATGCATGGAGCACTATCCCGGACTTCGACTATTCGTCCGTGGCGGGAGACGTGCTGTGGGCCGTGGCGTTCACGGAGGCGAATGTCCTGGGTACGGGCACCGCCCTGACGGGGCGCTACGAGAAGACCCCCGATCGCCACAGCCTCAGCGTCGGCTACAACAGCACAGGCGTGCTCGGTCGGCGAACCGTGTTGTCGACCCAGTACAAGACCATTTCGGACGGGCGCAGCGGCACGTGGTCCATCGGCGTGCCCTTCTATGAGACGGTGGCTCCGCGTTCCCTCACGACGGACGGTACCGCCGCGAAGGAGCGCGTGCTGCGGTTCCAGGACGGAATCCTCTTGGACAGCCTTCAGCATCGGGAGCTCCGAGTCGGTCTCTCGGGGGGTGTCTCACTCCAGGCGACTCCCTCGGGCTATCTGCGTCTGTGGGCTGGTGCGGCATGGCGCCGCGAAGATTTCGCTGCGGCGACGACCGTGCCATTCCCGCGCTCGAGCTTCGGCACGGTGGGGGCGGGGCTCGAAATGAAGCGTGTGCGCTTCCAGGTGCTCGAGAACTTCAATTCGTTCGCGCGGCAGGAGGATGTGGACCTGTCGCAGACGCTGCACCTCGGTCTCTGGGCGGCGCCCCGGGCCTGGGGGTACCAGCCCGGCCGGGCGGGCGTCGGTCCCGAAGTGAGCGGGCAGCTCAGTGGCGCCTGGCACCGGGGGTTCGCCGTGCTGCGCGGTCAGGCGGCGGGCGTGTTGACCGGGGCGGGGGGCGTCGACTCCGGCCGCGTGATCGGCGGCGTCACGGTCGTGAGCCAGAACCTGCCGAGTCAGTCTCTCATCTTCCATGTGGAGGGCGGCGCGCTGCGCGGGCCGAAGTCGGGGGACGAATTTGATCTATGGCGCGACAGCAAGGGTCCCCGTCTGTTCGGCGCCCACGCCTTCACCGGCACTCGCATGGTCTGGGTCGCGCTCGAAGACCGGGTGGTCGTCAAGGACGAGGTGTGGGGGCTGTTCGGCGTAGGCCTGGCGCCGTTTCTCGACTACGGCGGCGCCTGGTACGACAACGAGCCGACGCGGGTCGGTGGGGATGCGGGACTCGCCCTCCGGCTCGGCCCCACTCGGTTGACCATCACCGACGTCGGGCAATTCGCGCTCGGGTATCGCTTCGGGAAAGGATTCAGCGGGCGGCACTGGGCGTTCACCGCGGCGGGGAACATTGCCTACTGAAGTAGGGACTTCTCGATTTTACGGGCTACTCCCGCGCGCACCGTCCGGTTACGATTGCCCAAATGGACATTAGGAGAAACGGCTCTCAGCCCTCGGGCATTGGACCTGCCGAGTGGTTCACCGGCACGGTGCGTGTCGACCCTCTGTTCCAGGCCCCCGATCCGGCACGTGTGTCCGGCGCCAGTGTCACCTTCGAGCCCGGAGCCCGGACGGCGTGGCACACCCACCCGCTGGGCCAGACCCTGATCGTGACCGCCGGCTCGGGCCTCGCTCAGCGCTGGGGAGGGCCGATCGAGCAGATTCGGCCCGGTGACGTGATCTGGATCCCGCCGGGTGAGAAACATTGGCACGGCGCCACGGCAACCACCGCCGTCACGCACGTCGCCATTCAAGAGCACCTCAAGGGCGAGGTCGTGGACTGGATGGAAAAGGTGACTGACGACCAATACGGAAGCGTCGAGGGGAACAATGCAGAAGCGCAAGCTCGGAAATAGCAACCTGGAAGTCTCGGCGCTGGGGCTCGGCTGGTCTGTGACATGCGCATTGGCATCCTGGGTTCGGGGTTGATGGGCGCCAAGCTCGGCACGATTTGGGCGCGCGCCGGGCATGAAGTGGTCTTCAGCTACGCGCGCAGCGAGCAGAAACTCAAACGGCTCGCAGCCGATGCGAAGGGAAAGGCGCGGGCCGGCACGCCGGGTGAAGCGGCGCGCGACGCCGACGCGCTGTTGCTGGCGGTGCACTGGTCCCGCGTCGACGACGTGTTGCAGCAAGCCGGCGACGTGTCGGCCAAGGTCATCGTCAGCTGCTCGCTCCCGATGAATGCCGACGATACCGGCCTCGTGGTCGCCCACACGTCCTCGGGTGCGGAGGAGCTTGCAAAGAAGGTTCCCAAGGCTCGGATCGTCTCGGCTTTTAACACCGTGCCGAGCGAGGTGCTGTTCGGCGTCTTCGAGGCCAGGCGCAAAACCAGGAGAGCCAGCCTCGTCTACTGCGGGGATGACGCCAGCAGCAAGAAGATCGCCGCTCAGCTGATCGGGGACGTGGGTTTCGATCCCGTGGACGCCGGGCCGTTACGGATCGCCCGGTACACGGAGCCGTTCGCCCTGCTCGTCGCGCAACTCGCGTACGAGGGGGACGGCGGTCCGGAGCTCGCGTACCGCTTCGAGCGGTTCGAGAAGTAGGGATGGCTCTCGTTGTTTTCCTGCGGGGTGTGAATGTTGGCGGGCACAGGACGTTTCGCCCAAGCATCCTCGCAAGAACACTGAGGCACTATGACGTCGTGAATGTGGGTGCTGCAGGCACGTTTGTCGTTCGCAAGCCTGGATCTCGAGCAAAGTTCCGTGCCGCCCTGCTCCGGAAGCTGCCATTCGAAACGGAAGTCATGCTGTGCGACGGCCGCGACGTTGTGAGTCTCGAGACGGTGAATCCGTTTGGAACTGCGCCGTCGCGGCCTGATGTCGTTCGATTCGTGAGCATCCTGTCGAAAGCCGGCCGCGTCCGGGCTGCCATTCCCATCACCCTTCCGCCACGTGGGAAGTGGTTGTTGCGAGTTATCGCATCGAAAGACCGATTCGTCTTCGGTGTGTACCGTCGGCACATGAAAACGATCGGCTACCTTGGCCAGCTCGACAAACTGTTCGGCGTGCCGGCGACGACACGGAATTGGAACACCATAGTCGCGATCGTGCGGATTTTGAAAGGCCAGGGGAAGCAAGGTCGGCAAACGGCTACTTGATCGTCGCCTCCACGAGGCCGGCGAGGGCCGCCTGGGTGGTTTGCGCCGCCTTGAGGCCGAGCCGGAAGTCCTTGTCGCTGTAGGTGGCGTACAGGTCGGTCGGCTGGTGCCAGTTCGGGTCCCAGCCCGTCCCAATGTGGGCCCCCCGCTCGTTTTCGCGCAGACTGATCGCCGCCACGAGGTCCTGGAACGGCGCCGAGTCGGTGTTGGTCATGTGTGAGCCGACGGACGCCGGATAATCGCTCGCGTACTTCTCGTTGGCCGCCTGAAACGTCCACGCCAGCTGCACGGGTCGGCCGTACATTCTCGCTAGGCGGGTGTCGAGTCCGGGCAGGCGGTTGCACCGCGTAGTTCAGGTGCGTAAGGTCAAGCAAGATCGCACGTCGCCGCGCGGCAATGAGGATTCCACTGATGCATTCATGGAGAGGTTCTCGGTGCCTCGGCATCGTGATCCTCGCATGTGCTCCGACACTGTGTGCTCCGCAGTCTGCGGCGCAGGCTCCCCCGCGCCCGGCCCAAGCGCCACAGGCTGGCCGCGATGGCAATCGTGCTCCGGACTATCCGGTGCATCCTCCCGCCCCTCCCGAGCAGGTTGCCCGTGGCGAGCAGATCTTCCGGAGCAATTGCAGCTTCTGCCATGGCTCGGATGCCAGGGGCGGAGAAACCGGCCCGAACCTCGTCCGGGACGAGGTGGTGCTCCGCGATCAGCGCGGGGAGCTGATTACTCCCATCGTGCAGAACGGCATCCCCGCCCAGGGTATGCCAAAGTTCGCGCTCTCCGCGGCGGACATTACCGACATCGCCGCCTGGTTGCACAGTCAGCCGCTTTCCGATCGTGGCGCGCCCAGCACACTCGATATCCTGGTGGGCGACGCCAAGCACGGCGAGGCCTACTTCAACGGAGCCGGGCGCTGCACGCAATGCCACTCGGCCACCGGAGATCTCGCCGGGATCGGCAGCCGCTACGAGCCCAAGACGATTCAAAACCTGATCGTCTCCGGTGGCGGCGGGCGCGGGCGTCGCCGGTCGGCCGCTGCCGCGCCGCCGGTGAACGTGCCGCCCACGACGGTGACCGTGACGCTCCCCTCGGGGCAGCGCGTGCAGGGCGACCTCGATCACCTCTCCGCCTTCGTCGTGGCGCTGAGAGACTCGAACGGGGCGTACCACAGCTTCGCCCGGCACGATTCGATCCCGAAGGTGGTCGTCACCAATCCGTTGCAATGGCACATCGACAGGCTCCCGCAATGGCGCGACGCGGACATCCATGACCTGACGGCCTATCTCGTCACCTTGAAATGAAGACCGGCGCGCTGCTGCTCTCGATTGCGCTCTGTCTGGCGACCGGGCCGCTGGTGGGCCAGGGGTTGGCGACGGACGCGTGGCCGACCTACGCGGGCGACTATTCGCAGCGTCGCTACAGCCCACTCAGACAGATCGACCAGACCAACGTTCGGCACCTCACGCTCGCCTGGCTGCGGCGCCTGACGGCCGGCCCCGGCGGGAGCGAAGGCGGGTGGTTCGGCCCGCCTCCTGGACCTCCCGCCATCACCGGCGGTGTGGCCGAGGAGCCGGTGACCATGCCGGGCGCGACGAGCGGATCGCCGCGTCTGTCGGGATCGATTCTGCAGGTGAACGGCATTCTGTACGTGTCATCGCCCGACAATGCGTGGGCGATGGACGCGCTGGACGGGCACATTCTCTGGCACTACTGGTGGAAGTCGCGCGGCGGCATCCACATCGGCAACCGCGGCATGGCGATGTACGGTGACTGGCTCTATTTCGAGACGCCGGACGACTATCTCGTGTCGCTGGACGCGAAGACGGGCCAGGAGCGCTGGCACAAGGAGATCGCCGATTTCAGCCAGCAGTACTTCTCCACCACGGCACCCGTGGTGGTCGGGGATCACGTGCTGGTCGGTACGGGCGACGATCTCGACGCGCCGGGTTTTCTGCAGTCGTTCGATCCGCAGACCGGCGACCTCCAGTGGAAGTTCTACACGGTGCCGATGAACCAGGGGGATCCGGGCCTGGAGACGTGGGCGAGCCTCGACGCGGCACGCCACGGCGGCGCGCAGGTGTGGACGCCGGGCTCGTACGACCCCGAGACGCATCTGTACATCTTCGGGACCGGGAATCCGACGCCGGCGTACACGGCCAGGCTGCGCGCACCGCGCGACGAACACACCAATCTGTACACCTGCTCGGTGGTGGCGCTGAACGTCGACACCGGAAAGCCAGCGTGGTACTTCCAGACGTCGCCGAACGACACGCACGATTGGGATGCGACGCAGGCGCCGGTATTGTTCGACGGGATGGTCGCGGGGAAGCCGCGCAAGCTGACGATGCAGGCGTCGCGCAACGGCTACGTCTTCGTGCTGGACCGGACCAACGGTAAGCATCTACTCACGGCGAAGTACTCCGACGCCGCCAACTGGGCCGAAACCGTCAACGCCGAGGGACAGCCGGTGCGGAACGCCGCCAAGGACAACACGGTTGCCGGCTCGCTGGTATCGCCCGACAACGGTGGCGCAACGAACTGGAATCCGCCGAGCTACGATCCTCGGACGGGATTTTTGTACGTCGTGCTGCGTGAGATCTACGCGATGTATTACCTGACGAACAAGGATCCGCGCATGCTCGTCGGGCTGGGAGGCAGCGAGCAGGACGTCGTGGGATCGCTCGGCACGTCCATTGTCGCGATCGATTACCGGACAGGCAAGCTCGCTTGGAAATACCGGCTCACCGGCGGAAGTGGCACTGGGTTGCTCACGACGGCGGGCGGTCTGCTGTTCGCCAACGACGGATCCGGGAGCCTGGTGGCCCTTGGCCTGCGGGGGAGGCGGTCCCCGGTGCCGCTCTGGCATGCCCAGATCGGCTCGATCGAGAACGCCGCGGAGACGTACACCGTGGGCGGCCGCCAATATGTGCTCGTGGCCGCCGAGGGGGCGCTGTACGCGTTTTACCTGCAATAGTAAGGAATAGTCAGAACCGGAAGCCGTACACCAGCTTGACCAGGAACTGATTCGACTCGAATGCGAATCGCTCGGGCACGCCCAGGGACCGCCGCATGTTGTGATTGTAGACGACGAACAGCTCGCCGGATGCGCTGTAGGTCCAGCGCAGCCGCGTGTTGGTCCCGAACGAGCGGCTTTCGTTGTCGTACTGCAGGAAGCTGCTCACCTGGAAATCGGCCGATGGCTTGACCTCCAGGCGGCCGCTGTGCAGGTACTGGGTGAAGTCTCCGCCCGGCAGCTCGCCCCGGTTGCGCTCGGTGGCGAGCTCGATGGTGAAGAGCGGCGACGGCTTGAGCGCCAGCGTCCCCTTGATCGTTTGCAAGTTGCCACCATAGAACTTACCGAACGCGTAGCTGGCCTCGCCGCTGACCTTGCGCTTTTCGGCCAGCGTGCCGGTCAGGGCGTAGCGCGTCCACTGATACGAGCCGGCTGGGATGGTTGCCGTGTTCAGCGTGTCTCCCTCGGGCTCGAAGACCGCGAAGTCATCGGGCGGCCGATCGCCCTGCTGCTGGATTTCCACCGCCAGCTCGTCCCCGCTCTCGAAGAGCCAGTCGAACGGCGTGAACGTCGCCTCGTAACTCTCCCACCGGTTGTCGAGGTTGGTGAAGAGCTTTAACGACGCCTCGTGGTACATCTGACGGACCAGGCGCGACCCCGGCCGCGGATTGTACTCGACGCCGACGTTCCAGAGGCGCACGTCGGTGCGTGGAGCGAAGCCAAGCGACGGTTGGACCGCGTCGCCGATCGTCGCGGAGGTCAAGGCGAAGCTGAACAAGTCGGCGGGATAGTCGACCTTGAATCCGTACGCGTTCTTGTTACCCTCCAGGCCCTGCCGTTCATTGCGCAGGCCCCAGATCCCCACGAGCAGCCGCTTGTTGCCCAGGAAGGTCGACGTGCGGTACGTGAGATCGACCCCGCCCAGCCAGCTGCCGCTCCTTCCCTGCGGGTCGCCCGCGGTCGCGAGCACGCCCACGGACGACTCCTGGAGCACATTCTGCTTGATCCGCACCACGCCCATGGTGGCGGCCGGGACGCTGTCCAGGCTCTTGGTGCGCACGACGAGCGCGCCCAGGTTCGTGTTGCCGACGCGGCCATTCAGCTTGCCGCCGGCGAGGATCGGGATCTTCTCGGGGTCGCCCGCTTCCGGGTTGCTGAGGCCGATGCGACGGCTGAAGAACGGCACCAGGCTGGCGTCGTCCAGGCCGAGACCGAACTCGAAGATGTCGCTGCCCTCGAGGAAGAAGGCGCGCTTTTCGGGAAACAGGAGGTCGAATCGGGTCAGGTTGGTCTGGCGCGCGTCGACCTCGGTCTCCGCGAAGTCCGTGTTGTAGGTGAGCGAGGCCAGCAGGTTCGCGCCCAGGCGCTGGCTCATGTCCAGGCTCACGTCCCCGGCGAAATCCGACGGCTCGGCCGGCGCCGCCCGGTGGAGGTTGCTGATGACGGAAGGCCGGACGGTGAAGCCGCGCCCGAAGTGCAGCGGCGGGAGATCCGTCAGCAGCCCGGCGCGGCCGGACTGAAAAATCTCGATGTCCCGGCTGATGCCCGACCATCGGCTGATCTCCCGCAGCCGCTGGATGTTGCGCTCGATGTTGAATCCCCAACTGGTGATCCCGTTCTTGAAGGTGATGCTCTGGACCGGGATGTCGATCTCGGTGCTCCACCCCTGGTCGTCACGCGCCGCGCGCGCCTCCCACACCGTGTCCCAATTGCTGTTGACGTCTTCTCCCTCGGCGCTGATCAAGCCATCGAACCGTGCTCCGTCGGGGTTCACGGCGAACACGTACCCCGACCGGCCGTCCTGGAACGTGTCGAGAATGATCATGATGTGATCTTCCTCGTCGAGCTCGACGTCCCGCGCCTTCGTGAACGACACGATGCCGCGTGGCTCGGGGTCGTAGCAGCGGACGCCAATGATGATGTCCGTCGCCGTGACGAGCACGCGCACGACGGTCCGTCCGGTGGGCACACGTCCTTCGTGTGGCTCGACCGTCGTGAGGTTCGCGATCGAGTCGACGGTAGTCCACACGGGTTCGGACAGCACGCCGTCCAGCGTGATGTCGCTTCCGGTGCGTGTGCCGACGCGTAGCGTGGGTCGTACGTCGCTTGGGGCAAGGGGAGGAGGGGGGAGGCGCTCGCCACTTTGCGCGAGCGCGGGACCGGCGATCAGCGCGGCGACGGCGGCCACGCAGGGATACCACGGCCTTGAGGCTGGTGTCTTACGCGGGCAGAGCATCGGACGTCTGCCAATGCCATTGACGCAGGCACCAGCCACGTCCCTCAATGACCAGCGCCCCGATATAGCCTGGAGCAGGTTGGATGGTGTAGAGCGACCAGCGCCGCGACAGAACGGCGTCGGTTGGGGTCTCGTCGAGGAGCGCGAGACCCTCGCCCCGAGCCTTCACGTAGGCCTCCTTTTTTGTCCAACAGCTGAAGAAGGCTTGGGTATGGAGGGGACGTGGGAGCCTATTCAACTGGTCAACTTCAGCCGGTGAGAAAAAGCACCGCGCGAGTTCGGCCCAATCGGACTGCTCCCGGATCAATTCGACATCAACGCCAATCTCGGCATCCGCGGCGATCGCGATGAGGGCGAGGTCGGCGGAGTGAGAGAGGCTGAACTTGAGCCGGCCGAGCTCTGGACTCAGGTCCGGCTTGCCGAACCGGTTGTAAACGAACCGCACTGCGCCGGGAGGAATCCCCAGATAGCGCCCCAGGAGCGTACGCAACGCTCCGTGGGCGACAACGAAGCGGCGCCGGTCGCGCTCGAATCGCAGACGCGCGCTCCGGTTCCGTTCGTCACTCGTGAGGGTCGCGTAGAGGTCGCCGGACGTGTCAGGCGGCACGTCCAGACTGACGCACCAAGTATGCACTTCGTCGGACGCCGGTTCAAAAGCTGCCTTCACGAGCCGGTCACGTGCGCGGCGTCGGCCATCGCGACCACCACTTCGCGGGGTCCCTCGAAGGGCTCCCTGGCGTGCGCCGTGCGAACGTTGTCCACGAGCAGCAGGTCGCCCGCCTCCCACCGCTCCCGTACGGTGTGTCCCTCGTACACCTCGTTGATCAGCTGGATGACATCCGCACCGATCGGATCGCCGTTGCCGAAACGCGTATTGAACGGGAGCCCGTCCGCGCCATAGACGTCCACGAGGTACTCGCGCAGCTCGGGGGCCATCGTGTGCTCGTTCAGGAATGCGATCTGGTTGAACCAGCACCGCCGGCCGGTGAGCGCGTGACGCACGACGGGGCTGCGGTGCTGCCGGGTGCGCAGTGCTCCGCCCTCCTGCCACTCGAAGGTGATCGCGTTGGCACGGCAGTAGCTCTCGACCGCGCGACGGTCGTCGGTGCCGAATGCCTCAGCGAAGGACGCTCCGATTTCGTCGTTGTAGTTGCGGATCAGGAGCCAGCCCAACCGCTCAAAGCGCTCGACCAATTCGGCCGGCAGGGCGTCGAGCACGATCGAGGCATCGGCCACCGGCGTCGCGCCGCCGCCCGTCGGCGCCACGAGGCACGCGAACAGCATGAGGCTGGGGACCAGGAGCGCGTAACTGAGCTCGTGGTGCATGCACATGGGCTGGTTGGGCGGCCACGTCGACGACGAGTAGACCCCCGGAGCGTAGCATCGCCGCGGCGCGAACGCTTCCGTCTCGAGCATAAGGCTGCCGAGCTGCCGAAACACCGCCTCGGTCTCCGCCGCGTCGCGCAGCCCGAGACCGCGAACCAGGAGCGACCCGTGCTCGGCGACGAAAGAGCGCAGCGCGTCGCGGTGCTCAGCCGCCCAACGTGCCGGGTCGCCCGCCGCCTCGGCCCGCAGGATCGGCGGCTTGCCGGGTTGCAGATCCACGTTCAGTAGTGCGGTCGGAGGCGAGTACGTCATTGGGTTCTTCCGTCTCCTCGCGCGGCAGTCGTGCCGGTAGCCGCGCAGCGGCCGCCCGGGACAGGCAGGGGGGCTGCTCGGACACCCGGTTCGACTCGGGCGTCGAGCAGTGCGGCCTGAGCGGCGAGTATCGGGTGAGTTCTCAGTTCCTTGAAGGACACAGCCCGGTCGAGAGCGATCACGAGCTTCAGAGCGGACAGCGACGTGCCACCGAGATCGAAAAAGTGATCCTGCCGGCCGATCTGATTCTTGGGGATGCCGAGCACCTCCGCCCACGCGGCGGCCAGCCAGTCCTCGGTCGCCGTGCCTGGCCGCTCGCGGGTCGGTTCGACAGCATCGAGTTCTGCGGCGAGCGCCGTCAACGCCTTCCGATTGGTCTTGCCATTATCCGTCAACGGCAGACTATCCCGCCAATGGAAGGTTGCCGGGACCATGTAGGCAGGGAGCGACTCGCCCAGCCGCTCCCGCAGCTCGCCGGCATCGAGTGGCCGCTCGCTCGAGTAGAAGGCCACGAGATGCTTGCTGCGATCCGCTCGCTCGGCTACGACGACCGCGCCTTCGCGAACCCCGGGCGCGCGCAACAGCGTGTTCTCGATCTCGCCGATCTCGATCCGGAATCCGCTGATCTTGACCTGAGCATCTCGCCGGCCGAGAAACTCCAGCTTGCCGTCCGGCAGCCAGCGACCATAGTCCCCACTGCGGTACAGCCGCTGACCCGGCCGGTGCGGATCGGCCAGGAACGCGCGTCGCGTGCGTTCGGGGTCGTTGATGTACCCGCGGCCGACGCACACGCCGGAGAAGACGATCTCACCGGGCACCCCCAGCGGCACCGGCGACAGGTCTTCGTCCACGAGGGAGATCACCACGTTGCTGATGGGGCGGCCCAGGGGAACGCGCGCCCCGGACGGCGGGCGGTCCATGATCTCGTGGTTGGTGTCGTCGGACGTCTCGGTCAGCCCGTATGCATTCACGAGTTTGATCCGCGGTTGCAGCGCGAACCAACGCTCCACCAGCTCCTTCTTCAAGGCCTCGCCCGTGGCCACCACATAGCGCAAGTGCTCGAACTCGCGCGGATGCTGCGCAAGATAGGACTCGAGGACTTCGAGGTAGGACGGCACGACCTGAACGATGTTGACCTTGGCGTCGACGATCTTGTCGATGAATCGCCCGGCGTCGAGAATGATCTCCTGCTCCACCAGGAGGGTGCACCCGCCGACCAGGAGCGCCGCCATGAGTTGCCAAAGCGAGATGTCGAAGCACTGAGGCGCGGTTTGGGCCACGACGGTCCGCTCGTCGATCCGCAAGTCGTCGATCTTGGCGAAGAGGTGGTTGAGCATCCCCGCGTGCTCGCACATCGCGCCCTTGGGCTCACCGGTGGAACCGGAGGTGAAGTAGATGTACGCGAGCTGGTCGGGGGCGACCGTGATCTTGAGATCGTCGTCGGAGTGGCCATCTGGGTATACGGCGTCGATGCAGAGCATCGTGACGCCGGACAGGGTGACGAGCGCCTGATCGAGCATGGCGGTGCTGCCGCGTTCGGTGAGCACAAGCCGGCACCCGGCCCGGGCGAGCATTCGTGCGATCCGATCGGGAGGGAAATGCGGCTCGATGGGCAAGTACGCGCCGCCGGCCTTGAAGATCGCGAGCACTGCGGCCATCCAGTCCAGGTTCCGCTCGGTCACCACGCCGACGACCCCTTCGCGGGTAAGCCCACGCGCCAACAGGGCTCGGGCCAGCTGATTGGCGCGGGCATTGAGCTCCCGGTACGTGAGCTGTCGGTCGCCGCGTACCGCGGCGATGGCGTCGGGGCGTGCCCGGACTTGGGTCTCGAAGACCTCGTGGGCGCGGCGGTCGGGGAGCGCTCGGCTCGGTCCAACCCCCAGCACGCTCGGTTGGTTGCTCATGTCACATCTCCCTCGCCGGGTTGCCCCCCCACCGTGCGCGTGGCGGGACATCCTCTCCCTTCATGAGGAAGGAGTCGGCGGCGAGCACTGAGCCGTCACCCATCGTCACGCCGTAGTGGACGAATCCGGCGACCCCGATCGTGCAGCCGGCGCCGATCGTGGTTCGGTCGCATTTGAAAGTGCCGTCCTCCTGCGAGTGGCACTGGATCTTGCTTTCGTAATTGAGGACGCTCTCGTCCCCGATGGCGGTGAGCGTCGGCTCGGAGAGGTGGACGCCGTCGTCGAAAACCCTTCTGCCGATCCGAACCCCCAGCAGCCGCCAGAGCATGCTCTTGAACGGCGTGCCGTCGAATGCGTGGAGCAGGTGAATCGGTAGCACCTTCCACAGGCGCTCATGCGCCCAGAAACGGCGGTCGTAGATGGAACAGACGGTCGGCCGCAGCGGGTGCAATGCTTCGACGCCGCGGTGCAGCAGGGTGAAGTACACTGCGGAGACCAGCAGACTGAGCGGGAACAGTCCGGCGGTCAGCGCGCGCGGCAGCACATCGTCAAGCTCGAGGGCGGCGAGGTAGAATAGCGCAAACAGGAAGACGCCTACCCATCGTGTGAAGAGGAAAATTCCGATGGTCCGAAGATTGTAGCGATTCTTTGCCGCAAGGCCGCGCCGCAGCGCCTCCCCCGTCCGCAGATGGTCGAATTGGCTGTCACGCTCCACCGATCGCGGAATCTCGAAACACGGGGCGCCCAGCAATCCGACCCCCTCGCGAATCTTGCCGTCCAGCGGAACCATCACTTTCGTCCCGAGAAGGCAGTTGTCGCCCGTCCTGCCGCCCGTGGGGTAGGTGACGTCGTTCCCGACGAAGTTGTTCGGCCCGAGCGACGCTCGGGACACCCGGAACGAGGTGCTCGAGACCTCGTCGTTCACCAGTATCAACCCGTCGGCGACCATGGTTCCGCTGCCGACCGCGCAGAGCAACGGGTTCGCGTGCATCACCTGGGCGCCGAAATTCGACCCGGTCTGCACGACAGGGGACAGGCGATATCCAAGCCACTGCAGGTAGTGGACGATGTACGAACTGTCACCGAAGAGGCTCGTGAAGAATCTCGCCCTGCCCAGCCGCGCGATCGCCCGGTGTACCGCGTCGTGGAAGCCATACAGCGGATAGACCGTGTCCGGCTTGATGAACAGGTTCAACACCCGAGGAGCGGCGACCATGAGCAGGAGCCCGAGGAGCGCGAGGCCGAAGAAGAGCACCGCCGAGACGACCAGCGCTTCGACGAAGACCCCCCGCAACGTGGCCGCAGCGGCGCTCGGATCCAGCACCCGAGCCAGAGGCGATGCGGCGCTGACCACCAGGCTCAGGCTGCCGGAGACGAGCGGGAGGTACAGCAGGAGGACGAGGAGCAAGACGGCGGCGGAATACACGGCCCGACGCAGCGTGCCGCATCGAGCCGGCGCGACTCTCACGTAGTTCACGTCCGTGCGCTGTGCCGGAGATCCGTGCCACCGCTCGCCGGCCGGCACCGCCTGACCGCTGTGCAGCCCAGACGAATGACCGAGCTGGGCCCCATCGCTCATGGACGTGTTGATGTCGAGGATGCCCCGTTCGCCGACGAACGCGTCCCTGCCGAGGGTCACCGCCCCGGTCTCGATCCGCCCGGCCCGTGCGCGGTAGCAGTTGAAGATCGCCTCTTTGCGGATCACCGTCCCTGCGCCGATCGTCAGGAGATCGGTACATACCGGCACCCGCCGGGAGAAGATCACGACGCCCCGCCCGATATTCGCGCCCAGCGCCCTCAGATAGAGCCCGTACAGGGGCGTACCGACGAACAGGCGGGCGGCCGGGCTCGACCGGATGAGCGTCTTGACGATCCAGAAACGGACGTAGGCGAGGCTCCAGATACGGATTTGCCTGGGCGTCCACCGACCGACGAGCACCCACTTCGCGGCGATGGGAGCGCCGCTGGCCACGAGGAACCCCGCGCTGCCGGCCAGGACCAATCGCAGACAAATCCCGACCGCACTCGAGCCCGCCGAGACCCAGTCATAGGCTTCCATGGTGGCGAACATGGCCACCGAGGAGTACGCGAGGAACGCCAGGGCCTGGAGGGCTCCGCAGAGGATATACTCCCGCGTGCTCGTGGGCGTCGGCGCCTCGATCGCCGCCGAGACCGATGGCGTGCCAGGCCTGACGCCTGAGTCCGCGACCGCCGCTGCCAGGCTTCGGATCGTCGGATGCGCGTAGACGTCCTTCATCGATACCGGCGGCAGGTTTCCGCGCTTCCGTACTCGCGCGCAGAAATGGGCCATGACCAACGAGTCGGCACCGAGGTCATCAAAGAAATGGCTATCGACTGATACACGCTCGACGTGCAGGACCTCGGCGAGCAACTCGGCGAAGACCGTTACGGGACCCGGCGGGACCACCTCGGGCACTTGAAACGACGTGGTCGTCATCGCGCCGTCTCGTAGAAGAAGTCCGATACGCGCTGGTCCCGGCCGGCGGCGACCGCCTGGTCGTACACCCACTTGCCGACCGCCACGTCGAGAATCCCCATGCCGAAAGGAGAGAAAATGATCGGCCGGCGCCGATTCACTGATCGGCGTCCCAGCATGATCTCGGCGAGGGTCCCCGTCACGAAGCCTCGGTTCCCCGACTGCTGCTCAGTGAGATGGGGGGAGGTGTCGGCTGTCATGACGTGCTCCACGTCGTCGACGACGTTCTGGGATCTGAGGAGGATGTCGGGGGCGAGATCGCGCAGCGAAACGTGCAGCACCAGCGGGTTGTGATCGAACAGCGACGCATCAGCGATGTGCGGTGCCGACGCGACGGTTGTGAAAAGGATCAGATCAGAGGCGCCGAGCAGCTCTGCCACGTCGGGGACGACCTGGACCGAGCGGTGGCGCTCGAGGCGGCACGCCGTTCTTCTGAATTTCTCACTCTCGACAGGCGACGTGTCGTATAACCGTACGTCCGTGATCGCCCATCCTGTGTCGACGAGGAAGTCGTAGACGTAGCGGGCAATGAACCCGGTGCCCACGATGCCCAACGACGGCGTCCGGCGCGATCGGCCGTTCAACCAGTCCGCGGCCAGCGCGGCCGACGCGGCCGTCCGCGCCGCCGAGATGATCGAGCTCTCGAGGACGGCAAAGGGATACCCGGTCTCGTAGCTATTCAGCACGAGCACGGCCGATGCGCGCGGAAAGCCTCGCTGGATGTTGCCGGGATAGCTGGCGATCCACTTCAGCCCGGCCACGCCGAAGCCGTCTCCGAGGAAGGCCGGAAGCGCGATGATCCGGCAATCGGGCTTCTCGGGGAACCGCAGGAAGTAGCTGTGCGGGTTGACGGCGTGCCCGTTGGCGTGCGCCAGATACGCGTCCCGGACGACGTCGATGCATTCGGCCCGATGGGCGCGGATGATGTCGAGCACGGTCTTGCCGTTGATGATGGACAAGTCGAAGTGCATGGCCCCCCCATCGTCCCTACTCGAGGTTTGCCGTCCAGGTGGGATCGAAGACCGTATCGAGGTACGGCGTCCCGCGGTCCGCGCACACGAACAACACCGTGGGGCGCTTGGGCTTCCCCCCGCCCATCCGCGTCGCATATCGCTTGACCGCCGCGAACACCGTCCCGCTGGAGCCGCCCGCAAACAGGCCGTGGATTTGCAGCAGCTCCCGGCACGCCGCTGCGGTCTCCCGCTCGGGTATCAGGACGACGTCGTCAATGCTGGCGTGCGACAGCAACGGCGGGACGATGCTCGACCCAACACCGGGAATGTGGCGTTTGCGGGGCGTGTCACCGAAAATGACGGAGCCTTGGGTATCGACGGCAATGATCCGAACTTTCGGGTAGCGCTCCTTGAGCCGGCGAGACAGGCCGGCGATTGTTCCCCCCGTGCTGACGCCGATGAAGACATAGTCCAGCGAGGCAAAATCAGCGCAGATCTCACCCGCCGTAAGCTCGTAGTGCGCCTCCACGGCGTCCGGGTTGCCGTACTGATTCGTCCAGTAGGCGTTCGGGATGGTGTCACATAGTTGCTTGACCATCTCAAGCCTCGTCTTGAGGAATCCGCCCGTGTCGTCGCGGTCCTCAACCTTCACGACCCTGGAGCAGGTGCGCCGGAGGAACGACTCGTATGTGCTCGAGATGTTGGGGTCGATCACCGGGATGAACCGCAGGCCGACCAGGCGAGTAAACGCGGCGAGCGCGGAGGCAAAGTTCCCCGAAGAAGATTCGATCACCGTCGTTTCGTCGCAGATCTCGCCGCGCTCCGCCGCCCGCTTGAGGATCCAATACGCCGGGCGATCCTTGATGCTGCCGACGGGGTTCACATACTCGAGCTTGGCGAACAGGTTCATGTGCTCCATGGCCAGCGGCACGTGCGGGGTAGGTCGCAGGGTCTTGCCGAGCTGTTGCAAGCGTGTGACCAGACTCGGCGCCCGCCGCGGCTTTCGACGGACGCCCGGGGCAGTGCCCGGAAACACGCCGGCGGTTGTCTCGGGCATCTAGAGTCCGGCTCCCGTGGTGAGCCAGGCCGCTACGCACCAGCAATGCGACGTCCAATCGATCACGTTGCGCTCCCTAGTGCTGCCCGGTGTCGGTGCGCGCCGACAGAGGCATATGGCGGAGCGGTGCCCGTCAAACGTCATGCCACCCGTGGCGGCACGGTTTGGAACGGCTCAAGTATCGGGCGAATTCGTTATGACATAGGGTGACCAGAGGGGGGGGTGATCTATGTCACGAGATAGTTTCTCCTGCTCAGGAAACCATCCGTGGCGGCGCAGACGCATCTGGCTGCGTGGGTGCAACAGAGCGTCGCGCTGGGCACGCGCCGGGTGAAGCCGCGCGCGAAGCGGACGCCCTCCTGCTGTTCGAGCAGTTCGGGAAGTAGCGGTCCTACTGCGGCGTTTCCAGCGGATGCTTGCTCCGCTCGTAGAACTCATTTTGCAAGCGCAGGCTCTCCTGGTCCGTTTTGACGGCGCGGATCGCCTGCGTGATGCCGTTGATCCACGTCTTCGCCTCGAACTCGCCCAGCTCGCGCGACGCCGCGGCGCCTTCGCCGGCATAGTGATTGGGGAAGCGTGCGTACCACCAGATGCCGGTGTACAGACCTTCCGGCAGCTTCAAGCGCGCCTGATCGGCACCCGATTCCTGCGGCGCGCGATCCTGGTGCACGAGGTCGGGCCGGGCGATCATGCTCATCGACGTTTCGCTCTCGCCGGCGTGCATGTCGGTCGCCGGGTTCGATTTGTGCTTCGGCTCGCCCTGCCCGCTGCGCGTTATGCCCAGCACGTACACCACGTAATCGTGGGGCGTGTCGAGCTGCGTCTGCGCGAAAAAGGGAAGCAGGCTGTTGTTGCCGCCGTGGCCATTCACAATGATGATCTTCTTGCAGCCATTCCGAGCCATCTCGTCGGTGGTCTCCTGCAGCAGGTCGAGCTGCAGCCGCCGGCTGTAGGCCACCGTGCCCGGTTGATGTTTTGCTTCGAAAATTTGCCCGAAATAGTACTCGGGAAACACGATCGCGTATTCCTGCTGGGCGGCATTGAGCGCCGCGTATCGCACGTTGAGGAGATCGTTGCCCAACGCGAGATGCGGCCCATGCTTCTCCAGGATTCCGAAGGGCAGCAGGCACGTACCTTGCGCACGGGCGATGCCGTCCTTGAATTCGGCGGCCGACAGCTCCTCCCAATGCACCGAGAGCTTGGGTGGCGCCGGAGCCTGCGCCCGCACGGTCGACACGATTGGCGCGCCGAGCACGTTGATGGAAAGCAGCAATGATCTGTACAAGTGGCCTCCCGGCTGAAGGGTCATCAGGGGGTCGCCCGGGCACTAGCCTTTGGCATCGGGTAGTACGCGTCGATGAACCGGCAAAACGACTCCTTGAACTTGCGCCGGTTCTGAGGAAGGTTGAACCAGTCCCGGTGCCGGGCGTTCTCCGCGGCGATCACCGGATACCAGGTCTCGCGCAGGCGTCGTTTCGACCACCCCTGGCAGCGGTCATAAACGGTCTCCACGAAGTTCCAGACCATGAACGCGTACAAATCGTACTCCCGCGCCTTGCCGGGATCGGGCGATGTCGGAAACTCCAGGAGATCGGGGTGCTCCAGGCCCATCCGCAGCAGGTCGAAATAGACGCGGTCCAGCTCGGCGTAGTAGCTATCCCGCAGTGTCGTCCGGAAGCTCCAGATCGAATAGAACAGGGTGAGGACGATACCGAGGCCGGCCCCGGTGTCGGCGATTATCTGGACTTTCGTCCACAGGGTCATCACTTCGGTCCCCTCAGCAAACGCTGCCACGCTGGTTTCTCCTCTCGGACTCACTCGAGTCGAACGGGGTCGGACACGTCGTGCAACATCCGGACGATCCGTGGATCGTCAAACGAGCAGCGGTACACGTCCCGATAGACTGTCCTGAGCCATCGTTCCAGGTCACGCTTGGAAAGCTGCCGCACCGGTTCCGCCGAGTACAGCATCAGGTCCATCTCGGGGGCAGGGCCTTGCCCAGGCAACGGCAGGATGTAGTGCAGCCCGGAGACTCGCACACACCCCAGACGCCGATAGAACTGCTGTCTGCGCGTCCGCATCTCCCGGTCGCCGCACGCTTCACGGTCGGAGTCGACCTCGAGCAAGATGGGGAGGCTGGCGTGTTGGGGGGGGGGCGTCATGGCCCGCACCACCGTCTGCTTGAACAATGCGCTCCCCAGACCGCGATTGCGCCGCTCAGGCGTCACGGCCATGTACTCGAGCAGCGCAAAGCGCTCGGCGGGCGGCAAGAACAGGATGCTGAAGCCGCTCACGTGGCCGGCGTCCTGCATCACCCCGACCCAATACTCGGGCGCGCGGACCATCGCGCAGATCCACGCCTCAGGCTTCTGTTCCCGCACGGCGATCGACGCGGCGTAGATTTCGTAGAGTTCCCGAAAGGTCGGTCCGCCGCAGGATTGCAGCTGTTCCACCTGATCGAGATCGGTCATGGAGGACGAATCTAGATGTTTTCTCGCGCTTCGGTCATGACCACCCCGGCCGACGTGGTGATCATTGGCGCCGGCGTCGCCGGCCTGACCGCGGCGCGCGAGCTTTCGGCGGCGGGCGCGCGCGTCCTGGTGCTCGAGGCACGGGATCGGCTCGGCGGCCGCGTCCTGACGCACCACACGGCCGAAGGCCCGGTCGAGCTCGGAGCGGAGTTCGTTCACGGAGCGTTCCCGGAGATTCTCGCAGTCGTACAGGAAGCGGGGCTGCGGCTCCGGGAGGTGGGCCGAGGCGCGCCACGTGGGTACTTCTCTGCCATGGATACGCTGCTCGGGCTCGCGACGGTTGGAGCTGCCGACGAATCGTTCCAGCATCTCGTCGAGCGTGTCGACGCAAAGCCCGAGATCAAGGCGAACGCGCTGCGTCTCGTCGAGGGGTATCACGCAGCGGATCCCGCTCGCATGAGCGTGCAGTCGCTCATCCGAAACACCGCTGCCGACGAGCGACCAGGGGGCGACCGACAGTTCCGGTTCGCCGAGGGCTACGACAGCCTCGTGACGGCCATTTGTCAACGGGTCGACGCCCGGCTCTACGATGTGCAGTGCGGCGTCGTGGCGACTGCCGTGGAATGGCGACGGAAGCGGGTGCTCATCAGGACCTCCGCGGGCGCAGAGTTCGCGGCGCCGCAGGCGATCGTCACGGTGCCACTCGGCGTGCTCAAGGCCGGGGCGGTCCAGTTCACGCCGCCGTTGACGGGAAAGGAACGGGCGCTGCGCGCTCTGGAGATGGGAGCGGTGGTGCGGGTCAGCTTGTGCTTCGGGAGCGAGGTCTGGGCGACACAAGATCGTCTTTCGAGCGACGGTTTCCTGCTCACCGGCGAGCCGCCGTTTCCGGCATGGTGGGTGAGTCGCCCACCGCCGTTTCCCGTGGTGACGGGCTGGGCCGGCGGTCCCCACGCGCGGGCGCTCGCCGGGCGCAGTGAGGCGGAGCGCGTCGGCGTCGCGCTCGACGCGTTGACTGGAGTCCTCGGGATGGACCCGGCGCAGCTGCACAACGGACTGCGTGGCGGATTCAGTCACGACTGGCAGGCCGATCCGTTCTCGCGCGGCGCTTACAGCTATGCCGCTGTCGGCGGCAGCGTCGCGGGGGAGGAGCTGGGGGCGCCGCTCGACGGGACGCTGTTCTTCGCGGGGGAAGCCACGGAATCGGACGGCCAGAACGCGACGGTCCACGGCGCGATCGCCAGTGCGCAGCGGGTCGCGAGAGAAGTCCTGCGCGGCTAGCCTTTTCAGCGATCATGATGCTCCCGCCGGATCAACCAGGCATGTGACGCTGACCGGTTGTCGCGGCTTTCTCGATCGCGTCCAACATCCGATGGCGTGTGACCGCGTCGTCGAACGTGGGGCAGAGATGCGTTCCCTCGCGGTAGTCGCGGGCGAAGCGCGCGTACGCCTGGGCGACGTTGGCGGCAGGGCCGTGCAGCGGCGAGAACCGGTACTGCTGCGGCACGGGCAGGACCTCGAGCGAGGGCTGCGCGCCGTTGCCGCCACGTACGGTCATCTCGAAGATCTGGGCCTGACCGCCGTCAGCCGTAACCTGTAGGTCGCCCTCGGTGCCGTTGATCTCCCAGAGCAGGTTGGTGCCGCGGGAACGGCCGCCGCGATAGTGAATCGAAAGCGCGGCGCCGCCCTCGAGCAGTCCGGCGACGCACACCTGATCGTCCGTGTTCATCGGCCTGCTCTCGCCCGTATCCGCGATCGTGAATGACTTCCGGCGCATGGTCATCGTGGCGGAGAGCTCTCGGACCTCGCCGAGGCAGGAGCAGAGCGCGTCCGCCGCGTGGCCGAGCGCGATCGAGAGCAGCGTCGCGCCGTTCTTCCTGTCGTTGAGGTACGCGTTGTACGGCTCCACCGTCGGTCCCCAGCCCATTCCCGAGCCGATCAGCGTGGTGGAGAGCACCTCGCCGACGTACCCTTGCCGGACCAGGTCGCGCACGTAGAGCACTGACGGCGCAGCGCGTGCCTGCAACCCCGCCACGGCGAGCACACCTTGCTGCTTCGCCAGGGCGGCCAGCTGCTCCGCCTCCCGTAAGCCGTTGCCGAGCGGCCATTCGCAATACACGGCCTTCCCCGCGGTGAGCGCCGCAGTCGCCAGCTCGAAGTGATGCGGTACCTTGACGGTGATGGCGACCACGTCGACGTCGGCGCTGTTCACGAGGTCTTGGGTGTTATCGAACGCGCGCGGCACTCCGAAGCGCTTGCCGGCGGCGTCGGCGGATTCGCGCCGGCTGGTGGACAGCGCCGTGATCTCGAAGTCGTCCGCGAGCGACCTCAGGCCAGGGATGTGCGCCTGCGTCGCCCAGCCGCGATCGGGATTGGCGCCGATGATGCCGACGCGGATTCTCTTGGTCATGATGTCTTGTTGAACATGTAGCGAGCGATCTTCCAGCCATTCGCGCCCCGAGCGAAAATGAAGAGCTCCCGGTTCGCCTCGGCCCCGGTCGCTCCCGTGGCCACAACGGTGGCCGTGCCCGCCGAGTGGGTCCGTGCGTACGCGACATCGCCCTTCACCGTCAGCTCGTCGACGGTGAAGTGGATCGCGATACGGATGTTCGCAAACACCGCGTCGTACGCGCCTCGGACCGCCGACCTGCCCGACGCCGTCGGGAAGCCGGCGGGCATGAAGACGCCGTCCTCGGCGTAGAGCTGTTCGATCCGACCCGCGTCGCCGGCGTTCAGGGACGTTTCGTAGGTGGCCAACAACGCGTGCAGCTGTTCCTCAGCGGGAGACATGACAACCTCCAAAGGGTGCTTCGGGATGAAAGCCAGGAGCGCGAACGGCAGCAACAACGCGGAGAAGCGAGAGCGATACGTCATGTGAGCTCCGAGGGTTGGGGTGGTGCGAAGGCGACCAGCAGGTCGCGGAGTGCGGTGAGTCGAGTACGACCGAGAGACCCTAGGCTCTGCTTCGCGGCTTCGGCTACGTCGCCATCGAGACGACGAAGCAGGGCCCTCCCCGCGGCAGTGATCCGATTGATGCTGCGACGGCGATCGTTGGAATCGGTACCGCGCACGACCAGTCCTGCGCGAGCGAGACCCGACATCAGACGAGTCAGATCGGAATCGCGCGTGACCATCCGCGCTCCGATCTCGGTGCAGGACAGTCCCTCTCGCCCCGCCGCGCGGAGAATTCGCAGGACGTTGTATTGCGAGGGCGAGAGCCCGGCGGAGGCGGTCACCGCATTGGATCGTTCAGCCGCCAGCCATGCCGCCCGGACCAGCGCGATCAGCACCTCCTCTTCCAGCGAATCGCGAATCGCCATTGCGGCGGCGGGCGTGGGAACCGACATAGGTGATAATTACTCCTCGCGAGGAGTATTGTCAAGTGCCCAGGTACAAGGACACTGGTTATGATGGTCGTCTTGGCGGCAGTACAAGTCGTGATCGGGCGAGGTCGCGTTATCCGGAGGCCATCATGGTCCTGTGGCTAATGCTGCAGATCGGCACGCTCTCAGCGCAGAACCCAGCGAATCGTGTCTACGACCGCGTGATCCTCGGCGGACACGTGATGGACCCGGCCTCCACGCTCGATGCGGTCCGCAATATCGGGCTCACGGGCGGACGCATCGCCGTCATCACGACGCACGCCATACGCGGCCGGGACACGGTAGACGCGCGCGGCCTCGTCGTCGCCCCTGGCTTCATCGACCTGCACGCTCACGGACAGACGCCCGAGACCTATCGGTTCTACTCGCTGGACGGTGTGACCACAGCGCTCGAGCTCGAGCTCGGAACGTCCGACGTCGCTGCCTGGTACCGCGAGCGCAGGGGTGGCGAGCGAATCAACTATGGCGTCAGCATCGGCCACATCAAAGTCCGAATGGCCGTGATGCACGATTCCGGCAGCGTGATGCCGGTGAGCGACGGCGCCTATCGCGTTGCATCGCCCGCGCAGATCGGCGAGATCGCGCAGCGCATCGAGCTTGGTCTCAGCGAGGGCGCGGTCAGCGTGGGCGCCGGGTTTCCGTACACGCCGGCGGCAACGCGAGATGAGCTATTGGCCGTGTTCCGCGTCGCCGCAATGGCCAAGACACCAGTACACGTGCACATTCGGCCTGGCGTCGCCGGCCTGAACGAAGCACTTTCGCTCGCCGGCGAAACCCATGCTGCATTGCATGTGGTGCACATCAATAGTGCGGGCCTTGCCGAAACGCCCGTGATGCTCGAGATGATCAGTGATGCGCGGGTCCACGGACACGACGTGACGACGGAAACGTATCCCTATGATGCCGGAATGACGGAGATTCAATCCGCCGTCATCCAAAACACGTATCGAGACTCCTCCAATGAGCGGCTGGCAGAACTGGAATGGCCGCCTACGGGCGAGCGCTTGAATCGCGAGAGCTTCGAGCGGTACAGCCGGACCGGCGGACCAATCGTGGTTCATACCAACACGGAGCAGATGGTCGCCGTGGCGATCACCAGTCCACTCACCATCATCGCGAGCGATGCATACTGGCAGAACGGGACGGGCCATCCGCGGACCACCGGCACGTTCGCAAGAGTGCTGGGTCGCTACGTGCGCGAGGGCCACTCGCTCTCGCTGATGGAAGCCATCCGCAAAATGACGCTCATGCCGGCGCAGCGCCTCGAGGCGCGAGTCCCGTCGATGCGGCAGAAGGGACGTCTGCGTGTCGGCGCAGACGCGGATATTACGATCTTTGATCCAGCAACGGTGGCGGATCGCTCGACCTACCGTGAACCGTCGCTATCGCCCGTCGGCATTCAACACGTGATCGTGAACGGGGTGTCGGTCGTCGCGAACGGGCAGGCGGTCGAGAGCGTCGCGCCGGGAAAGGAAGTACGGGCCCCCAGATGACCGGTCCTCGTGACCCGTCGCGCCGCGAGTTCCTGGCGGCGTCGGCGATCGGTCTCATCGGGCTGGCGCGTGGTTCGGAGAAGATCGATGGTGATCTCCTCTACGTTGGGACATATACCGAAGGCACCCGGTCCGAGGGGCTCTATCTGCTGCGCTTGGACCGGCGCTCTGGGAAACTGCAGCGAATCGACTCGGTGGACGCTGGTCCGAACCCGTCCTTCCTCGCGATCCACCCGAACAGACGCGTGCTCTACGCCGTGAACGAGCTCGAGAAAGGCGCGGTGAGAGCCTTCGCGATCGCCAGAGATACCGGCGCGCTTACCCGGCTCAACGAGCAGCCGTCGGAAGGTGGTGCGCCTTGTTTCGTGAGCGTGGATCGTAGCGGCCGTGTCGCGCTCGTCGCCAACTACGCCGGGGGCAGCATCGCGCTGCTGTCGATTCAGCCGAATGGAGCACTCGACCCAGCCGCGCAGGTGGTTCAGCACACGGGAAAAGGGCCGAATGCCGAGCGTCAAGCAGCGCCGCATGCCCACTGCGTTCTTGCCGATCCCTCCAATCGCTTCGTGCTCGCCGCAGACTTGGGCGCCGACCGCGTCTTCGTCTATCGTCTCGATGGTAAGCTGGTCCACGTCGAGGGCGGCGACGCCGTCATGCGCCCCGGCGCCGGCCCGCGCCACATCGCCTTCCACCCAACGCTGCCGCTGGTGTTCGTCGCCAATGAGCTCGATTCCACAGTGGCCACGCTGCGCTTCGACGCCGGGCGCGGCACACTTTCCCCGCTCGACTCCCTGTCGACCGTCCCGGCTGGCCGGACCGGCACGAATTACCCGGCGGACATCCACGTCGCATCATCTGGGCGCACGTTGTACGTGTCGAACCGCGGCCACAACAGCATCGCCGTATTCTCCGTCGCGGAATCAACGGGCGCGCTCGTGCTCGACCAGACGATCTCCACAGAGGGCGATTGGCCGCGCAATTTCAGCCTGGATCCAACCGGGCGGTGGCTGCTCGTCGCCAATCAGCGGTCCGACGCCGTTGTCGTGTTCGGGCGCGACCCGGACACCGGCAGGTTGACACCCACGCGCCAGCAGATCGCGCTGCCGAGTCCGGTGTGTCTGCGGTTCCTGGCGCCCCCGCTACCGAGGAGCCCGTGAGAAACGCCATTGTGACCGAGCAGGCGCCGAAGCCGAGCGGTCCGTATTCACAAGGAATCATCGAGGGAGATTTCATTTTCGTGGCCGGACAGGGATGCAAGAATCCGCTCACCGGCATGCCGGAGCTCGGGGACGTGCGGTCGGAGACGAAGCGGACGTTCGAGAACGTGCGTGCGATCCTCCAGGCGGCGGGCTCATCACTCGATCACGTCGTCAAGTGCAACGTGTATCTGCGCGACATCAACGATTTCGCCGCGATGAACGAGGTGTACGCGACGTTCTTCACGGCGCCGTTCCCGGCACGCACCACGATTCAGGCGGGCGCGCTGCCGGGCGGCATCGCCGTCGAGATCGAGTGCATCGCGAAGCGGCCTCGATAGTGGACGCGCTCGAGCTCGACACACCCGCCCTCTATGTCGATCTCGACGTGCTCGAGCGCAACATCGCTCGGATGCAGCAGCAATGTCGTGCGTGGGGCGTCGCGCTCCGGCCGCACGTGAAGACCCACAAGATCCCCGAGATTGCGAGGCTGCAGCTCGATGCCGGCGCCATCGGGATCACGGTCGCCAAAGTGGGCGAGGCGGAGGTGTTGCCCGGCGACGATGTGCTGGTCGCCTACCCCCTGTTGCAGGCGAAGCTGCCACGGTTAAGAGAACTGGCGAAGACGCGGCGCGTGAAGGTGGCGGTCGATTCGGTCGAGGTCGCGCGTGACGTCCGCGGGAAGGGGATCGAAACGCTGGTGGAGATCGACGTCGGCGTGGGCCGCTGTGGCGCGCAATCACCCGAGCAGGCGGTCCAAATCGCGCGGGCGTGCTCGGATTTCCAGGGGATTTTCTACTGGCCGTCGTGGCTGGACGAGGCAGGCTTCCGGGCGGCGTGCGTCCGGATCGACGCCGTCCTCGATGCCCTCGCCGCGTCGGGCTTCGAGGCGAAG
>Ga0209153_1000266_pt1 | contig 27359 bp, 23 predicted proteins | sample GraSoiAngelo_120_FD_185877 | JGI IMG/M metagenome (GOLD analysis project Ga0209153, IMG submission 185877) | Grasslands soil microbial communities from the Angelo Coastal Reserve, California, USA - 14_0919_09_20cm (SPAdes) (version 2) | ecosystem: Environmental > Terrestrial > Soil > Grasslands ... | reverse complement strand
GTTTTCGACGCTGTTCACGGTGACGTTTCCGCTGATCATGCCGGCGATCGTCTCCGGCATGCTGTTGTCCTTTATCGTCATGCTCGGCATTTACGGCGTGCCGGCGGTACTGGGCGCGCCCAGCAATATCAACGTGCTGACCACCTACATCTTCAAGCTCACCAACTGGTCGCCGCCGCTCTACAACACGGCGGCCGCGGTCGCGATCATCCTGATGGTGGTCACCGGCTTCCTCGTGTTTCTGCAACAGAAGGTGCTGAGCGGCCGCAGCTACACCACCGTCGCCGGCAAGGCTTTCCGGCCCCGCAGTCTCGATCTCGGGCCGTGGCGCTGGTTCACCTTCGCGCTTGGCATCGTTTACTTGCTTGTTGTCGTGGTGCTGCCGATGCTGGCCTTGATCGTGGCGGCGTTCCGCAAATTCATGTTCATCCGCGACGCGGCAAGCCTGTTCGACACGCGGCAATACTCGCTGATGCACTTCTACAGCATCTTCGACAATCCGCTGACGATGAATTCAATCTACAACGCGGTGGATGTCGGCATCATCACCGCGATTGTCGGCGGCGCACTGGCGTTTTCGATCGGCTACACCATTCACCGCACGCGCCTTGGTGGCCGCGGTGCGATCGACCTGATCTCGACCGTGCCGGTCGCCATTCCCGGCCTCGTGATCGGCGTCGCTTATTTGTGGGCGTGGATCGGCATTCCCGGCGGGCTCTACGGCACCATCTGGATCCTGGCGCTGGCGTTCATCGCGCGCTTCATGCCGGATACGGTGAAGGCGCTGTCGACCTCGTTTCTGCAAATCCACCGTGAGCTTGAGGAAGCGGCCTGGGTCTGCGGCAAGGGCGTGCTCGGCACCATCCGCACCATCGTATTACCCCTGGCGCGGCCCGGCGTGATCGCTTCCATGACGCTGTTGTTCGTGCTGTCGATCCGCGAGCTCGGCTCATCGCTGTTTCTCTACACCAGCAACACCATGGTGATGTCGGTGCTGCTGCTCGACTACTACGAGGGCGGCAACGTCGGCAAGACCGCGGCGTTCAGCCTGGTGCAAACGGTCTTGCTCGGCGTTCTCATTGGCGGCGCAAACTGGCTCGCCCGAAGTGCTGCCCAGGGCAACATCGCGCAGCGGATAAGATAAGTCGGATACAACAATAAAGATGAAAATGGGAGGATTGGTCATGTACGGAAAGATCGCCGCACTCGGAGTCGTCGCCGGTCTCAGCCTCGCGCTTGGCGGGGCGCCGGCGCAGGCAGAGGAGAGCTTCGGCTCGCCCGAGTTGATCGCGGCGGCGAAAGCGGAAGGCAAGTTGGTCCTCTACACCGCGAACTATGCCGAGGTCGAGCAGGATGTCATCAAGGAATTCAACAAGCGCTTTCCGGAGATCAAGGTCGAGATGATCCGGGCGCCGGGCGGCCAGCTGATCACCCGCGTCAGGACAGAAGCCGCGGCCGGCAAGTTGATTGCCGACATCGTCGATCATTCCGATCGCGCGCTGATGCTGCCGATGGCCGACCTGTTCCAGGATTACGCGCCGCCGAATGCCGCCGATTACGATCCCGCATCGCTGGTCTCGCCAAAATTCTGGCCGCGTGCCACGGTGGTGTGGTCGATCGCCTACAACACCGAACTGGTGAAGGATCCGCCGAAGACCTGGATGGATCTGACCAAGCCGCAATACGACAAGCTGACCGCTCAGGTGTTCGCGCAGTCCGGCGGCACCACCTGGACCCGCATCATGTTCGAGCGCCAGGTGCTGGGGGAGGACTACTGGGCGAAACAGGCCGCCACCCATCCGATCCTCTATCCATCGGGCGCGCCGATGTCGGATGCGCTGGTGCGCGGCGAAATCGGCATGGGCCCGCTGCTCTATAACGCGGTCTATCCCAAGCAGAAGGAGGGCGCGCCGATCAAGATGGTCTTCCCGCCCGAGGGTGTGCCGGCCAACCCTTATGCGACGGGGATTCCGAAGACCGCGGCCCATCCCAATGCCGCGAAGCTTTATCTGAACTGGTGCCTGTCGAAGGAGGGTCAGACCTTCATGATCAAGGAGCAGGGCAATCTCACGTCCCTGAAGGTGTCGCCGGTCTATCCCGAAGGCTTCGATCCCAAGATCGTCAAGGTCTGGTACCCGAAGTTCGACGAGTACGTGAAGCTGCATGCCGACTGGGTCGCCGATTGGGACAAGATCTTCGGTTACCGCCAGTGATCGAGGCGTTCACAAGATCGGTGAGATCATGACGGCGACGCTCGAGGTCACCGACCTGCGCAAGCAGTTTGCGATCGGCCGGCCGGCGATCGACGGCGTCAGCTTTGTCGTGCCGGCCGGCGAGATCGTCGTGCTGCTAGGCCCGTCCGGCTGCGGCAAGACCACGATACTGCGCTGCGTCGCAGGCCTCGAACATCCGACCTCGGGCGACATCAGCATTGCCGGCAGGGTGGTCTCGTCGCCCAAGCGCGGCATCCTGGTTCCGCCGCGCTCGCGCGATCTCGGCATGGTGTTCCAATCTTATGCGGTGTGGCCGCACATGACCGTGCGGCAGAACGTGATCTACCCGCTCAAGCATCGCAAGTTCACGCGAGCCGAGGCCAACCGCAAGGTCGATGAAGTGCTGGAGCTGGTGGGGTTATTGGAATATGCCGAGCGGTCGGTGGTTGCGCTATCGGGCGGCCAGATGCAGCGCGTGGCGCTGGCGCGCAGCATTGTCTACCGGCCGCAGCTCCTCTTGCTCGACGAACCCTTGTCGAACCTTGACGCCAAATTGCGGTTGCGGCTGCGCGACGATTTGCGCGTCATCCTCAAGCAGACCGGCATGACCGCGCTTTATGTCACCCACGACCAGGCCGAGGCGGTTGTGCTCGGCGACCGCATCGGGGTGATGCGCGACGGCAAGCTGTTGCAGATCGGCACGCCGGACCAGATCTACAACCGGCCGGCCGATCTGTTCGTCGCCAATTTCACCGGCGCCACCAACGAGCTTGCCGGCACGCTCGTCGAGCGCAACGGCGAATTCGGCGTGGTCGATTTCGGCGGCGGACAGCGCGCCCAAGCGGCGTTGCTGCATCCGCTCACCTCGGGCGAAAAGGTGCGGATCGCGCTTCGGCCGGAAAATATCGCGATTGGCAAAGAGGACGGCGCCAATTCGTTCACCGCGCGCGTCGTTGATCGCCGCTATCAGGGCACGCAAACCGTCTACGACATCGATTTGTTCGGCCACCGGCTGGAGGTGCTCGAACTCGGCACCGCGGCGCGCCATCAGGTCGGCGCCCAAACGCCGATTTGCCTGCCGCGGGACGCCTGTTGGGCCTATCGCGACAGCGGGCCGTCGTCGTACGATTAGCGCATTTCCAGTTCGGATGCCTTCGGTCGATGGCTCGCCCTGCCGCGCATCCCGGCTAACGATTCCATTTGATTTGCGCGTGAGGAGGACAACATGACCGAAGCAGCCATCCGTGACCCGTCCCGTGAGTCCCCGAAAGACGCTTCGCCCTCGGTCATTGCGCAGAATGAATCAATGCTCGAAGCGCTGCCGTTTTCGGATACTCGCGACTTCGACGATGCCTCGCGCGGTTTTCTCGGCACCATCGAGAATGCCAAGATCACTTCAGCGCAGGGGAGGGTGGTCTGGAGCCTCGAACCCTACGATTTCCTTTCAGCCGCGCAAGCGCCCGCGACCGTCAACCCGAGCCTGTGGCGGCAGTCGCGGCTGAACATGAATCACGGATTGTTCGAAGTCGTCCCGGGCGTCTACCAGGTGCGTGGCCTCGACATCGCCAACATGACGCTGATCGAGGGCGATAACGGCGTGATCGTGGTGGATACGCTGACCTCGATCGAGGGCGCCCGCGCGGCGTTGCAGCTCTACTTCAAGCACCGCGGCCAGCGCCCGGTTGCCGCCGTCATTTTCAGCCACACCCACACCGACCATTGGGGCGGCGCGCGCGGCGTGCTCGACGACGAGATGCTCTCAAGCGGCGCCGTGCCGATCATCGCGCCCAATTTCTTCATGGAGCACGCGGTTTCCGAAAACATCATCGCCGGGCCGGCGATGCTACGGCGCGCGCAATATCAGTTCGGGCCGCTGCTGGCCAAGGGCGTACATGGGCAGGTCGATTGCGGCCTCGGCAAGTCGATGGCGGCAGGCTCGGTTGCGCTGTTGCGTCCGACCGATCTGATCATGGCGACCGGCGACAGGCGCGTGATCGACGGCGTCGAGTTCGAATTCCAGATGGCGCCAAACTCCGAGGCGCCGGCGGAAATGCATTTTTACGTCCCGCGCTACCAGCTGTTGAACCTCGCGGAAAACTGCACGCATAATTTCCACAATCTGCTGCCGTTCCGTGGCGCCGACGTGCGCGACGCGCTGGCGTGGTCGAAATATCTCGGCGAAGCCCTGCAGCTGTGGGGCGGCAAGGCCGAGGCGATGTGCGGCCAGCATCACTGGCCGGTCTGGGGAAAGGAGCGCATCGACACCATGATCCGCCAGCAGCGCGATCTCTATAAATTCGCGCACGACCAGACCATCCGCCTGATGAACCACGGCCTGACGGCCACCGAGATCGCCGAGACCATCCGTTTGCCCGCAAGCCTGGAGGGCGCCTGGCACGGCAGAGGCTATTACGGCCACATCAGGCACAACGTGAAAGCGATCTACCAGAAATATCTCGGCTGGTATGACGCCAACCCCGTCAATCTTGATCCGCTGCCGCCGGTCGAGGCCGGCCAGAAATATGTCGAGTATATGGGCGGCGGCGAGGCGATCCTGGCGCGGGCGCGCAAGGATTTCGTCAAAGGCGAATTCCGCTTTGTCGCGCAGGCGGTAAGCCATCTGGTATTCGCCGAGCCCGACAATCAGGCGGCCCGCGCGCTGCTCGCCGATACCTTGGAGCAACTCGGCTATGCCGCGGAAAGCGCGACCTGGCGCAACGCCTATCTGTTCGGCGCGCAGGAGTTGCGGCTGGGGATGCCGAAGACGCCGCCGCGGCCGCCGATGCCGCGCGAGACGCTGGCGGCGCTACGCACCGGGCAGTTGTGGGATGTGCTCGGCGTCCGTCTCAACGGCCCCAAGGCCGAAGGCAAGCATATCGTGCTCAACTGGAAGTTCACCGACACCAAGGAAAGTTTTGTGCTCACCCTGGAGAATTGCGCGCTGACCTATGCCGAGGGTGTGCAGGCGGAGCGCGCGGACGCCGGCTTCACGCTGGCGCGCGGCACGCTCGATGCGGTGATTGCCAAGCAAACGACATTTCCGGAAGCGGTCGGGGCCGGCAAGATCGACGTCAGCGGCAATCCAATGCGGCTTGCCGAATTGATGGGCCTGATGGACGAATTCCCGCGGATGTTCGAGATCGTGGAGCCGAAGCAGGCGGTGATGACGTAACAGCCGCATGTCCTTGCGAGCGCAACTGCCGCTGTCTCAATTGAAGAAATCAAAGACGATGTGGACGTCGGAACGCGCGGGCAGAGTCCCGCTGAAACTCGCGTCGATGACGCGCAGGCAAGCTTCGACCGTCGGGAGATCATCGAGATCGTTGGCCGCATCGAGGACGGTCCACGCTGTCAAAACGATCGGGTTTCCAGGCATCGGATCGATAGCGCCGAGATGCTCGACCACAGTTTTGGTTTCCGCGGTTGCGATTGAAGCTGCTCCTTGCAAATCCATCACCAAGTCCCCCGGTTCGCTACAGCATGATCCGGAAAAATGGACACCGGTTTCCCCTCGCGACAAACGCGGTCCGCGTTTGCGCGGAGATCATGCTCAATCAAAAACCTAAAGCGCGATGACGATCTAACCTAATCTCATCGCGCTTTAGCGAGGGATGTATTGCAAGCATCAAGGTTTCAAAAAAGCTTGTCCCGAATGGCTTGCATTTTAACGTGATCAGGAACGTGGGTTAACCCAGGCGGATCCAGCGCGCCTTTCATTCCGATTGGTGCAGCGCACCAGAACATTTCGCCAGCGCATCAATTGCCATTTTGTCCCGCTGAGAGGATGCTTGGCTTTGGGCTGGCAACTGCGGCTACCAGGGAGGGCAGCATGAGCAAGGCGGGTCTCGACAATCGCCACCGCAACAAGGATGGCGAAATCAGCCACAAGCACGGCAATACCGTTATCCGTACGTTGCGCAAGATTTACGGACCGAGCTTCGCGGCCGGTTATCCTGACACAGAGAAGCTGAGTGACGTCCTCGCTCAGCTCAATGAGACCTCGCTGAGCCAGCTGCGGCGCGATCATGAGACGGGCCACCTGGAGCACAAGATCGCCAAGGCGTCGAATGCGTAGGTGGGCAAAGGCGCATCTGCGCCGTGCCCCACCATCAATCTTGGCCGCTTCAAAGCCCGCGCCCAGCCTTGAGCGCGGGCTTTTGATCATTTTGCCGCCGTTGACAGGAAATTTAGTTCGTGACTGTGGCCGCCTTGCGGACGAGCACGCTGTCGCCTTTCCGGCTGATTTCGAGCGCAGTTGCCTGGTTCGAAGTTGAGAGAATCACACTCTGGCCCGGTGCAAGAACAGACACCACGCGGATCGGCGTCCCCGCTTCGCCCTGCGCGAGGGTCGTGACGACATGGAGCCCATCGCGCTCAACGGTGTAGTAGGCGACGCCGGAAACATCGCCGAGATCGATGCTTTTAGCCTCAATCGGCCGCAGACCGTCAGCGTGAGCGGCCCCCACAGTGGCCAAGGTGAATGCGGCGGCGAAAAGGATGTTGCGGATTGACATAGCGGATCTCCATTGGTGGGGCCGTGGGCTGATGCCCGTCGCTCCCTTGCCGTAGAAGATGGTCGGGTTATCATCATCAATCAAACCGATTGGATCGATAATGGCCATCGATGCCGTCAATTTAGGTCGTATCGACCTGAACCTCCTTGTTCACCTTGATGCGCTGCTCGCGGAACGTAGCGTCACGCGCGCGGCGGCCCGCGTCGGCATTGGTCAATCGTCAATGAGCCACAACCTGGCGCGCCTGCGGGAGCTGTTCAGTGACGAGCTTCTGACGCGAGGGCCGGAGGGCCTGCGCCTCACGCCTCGGGCGGTGACATTGATCGAGCCGGTGCGGACCGCGCTTTCCCAGATCCAGACGCTCGTGTCGCGAGACGAAGCGTTCGATCCAGCAACAGCGGAACGAACTTTCAGGTTCGGTCTGGCAGACAGCATGGAAATCTGGATCGTTCCTACTCTCCTCGCGCACCTGCGCGAGGTCGCGCCCGGTATCCACCTGCGACTCCACAACATCGACTCTTCGCGGCTCCTGGATGATATCGACGCCGACGAAGTGGACCTCGCCATCGGCTTCGACGTCTTCCGGCACGGACAGACCCACCACAAGCGACGTCTCCTGTTCCATGAGACCTATCTGTGCATGTTTAACGCCGAAAGGACGGGGATCGCGCCCCCGATCTCGCTTGATGACTACGTGCGGCTGCCTCATGTCCTGACCAGCCTAAGACCCGGCCGGAGCGTGCGCGGCGTGGTGGACGATGCTCTGGAAAAGCTCGGGTTGCGGCGCACGGTCGTCCTGACCACGCCGCGTTTTCTCGCCGTCCCGTTCCTGGTAGCGCGCGCACCAGTTGTGGTAACTATGCCCGGGCGATTAGCTCGCCTGTTCGCCACCGAACTTGGGCTCAGCCTCAGCCCGCCTCCGGTGGAGTTGCGTGACATCGCGGTTTCACTGCTCTGGCATGCTTCCTACGATCATGATCCAGCTCATGCTTGGCTGCGTCAGACCGTGGTCCGACTGGCCGGCGAGCTTTGAGCTGATGCCGGGCGCTCCCAATGTGAGCGCTATGGGTAAGTATCCGGCATAGGTTTTGGATTGACACCGCGCCGCGCTTTGCGCCAACATTATCACAAGGTCGATACACCTGCCGCCTGCGCCCTTCGGGGATGGTGAACGTATCAATTCGATCCGCCCCTCGCCATTGGCGAACGGGTCGGCAAGGCAGGCCCCGATCTTTTCCGTTCGCCGATGAAGAGGTGTTCTCATGCGCGATTATCGCGATGCGAAAGCAATGGCGCGTTCCCTGCGCGACGCTCTAAGTGCCAAGGCTCTGCCGACCACTTACAGCGAATCCCTAGAATTGATCGCGAAAGCGTTCGGCTATGATAATTGGAATATCCTGGCGGCCAAGATCGATGCGGCCCAGCCGCGTGCTGACGCGCAGAAATCGGCCGAGCACGGCAACCTCCTCTATTGCTCATTCTGCGGTAAGAACCAGCATGAGGTCCGTAAACTGGTGGCTGGGCCCGCCGTGTATATCTGCGACGAATGTGTCGACCTGTGCACCGACATCGTCGACGACCAGTTGCTTCGCCTTATTGAAGGCGACGAGGACAGCGCTCGCGCGATGTCCACGGACAGGCTGTTGCACTATGTGGAGCATGCTCACAGGGTGGTGCAGCGCGGTCGTTCAGCGCTACAGCGTATCGAGAGAGTGCTTGCGCTTCTGGAGAACGCAGGGGCAGCAGATGACGAGGAATTGGCGTCGGCAACCTTCGCTCAGTTGAAGAACAAGACGCCTGACCAACTGCTCGTCATGCGGAAGCATTCGCAAGATCTGCTGAAGCGCTACGAGCAGGCGCTACAGACGGCGACGCCCATCATTAACGAGCGAACCCAATAAGGGCGGACGATAACCCATTCCGGATTCCAGCGCCTTCCCGGCTGCGCGAGTCCGGAATTCTGCCATCGCCCCATTTCGCGGCAATGCAGTATTTCGGTGCTTTCGGCGCGAAGCGGGACACTGAGCCGAATTTATGGGCACACGGCCAAGCTAAATCAGTAAAGTTCAACGCAATAATTTAGCGGAAGTTTACGAAATCAGGATCAATCTGGTGGCCTACTTTGACGATAGCTGGGCCGATCGCATTTGAATCCAACGACGGATAGCCACCATGACGGATAAGCCAAGGCCAAAAGTGCCGCGCGAACCGCGACGGGAGCTGCACAAACAGCCGGCCTGGATTACGGTCGACAACGGAGCGACGAAGCGCGAATGCTTCGTGTTGGACGTGGCTCCTGGCGGCGCCAAGATCATGACGGATGCTGCGATCGATGTCAGCGACACCTTGGGATTGGAGCTTGTGCCTGCCCACCCGAAGCGCCAGCCATGCGAAGTCGTTTGGCGGCGCGGCAATACCTACGGCATAAAATTCCTGCCCTGATCGCCTTCAGCCACTTACTCCGCCGCGCGCAATGGGCTCGGTGACGGGTGCAACGCCGCGGCCAGTTGCTTGACGTAGATCTCTTGCCACGCGGCTTTGTCGTCGCTGACAAAGTACCCACTGCGCGCACCACGAAACGCCTCCGCGTCCTCGACACCGGGCGGCAAGACGCCCTTGTCGCGTAACGCGCGAGCCGCCATCAAGAGCCGTCGGCGCGTGCGCGTGATCATCTGATCCGATGGCGCGAGGTGCTCAAACGCGTGATCGGTGATCGGCCCCATGCTCTCGGTGATCGCCTGATCCTGCAGGTGGATGCCGTCGATCCCGCTGTAGATCGCGTTGCTGCGCTGGGCGGCGCGGTCCATCCCCCAATCGTTGCTCGGGTTAGCGGCAAGCCGAAAGCGGCCGAGCCAATCGGTGGTGTTCGGCAGAAACTTGTTACCGCGTCCGGTGCCGCCGATCGGCCTGCCATCCTTGAAGGCAGGCTGCGGCTGCGTCAACGCCGATACGCCGCGCTTCCAGCGCAGGAAACAGAACATCGTGTGGCCGTCATCGAGCGGCACCCAGGCGCGCGCATGGACGTGACTGCCGAACTCGCCGTTGGGGGCCTGGCTCCAGAACGGAAACAGGAAGTTGGCGAAGCGCCAGTAGGTGCTATCCGCACCCGCCGGGCGGTAGCCGGCGTACTGTGTGCCCCAAGCGGTATCGGCGATATGGTACTCCGGAGCGCGGTTGGTGATGGTGTGGTAAACCGGATTATCCTCGCCGACGTCATCCGGATCGACGTGGCCGGCGTGCAGGAAACCGAAATGCGAGGTATCGATCTCGCCCTCGAGTGCCTGCAAATAATTGCATTCGCGCTGGATGAAGGTAACGCTGACTTCGTCATCGGGCACGTCAAGGATTTCAAACGCCGGCAGCGGCGGCACTATCGCGCGCGATCCCATATAGACCCAGACCACCCCGGCACGCTCGAGCGCCGGGTAAGCCTTGGCCTTCACCTTGTGCTTGAAATCCTGGTGCGGCGGCACGCTCGCCATGTCGATGCAGTTGCCCGCGACGTCGTATTTCCAGCCGTGATAGATGCAGCGGATTCCGCCTTCCTCGTTGCGTCCGAGGAAGAGCGAGGCGCAGCGATGCGGGCAGCGGTGGTCCATCACGCCGACCCGGCCGGCGCTGTCGCGAAACGCGATCAGCTTCTCGCCAAGCAGCATCAGCCGGATCGGCGCGCCGTCGCGCTCGAGCTCCGAGGACTGCGCGGCCGGAATCCAGTACTGCCGCATCAGCTCGCCCATCACCGTTCCGGGACCGACTTGCGTGAGTTCCTTTCCTTCCGCGGCACTTGTCATCGTACCCTCCCGATGCGGCGTTGCGCCGCTCATTTGCGATGCGGCGGTGCGCCGCTCTTTGATCGTATCTTATCACGAACTGCGGTCGCGTGGTGGCCCTGATGCCATGCAGCGGACGTGGATCGGCATCGCCTGTCAGTCGGCCCTGAGGTTGGCGGTGCGGACCACCTTGCCCCATTTCTCGGTTTCGTCTGTGATGTGCTTTGCGAAATCAGACGGCGAACCGGCGAACACCGTGGAGCCGAGGCCTGCAAGCCGCGCCTGCAGCTTCGGATCGGCTAGGCCCGCATTGATCTCCTGGTTCAGTTTCTCGATGATCTCGGCCGGCGTCTTCCCCGGCGCGGCGATGCCGAACCAGCCGCTCGCCTCGTAGCCCGGCACGAATTCCGCCACGGTCGGAATGTTGGGTAATGCTTCCGAGCGCGTCGCCGTGGTCACAGCCAGCGCGCGAAGCTTGCCGGCCCTGACATATTCGATCGATGAGGACATCGGGCTGAACATGATCTGCACCTGTCCAGCGAGCAGATCCGTCAATGCCGGCGGCGAGCCGCGGTAGGCAACGTGCACCATGTCGACGCCGGCCATGATCTTGAACAATTCACCGGCCATATGCGGCCCGGTGCCGTTGCCGGCCGAGGCCATGTTGAGCTTGCCGGGATTGGCCTTGGCATAGGCGATGAATTCGCCGACCGTCTTTGCCGGAAACGATGGATGCACCTCCATGCCGTAGGCCTCATGGCTGATGCTCGCAACCGGCGCGACGTCATGGATGAAATTGAATTTGAGCTTTTCATAGAGCGAGGCGTTGACGGCATTGGCAAGGCTGACCAGAAGCAGCGTGTAGCCGTCGGCGGGAGCATCCAGCACGGCCTCGGTGGCGATATTGCCGCCTGCGCCCGTCCTGTTCTCAATGATGAATTGCTGGCCGAGCCGTTCCGACAGCCACTGCGCCACAAGACGGGCGGCGATGTCGGGCGCGCCGCCGGCGGCGAAACCGACGACGATGCGAACGGGGCGCGTCGGGTAGCTTTGCGCGTTTGCCATTCGCGAAACAGCCGGAAGGCTGATCGCGATCGTTGCGAGATGCAGGAACTGGCGGCGAGCAAGTTTCATCGCGGTCCCCATCCGTAAAGAAGCCGAAGCGCAGGGAGCCTGAAAGTGAAGTCAGCTTTGGCTCGAACAGCGTATATTGCTGGGCGCGATCCGTCCAATCGGAGTGGCGGCGACGGCTTCGCCGTTCCACTTTCTATGTTCGGCCTTCGCGCTACAGCGGACAGCTTGTTGTTCGAGCTACGGCGAACAGGTCCACTGATTTGCCCGACAGGCCGTATTGTAAATTTCGTGTCCAGCCCTCTCGCGAAAAAGATTTCGCTTGTGCCGTCGGGCAAATCACCTCCACTAGTTTCAGCCGTCTCGTGCCCGAGAAGAGGGGGCGTATCGCGATCGTCACGAACGCTCGGCGCGGGATGCGGTGGACGCGGCAGCGTTGAGCGCGCGGCGTTTCGCAGGGCGGGTTTCCCGTGAGCGAAATAAAGCGCGTGGACGAGAGACGCTGAAGCGGACGGCAAAACCGTGTGGTCCTGGCACCCGTTGCTGGTGTCAAGTTGGCGGAGGCATGTCGGCCCAACCGGGTGCAGACTTGCCGCTAATTCGCTAACGACGGTGACAAGACGAATTCGTCGCCGGGGAGAGCGCGCTATAAGCCGTTAAAACCATTGCGCAGGGAAGGCCGGACTGTTTCGGTGAACCTGTGGCGACTATGCTCGTGCGCTTTTTGTTTGCGTGCGAGGCTGCGGGTGCGGCGAGCACCCGGCTTTCCCTGCGCCCTCTCTATTTTCTTGGGCGAACGATTTGCAGGACTCGGGCGCGATCCGCGCCGCGGGAATGCGGGTGTGCGTCTCGCTCACTGTCATGCTCCGCGAAAGCGGGGCATCCAGTACGCCGGGGCTTCTCGATTCAATCACTGGCGCCTCTGGAATACTGGGTCGCCCGGTCATAGGCGAGCGGAAGCGACGCCGTCCTTCTGACGGCTATGCCGGGCGATGACGAGAAATGCGCTGTTTGAAATTCGAATCTGAAGCATTCCATCGGGCGGGAAGGTGCCATATCCTCAGCGTGTAGGGTGAGCAAAGCGAAGCGTGCCCACCATCCGCTTCGTGAGATGGTCCTGGTGGGCACGGCGCAAGCGCGCCTTTGCCCACCTACGCGCTGCGGTGGTGTGGCCGGTCAGCTAAATCCCCAGATACGCCGCCTGCACCTGCTTGTTGTTGGCAAGCTCGGTGCTGGTGCCGTGCATGATGACATTGCCGCTTTCGAGCACATAGGCGCGCGCGACCAGTGACAGCGCGCGGCTGACGTTTTGCTCGACCAGCAAGATCGCCGTACCCATCTTGTGGATCTCGCCGATCTTCTCGAAAGTGACATCGGTCATCACGGGGGCAAGTCCGAGCGAGGGCTCGTCGAGCATCAGAAGTCGCGGTTTGAGCATCAACCCGCGGCCGACCGCCAGCATCTGCTGCTCGCCGCCGCTCATGGTGCCGGCAAGCTGCTTTCTTCGTTCGGCAAGGCGAGGGAAGATGCTGTAAACCAGATCGAGCGTGCGGGCGCGCTCGGCCTTGGCCTTCGGCACGTAAGCGCCGATCTCGAGATTCTCATTCACCGTCATCTCGGGAAATACCTGCCGCCCCTCCGGCACGTGGGCAATTCCCAATTCCGGAATCCGATGCGGCGGCAGCGAGGCGAGGTCGGCGCCGGCGAAAGTCACCGTGCCGGACGACAGTTTCACGAGACCCGAGATCGCGCGCAGCGTCGTGCTCTTGCCGGCGCCGTTGGCGCCCAAAAGACCGACGGCTTCGCCTTCGCCGATCGCGATCGAGACGTTGGAGATGGCAGGGACCGAGCCGTAGCTGGCGCTGGCAGCCTTCAGTTCAAGCATGGGCGCCTCCGCCGGGCGCGTGCACATAGCCGGAGCCGAGATAGGCGCGGATCACTTCGGGATTTTCGACGATGTCTTTTGGGCTGCCTTCGGCGATCTTCTGGCCGTGATCGAGCACCACGATGTGGCGTGCCACCGCCATGATGGCGCGCATGACGTGCTCGACGATGACGATGGTCAGCCCGGCTTGTGACAATTTTCCGACCAGCGCCACCGCCTGATCGATCTCGGCCGGGTTAAGCCCGGCCATGACTTCATCGAGAAGAAGGATGCGCGGCTGGGTCGCGAGCGCCCGCGCCATCTCCAGCCGGCGCTGATCGATGGTGGTGAGATCCCTGGCGGCCGTCTGTTGCTTCGCCGACAGGCCGACGAACTCGATCGCCTCGCGCGCCTTGTCGCGGGCAGCCGTGACATGGCGGTCGCGCAGGAAGGCGCCGGTCATGACATTGGCGAGCACGGTCATGGCGCCAAACGGCTTTGCCACCTGGAAGGTGCGGGCGAGGCCCAGCGCGCAGACGTCATGCGGCTTGAGGCCAGTGATCTCCTGGCCGAACGCCTTGACCGAACCGGAGTCCGGCCGGTGAAAACCGGTGATGAGATGGAAGCTCGTGGTCTTGCCGGCGCCGTTTGGGCCAATCAGGGCCAAGGTCTCGTTCTCCTTCACGGTGAAGCTAACGTCCTGCACCGCGCGCAAGCCGCCGAACCTTTTGTTGAGCCCCTTGATGACGAGCGCATCCCGCATGGCTGTCCTTTACGCGCGCGCCGGTTTGCGGTTGACGTGGCGCTGATAGGCGTCGGTCACGATGCCGATCAGTCCGGTCGGTCGCCACAGGATCACCGCCATCAGGATCAGGGCATAGACCGTGAGCTGCACGCCGCCGGTCGAGCTGCCGAGCCAACTTTGCAGCAACGCGGAAGTCGTTTCCAACAGCACCGTTCCGATGACCGGGCCCCACAGCGTTCCGATGCCTCCGACGATCGACACCAATGCGGCCTCGATCGAGATGTTGAAGCTGAAGGCGGTCGCGGGGTCGATGAAGTAGATGTATTGGACATAGAACGTGCCGGCGAGCGCGGTGAGGAAGGCGCTGATCATGTAAATGTCGCGCTTGATGCGCGGGGCGTTGACGCCGATTGCCTCGGCGGCATCCTCGTCTTCGCCGATGGCGACGAGGTAGTAGCCCATCCACGATCGTTCGATCCGCAGCGTGATCGCTAGTCCCAGCACGAGCAGGCCGAGCACGACGTAGTAATAGGACGCCTTGGCTTCGAACTGCATCATCAGCGGCGAACTGCCGAGGTTCGGGATCGTGGTGCCTTCGGCGCCCCAGGCAAAATCGCGGAATTTCAGGAAGATCAGCATCAGCGCCTGCGCGGTCGCGATCGTGGCGATGGTGAAATAGGGGCCGCGCAAGCGGAAGCAGAGCCAGCCGATCGGCAGGCTTGCCAGCATCGCGACGATGCCGCCCGCGACCATGCCGATCCAAGGCGAGATGCCGAAGTCGACCTGCATGATGGTGGAGGTGTAGGCGCCAAGCCCGAAATAGGCGGCGTGGCCGAGCGACAACTGCTTGGCGTAGCCGCCCATCAGGTTCCAGGCGACGCCGATGAAGGAGAACAGCAGGATGCGGATGAAAATGTCGATCGCAAACGAGCTTTTGACGACCTGCGGCAGCACCAACACGACCGCCGCGAGCGCGGCGAGCGACATCAGCTTCCATTTGTTGATGCCGGCCACTACCGCACCCTTCCGCCGCCGAGGCCGTTCGGCTTGAAGGCCAGCGTCAAGAGCAGCATGGCGAACACCACGATCAATCCGGAATCGGCGCCGACGAACTGGATGCCGAGCGATTCGGCGACCCCCATCATCAGGCTTGCGATGAGCGCGCCCATGACATTGCCGAGCGTGCCCAGCACCACCGCGACAAAGGCCATCAGCACGAATACCTGTCCGACAAAGGGATAGGCCGAATAGAATGGCATCAGCAGCGAACCGGCGGCGCCTGCGAGCGCCAGCGCAACGCCCAGCGCGACGCAGAACACGCGGTTGGGATTGATGCCCATTAGCGTTGCGACGTCGCGGTTTTGTGCCGCAGCGCGCATCGCCTTGCCGAGATCGGTGGTGTGCAGGAACACCCAGAGCGCGCCGCTCAAGCCCATCGCCACCACGAAGGCGATCAGCTTGGCCACGGGAATGTAAAGCCCGGCGAGATGAAAGGCTTCATCCGAATAGGAAGTGTGGACGGTGCGGTAGTTCGCGGTGAACAGCATCAGCGCGAGATTGAGCAAAAGCAGCGACAGCGCGAAGGTCAGGAAGATCTGGGGCATGTCGTTCGGCCCCAGCACCCGGCGGATCAGGAAATGCTGGATCAGCACGCCGACGATGAACAGCACCGGCATCGAGACGACCAGCGAGGCGATCGGGTCGATGCCGAACTGGGTGGCGAGATAGAAGGAGATGTACATCCCGATCATCACGAATTCGCCTTGGGCGAAATTGACGATCTTGACCACGCCGAAGATCAGCGTCACGCCGATTGAGACGAGTGCGTAGATGCCGCCGATGAGCAGGCCGTTGATGACGGCCTGGGCCAGTGTCTCCAGCATTTGTCGTGACCGGCCTTAGCTCTTGATCAGCGGTGCGCGCTTGTCTTCATTCGGGAAGACGCTGGCAAGGTCGCCGTTCTGCCACTGTACGCCGACCGGATGGCCGTAGATGTTCTTGCCGTCGGGTCCGAACTTCACCCTGCCGCCGGGGCACATCGCGGCATAGCCGGAAGAGACGTCGAGCGAGGAGATGGCGTCGCGCACCTTTTGCGGATCGGGTGAGCCTGCGCGCTCCAGCGCATCCGCGATCATGAAGGTCTGCGCGACCAGGCCGCCGGCATATTCGAACAGGAATTCGCCGGTGCGCTTCTTGTATTCGACGTTCACCTTCTCGGCATTGGCGTCCATGTCGTGATTCCAGTGCGCCACGCCTTGCAGGCCTTCGGCGAGCTTGCCGACGTTCTTGTAGAAATCCGGAATCACGAACCCGCCGGAGCCGCCATTGATCGCGACGTCGAGGCCGACCTGCTTGACGGTGCGCACGATCAGGATGAGGTCGTTGAGATAGGAGACGGAAAACAGCGCGTTGGCGCCGGATGACTTGACCTTGTTGATCAGCGGGCTCGCGTCGGTGAAGCCAGCCGAGTAGGGCTCGAACAGCACGATCTCGACGCCTTCGGCGGCGGCCTGCTCGCGCAGGCCGTTGGAGGTTGAGGTGCCGAACGCGGTGTTCTCGAAGATCACAGCGACTTTCGGCTTGTCGCTCACGAGCCGCGACATCCGCAGCTGCGCCTGGGCAAATTGCGAGGCGCGGGCGAAGGGCGTGAAGGTGTAGCTGCGGCCCTTGTTGAGCTGGTCGGAGCTCGACCCGGTCAAGAGCGGCACCTTGGCACGTTCCGCCACTTCGCTCGCGATCAGCGTGAGCGCGCTGGCGAAACAGCCGTGGATCGCCGACAATTTGTTGCCGGTGATCAACCGGTCGGTTTCGGTCCGCGTCACCGTGGTGTCGCTCTGCACGTCGGAGATGATGAGATTGAGCTTGGCGCCGCCGAGCGACTTGATGCCGCCCGCGTCGTTGACCATCTCGGCGGCCAGTTTGGCGGCGGCAACGCAGCCGACGCCGATCTGCGCCATGCTCCCGGTGGTCGGATAGAGCGCGCCGATATTGATGGGGTCCGCCGCCCAGCCGCGCAAGGGTACCGCGCCAAACGCGCCCGCCGCGAGCGCGCTGCCTGCCTTCATCAGGAACTTGCGGCGGCTTTGCCGCTTCGACAAAACGCGGTCGGCGCCTATTCCGATGTCAACAACGGATTGCTGGCGATCTCTTGTCATGCCGTCTCCCCCTCATGCGATATGATCGCGGACTTCCGTCCGCGCGATCGGCTCGCTTGTTGTTGGTTAGCGGATCGTAGCGCGGCCAAAAATTGTTTACAATCTAGTTTTCAATACTATCATCACAATTGGAGGTTTCGCTGTCCGGGCCCGCCGGTTGTGCCGCGCGGGACTTAAACCTCCGGTGGGGAGTTGATGGCGGCAAGATTGCCCAAACCGGTAAAGGCGCGAGCGCCGAAATCCCGCGAGGTCGCAACGCCTGCGCGCGAACCCGCGACAGCCACGATCATTGGCAGGCGCATCGAGGAAGACATTGTTCTCGGGCGGCGGCAGCCGCGGGAGCGCCTGATCGAGCAGGATCTCTGCGACCTGTTTCAGACCCATCGCGGCGATGTCCGGCTTGCGCTTTTCGAACTGGAGAAGAAGGGTCTGGTGGAGCGCATTCCCAACCGCGGCGCGATGGTTCGCGGGCTTACTCCCTCTGAGGTCAGGGAAATCTACGCGGTTCGTGAAGAACTCGAAGTCATGGCGGTCCGCATCATCCCTTTTGCGGTCGCGCAAAAGGATATTGACCGGCTGGAAGAGCTCCAGCGGGAGCATGCTGCAGCCATCGCCAAGGGCGAGCTGTTGACCGTTTTCTACAGCAACCTGCGTTTCCACCAGGCGTTGTTCGGCCTTTGCGGCAATGCCTGCCTGATCGAGACCATCGATCTTTTGGCGCAAAAGGTCTACGGCATCCGCTCCTACGCCAATGCGTTTCCGGAGCAGCTCGATCGGGCGCGGCGCGATCACCTCGATATGATCAAGGCGCTCCGCAGCTCTCGCCGCGACGATCTGATCGCGCTGACCCGGCGTCACCTCAAACCTTCGCCGGAAGCCTACATCAAGGCCTATGAGCGGCGCTTCGGTAAAGCCGAATTGATAGCGATGCAGTGATGCCTTCTATTCGGCGCTGCTCACGAGCTTGATCCGCGGCTCGGCAGGTTCCATCAGGCCGCGATAGGCCGCAAGATAATCGAGCGCCATGCGACGGGCGGTGAAACGTGCCTCGAACTGCTTTCGGATCGCCCCGCGGTCCAATCCCGTGAGGCGGTCGACCCTGGCAACGGCACTGATCTCATCTTCGACGACGAAGCCGGTCAGGCCCTCGTCGATGATTTCAGCGACCGAGCCGCGGTTGTAAGCGATCACCGGCGTACCGCAGGCCATGGCTTCGATCATCACAAGACCAAACGGCTCCGGCCAGTCGATCGGCACCAATAACCCGATTGCGCCGCTGAGAAAGTCCGATTTCTCGTGGTCGCTGATCTCGCCGATATATTCGACCAGCGGGTTGCGGGTGATCAGCGGGCAGATCAGTTCATCGTAATAATCCTGGTCGGCCGGATCGACCTTGGCGGCGATCTTGAGCGGAATGCCGCACCGGGTCGCAATCTCGATGGCGCGATCGACGCGCTTTTCCGGCGCGATCCGTCCGAGCACGGCGAGATAGTCGCGGCTGACGGGTTTCGGCATCAACAAGTTTTCCGGCAGACCGTGATGGATGGTCCGCACCCAGTTGGCCTGCGGCACCGGCCTCCGCTGGGCGTTCGAGATCGAAATCACCGGAGCGGAAGGGAAGGTATTAAACACCGGCTGGTGCTCGGGCAGGTCGAGTCTGCCGTGCAGGGTGGTCACAAATGGCGTCGGCTGCCGGGAAAACAGCGACCACGAAAAATAGTCGAGATGGAAATGCAGGAAGTCGAATTCCTCGTCGTCACATTTCTGCCGCACCCGTTCCAGCATCACCATGTGCAGCGCGTAGGGGTCGCGAACGGAGCCGTCGAGGCGCAGCGCCTTCGGCCAAGTCGCATCAAGCTTCGCAGACGTCCGGGAATCACCGCTGGCGAATAGAGTGACTTCATGTCCGAGTGCTACCAGTTCTTCCGTCAGCCAGTGCACCACCCGTTCGGTGCCGCCATAAAATCTGGGTGGAACAGCCTCCGTCAGTGGAGCAACCTGCGCGATGCGCATCTCACCGTCTCCTGTTTGCAATCATGGATAAACAGCCCCCTGTCTTGGTACCCCCTGTCCTGGTGGTGGCACCGGCATGCCGAACGAGGGAACGTTCCCCGATCGGCGAAGTTCCCTGGAGCCGAGGTTACTTCTTGGACACCTAACCGGCCGGCCTTGCTGATGCCATCACTTCGAAGCACATGTTCGGCGTGACTGATGTTGCGGGATTGTACGCCATGACTGCGAAGCATCGGGAACCGGATCGCCGCGTTGGCCGTTCAGTCCGAAGGAACGTGTTCCGCTGAGATCTTTCCTCCTTCCCAACGGATTCTGCAGCCAATGGACCAGCTTTCACGATATGCGCATCGCCCCTTTCCCTTTGTGCTGCGCTATCTGCGCAGGCGGCTGGCATCCCACCTGGTGATACTGACATGTGTCCTTGCAGCGGTTGCCTGTTCGGTGGGCACGCAATATGGCGTAAAATATCTGGTCGACAGCCTGTCCGCCGGCGCCGGGCGCGCGGGAGGCGTATGGCTGGCATTCGTTTTCCTCATATCGCTGATCGCCGCCGATAATTTTCTGTGGCGGATCGCCAGCTGGACCGCAAGCTTCACATTCGTCGGCGTCACCGGCGATCTGCGTCGCGACATCTTTCGCCATTTGACCGGTCACGCGCCGAGCTATTTTTCCGACCGGCTGCCGGGAATGCTGACCAGCCGCATCACTGCGACCTCGAACGCCATCTTCACGGTCGAGAACATGTTCGTCTGGAATGTGCTACCGCCCTGCATTGCCACGATTGCGGCCATTGCGCTGATCGCGACAGTGAGCCTGCCGATGGCCGCGGGCCTCATCGTGATCGCGGGCGGCATGGTGGTTGCGATGTTCCGCTTGGCGGCGGCGGGCAAACCCCTGCATGATGATTTCGCGGACAAGGCGGCAGCCGTCGACGGCGAGATGGTCGACGTCATCAACAACATGCCGCTGGTGCGGGCATTCTGCGGCTTGCATTACGAGCATGACCGCTTCGACGCGACCGTGAACCGGGAACTGGCCGCGCGCGGCCGCAGCCTGCGCTATCTGGAGAAACTGCGGCTCACCCACGCCGCCGTCACGGTCGCGCTGATCATCGCGCTGCTTGCCTGGGGGATCATGCTTTGGCAGCGCGGCGGCGCCACCACCGGCGATGTCGTGCTGGTCTGCACGCTCGGGCTTTCCATTCTCAGCGCGACGCGGGATCTTGCGGTGGCGCTGGTCGATGTCACCCAGCATATCGCGCGACTGACCGAGGCCATTGCCACGCTGTTGCTGCCGCACGAGTTGCGCGACCACCCGGAGGCCGAGCCGCTGGTCAAGAGTGGTGCGTCCATCGTCTTCAACAACATCTCGTTTCAGTATCCGGGCGGACTGCAGGTGTTCGAACGGTTCAGCCTGCGGCTGCAACCCGGACAGCGCGTTGGGCTGGTCGGGCAATCCGGCGCCGGCAAGTCCACCATCTTCGCGCTGTTGCAGCGGTTCTACGACGTCCAGCACGGCAGCATCACGATCGACGGCCAGGACATCTCGAGGGTCACGCAGCAGAGCCTGCGGCAGGCGATCTCGGTGGTGCCGCAGGACATCTCGCTGTTCCATCGCTCGATCCTGGAAAACATCCGCTACGGCCGGCCCAACGCCACCGATGATGAAGTGCTGCGCGCGGCCATCGCAGCGCGCTGCGACTTCGTGGAAACGCTGCCTGAGGGTCTCGCGACTATGGTCGGCGACCGCGGCGTCAAGCTGTCGGGCGGCCAGCGGCAGCGTATCGCGATCGCACGCGCCTTCCTGAAGGACGCGCCGATCCTCCTGCTCGACGAGGCGACCGCCGCTCTCGACGGCGAATCCGAGGAAGCGATCCGCGAGGCGCTCGGCCGCCTGATGCGCGGCCGCACGGTGATCGCGATCGCGCACCGCCTTGCCACGCTGCGCAATTTCGACCGCGTGGTGGTGCTCAAAGCCGGCGATATCATCGAAGACGGCCCGCCCGATCGGCTGATGCAGGGTCACGGCCCATATCGTGAGCTGGTGACGCAGGAAATGAGTCGGCTGACGAAATTCGCGGCTTAGACGACAGCGGTAGCGATAGCGTATAATCCGGTTGCGTTTTCGCGAGGCAAGGGGAACCGCGAGGTCATCAATGTCACCCGAAGTCGCCACCCAGATCATTACGGTATCGCAGACGGTCGAGCAGGCCGCGGAACAGTCGTTCTACATTCCGATGACCGGCCCCGCGGCGCGGCCGCGGCGCTCGCTTAAGCATGACGACACTTTCGTCGTGCTCGACAGCCATGGCGATATCGGAGCGTCCGCCGGCGGACCCGACGGACTGTTCAACGCGGACACCCGCTATCTCGCCCGGCTTGAGCTCGTGCTCGACGAGTTGCAGCCGCTGCTGTTGGGTTCGAATCTGCACGACGACAATTCGGCTTTGATGGTCGATCTCACCAATCCGGACATCTACCGGCAAGGCCGGATCGTGCTGCAAAAGGACATGCTGCATATCGTGCGCACGCTGTTCCTGTGGCGCGGAACGGCATATCAGCGGATCGGCCTGCAGAACCACGGCGATCGGCTTGCGAGCTTCGATCTGACCCTGCTGTTCGACAATGATTTTGCCGACCTGTTCGAAGTGCGCGGCGAAAAGCGCCTGCGCCGCGGCACGGGTTCCAGCAGGTTGCTGGGCCCGGCCGACGTGATGCTCGAATATAAGGGCCTCGACGACGAGGCGCGCTCCACCGCATTGCACTTCGATCCGCGGCCGACGCGGCTTGCAGTGAACGCCGCGACCTGGCATTTCGATCTGGAGCCGCATCAGACCAGTTCGCTGTTTGTCGCGGTCTCCTGCAACAAGCCCGGGGTGAAACCCGCACGTTTCTTTTCCGGATTATTGGCGCATCGTCGCGAAATGCGCCGGTCGACCGCAGGCGCCACCAGCATCGAAACCTCCAATGATATCTTCAACGAGGTGCTGTGCCAGTCCATGGCCGACCTCAACATGCTGATGACGGATACCCCGCAGGGGCGATATCCCTATGCCGGGATTCCCTGGTACTCGACGACCTTCGGCCGCGACGGCATCATCACCGCGTTGCAGATGCTGTGGATCGACCCGCGGGTTGCGCGCGGCGTGCTGAAGCGGCTTGCTTTCCATCAGGCAAAAGCAGTCGACCCGCTCGCCGACGCCGAGCCCGGCAAGATTCTGCATGAAATGCGCGGCGGCGAAATGGCGGCGTTGCGCGAGGTGCCGTTTGCGCATTACTACGGCAGCGTCGATGCGACACCGCTGTTCGTGCTGCTCGCGGGCCTCTATGTCGAGCGGACCAGCGATGCAGAGACGCTGGTCGAGCTGTGGCCTGCGATCGAAGCGGCGTTGCGCTGGATCGACGGGGCCGGTGATCCGGACGGCGACGGCTTCGTCGAGTATCAGCGCGCCTCGGAACAGGGGCTGGCCAATCAAGGCTGGAAGGATTCCTATGACGCGATCTTCCACGCCAATGGCTGTCTTGCCGAAGGGTATATTGCGCTTGCCGAAGTGCAGGGCTATGTGTTCGCCGGCAAAAAGCTGGCGGCGCGTTGCGCGCTGCGGCTCGGCAAACGCGACCTCGCGCACCAGCTGGACACCGAAGCGCACCGGCTGGCCGAGCGATTTGAGGAAGCGTTCTGGTGCGAGGAACTCGGCACTTATGCGCTGGCGCTCGACGGAGCCAAGCAGCCCTGCAAGGTCCGCACGTCCAACGCCGGGCAATTGTTGTTCAGCGGGATGGTGCGCGAGGACCGCGCCCGCAAGGTCGCCGCCGATTTGATGGGGCCGCGTTTCTTTAGCGGCTGGGGTATCCGCACCGTGGCGCTTGGCGAAATCCGCTACAATCCGATGTCCTACCACAATGGTTCGATCTGGCCGCATGACAACGCGCTGATCGCTTTCGGCCTTGCGCGCTACGGCCTCAAGCATTCGGTCGAGCATGTCTTCAAGGGTCTGTTCGACGCTGCGACCTATATGGATTTGCGGCGACTGCCCGAGTTGTTCTGCGGCTTCCGGCGCGAGAAGCGCCGCGGTCCCACGCTTTACCCGGTCGCCTGCGCGCCGCAGGCCTGGGCGAGCGCGACGCCGTTCACGTTGCTTGAGGCGGCACTCGGTCTCGAATTCGATGCCGAGCGCGGCGAAATCCGGCTGCGCAATCCGCGCCTGCCGGCCTTTCTCGACGAAGTGATCCTGCGTGAACTGCAATTGGCCGACGCGAGTGTGGACTTGCGGATACGCCGCCACGGCGATGACGTATCGCTGGAGGTGCTGCGCAAGCGCGGGCAGATCCAGGTATCGATCGTGCTGACGCATTAGGGCGGCCGCACCGATCGGAAGGAGGCCGTATGCCCGCGAGACGGAAGCTCATCCTCACGGCGGCTATCTTTGCTGCCCTTGCCGGTGCCGCGTCGCGCGCGGAAAATGAAGCCAGCGCGCCGGCGGCCGACCACGCCGCACCGCAATCGGCTCAACCGCAGACATCGCCGCCGGCTGCCAAGGAACCAGCGCCGCCGCCCTCGGTCACGGTCATCGGCGCACGGGAAGCCCATGGCGTGCTCGGCCGCGACGTTCGCAGCCCGACGGACGAGGATATGGGACATATCGTCGACGTGATTGTCGATCGCGCCGGCGTAGTGCGGGCCGCCGTCATCGATTTCGGAGGTTTTCTCGGGGTCGGCAGCCGGAAAATCGTGGTCGACTGGAACGCGCTGCATTTCGGTCGCATCGCCAACAAGACCGACAGCATCACGCTGGAATTGAGCAAGGAACAGGTCAACGCAGCGCCTGAATACAAGGAAGACAAGCCGATCGTCGTGCTAGGCGCGGCGGGCAACCTGGAGCCGTTTCAGTTTGACCACTAAGAGATATCGGAGAAGCATTCTGATCGCGCGTCCATCCAATTCGTTTGATCGGAGCCACAATAAGCGTCCCGGGGGGCTGAGCGGCGGGGGAAATGTCGTGTCATTGGTGCCCGATCTGGCGCTGTCCGGAGGGAGCCCGACACCTTCGCCTCAGAGCCTGCGCGGGCTCGACTGGTTCATCTTCTTTCTCGCCGATGTTCAGACCGGGTTCGGCCCGTTCATCGCGGTCTATCTGACCACCCAAAAATGGACGCAAGTGGAAATCGGCTTCGTGCTCTCGATCGCCGGCCTGGTCGGGTTGATCGGGCAAATGCCGGGCGGCGCGATCGTCGATGCCGCGCGCTCCGAACGCCTGATGGCCGCTTTTGCGGTCGCAACGATCGGTGCAGCCGCGCTTAGCTATGCCGCGTGGCCGATCTTTCCGGTCGTCGTCACGGCGGCGACGCTGCATGCCGCCGCCAGTTGTGTGCTGGGCCCCGCGATTGCCGCGATCAGCCTCGGTCTGGTGGGGCCGTTTGCGATGGGTGAACGGCTCGGGCGCAATGCCCGCTTTGCGTCGCTTGGCAATGGAACGGCGGCGGCCGTGATGGGCACAGCCGGCTATCTGCTGTCGAGCCGTTCGGTGTTTCTGGTCACCTTCGTGCTGGCGATCCCAACCCTGCTGGCGCTTTTCCGCATCCGTGAGGACGAGGTCGATGTCGCCCGCTGCCATGGCGAAGTGGTGCGTCCGGAACCCGATCCCAAGGCTACCAGCGTCCTGACGCTGATCCGCCAGCGCCCTTTATTGATCTTCGCCTGCAGCGTGCTGCTGCTGCAACTGGCCAACGCGGCGATGCTGCCGCTGATGGCGGGCGTGGTCACGACGCGGTCGAGCCAATGGGCACCGGTCCTGATCGCGGCCTGCATCATCGTGCCGCAAGCCATCGTTGCACTGATGTCGCCGTCGGTCGGGCGCAAGGCGCAAGCCTGGGGGCGACGGCCGCTGTTGCTGATCGCTTTCGTGGCGCTCACGATCCGCGGCCTGTTGTTTGCGACCGTGCACGATCCCTATCTGCTGGTGGCGGTACAGGTGTTCGACGGTATCACAGCGGCCGTCTTTAGCGTCATGGTGCCGCTGATCGTCGCCGATATCGCGTTCGGAAGTGGTCACTTCAATCTGGCGCAGGGGATTGTCGGCACCGCGGTCGGCATCGGCGCATCGCTCTCGACCGTGCTCGCCGGTTATGTCAGCGACAAGTTCGGCAGCAGTGTTGCATTCACGGGGCTAGCCGGTGTTGCGGCGTTGGGCCTGGCGATGATCTGGCTGGTGATGCCGGAAACCCGGCGGACGGCGACTTGAGGACCAGCCGGGTTGCCAGCAGCGCTGCAACCGCCAGCGATGCGCCCACGCCGGCGACGCAGGCGCTCCAGCCAAAATGATCGAACAATTGGCCGAGCGCCGCGCTCCCGACGAGGCCGCCGCAGAAATAGCAGGCCAGATAAGTTCCGCTGGCGACGCCGCGGTTTGCGCCCGCGGCCTGTCCGACAAAACCCGTCACTGCCGCTTGTGCAAAGAACGTCCCGACGCCGACCAGGACCATGCCGGCGAGAACCTCCGATAGGCGTGAGGACAGCATCAATGGCAAGCCGACCGCCGCAACGGCTAGCGCGGCCCAAATTGCCGGCCGCGTTCCAAATCGCGCGACGGCTTGCCCGGCGAGCAGCGTCGTGACGACCGAGGGCAAGAAAACGAAATAGACAAATCCGAGGTCCATCATTCCAAGCGAGAGCGGCGCGCGCACCAGCACGAAATTGACAAAGGTGAAGGTGCCGATGAAGGCAAACAGAATACAGAAGCCGATGCCGAAAGCGGCGCGCAGCCGTGGATTGCGCCAATGGTCGAGCATCGCCGCGACCGGAGACTGCGTCAGCACCATCGAATGCATCGGCTTGACGCGCGCAATTGTGAAATAGACCAGAATGGCGCCGGCGAGATTGAGCGCGGCGAAGAAATAGAAATTCCACGCCAGCCCGAACGTGTCGGCAACCGCTGCTGAAACCAGGCGGCCGATCAAGTTGCTTGCGACATTTCCGGTGATGTAGGCGGCAAACGCTCCGCCGGCGTCCATGGAGCTGCATTGCTCACCGAGATAGGCGAGCGTCAATGCGAACGCCGATGCCATGCACAAACCCTGCGCGATGCGAAGGAGTGTGAATATTGTGAGGTTCGGGGCGATCGCGAGCAAGCTCGTCGGAATGGCGAGCGCGGCGAGACTGACGAGGATGCCGGCCCTGCGATCGATATGCGGGCTGAAGAAACCGACCACCAGTCCCGCAATGGCCATGCCCATCGTGCTGGCATTGACGGCAAAACCCATCGCCGCCGGGGTCACGTGATAATGGCGGGTGAGGGAAGGCAGGATCGCCTGGGTCGCAAACAGGTCGACCACGGTGAGGAACGCCGTCAGGCCGATCACAATAGATCGCAGCACGACGCCCGGCGACTGGGCGTGCACGCCCATCATTTCCGGATTCGTTTCCGCTGACATCTCGGTCATGGCGCGGTTCCCGTGGAGGCTTGAGGCTGAAAGGGGCGATGTGACGTCCGGGCGTGCGGGCAACACGGGGGGTCCCGGCCGTCACATCTCGTAACGAGTACGCTTGGGCGCGCGCGCTCGTTACATGTTGTGGTCGTGCGGATCCTTGCGGACGTCACCCACGTACAGAATGACGGTCTGGGTGCCGATGTTCTTCCACCAATGCGCGGTGCCGAACACCTCAGGCCTGATATCGCCAGCCTTGTGGACGATGGGCTCCGAGCAGTTGCTGGCGTATTCGACGATTTCGCCCTGCTGCACGAAGATCAGCGCGGGCCGATCGTCATGGCTGTGCCACGGCACGATGCCGCCCGGCTCGATCGTGAGCTTGCGAAAGCGCAGCTCGCGATCCTTGATGTGGGCGGGCTGTTTCTCGAGGTCGATAGAGCCAAGCGTGACATCGGTTACGCCGACGGGCTTGTAGTCAACTTTTTCACGGACGTTGGCCTTCATCTTGTCGGCTGGACATTCGCCGGCGAAGGTGCTCGATGCCGTCGCGGCCGATGCGGCCAGCGCGAGGCCGAGTCGGAGCGTAT
>Ga0209153_1000265_pt1 | contig 27439 bp, 28 predicted proteins | sample GraSoiAngelo_120_FD_185877 | JGI IMG/M metagenome (GOLD analysis project Ga0209153, IMG submission 185877) | Grasslands soil microbial communities from the Angelo Coastal Reserve, California, USA - 14_0919_09_20cm (SPAdes) (version 2) | ecosystem: Environmental > Terrestrial > Soil > Grasslands ... | reverse complement strand
GGTGGCGCCGAGATCGAGCACGACGGAATCGCCGCGCGTCGTCGGCCACACGGCGGCAATCGCAGGACGGTCGACGCCGGGCAGCGTGCGCAGATTGAACCGCGCCATTGCCATCAGCGCGCCGGTATTGCCGGCGGAGATAGCAACGCCGGCCTCGCCTTTCTTGACGGCGTCGATGGCGAGCCACATCGACGAGGTCTTGCGGCCGCGGCGCAAGGCCTGGCTCGGCTTATCATGCGCACTGACGGCGACGTCGGTGTGGACGACACGCGACGCCGCTTGCAGCGCCGGATATTTTGCAAGTTGCGGGTCGATTAGCGCCCGATCGCCGAACAGGAGAAACTCGGTGTCGGGATGCCGGGACAGCGAAACGGCGGCGCCGGGAATAACAACCGATGCGCCGGCATCGCCACCCATGGCGTCAAGCGCGATTCGAACCTTTTGAGGCATGAACGTCCCGGAAACCTGATCTCTTGCGGTCGCAATAGGCTCGGCCGCGAACTGAATGTCGCCACGGAGGCGAAGCGCAACCCCGCAACCCTGCCGGGCGGCGACAATACCGTGTCCCCGCCCCGACACAACCTCTTGACCCCCCTCTCTTTTGGTTCCGACGGCGCCGCCAAACGCAATCAGACCATCACAACAAGTCAAATCATCTCAATGTGTTATGATCGATTTCTGAATTGGAATCAGATCCACGTCGAACCAAATGGAAGCGAGCCTTCAACTTCGACCCATGGCTCACTTCCCTTTGGGCTTTTTCGCTTCGGGCATCTTGTGGGTGGTCTTGGCCTTGCCCTTGAGCGCTTTCAGTGCGGCAAACGGATGGTCTTCGGGATCGGCGGCCGCAACCTGCGGCTCGAATACCGCGCCCGGTTTACGTGGATAGGGATCGACGCCCAACAACAGCGCATCGGTTGCGAGCCTGCCGAGATCGATCACCCCATTGACGATCGGCTCCGGCGGATCGGGAATTTCAGCCTCGCTCTCGATGTCGTCATCGACCAGATCGGCCAATGCGGGAATCTGCTCCGGCGGGGCGAACATCAGGTCGATTGGTTCATCGATTTCGTTCTCGATCGGATCGAGCGTCACCACACAGGTTTGCCCGATCCGCGCGCTCACGTGGCCGACGACCTGAAAGCGGCCATTGCTTTTCGGGCTCACGTCGAACCATGCACGCGCGGAGAGAACTTCGCGCAAGCCGGCGAGTTCGGCCATCGCCTTGCGCGCGGGCGCATCCGCTTCGATGTCGCGATGCAACCCGGTATCGGGTATCTGCGCCACCATCACGGGAGCGCGCCAGGGATCCACTTTGTCTGTCGTTGCTTTGTTCATGGCTGGACGACTTCAGGCAATGGCGAGGGGAATCCGGGTGAGGGAAATCCGGGTGAGGGAAATCGGAATGACGCGCCCGACACTGTCGCGTCATCGAAGGTCGCGAGCGCCGCATTGGCCGCTATGGCATAACTCGCGAGTTGCCGCGCCTGTTCGATTTTCTTGCCGTTCAGGATGTTCTTGCAGAGCGCCTGCGCCAGCCGCGCCTCGCCCTCGGCCAACGCCGTGTCGTAGGCCGCCATGCGGCCGTAAAAGGCCTCGCCAAAGGCCCGCATCCGCTTCGGCACGGCGAGATCGCCGACGCCCATTTCGCGCAAATTGGCGTCCATATCGTCACAGAAGCGGTCGAAAAGGGCCTGCGCTACTTCGGCGCCGTCCGCGATCGGGCGGATCCGCCGTAGAACCAGCCACAGATGCAGCAGCAACAGGTCAAAACGGCCATTAACCGTATCCGGTACGCCCAAGTCCCGATAAAACACCGGTTCTCGCGCTTGCGTCACGATCATGCCATAGATGGCTTCAATGGTGCCGCGCGGGGGCATCCGGGGTTTCCAGAAGTGATTGAACGGCCAAAGCATTGTGGGTTCCGCAAGCGAGCCCTTAAGGCGGGCGCATGTTGCCATCGAGTCTCTTGGCCGGTACGCCAACGCTTCGCGCGATGCAAGGGGACGGGACCAGTTCCGCGATGACCGACACGACCCAGAGACGCTCACGCGTGAGCCCTTCGCGCGGCCTGCCCGCGCGCTGGCGGCGCATGCGCGTGGTCGCCATCACCGCGCTGCTGTGCGCGGCGCTGGGCGGCTGTCTGACTGGCGAACAGTTTCAGAAGGGCTACATCCTGCCGCCGGGCGCGCTCGAGCAGATCCCGATCGGTGCGAGCCAGGACCAGGTGCTGATCGTGATGGGAACGCCGTCGACGGTCGCCACGCTTGACGGTGAAGTGTTCTACTACATCTCGCAGCGCTCGGAGCGGCCGGTCGCCTTCATGAACCAGAAGGTCGTCGACCAGCGCGTGATTGCGATCTATTTCGACAAAAATCGCCAAGTCCGGCGGCTTGCCAATTACGGATTGCAGGACGGCCGGATCTTCGACTTCATCAGCCGCACCACGCCGACCTCGGGCCAGGAGCTCAGCTACCTGACGCCGCTGTTCAAGCTCTTGAGCTTCAACTAGAGCGGGATGACTTATCTTCGAATCGTCATCCCGCTCTAATCCTTTGCTTGAGCATGATCTCCGCGCAAACGCGTTCGGCGTTTGTCGCGAGGGAAAACCGGTACCCATTTTCCGGATCATGCTGTAGGCGCGGGCCGCTCCGGCGCAACGGGTGACGGAAAAACCCCGCGGCATGCTACCCGCGGGGTTTTTGTTTCAAGCGTGGCGCGCCGCTCAGTGCGCGAGGATCGCGAGCAGCAGCAGCGCCACGATGTTGGTGATCTTGATCATCGGGTTGACCGCGGGGCCGGCCGTGTCCTTGTAGGGATCGCCGACGGTGTCGCCGGTCACCGCCGACTTGTGGGCATCCGAGCCTTTGCCGCCGTAATGGCCGTCCTCGATGTACTTCTTGGCGTTGTCCCAGGCGCCGCCGCCCGAGGTCATGGAGATCGCGACGAACAGGCCGGTCACGATCACTCCGAGCAGCATCGCGCCCACCGCCGAGAAGGCCGCCGACTTGCCGGCCGCACCGCCGCCCGCGATCGCGTAGATGACGAAGTACACCACGATCGGCGACAGCACCGGTAGCAGCGAGGGAATGATCATTTCCTTGATCGCCGCCTTGGTCAGGAGATCGACCGCCTTGCCGTAGTCCGGCTTGTCGGTGCCCTGCATGATGCCCGGCTTTTCACGGAACTGACGGCGCACCTCCTCGACAATCGCGCCGGCGGCGCGGCCGACCGCGGTCATGCCCATCGCGCCGAACAGATACGGCAACAGGCCGCCGAACAAGAGGCCGACGACGACGTAAGGATTGTTCAGCGAGAAGTCGGGCAGCACGCCCTGGAAGTACGGAAACTTCGTGGCGTTGCCGATGAAGTATTTGAGGTCTTCGTTATAGGCCGCAAACAGCACTAGCGCGCCGAGACCGGCAGAGCCGATGGCATAACCCTTGGTGACCGCCTTGGTGGTGTTGCCCACCGCATCGAGCGCGTCGGTCGACTTGCGCACTTCTTTCGGCAGGCCCGCCATCTCCGCGATGCCGCCGGCATTGTCGGTGACGGGACCGAAGGCGTCGAGCGCGACGATCATGCCGGCCAGCGCCAGCATGGTCGCAGTCGCAATGGCGATACCGAACAGGCCGGCCAGGCTGTAGGTGACGAGAATGCCAGAAATGATGACGAGCGCCGGGAGCGCGGTCGCTTCCATCGAGATGGCCAGTCCCTGGATCACATTGGTGCCGTGACCGGTGACGGAAGCGGCCGCGATCGACTTCACCGGGCGATATTCGGTGCCGGTGTAGTATTCGGTGATCCAGATGATCAGGCCGGTAACGACGAGACCAACCACGCCGCACTCGAACAGCGCCATGCCGGTGAACTTCACGCCCGCCAGCGGACCGAACCCGATCAGCCAGTAGATCACGCCGGCGACGCCGACGAGCGACAGGATGCCGGTCGCGATCAGGCCCTTGTAGAGCGCGCCCATGATCGACTGGTTGGCGCCGAGCTTGACGAAGAACGTGCCGATGATCGAGGTGATGATGCAGACGCCGCCGATCGCGAGCGGCAGCGTCATCATGTTCACCAGGAGCGGCGAGGTCGCGAAGAAGATCGCGGCGAGCACCATGGTGGCGACCGCGGTCACCGCATAGGTCTCGAACAGGTCGGCCGCCATGCCGGCGCAATCACCGACATTGTCGCCGACGTTGTCGGCGATGGTTGCCGGGTTGCGCGGATCGTCCTCGGGAATGCCGGCTTCGACCTTGCCGACGAGGTCGCCGCCCACATCAGCGCCCTTGGTGAAGATACCGCCGCCGAGACGGGCGAAGATCGAGATCAGCGAGGCGCCGAAACCGAGCGCGACCATCGCGTCGACCACCGTGCGGCTGTTGGGAGCAAGGCCCACGTAGTGGGTGAGATAGGCGAAGTAGATGGTGACGCCGAGCAGCGCCAAGCCTGCGACAAGCAGCCCGGTGATCGCACCCGCCTTGAATGCGAGCTCAAGCCCGCCGGCGAGCGAGGTGGTCGCGGCCTGCGCCGTACGCACGTTGGCACGCACCGAGACGTTCATGCCGATGAAGCCGGCCGCACCGGACAGGATCGCGCCGATCGCAAAACCAACCGAAACCAGAGGCCCAAGGAAGTAAGCGAGCAGCGCGAAGATGACGATGCCGACGAGGCCGATCGTGGTGTATTGGCGCCGCAGATAGGCCTGCGCGCCCTCGCGCACTGCGGCTGCGATTTCCTGCATCCTTGGATTACCGGCGTCCGCTTTCAAAACGGAAGCCGTCGCCCAGATGGCGTAAATGATGGAAAGCGCTCCGCAGAGCACAATCGCCGATAGTGCTGTCATATAATCTGCCTCAGATGCTGGTGGCGTCCCTCGCCATCACCGCGAGGAACGCGGCCGGCGAATAAAAAGGAGGCCTGCCCTGCCCAAAAGGGCGGCCCCAAATCGGGCGGGACCATGCCAAAATCGCACCCTCGGCGCAACGCTGCGGCGAACAAAAAAAGCCGATTTCGGCAAGGTATTTGCGCGCAATTCGCTCGCTCCACTGGAAATCTAGAAATGGCTGTACGAGCGGCGGTGAAGCGACAGCTCCCTGCCCTGCGCGTCCAGGAATCGGGGATCGGCGGTTCCAGCGATCACCGTCCCGATCGTCGTCACGGCGATCCCGGCTTGCATCGCTTCGTGCGCGAATCTCTCGTAGCAATCATCTGATATCGCGCACAAAATCTCGTAATCGTCGCCCCCGGAAACGATCGTCTCGATGCTGACGGCGCCGCTTGCCAGCAATTTCCGTCCCGCGGCCGACAACGGAATGCTCGAGAGATCGATGGCCGCCGAAACGCCTGAGGCTGCGCAGAGCTTTGCGAGATCGCCCGCAAGACCGTCGGACACATCCATCGCGGCGCTGGCATGGTCGCACACCGCCTTGGCAAGCGCGTTCCGCGGCTGCGGCACGCGATAGCGGGCAATCAGCATCTCCTGACCCGCGGCGTCATCGGCGAGCGCCGTAGCGAGCGGTCCGACTTTAAGGATATCGAGACCGAGCGCGGCGTCGCCGATCGTCCCCGTCACCACCAGGCGATCGCCGGGTTTGGCGCCGCTGCGGCGGACCATTTTGCCCGCCGGTACGCGACCGAACGCTGTAATCGAGATCATCAGCGGCCCCGGCGTGGAAACGGTATCGCCGCCGAGCAGTGGGCAGCCGAACGCTTTGGCGTCTTCGCCCAGCGCCAGCGCGAACGGCCCGAGCCAGGCTTCGTCCGCGTCGCGCAGCGCCAGCGTCAGCACAAAGCCGACGGGCGCAGCGCCCTTGGCGGCGAGATCGGATAGGTTTGTCCGCAATGCCTTGCGCGCAATCGTGTCCGGCGGATCGTCCTTGAGGAAATGCACGCCTTCCACAACGGCGTCCGTCGTCACCACGACGTCCGTCGTTACGACGACGTCCTCGCCCACCGTCTTCAGGATCGCCGCGTCATCGACCAGATCGAACGCGCCCGGATCGCTCGCGAGCGGTTTGAAATAGCGCGCGATCAGCGTCTCCTCGCCGGAGGGGCGCGCGCTAGCCATGGGGAAACTCATCGCCACGAAACTGCCGCGCGATCTGATCCAACACCGCGTTCACCATGCCCGTCTCATCGGCCTCGACAAAGGCGTGAGCGACGTCGACATATTCCGAGACCACGACGCGGCCCGGCACATCCTTGCGATGCTCGAGTTCGTAGGAACCCGCGCGCAATACTGCGCGCAGGATCGCGTCGATCCGCTGCAGCGGCCAGCCCTTCGACAGCGCGTCATCGATCATTGGATCGAGTTTGGCCTGGTCGCGCACCACGCCGGAGACGACGTCGCGGAAGAACGCCGCTTCCGCCGGCAAATATTTGTCGCCTTCGACCTCGCCGCCGAGCCAATGGCTTTCGAACTCGGCAAAGATGTCGTTGATCCCGGCGCCCGCGATGTCCATTTGGTAGAGCGCTTGAACGGCGGCGAGCCGCGCCGCGCCGCGCCGGTTGGCTTTCCGGTCCGCACCCTTGACGATTTTTTTCTTGCCCTCGGCCATCATCAAGCCTTTGCCAATCGGCGCTTGATCCGCAGCATGGCGAGCGCGGCGCGGGCCGCATCGCCGCCCTTGTTGAGCTCGCTGGCGCGCGCCCGCTCCCAGGCCTGCACCTCGGTGTCGACGGTGATGATGCCGTTGCCAAGCGGAAATTTCCGTGCCACCGCAAGGTCCATCAGCGCGCGCGAGGATTCCATCGACACGATCTCGAAATGGATGGTGTCGCCGCGGATGACGCATCCTAGCGCAATTGCAGCGTCATAAGGTTTTCCGTTTTTCTCGGCGGCATCGAGCGCGATCGCAATCGCGGCGGGGACCTCCAGCGAGCCAGGCACCGTGATCACGTCGTATGCGAGGCCCGCGGCCTTGAGTTCCGCGAGCGCACCTTCCAGAAGCGCGTCCTGAATATCGTCATAAAAGCGCGCCTCGACGATCAGAGCGCGTGCGCCTGAAATATCGGTGTCATCCTTTAACGGAGCGCGCCGCGCGTCAACCATCGTTTTATCATCCAAGAAAGTCGTCATCGCCAGACTTGATCCGGCAATCCATCTCCTTAAGAGGATGGATACGCGGGTCCCGCCTACGCCCAATTAGGCTACGGCGGGCTCAGAGTCTACGGCCGGCCGAAGCCTTAGCGAAGACGGCAAGCCCGCGTATGACGAATTACCGCGATCGCCTACTTCATTTCCGTCAGCCGCGCGGCATAGCGCGCCATCAGATCGACCTCGATGTTGACTTCGCTACCGGCCCGCCAGCCGGAGAGCGTCGTCACATTGAGCGTGTGCGGGATGATCAGCACCGAAAACGTGACATCCTGGACCGTGTTTACCGTTAGCGAGACACCATCCAGCGTCACCGAGCCCTTGGGCGCGATGAAGCGCGCCAGTTCACGCACGGTACTGAGCTCGAACCGCGCCATATCGGGCAGATCGTCGCGCCTGACAATGCTGGCGATACCGTCAGCATGGCCCGCCACGATATGCCCGCCAAGCTCATCGCCGATCTTCAGTGGGCGCTCGAGATTGAGTTTTGTACCAACCGCCCAGTGCTTCGCCGTCGTCATTCCAAGGGTTTCGGCGGCGGCATCGACATCGAGCCAGGTTTTGTCGCCCTTAACGCCTGAGGCAACGACGGTGAGGCAAACGCCGTTGCAGGCGATCGAGGCGCCGTCGGCGATGGTTGCGGGGTCGTAGCGGCACGCAATGCGCAAGCGATGCAACTGCCCCTGCGCCGTCGGGGTCAGCCTGACGATCTCGCCGATATCGGTGACAATGCCGGTGAACATTAAACGCGCTCGTAGACGGTGAGAGTATCCTTGCCGAGGCTTTCGCTAGCACGAACCTTAAAGCCCGGCGACTGCGTGATCGCCGTGAGCTGCAATGCGTCGAGCGCGGCCACGCCTTCGGCGCCGACTGTTTCAGACCCGCGCAACAGCCAGACTTCATCGGCGAGGCCGGCGGTGACAAAGGATGAGGCGACGCGGGCGCCGCCTTCCACCATCAGCCGTGTGATGCCTCGCACCGCGAGCGCATGCAGCACGGCCAACACATCCAGCCCCGGCGGCGAGGTGGTGGTGGAGACGCGGATCACCTGCGCGCCGGCGGCGCCAAGCTTCATGGCCGCCGCTGCCTCCGCAAGCTCCGACGTCACTACCCACAGCGGCGTTTCGCGGGCGGAATGAACCAGGCGCGAGATGCCGGGAATGCGCAAGGCCCGGTCCAGCACTACGCGCACCGGCGAGCGCGCCTCCATGCCTGGCAGGCGGCAGGTCAACGTCGGATCGTCGGCCAAAACCGTGCCGATCCCGACCAGAATGGCATCGCATTGTGCGCGCAACAGATGCACCCGCGTGCGCGCGGCCTCGCCAGTGATCGCGACCGGCGTGTGGCCAGCCGCAGCAATCTTGTCGTCCGGCGACACCGCAAGTTTCAAGATGACATGCGGACGCTTGTCGCGGACGCGCCGGAAATGGCCGGCGTGATCACGCGCCGCCTCCTCCGCGCCGAGCCCGACATCAACCTTGATGCCGGCGGCGCGCAGCTTGGCGTGGCCCTGCCCGGCCACTTCCGGATTGGGATCCTCGATCGCCGACACAACGCGCGTAATCCCTGCGGCAATGATCGCGTCGGCGCAGGGCGGCGATTTGCCGACATGCGAACATGGTTCCAGCGTGACATAGAGCGTGGCGCCCTGCGCGGCCTCACCGGCGCGTCTCAGCGCTTCCGGCTCGGCGTGCGGGCGGCCGCCCGGTTGGGTCCAGCCGCGGCCGACAATGACGCCGTCCCTGACCGCCACCGCGCCGACCGCCGGATTGGGCCAGGTTCGGCCCTGCCCGCGCCGCCCGAGCGTCAGCGCGAGCTGCATGAAGCGCCGGTCCGCGTCTTTCGTTTCCCGGGACTTTTGGGCGAGCTGATCTTCCAGGATGCGGAAGATCATTTGCGCAACAGGGCGATCCGCGCGTCGTCGTCGCCGGAGAGTTCGCCGAGCACGGCTTCGAAATCTTTGGCTTCGCGGAAATTACGATAGACGGAAGCAAAGCGGACATAGGCGACGTCGTCGAGCTGGCGCAGATGCTCCATCACGATCTCGCCGATCGCCTCCGACGAAATCTCGGCCTCGCCCCCGCTTTCAAGTTCCCGCACGATCGCCGAGACCATCTTCTCGACCCGCTCCGGCTCGACCGCCCGCTTGCGCAAGGAGATCTGCACCGAGCGCATCAGCTTGTCGCGGTCGAACGGCACCCGACGGCCGTTGCGCTTGATCACCGTGAGTTCGCGCAACTGCACCCGCTCGAACGTGGTGAAGCGGAAATTGCAGGCGACACACACCCGCCGCCGCCGAATCACCGCGGAATCCTCGGTCGGACGGGAGTCCTTTACCTGGGTATCGAGACTGTTGCAGCTCGGGCAGCGCATGCGGCCAAACCCTCACTGATAGATTGGAAAACGGTCGGTGAGCGCCTTGACCCGTTCCTTGATCGCAGCTTCGACCATCGGCGCCTTGCCGTCTTTCGACTGCGCGATGGCGCTGAGCACTTCGGCGATCAGGCCGGCGACCTGCTTGAATTCCGCGACGCCGAAGCCGCGTGTGGTCGCAGCCGGCGTGCCGAGACGCAAGCCCGAGGTGACGAACGGTGTCTCGGGATCAAAGGGAATGCCGTTCTTGTTGCAGGTGATCGCAGCCCGCACCAACGCCTTCTCCGAGACGTTGCCCTTTAGGCCCTTCGGCCGCAAGTCGACCAGCATCAGATGATTGTCGGTGCCGCCGGAGACGATGTCGAGGCCCTGGGCGCGCAGGCTTTCGGCAAGCGCCTTGGCATTCTCGACCACATTCCTCGCATAGATTTTGAAGTCCGGACGCAACGCTTCGGCGAACGCCACCGCCTTCGCCGCGATCACATGCATCAGCGGTCCGCCCTGCAGCCCCGGGAAGATCGCCGAATTGAACTTCTTGGTCAGCGCCTCGTCGTTCCACAGCATCAACCCGCCGCGCGGTCCGCGCAACGATTTGTGCGTCGTCGTCGTCGTGACATGGGCATGCGGCACTGGCGAGGCATGCGCGCCACCGGCGACGAGGCCTGCGAAATGCGCCATATCGACCATGAAATAGGCGCCGATCGAATCGGCGATCTCGCGAAAACGCTTGAAATCCCAGGCGCGCGAATACGCCGATCCGCCACCAATGATCAACTTCGGCTTCACCTGCTCGGCCTGTTTCGCTACCGCATCCATGTCGATGACCTGGTCCTCGCGCCGCACCGTGTAATGCGAAGCCTTGAACCACTTGCCCGACATGTTGACCGGCGAGCCATGGGTGAGATGCCCGCCGGCGGCGAGATCAAGGCCCATAAAGGTATCGCCGGGCTGCAGCAGTGCCAGAAACACCGCCTGGTTCATCTGGCTGCCGGAATTCGGCTGCACATTGGCAAACTGCGCGCCGAACAGTTTCTTGGCCCGCTCGATCGCGAGCGTCTCGGCGATGTCGTAGCGCGCGCCGGGATAGCCTTCGGCGTATTTGTTGGTCATCACCGAGCCCTGCGCTTCCAGCACCGCGCGGCTGACGATGTTTTCCGACGCGATCAGCTCGATCTCATGGCGCTGCCGGCCGAGTTCGCCTTTGATTGCGGCGGCGATTTCCGGATCGGCCTCGGCGAGCGTCGCCGTGAAGAACTGATCGGGTGCGGAGGCGGTCTTGGCGCTGCTGGATGGAGGGTTCATCGGCGGAATATCTCCACCGCCGCAGGGCCTTCACGGCCGGTGCGGACGGTCATATGTGGCGGTCTAAAGAGCGCTGGCGGGATACCACATCGCCCGGCCAGGGCCAAGCGGTTGCGGTATAAGCCCGATATTTATGCAAGATATGGTGGGGATGACGGGGATTCCAGCCGGCCGGACGGCCCCTGCGCACCCCCTAGCTGCGCCGGCAGTCGGGCTATCGGTTTCGTGTATCTGGACGTTGGCCGCCTTTCATTCAATCCTCCGGCACGGTGAAGACCGGGCATGGAGAGGCGATGCCGCGCAGTTCATGCGTTCCCAGCGGTATCAGTGATATGCCGGTCTCGGCGGCGAAGGAGCCCGAGATGAGCACCGTCTTGCCCAGCGGCCGGCACAGCCCTTCGAGCCGGCTGACGAGGTTGACGGCCGGGCCGATCGCGGTGAAATCCAGCCGATCGGCAGCACCGATATTGCCCCAGAAAATCTCGCCGAGGTGCAGCGCGACGCCGAAGGGTTGCGGCGACAGCCCCTCTCGCCGTCGTGCATCATCGAGATGCGCCATTCCGACCCGCGCGGCGGAGACCGCGCGCAGCGCCGCGTCGCAGGCGTCGCGGGGCGCCCCTTCGACGACCGGGAAGATCGCCAGCACACCGTCGCCCATGAATTTCAACACTTCGCCGCCGAAGGCATGGACCGGTCCGGCAATGCGGTCGAACCAGGCATTGAGAGCCGAGATCACCGCCGAGGGCGGATTGCTCTCCGACAGTGCCGTGAACCCGCGCAGATCGGCAAAAAGCAGCGCCGCCTGAATGGTCTCGCCGATATCGCGCCGCAAAGGACCGGCCAAAAGCCGCGCCGCGCTGCGCCGGCCAAGATAGGCCGCGAGCGCCGCCGTCAGCGTGGCGCGCGCCGCAAGAGCGGCGAGCGGCGCCGCGGCGAAACGCGCGGCGTCGCGCAACTCGTTGATCTCGCGGTGCGTGAATGGACGCGGCCCGATCCAAGAGAGCAAAGGCCCGTCAGGCTTTGAGCCGACGGCATCCTCATGCACGACGCCCGCCGCCAGTTCAGCAAGCCAGCGCCGGCCGGCATCGCCAGGCGCACTCGCCGCTGGCGCGGTCGCGAGCTCTCCCGCCACGAATCCGAACGCCTCTATCACCTCCCCGCTATCGGCCCGCCACAACCAGGTGCGCTGAGCAATCAGTGGGTGCGGCACGGCCAGCGTCAGTGCACCACCCGCGAGCGGCAGTCCATCGGCGACCAGGTGCGCGCCGATCTCGGCCAACAAAGCGTCGGCACCGGGCGTGTCGCCGGCCGCATCGACGAGCCAGGAAAGCGTCGAAGAAAGCTGCATGGACCGATCATCGGGTTGACGCAGCTGCCTTGTCACGCGTTATTCTCGCGCGGGCTGGTGGCGCTGCCGTCTGTGCAGCCGCACTCAAGGAGATGCCGATGACGGAACCGTTCATGGTCCGCCGTGAGACTCAAATCGCAGCCCCGCCCGCCACTGTCTTTGCCTTCCTGACCGATCCCGAAAAGATCGTGAGCTGGATGGGCACCGAGGCGCAGACCGAAAAGCATCCGGGCGGGCTCTATCTCCTTAAGGGTATCCACGGCCGCACAGCGCGCGGCGCGTTCCGCGAGGTGGTGCCGGTCCATCGGTTAGCCTACAGCTTCGGTTGGGAGGGCGATCAGGAGGTGCCGCCAGGATCGGGCCTGATCGAGATCGACCTGATCGACCGGGATGGCGGCACTTTGCTACGCATGACCCATAGCGGTCTTCCCAACGAGGCGAAGTGCGCCGGCCACGACAAGGGCTGGGCGCATTACCTCGGCAGGCTGGCCATGGCGGCCGCCGGCCAAAACCCTGGTGTTGATCCTGGGCCGCACAGCGCTTAGCGCGTGACACTCGCTGCGAGCTCGCTAGCCGCATCCCTGAAATGCTCGCCGGCGTCGGCTGGAGAGGAGCTTCAGCCATGGCGACAAATGGAAGGCGCTCATCAGCAGGTACATCGGCACCATGCCGCTCAGCGGCGCATCGCGCGCCGCAGAACAGAGCGCATCCATCGGGCCCCCACCAAGAACCGCCGTGAGCAGCGCCATGATCGCGAAGGTTGGCGCGGCCGCAAGCGATAGCCAGTCGGCCGCGCCTAACACTGGCGGATTGCCGCTTCGAACCTGAGATCGAGCCAACGTCATTCGCTGCCTCCAGGTAGAGATCCAGGAGCCCATCTTCCTCTGTGGTGCACGAACCGAAGTCAGTGCTTCCCGGTGCCGAGATCGTCGGAATGTCCGGCCTTCAGGCGAGGCCATTGGGTAATGGGACGTCCATCGATGCGGTAGCTGTGCTTGTCCTTCGACCATTTCGGCCAACCGTCCGGTGAGTCCTCCCACCTCTCCTGCCGGCCGTAGACGGTCAAGTCGAGCAGCCGATAGCTGTTGTCCATCGCCTCGACTCCGCGCCGCGTCGTCCAGTAAGTCTCAAAGATCCTGGATCCCTGTCGCAGATAGGAGACGATGTGCATCATCCCCACGCGGCGTCCGACCAGGAGAGTCTCGGCCGAGTCTTGTACCGAGTACCAAGGCATCTCCCAGCCCATGAAGTCGCGGTACCGGGCGCTCTCTTGGTAAGGGCCTTGGCAGAACGTGGCGTAGGTGGCGTCGCGGGAGTGAAGGAAGGATAGCTCGCGGACCTGCGAGGTATAAAACGTGCAACCCTCGCACTGCTCTGGCGCCGGGCGGCCGGCGTGCCACATGAAGTAGTAGGCGATCAGCATCCGGCGCCCCTCAAACGCGTCCAACAGTGCCACCGTTCCCTGTTCGCCAATGAGCGGTATCGCACCGTCCACCTCGACCATCGGGAGCCGCCGGCGGGCGGCTGCAATGGCGTCGCCTTCCCTTGTGTGAGCCTTCTCTCGAACGCGCAGTGCGTCCAGCTCCGCCTGGAAGGTGCTCCGGTCGACTATCTTGGGTGCTGCAGGTTCATTCTGCATAATGGCGTTCATGGTGCTCTCCGTTGCTAGACGGCCTTTGGGTTCTACGCGTCGCGCTTTCGGAATGCGGCTTCTCCAGCATCGGACACCTCGACCCACTTCGGGTGCGGCGAAACCTCGGCCTCGTAGTTGTCGTGCCAGTTCCACCACTTGTATGGCGGGGTCTGGGGGTAGCCCTCTGGCGAATCCTCCCAAATCTCCTGGCGGCCGAGCGCCGTTATATCGAGGTAGCTCCACGTGGTCCCCATCGCCTCGTCGCCGCGGTTGTTGATGAAGTAGGTGCGGAACACCTTGTCGCCGTCGCGGATGAATGCGTTGTGGCCGTGCCACTGGTCCACGCCGAAATCGGCGTCGAAGCTGTCGGTGATGGTGTACCAGGGCATCTCCCAGCCCATCCGCGCCTTCAGGCGCGCGATGTCCGCCTGCGGCGCCCGTGAGGCGTACACAAGGGTCGTGTCGCGGGCGTTCAGATGGGCGAGATGGGCGACCTGATCGGCGCCCAGGGAGCAGCCGCGGCAGGCATGCTCGGGCCAGCCAAAAACCCCGGGCTCGAAGAAGGCGCGATAGACGATCAACTGACGTCGGCCCTCGAACAGGTCGAGCAGGCTCACCTTGCCTTGGGGTCCCTCGAATTGGTACGCCTTCTCGACGGCCATCCACGGCATCCGCCGGCGTTCGGCCGCGAGCGCGTCACGAGCCCGCATCTGGGCCTTCTCCTTCACGAGCAATTGCTCGCGCGCAGCCTCCCACTCCTGTCGCGACACGATCGGTGGTGTGCGCATTGCGGGCTGTTCGCCTTTTCGGTCGGTCTGATGTGTCGTCATCGCTCTTGTCTCCTTTTCTTCGGCTGTGTTCGTCGTTCGTTGCCGGAGTTCTTGATCACCGAGCAGCCTCGTGCGCCTCCGGCAGGTGCACGTCAGCGGTTACAGCCCTGCTGTATCGTTTCGCCCAGCGGCACATGCCTGCGAGTGGGGCGATGATTGTCCTTCCCAGTTGGGTCAAGGAATATTCGACAGCAACGGTCCTTGAGCTCGTCACGCGCCTGGCGACGAGCCCTGTGGATTCGAGATTTCGAAGGGATCGGGTAAGCATGCGCTGCGAAACGTTTCCGACACGGCGGCGCAATTCCCCGTGTCGATGAGGCTTTTCTCCGAGAGAAAATAAGATCCTGGGCGTCCACCTGCCGATAAAGATCGGCGGGGAGTTCTTCGATCCTTGCATTTTCTTCATAGTGTGTTGCCTCGTGAGAAAGCGCAATTAGGAACAAATGTGTACCTGTGCCCTGGCGCGTCGGTTTGTCGTCGTGTGATAGATTAGGAGCGGCGATCGGAGGGTGGGAGTGACAAGTGTGGCGGGATTCGCATGGACTCGCTGATCACGGCGGCCGCGCGTGCGCTCGCAGCCGGTGACCCCCTTGGCGCGCTCAAACGGGTCGCGCTGCGCGACGACGCGCCTGCGCTCGCGCTGCGGGGCATCGCGATGGCGCAGCTCGGCGATCTCGCTCGCGCAAAGGCTCTGCTGCGCAGCGCGGCGCGCGGCTTCGGCCCGAGGGAGGCGGTGGCCCGCGCGAGGTGCATCGTCGCCGAGGCTGAGATCGCACTCGCCTCGCGCGACCTCACCTGGCCCGCGAAGACGCTCGACGCGGCGCGGGCGACGCTCGAAGCGCACGGCGACCAGGTAAACGCCGCGCATGCGCGCTATCTCGAGGTCCGCCGCCTGCTCCTGATCGGGCGCCTCGACGAGGCCGAGCGCAGGCTTGCCGAACTCGACCCCGCGCCCTTCCCGCCCGCCTCGAGAGCGGCTCACGAGCTGGTCGTTGCGGGAATCGCGATGCGACGCCTGCGGACCAAGGCGGCGCGCGCGGCACTCGCTCGGGCCGAGCGCGCCGCGCGCGAGGCCCGTATCCCTGCGCTCGCGGCGGAGGTTGAAAGCGCATCGCTGGTCCTGAACACGCCCGCAGCGCGCGCAACGGCGCGCGGCGAGGAGCGACTTCTCCTGCTCGAAGAGGTTGAGGCGCTACTGGCGTCGGGCGCGCTTGTCGTGGACGCGTGCCGTTACATGGTGCGTGACGCACGCAAGGCGGTCTCGCTTACAACCCGTCCGGTGTTGTTCACGCTCGCCCGCGCGCTAGGCGCGGCGTGGCCCGGCGACGTGTCGAGGGCTACGCTGATCGCCCGCGCGTTCCGGGGTAAGCTCGCCGATGAATCGCATCGCGCGCGCTTGCGCGTCGAAGTCGGGCGGCTTCGCGCGGCGCTTCGGACAATCGCGGGTATCAGCGCGACGGACCAGGGGTTCGTGCTGGTGCCGCGCGGCGGATGCGATGTTGTCGTGCTGGCACCAACAGTCGAAGACGAGCACGCGGCGGTGCTCGCCTTCCTCGGAGACGGTGAATCGTGGTCGAGCTCGGCGCTGGCGCTTGCGCTCGGAACGAGCCAGCGCAGCGTGCAGCGGGCGCTCGAGCAGCTTGCGGCAACCGGCAAGGTGCAGTCGTTCGGTCGCGCGCGCGCACGTCGCTGGCTGACCCCGCCGGTGGGCGGATTCACGACGACCTTGTTACTCCCCGCCCCGCTGCCCAATGGCTAGGATGCAAAGCGCCAACGAATTCTCAGGAGCGAAGCATGAAACGATCAGCGGCCGAAATTGTGCGTGAGTATGGACCCTTTCCGGGTGTCGACAGCGTCAATGGGCTCACCTATGACGGGGAAAAGGTCTGGTTTGCCGCTGGAGACAGACTGATCGCGCTTGATCCGGCGAGCGGGAAGACACTGCGCTCGATCGACATCGCAGCCCATGCCGGAACGGCCTTCGACGGTAAGCACCTGTTTCAGATCGCCGAGGATCGCATCCAGAAGATCGATCCGAAGACCGGCCACGTGCTCGCCACGATTCCCGCACCCGGCGGCGGCCGCGACTCCGGCCTCGCCTGGGCGGAAGGGACGCTTTGGGTGGGACAGGATCGGGCGCGGAAGATCCATCAGATCGATCCCCAAACAGGTGCGATCCTTCGCACCATCGAGTCCAATCGCTTCGTCACCGGGGTCACCTGGAGCGACGGTGAGCTCTGGCACGGCACCTGGGAAGGTGACGAGAGCGACGTGAGGCGGGTGGATCCGCAAACGGGAGAGGTCCTGGAGAGGCTCGAAATGCCGCCCGGCGTGGGCGTTTCGGGGCTCGAGTCCGATGGCGGCGATCAGTTCTTCTGCGGAGGCGGACGCAGCGGCAAGGTAAGAGCCGTCCGCCGGCCGAAGCGCGGCTCTGCAGCGCCCTGAGGCAGCGCAGGCAAGACATGCAAGACAAGGCATGCAAGGCGAGGACATGGATGCCCCTACAGCCCCGTATATCCGGCCTTGACCGGATCGTTGCTGCCGTCGAGCTGACGCAGATAGGTGAGCCCGCACACGGTGAGGCGATGGGTATCCGTCTCGCCAGCTTCGAACAGCGTGCCGACGTATTTGGTCACCTTCGCGCGTGCTTCTGCGCTCGCCGCAGCGGAGCGGTCCATCAACAGATCATAGATCTGCATGATGCGGTCGATCGCCGCTTCGATGGATGGCTCCGCCACCGTCAGGCGTGCTCGCCGGCTTCGAATTTGGCGATCGCCAGATTGGCGAGCCTGAGCCTGTTGAATTCGCCGCGGCGAAACATCTGCACGATCAGTCCGAGCAGGCGGTCGTCGGTGACAAGATTGTCGGGAAGTGCGCCGGAGCGGCGCAGATAGTTCGAGGCGATGGCGTAGGCATCGCCCACCACCTCGACATTCATCACCTGCAGTCCGCGCTCGACCAGCATGATCCCAATACCCTTTTCGAAAACTTTCACTGCGCCCTGATAAAGCAGACGCCGAGAATAAGTTCCAATCCCGGAAATTGAGCCTGTTTTTCCACAAAAAGCAAAGCGCACCGGACCGGAAAACCGGCCGATGCGCTTGGGGAAGCGTGGTTTTTTCCAGAGGCTGCTTCAATGGCTGCCGGTCTTGTTGCTTTGGCCGGCTTGGCCCTTGATTTAAGCCTCGAAAATCTCAGAGGCGGTACAGGATCTGGTCGGTCCAGAACCGCTCGAGCCGGTGCAGCGACTTGTTCAGCGTCGCGAACTCTTCATTCGAGATTCCACCGACCTGCTCCACCGTCTTGACGTGCTTCTGATAAAGCGCATCGACGATGCGGCGGATTTCCTGGCCCTGTGCGGTCAGACGGATGCGGACCGAGCGGCGATCAACGCGCGAACGCTGATGGTCGAGAAAACCGAGCTCGACGAGCTTCTTCAGATTGTAGGAGACATTGGAGCCCAGGTAGTAGCCGCGCGTGCGCAGTTCGCCCGCGGTCAATTCCTTGTCACCGATGTTATAGAGCAGCAGCGCCTGCACCGAATTGATGTCGGCACGGCCGCGGCGATCGAATTCATCCTTGATGACATCGAGCAGGCGGCGATGCAGTCGCTCCACCAGAGTCAAGGCTTCGAGATAGAGCGGCTGCACCGGCGCCTGGCCGGGAGCATGTTCAGCGGCTTCCGCCGCCGTCGCAACGGCTTTCATCATGACACTTCCCCTATAGTCGTTTTATCGACTTATTCGACGAAACTTTTGTCCCGCCTGATAGCCACAACTTAAGGGGGGCATTTGAAGATCAGCTTAAATAAGACAATAAAGAGAGAATGAATTTAAGACAGTGAATCGTGGATTAAGCCCGTGAACAAAGGACTTCTCGCAACTCTTCATTGACATTGAGAGCCCCGTGTTCACGCTTCGTCTGCACCCATTGTCGCATTCCAAAACACCCGCGGTTGGAATTCGAAACGTCTGCGTAACCGGTGTGACCGCCGGCTTAAGGTGACCAGAAGGTTACCGCCGAAACCGCCGAAAATTTGAGACGATAGCGCGTGATCTTTTCGCACGCCCCGGAATTCGTCATCGCTATGGCGGGCGTTCGCGCGCTGCCATCCAGGCCAGCACCAAGTAGGCCGCCAGCATGATGACTTCAAATGCCACCACCATCAGACTGCCGCCGTAGATTCCCGGAAACATCAGTTCGATCACCGCCATCGACACCACGGTCGTCAACCACACCACCGCGCCCCAGGGCGTCGCGAGCCACAGTCCGACGGCGGCGACCAGTTCAATCACCGCGAAATAGACGGTAGCGGCCTGCCAGGCCATCGCCTGGTTCTCGAAGGCTTCCTCTTCGCCGCCGATAAAGCCCGTCACCTGGGCCCAGTGGTAGAGACCCTTGAGGATCGAGACCACGGCCATGACGCGCAGGAACAGCACCAGCCGCCGCGTCCACGCATTATCGTCGGTTTCAACGCGTTCAGACGAAAGCGCCTCCACCGACATGGCACCGTCGCGCGGATCGCGTGTTTGGGTGTCAGACATGCGGGCGGCCGTTCGTGGTCCGAATATAGGCATTCATGAGGGTCAGTCATGACCTCTCGGCGCGACAAAATCAATTGGTCTGAGTGCGCTCCTGCATGCTAGAATCAATCGCACTCTGAAATGCGCTTTCCGCCCCCGGGAGAATCATATGGCGATCAAATTCGGGCGTCCTATCGAAATGCGCGATGCGCCGCGGCGCGACACCGCGACCGCCTCGCCTGCCCTCGATCTGGCGGTTCGTCCACGCCGCAACCGCAAGGCCGAGTGGGCGCGACGGCTGGTGCGCGAAAACGTCCTCACGTCAGACGATTTGATCTGGCCGTTGTTTCTGGTCGACGGCCACAACCAGCGCGCAAGTGTCGCCTCCATGCCCGGCGTCGACCGGCTCAGCGTCGATCAGGCCGTGCGCGATGCCGAGCGCGCCGCGAGGCTCAACATCCCCTGCATCGCGCTGTTTCCCTATACCGAAGCCTCACTGCGCGACGAGCGCGGCTCCGAAGCGCTCAATTCCGACAATCTGGTGTGCCAGGCGGTGCGCGCCATCAAGAAGGAATTTCCCGATATCGGGTTGCTCTGCGACGTCGCGCTTGATCCCTTCACCAGCCACGGCCATGACGGGTTGATCGAGGACGGCAAGATCCTCAACGACGAGACGGTCGCGGTGCTGGTGCGCCAGGCACTGGTGCAGGCCGAAGCCGGTTGCGACATCATCGCACCGTCGGACATGATGGACGGCCGCGTCGGCGCGATCCGCCAAGGGCTCGACCGCGCAGGCTTCCTCGACGTCCAGATCATGGCCTATGCCGCGAAATATGCGTCCGCCTTCTATGGTCCGTTCCGCGACGCGATCGGCTCGGCGAAGACGTTGACCGGCGACAAGCGGACCTATCAGATGGACAGCGCCAATTCCGATGAAGCCTTGCGCGAGGTCGAACTCGACATCGTCGAAGGCGCCGACATGGTGATGGTGAAGCCGGGCATGCCCTATCTCGACGTGCTGCGCCGGGTCAAAGAAACGTTCGCAATGCCGACCTTCGCCTACCAGGTGTCAGGCGAATACGCGATGATCGCCGCAGCCGCGAACAATGGCTGGATCGACGGCGAGCGGGCCATGATGGAAAGCCTCGTCGGATTCAAGCGCGCCGGCGCCGACGGGATTTTGACCTATTTTGCGGCGCAAGCTGCGGAGAAGCTGTTGAAGGGCGAGTAGCGAATGAGGAGGGCGAATAGCCTTCATCCCGCCACCGGATGCGGACCACAATACTGGCGCAGCGCCTCGCGCTGCTCCTGCGCCAGCACAGTCAGCGGATAGATCGGCTCGCGCGTCTTCGGCTGGAAGAACGGGTGCGGCCAGGCCCGCCCGCGCAGCCGCCAGCCGAGTACCTTGATGATCGCGCGTAGCACGAGCGACAGGTTGATGCCGGTGGAGCCCGTCGGCGCCTCCCCGATCGCATATTGTCCAAGGATCGCGCCGATCGGCGCGCCGAACACGCTATCCACGCGCTGCGGGTTTGAATCGAAGGCCTGCGCGACGATGCCAATGAAGGGGATCGCGGGGCCGAGCGTATTGCCGACCGGCGTGTTGCAGCAGGTCGTATGCCATCGGAACAGCCCTTTCGATGACAGCCGCAATCCCGCGATACGGTGCTGTCCCCGCACGAAAGTGAGCGATGCAGGCGCGACCTGGATGATGTCGGTGCCTCCCTGCGCATTGAGCAGATCGCCGCGGCCGAGCTGGTGCGCAAACGCCTGGCAGTCGTCGCAGTAGCAGACCACGCGATTGACCTTCCGCGGCGACGCGTTCGCTACCACCCCGCGAACCTCCCCACAGCGGCAGCTTACCTCCACCTCTTTGCTCATGTGTCCCTCTTCGGCGGCGGCATGGGTGGCAGGTGCCCGGCGCAGTCGCTTCCCCGCAAGTCGCTCGTTTCTAATGTTCGCCTGGACGGCGAGCAACGGCGCTTGCCCGCGGTTTTGCCGGAATATTTCCGCCAGTTAATGGCTCTGCAGCCTTGGCAGGGCCGCACCTTGTTCCCATTTCCAGCGGTGCGAATGCACAATCTGGAGGACTGAGAATGTCTTATTCCGGTAATAGTGACGGAAATGGCTGGCGGAACGACGCCCGTGTGCCGCCGCATGCGTTCGATCCCTGGTTGCAGCCGGAATTGTTCCGCGGCGTGCTGACGCGGCGGGTGATCGCGTTCCTGATTGACCTCATCGTGCTTTCCATACCCGTCGTACTGGCGGTCCTCTTTATTGCCGTGTTCGGCATCGTCACGCTCGGCCTTGGCTGGATGCTGTTCTGGCTGGTGTCGCCGGCCTCGATCATTTGGGCGCTTCTTTACTACGGCGCGTCGCTGGGCGGACCGCATTCCGCTACCCTTGGCATGCGCGTGATGGATCTGGAACTGCGCACCTGGTATGGCGCGCCAGGCTATTTCCTGCTCGGTGCCATGCATGCGGTGCTGTTCTGGATTTCGATCTCGGTATTGTCGCCGCTGGTGCTCTTGGTCGGGTTGTTCAACGGCCGTAGGCGGCTGCTACACGATATCGTGCTGGGAACGGTAGTGATCAACAATTCGGTTCGCTCCCAGGTTGCGCCGGCCGCGCGTCCGTATTGACTTTATTGAAACCGATTGACCGTTAAGCTGTGCGGCGCGATGCTTATTTTTCCGCTTCGCCCTTGGAGGCTGTCGAAGTTCCTTGACCCAGCACTCGCGTGATACCCCTCAGTTCTACCTGACGGCACCCTCGCCCTGCCCCTATCTGCCGGGCCGGCATGAGCGCAAGGTGTTTACGCACCTGGTCGGCGAAAAGGCGGGCGATCTCAACGACCTCCTGACCCATGGCGGCTTCCGCCGCAGCCAGTCGATCGCTTACCGGCCGGCGTGCGACCAGTGCCGCGCCTGCGTCTCCGTACGCGTCATCGCCAATGAGTTCCGGCCCTCGCGCAATTTCAGGAAAGTCTTGGCCCGCAATGCCGACATATCCGGCGAACAGCGCAGTGCCGTGCCGACCTCGGAGCAGTATTCGGTGTTCCGCGCCTACCTCGACGCCCGACATCGCCATGGCGGCATGGCGGACATGACGGTGCTCGATTACGCGATGATGGTGGAGGACAGCCACGTCGAGACCCGCATCATCGAATACCGCAGGCGCGGCGCCGACAGCGGCATCGCCGGCCGCGGCGAGGAATTGGTGGCGGTGGCGCTGACGGATGTGCTCAGCGACGGGCTGTCGATGGTCTATTCGTTCTTCGAACCGTCGGAGGAAGGCCGCTCCCTCGGCACCTTCATGATCCTCGATCACATTGCCCGCGCCCGCCGGCAGGGACTGCCTTACGTCTATCTCGGCTACTGGATCGAGGGCTCGAAAAAGATGGACTACAAGGGCCGCTTCCTGCCGCAGCAGCGGCTTGCACCTTCAGGCTGGCTGCGCATCGACGCCTCAGGCGAAGTGCCGAGCGAGCCGCAGGATTAAGCGCAAGTTTGTAGCGCGCATGAGCACAGCGACATGCGGGGAGTTCGTCGGGATGTCATCCCCGGATGTCGCTTCGCTCATCCGGGCTACGGATCACCCACTCAAATAATCCCACACCAGCTTCGCATTCAGCACGATGATGAGAGCCGCGGTCAGCGCCGCCAATACCGTGAGCCAGCGCGGCGCCACGAACGGGCCCATCTTGGGGCGGCTGGCGGTGAACATGACGAGCGGCACCACCGCGAACGGCAGTTGCAGGCTGAGCACCACCTGGCTCAGGATCAAGAGTTGCCCGGTCGCCTTCTCGCCGGCCCAGATCGTCACCACCACCGCAGGCAGAATCGCGATCATGCGCGTCACCAGCCGCCGCAGCCAGGGCGCAATCCGCAACTTAAGAAAACCCTCCATCACGATCTGACCCGACAATGTCGCGGTGATGGTCGAGTTCAGCCCGCAGCACAAAAGCGCGATCGCAAACAATGTCGGCGCCAGCGTCGATCCGAGCAGCGGCGCCAGAAACGCGTGCGCCTGATCGAGCTCGGCGACGTCCGTTTTCCCGGCGCGATGGAACGTCGCCGCCGCCAGGATCAGGATCGAGGCATTGATCACGAGCGCAAGGCACAGCGCGATCGAGGAATCGATGGTCGCTAGCGTGATCGCCTCGCGCTTTTCCTTGAGGCTATCGCCGTAGCCGCGCGTCTGCACCAGGCCGGAATGCAGATAGAGGTTATGCGGCATCACCGTCGCGCCCAAAATGCCGAGCGCGAGATAGAGCATCTCGCGGTTGCGCAGGATGTCCGAAGTCGGCGCAAAGCCTTTGATCACCGCGCCCCAATCGGGATCGGCGAGCGCGATCTGCACCGCAAAGCAGGCCGCGATTACCCCGAGCATCGCGACCACAAAGGCTTCGATCCAACGGAAGCCGAACGCTTGCAGCGCCAGGATCAGGAACACATCGGCCGCCGTGATGACAACGCCGATCTCGAGGGGAATGTGGAACAGGAGGTTGAGCCCGATCGCGGTGCCGATCACCTCGGCAAGGTCGGTCGCGGTGATTGCGATTTCCGCCGACAGCCACAGCGGCCACGAGACCCAGCGTGGAAAGGAATCGCGGCAAGCTTGGGCTAAGTCGCGGCCGGCGCCGACGCCGAGCCGCGTGCACAGCGATTGCAGCACGATCGCCATCAAGTTGGACAACATCGCAATCGTTAGCAGCGCGTAACCGAATTTGGAGCCGCCGGCGAGCGAGGTCGCCCAGTTGCCGGGGTCCATGTAGCCGACGGCGACGAGATAGCCGGGGCCGAGGAACGCCAGCAGCTTGCGCCAGAATGAACCTCCTTTGGCCGTCCGCACCGAGGCGAACATGCCCGCCAGCGACGGCTCGCCGCGTTCGCCGCGCCAGCCCGGCGGGGCCAGCGGCCCGGCGGCGGCGGGCACGGAATCAGAGGTCAAACCGGTAGATCGTGCGTCCATCTTCTAAGCATGGGGGATAATCTCTTTTATTGCAACTCATTTGCAACTGCATCTGAAGCAGGTCGGTTAGTGGGCTGGCCGGTCATGCCCGGTCTTGTCGGCAATCGGGTGGGTTTGGCGGCGTTTAGGGCCGACATTGGCAGCCAATCGACCGTTCGCTGAAATCGCCAACGGAACTCAGCCGAGGGAAATCCGATGTACGCCTCCGACGACACGCCCCATCTCCCCGCAACCTTCAACCGCCTCGCGTGGTCCAACCTTGCCGCCCAATCCGCCGAGCAGATCGCGCTTGCCGCGGCTCCCATCGTTGCGGTGCTCCTGCTTGGCGTCGGTGAAGGCCAAACCGGGGCGCTCCAGACCGCGCTGACCTTGCCCTTTATCCTGTTTGCGATCCCGGCAGGGCTACTCGCCGACCGCATCTCGCGGCGCTGGCTGATGGCGGGCTCCGAGGCGCTACGCGCGGCATCGCTTGCCGGCATCCTGCTGCTGATCTGGCTTGGCCTGCTGACGCTACCCTTGCTCGCCCTGGCAGGCTTTGTCGCGGTATGCGGCACGGTCGCCTACAGCGTCGCCGCTCCCGCACTGGTGCCCTCCCTGGTGCCGCCGCGGCTTTTGCCCGCCGCCAACGCGCGGATTGAACTCGCGCGCACCATCGCCTTTGCCAGCGGGCCGGCCCTTGGCGGCGTGCTGGTCGGATGGCTGGGCGCCGCGCCGGCGTTTGGATTCGCTGCGGCACTGTCGGTCATCGCAGTCGCGCTGTTGTCCGGGATCTACGAGCCGGCGCGCGCACCCGCGCCGCGGCGTCATCCCTTGCAGGAGATCCGGGAAGGCGCCGCGTTCGTGTTCCATCACGCGCTGCTGCGACCGGTGTTCGTTACCCAGTTCGTCTTCAACACCGGATGGTTCGTTACGCTCGCGGTTTTCGTGCCTTATGCGGTACGGCGTTTCGGTCTCTCGGCATCCGGCATCGGTACGGTGCTCGCGATGTACGGCATCGGCATGGTGGTCGGCGCGCTGGTGGCGACACGGGTGATGCAACGCCTGCAATTCGGCACTGTGATCGGGCTCGGGCCGGTGACCGGTTTTGTCGCGGCGGTGGTCATGGCCTTGACCGTCTTCATCCGTTCGCCGTGGCTTGCAGGGCTTAGCTTCTTCCTGCTCGGCGTCGGCCCGATCCTGTGGGTGATCTCGACCACGACGCTGCGGCAATCGGTGACGCCGCCGCGGCTGCTCGGGCGGGTGTCCGCGATCAACATCATGAGCTATGGCGCTCGCCCGCTCGGCTCCGCGCTCGGCGCCATCGTTGGCGGGCTGTTTGGCGCGGAGGCGTGCCTCTATCTCGCCGTCATCATCTTTGGAGCGCAGGCGCTGGTGATCCTGATGTCGCCCGCGGTGTCGCTAGCGCGGCAACCGGAGATGGTGGGAGACGGTCCGACGGTGCTGCGGGCCTGTTGAATCGTCATTGCGAGCCAACGGGTCGCGCGAATGCGCGCCCGATGACAGGCTCCGCGAAGCAATCCAGCACCCAAAAAGACTGGATTGCTTCGTCGCTTTGCTCCTCGCAATGACGGCTTGCCATTATTGACGCTTTCCGCCCGGTTTTATATGATAGTCGTCATACTAAATCAGACGGGAGCCGCCATGACCGACCAGACCGCACCCTCGATCTCAGCAGCGCGGCGTTCGGAGACTTCCTCAACCGCGTCGGAAATCGCCGTGCTTGCGGCGTTGGCGGCGACGGGAACGCTCGCCACCAACATCCTGCTGCCCTCGCTGCCGCAGATGGCGGCGTCGCTGAAGGTGTCGAGCGCGGCCGTCACTTCGGCGATCACGGTATTTCTCGCGGTCTTCGCGCTCGGCCAGCTCGTGGTCGGGCCGATCTCGGATCGCTATGGCCGGCGCTGGCCGGTATTGACGGGCTTTGTGGTGTTCATGGCCGGCAGCATCTGGTGCGGCCTTGCCACTGATCTGCCGAGCCTGTTGACCGGCCGCGTGATCCAGGCCGCGGGCGCTTGCGCGACCTCGGTGCTGTCGCGCGCCATCGCCCGAGATCTCTTCTCCGGCACGGCGCTCGCGCGCGCGATGGCGCTGATCATGATCGCGATGGCGGCAGCGCCCGGCTTCTCGCCGCTGCTCGGCGGCGCGCTCGACCACATTTTCGGCTGGCGCGCCGAATTCGCCTTTGTCGGCGCGTTCGCTGCCGCAAGCGCCATCGCTTACGAATGGGTGTTCGGCGAAACCCACCATTCGACGCGGATACCGCTCAATCCCGCCGCCATCACCGGGAACTACGTCAAGCTGATCGCCGATCGCCGCTTCCTGATACCGGCGGCGACGGTCAGCCTCATCATGGGCGGATTGTTCGCGATGTTCTCGGCGGCGCCGCGGGTGTTGATCGAGGGATTGCATTTTTCGCCGATCGAGCTCGGACTGTTCTTCGCAGGCACCGTGATGATCGTATTCGCGGCGGGAATGCTGGCAACCAAGCTGGCGCCGCGCTTCGGGTTGGACCGTTCGATCCAAGGCGGCCTGCTGGCGGCCGCGGCCGGCAGCCTCGCGATCCTCCTGGTATCGCTGTTCACCCCGACCTTCCTGCCGTTCCTTGCAGCCATGAGCGTATTCCTGCTCGGCATGGGCATCGTCAATCCGCTCGGCACCGCGCAAGCGCTTTCTCCATTCGGTGAGAAGGCAGGTGCTGCTTCCGCGCTGCTCGGCTTCTGGCAGATGATGGGCGCGGCGATCGGGGTCTGGCTCGCGGCGACCGTGTCCCACGAGGCGATGCTCGCGCTCGGCATCGTGCTGACGGCCGCCTCGACTCTCGCGGTGGGGCTGTACGCGCTGCGTACGAAAGCCAGCGCCCAACGCTAACTCGCAAGATAACGCTCATAGCTGCCGGTGACCGGTTCGCTCGAGGCGATATCGGGATCGAGCGTATAAAGATCCTGGGCGCGGCCGATGCCGCGCAAGGCGTAGCGGCCGGTCGAGACCAGATAGCGGCGGCCGGTCGTGTCGAGCCCGGCACGGAATTCCATTGAAGCCAGCAAATCGCGATCGATCGACCGGCACATCGACGCGATCCGGCTGACCTCGTTGACGGCCGGACCTACGACGGTGAAATCGAGCCGGTCTTCGCTGCCGATATTGCCGTAATAGACCTCGCCCACATGCAGGCCGATATAGGCCGACGTGACCGGCCTGCCCTCCTTCGCGCGGCGGGCATTGAGGGTGATGATGTTCTTTCGAAATTGATGCTCGGCAGCCAGCGCGGACCGCCGCGAGGCGGCCATGTCGTCGCCGGTGAACATCGCGAGCACGCCATCGCCGATCAGCTTGAGCACGTCGCCGCCGGCATCATGA
>Ga0209153_1000264_pt1 | contig 27517 bp, 23 predicted proteins | sample GraSoiAngelo_120_FD_185877 | JGI IMG/M metagenome (GOLD analysis project Ga0209153, IMG submission 185877) | Grasslands soil microbial communities from the Angelo Coastal Reserve, California, USA - 14_0919_09_20cm (SPAdes) (version 2) | ecosystem: Environmental > Terrestrial > Soil > Grasslands ... | reverse complement strand
AAAGCAACGCTCAATCCCGCGACCGGCGCAGGCACAACGGCAACGGCGCTCGCCGCAGGCACGACAAACATTCGCGCCCAAGCAGGCGGCCGGCAAGCCACAGCGACGTTGACCGTCAATCCGCCGCCGCCCGTGTTGACGAAAGTTGAGTTGACGCCAACAACGGCCACGATCATCACGGGTCAGACACAGCAGTTCACCGCCCGCGCGCTCGATCAATTCAATCAACCGTTCACGGGCGCAAGCTACAGTTTCAATTCTGATGACACGAACGTCGCGCAGATTGATTCCGTCGCGCACAACACAGACGGCAGCGCCGTCGCCAACGTCAGCGGGCGCGGCGTGGGCACAGCACACATCAAAGCGACAGCGACGAGCGGTGCAACGGTCGTGATGAGCGATGCGGCCACGCTTACGATCACGCCGCCCACGCCGGTGATCACGCAGATCGTCGTCAGCCCTGCGAGCGCCTCGATCAATCGCGGGCAGACTGAGCAGTTCACAGCGCAGGCGTTCGATCAGAACGGCCAGCCGTTGGCAAACGTTACATTCACTTGGACGACGAGCGACGCGCAAGTTGCGATCGTCAACGCGGACGGCCTCGCGCACGGCGTCGGCATCGGCGCAGTAAACATCAGCGCGACAGCCGCCGACGGCGCAGGCGGCACGGTCGGCGGTCAAGCCACACTGAACGTGCGCGCGCCGCTCGTCATCAATGAGATTCTCGCCGACGTGCCGCCCGATAACGTGAGCACACAGAATGTCGAAGGTGACGCGAACCGCGATGGTGTGCGCAGCAGCGACGACGATGAGTTTGTCGAATTGTTCAACTATTCAGATGCGGCGCTCGATCTATCAGGCATCGTCGTCGCCGATGCGACGACGAATCGCTACACCTTCCCCGCGAACACGACGCTCGCTGCCGGCCGCGCCGTCGTCATCTTCGGCGGCGGCAATCCGCCCGCAAATGATCCCGCCTTTGGCGGCGCGCTCATCGTCACAACAGGCAAGCTTGGCTTGAATGACGGCGGCGACACAGTCACCGTCAAACTGCCAACGATGAGCGGCGACATAGTGATCGCTGCACAGAGTTTCGGCAGCGCCGCGAATAACATGCCGCCCGCGCCGAGCGATCAATCGCTGACGCGCGCACCCGATGCTGCTGTGAACGATAGCGGCGGCGCTTTCGTCGCCCATGCTTCGGCCGCAAACGCGAACGGGCGCGTCTTCTCGCCCGGCACACGCGCCGACGGCACACCCTTCGGCGCGCCCGCGCTCACGCGCATTGAGGTTACGCCGACTTCGGCGCAACTCGACATCGGCGCACGCCAAACTTTCAGCGCCCGCGCCTTCGCCAACATCAATGGCGCGGAGACTGAAGTGCCGAACGTCTCATTCATTTGGGACGTGGGCGATGCGACCAAAGCGACGCTTGCGCCGCAGACGGGCGCGAGCACAGAGGCGTCGGCGCTCGCAGCAGGCACGACGACAGTGCGCGCCCGCGCCGGCGCACAACAGATGTCTGCGACCTTAACGATCAACCCGCCGCCACCTGTGCTCACGCGCGTCGAGTTGACGCCGACCTCGGCCACGATCATCACGGGGCAAGCGCAGCAATTCACTGCGCGAGCCTTCGATCAACTCAATCAACCATTCAACGGCGCGACCTACAACTTTACTTCAGACAATCAAACCGTCGCGCAGATCGAAGCGGTCAGCAATAACGCTGACGGCAGTGCCGTCGCCACAGTCCGGGGCGCAGGCGCAGGCACAGCGCACATCAACGCGAACGCTACGGCCGGCACAACCGCAGTCAACAGCGACGCGGCCATGCTGACCGTCAACCCGCCGCCGCCGATGCTGACGCGCATTGTCGTGTTGCCGTCGTCGGCCACTGTCGCGGCCGGCCAGATGCAACAGTTCACAGCGCAAGGTTTCGATCAGAACGATCAGCCGATGGGCAATCTGACTTTCACTTGGGTGTCAAACGATCAAAGCGTCGCTACGATTGATGCAAATGGGTTAGCAACTGCGGTCAATGGTGGCGCGACGCAGATCACCGCTTCGTCCGGCAACGTCACGAGTGCGCCGGCCACTTTGAACGTCACCGCGCCGCCCGTTGCTACCGCCGGTCAAGTCATCATCAACGAGGCGCTCGTCTCATTCGCCACATCGGGTACACAGACGCGCAACGATTTCCTTGAGCTTTACAACACGACGACGCAGACGCTCGACATCAGTGGCCTCGTCATCTCCTTCCGCACGTCGGGCACGAGCAACACGCCGAGCACAGTCACGCTGCCCGGCGCGACGGGCAGTCTCACGACGCTGATTAAGCCGCACGACTATTTCCTGATCGTCAACGGCGCAAGCACATTCGGCGTCGCGAAGGACTTTGATGCGTCAGGTACAGGCTTTAACTTGAACGACACGACCGGCGGGATCAAGATCGAAATCAACGGCGTGAAACTTGACGGACTGACCTATCAGAGCGGCAATGCAGCGCCCGACGCCACCTTCATTGCCTTTGGTGAGGGCACGCTATTCAAATTTACGAGCAGCACGACCAACGATCTGATCCGCAGTCCTAACGCAACAGACACGAACAACAACGCGACTGACTTTAAACGTGGCGCAACAGCCAATGTCACGCCGAAAGCGGCCAACCCGACGTTGCCGTGAGCGGAAGTTTTCGCTTGTCTATTTGATCGTGCCGGTCAGCGGACTCGACGCGCTGGCGTAGAGTCGTCGGGGCATGCGCCCGGCGAGATAGGCGAGGCGACCGGCTTCGATGGCGAGGCGCATGGCTGTGGCCATCTGCGCGGGATGTTGTGCTTCGGCGATGGCGGTGTTCATGAGGATTGCGTCTGCGCCTAGCTCCATCGCAATCGCGGCGTCGCTGGCTGTGCCGACGCCCGCGTCCACGATGATCGTCGCGTTGGGCAACTGCTCGCGCATGATCGCCAAGTTCGCCGGGTTCTGCACGCCGAGACCTGAGCCGATGGGTGCAGCGAGCGGCATGACGGCGGGACAACCCGCGTCGAGCAACTTTTTCGCCATGATCAGATCGTCCGTGAAGTAGGGCAGCACGATGAAGCCCTCTTTGACGAGCGTGCGCGCGGCTGCGAGCGTCTGTTCGTTGTCGGGAAAGAGCGTCGTCTGATCGCCGATGACTTCGAGTTTGATCCAGTCTGTGTGCAAAGCTTCGCGCGCGAGCCGCGCGGTGCGGATGGCGTCTTCGGCGTTGTAGCAACCGGCTGTGTTGGGCAGGATGGCAAGCTGTGGGTTGAGATGATCGAGAAAAGATTCGCTGCTGCGATCAAGCGGCACGCGCCGGACGGCAACCGTCACCATCTCCGCGCCCGACGCTTGATGCGCCGCCTTCATCTCTTCATAACTGCGATACTTCCCTGTGCCGATGATCAGACGCGACGTGAACGCGCGCCCGGCGATCTCGAATTTATCGGTTGTGGCTGGTGCGACTGTGGCCATGATGTTCAACTTTGAGTGTCAAGCGAGACTTTACAACGGAACAGATCAAAAAATGAAATCGCGGCGGCCGTTGCGAAAACAGCCGCCGCGTGTTGTTGTGTTTGATGCTTGGGTTAGCTCTTGATCGTTGCCTTCGAGCCGTTCTCGGCCGGCAGGTTCAAACGGTCGCGGAAGAGGTTCAAGAGCAGGAGCGTGCCTAAGCCGCCCCCTGCGCCGTCGCCTGAGCCGGAGGCCATCACGTCGGGTGTGATGCGGACGCCCTTCTCGCCGATGACCTTCAAGGTCTCGATGAGCGCGACGCCCTGCGGGCCGAGCGCGTTGACCTGTTCGTGATAAGCCACGCCCTGCGCCTCGCCCATGAGCCGCACCTTCTCGGCTTCGGCCGTACCGGTGGCGCGGATGTAGTGCGCTTCGCCCTCGCCTTCGGCGCGACGTTGCTCGGCGCGCTTGGCGGAGATTTCGACGCCGACGGTGGCCGCCATCAGGTCGCGTTGATTGTCGGCCTGCGCCTTGATCTTTTCGAGTTGGATGCGCTTCTCTTCCGCCTCGCGTTGCGCGTCGAACATGTTCTGGCGCTGCTCGGCGAGAATCTTTTCGGTCTGCGTCTTCATCAACTCTTCCGGCAAGTGTATGTGGCAGATGAGCACGTTCACCACATCAACGTGATACTTGAGCAGATGCGCGCGCACGCGGGCTTCGGCGCGCTCCTGCTCCTCATGCCGGTTTTGTAGGTAAGCCATTGCGGACGACTCAGAGGCTTGATTGCGGAAGATCGAGTCAATGAGCGGATGCATCACGTTCTGGATCAGCCGATCAATGCCGCCGATCTTGGCGACCATGAACGGCGCGTCTTCCGGCTTGACGCGGAACACGACGCGCACCTCAAGCTGCATCGTGAAGCCGTCCTTCGAGATGACCTCGAATGGGTTGAAGGTGTTGACGACTTCGCCCGCAGTCCACTCGACTGTCTGGTTCGTCGTCGGAATGATGATCGGCGTGATGGCCAAAGTGTTCACGTAATAGCGACCGGGGCCGACGACGGTCTCTTGAATGCCGCGATAGCCTTCAGGCACGACGTAAGCCTCATGCGCGCCTTCGTCCAAACGTCGGTCGGCCGGATCGCCTGCCATCAACTCGGCTTTGATCTCGTCCGCCGTCTTGTGGTCTTCGATCTTGTCGAGGCGCGCGGCCGATTGCTCGGCTTGCTCCTGCTCTTCGCGCTCCATGCGCTGGCGCACCTTGCGGGCCATCTCGCGGCGGATGTCGTCGCCGGGGTCTTTGCCGACGTTCGAGACGACGACCGCAACCTCGCCCGGCTTCACTTCTTTCGCCGTTTCGGGGATGACCTTGAAGAGCAGCGGATTGATGTAGTACGTGCCCGGCAGCAGTATGTCTTTCTGCGGCCCGCGCTGCCCGCCGCGCCCGATGAACTCGTGCCCGTCCTGAAAGTTGTCGTGCCCTTCAACGGTCGTGGCCACGTAATCGCGCGGATCGAGTTGCGCGCCGTCCAACGCCTCGACGAGACCAATGCTGTTTTCGCTAATCACGGTCGCATCGTAGAGGCGCACGAAGAAGAGACCGGGCTTGACGGCGTTCGCATCCTCAACGCTGATCGAGTTGGTCAGGATGCGATACGTGCCGGGCGTCAATATGTCCACCTGCGGCCCCTTCTGCCCGCCGTGCGCGATGAACTGCTCCGCGTTCTGGAAGTTCACGTGCCCTTGAATAGCTTTGCCAAGCAGCCGACCGGGATCGAGCGGCGCGCCGTCGGCCGCCGTGATCACGCCGACTTTGCCTTGCGGGATGGTCGTCGCCTTCGACACGGAGACGCGGAATAGATAAGGGTGGATCGGCCACAGACCGGGCGGCAGTGTTCGGAGTTGGATGCCTTTGACGCCGCCCTGTTTGATGAAGGCGATGGGGTCTTGGAAGTTGTTGTGCGCGTTCTCGGCACGGTCGGGCGCGAAGATGCTGCCGGGCTGCATCGGCTCGCCGTCCACGGCTTCGATGATGCCCATCTCGTCCGACCCGATCTCGATGAGCGGCACTTTGCGCACGACGCGCTCGAACGGGTACTTGATGAAGTGCAAGCCCGGTTTGAGCACATCGGCTTGGATGCCGACCTCGCCTTCGGTGGCGACGACACGACCGGGCGGCATCTTCGCGCCGAAGTAGCGTCGCTCTTTGATCGCGATCTCGCGCGCGCCGACATTGACGAGCGTCTTGCGCAAGACGACGAGTAGGACGATGAAGCCGATGCCGGCCACAATCAGCCAAGGGAGATAGGCAAAGAGATTGATGTTCATGTTGTTCCTTCTTTCAACAAAGCAGAGGTTAGAGATCAGAGATCAGTTCTGACCTCTAACCTCTGATCTCTGACCTCTAACCTCTGTCCTTAACATCTGTTTCAACCGCGCGCTCGTCGCTGGGCGCTGCCGATTCGTGTGCGGCTGATAGCTCAGCCCGTAGGCTGCCGAGTTTCTGTTTCAGCACGAAGCCTGCGCCCGTGCGGCGCGCGTCGGCCGAGAGCAACCAATACTGGCTGTCAACCAGTTGGCGCAGTTCTTCGCCCTTGAACTGCGGCAGTTGCCCGCTCTGCCAGAACAGGCACGCGATCTCAACCGCTTTGCGAAACGTGTCGGCGTCGTCCGAGAGCGCCGCCAGTTGCAGCATCATGCCGGTCGTCGTGCGATCAGGCGACTGCTGCCAGAAGGCGCTGTAGGCTTCGGCCAGCTCCACGCTCCCGCGCAGTTGTCCGTCGCCCGCGACGAACGATGCGAGGTCGCGCAGCCGATCATCCGCCCGCGCCGAACGCTCGACCAACTCTTTGAGCACGATGCGATAGAGCGCGACGTCGTTCGTGCGTTGCGCATCTTTGAGCACAGACAGATCGCCCGTCGCGGCGCGCGCCATGAAAGCTGTGCGCTGCTGCATGTACCCTTGCGTTGACTGTTGGGGCAACGCGCGTGCGCTCTCGTCGAGCGCCTGCTGCGTGTCGGCAAACAGGCTGCGCGGCTGTCGCGGACGCAGTTCGCGCTGGGCGCGTGCGGCCAAGAGCTTTTGCTGCCTGCGATAGACGACGGCGATGGCGGTGGCGGTGGCGACGAGCAGAACGAAGATGATGAGAATGACGATCAAGATTTGCGCCCAACGCACCTGCTATCGGCTGCGCATTCGGCTGGCTAAGTCCGGCGCGGCGATGCTGGTGACTGTCAATTCACTATTACGTTTTCCGCCGCAGTCCGGTTTCTAAATTCGCGACGGCACAGGCAAGATCACAAACAAGCGTTAACTCAAAATTACATGCCCAGCTAAGAATTGGTGTATTGATTGTCGGTGGCAATTTTATCCGCCGCCGACGAAATGCACGATCTCGATCTGATCGCCTTCCGCGATCTCTGTCTCAGCCCAGCGCGCGCGGCGCACGACTTCGCGGTTGCGTTCAATCGCCAGACGCTCCGGCGCAAGTTGCAACTGCGCGAGCAGATCGCCGAGCGTCGTGCCGACAGTCAACTCGTGCGTCTCGCCGTTCACTTGAACCCGCAACCGCCCGCTCCTTTTATCAGTGGTGAATGACGCGGCGCAACTCGGCCGCGTAGTCGTCCTTCGTGGCCCGGATCAAAACGGCCGCGCGCCCCGCGTTGAAGCGCGGCAGCCAAGCGTGCACAATGGCCACACCGTCGTTGTCCGTCTTGCTGCGCAACATTAACGGGCGGAATTCCGAGCCGAGGATTTTAACCGTTACTTCTGCATCCAGCACGGCGTTGCGATCATCCTCCGGCCCACGACTGACGCGCACACGGATCGTCACCACTTCGCCCGCGCGAAACTCGCGCTCCTCCATCAGATTCAAGTGGAGCGCCTGCTCAGCTTCGACATAGACGACCTCCGGTTCTGCCGGCTGCTTCGGCGGCAGTTCCAGTTCAACCTGCGCCGTATCAGGCAACACATGTACGGGGATGTCCAACACGGGCGCGCCCGTTGCCACTTCAGCCGGTGCTTGCTCGACTTTGGGTTGCTTGCGTGGCGGCGCAACGGCTTCCGTCTGTGGCACGGCCTCGCGCTGTTGCAGGCGCTTGAGGTCTTCGATGCGCCCGGCGTTAATAGCGGCGCAGATCAGTTTATGTTGCCGTTGCAGCCGCTCGGCGAGCACCTGCGCGTTGTAGCCTGCTGCGACCAGATCGTCATAAGGCGAGCGCTTGCTGGCGAGGATCGCGCCGCCGACATAGACGAGCGACAGAATGATGGGCGCGGCCAGTCCTTTATCTTCGGTCTGAACGTGATAAACCGTCCCGTTATGTTCGATGTCTGTGTTGAATCCGGTAATCACGGCGGTATCGGGCCAGCAGAACTTTGGGCAATAGAGGCGACGAGCGCGGAGTCAGGCCCTTGCAAAGCACGACCCAAATGAACAGTAGCACAGCCGTTTGAAGAGGGTCAATCTCCTTGCAAAAGAGTCTCTTGCATCGCGCCAAAGAGTTGCTTGACACTCCTTAGTCGTTGCACTACCATGCGCTTGTACCATGATTCTCAAACTCTAATTTGAGCTTGGCGCGGCACAAGCTGACGGGAGGCCAGTGTGCATAGCTTTGCATTGATGGATTACCTGCCGATCCTTTTGATGTTTGTCGTGGCGGGCGTCTTTGCGGGCGGCAATATACTCCTGTCGCAGTTCGTCGGGCAGCGTAAGCCGACGCGCACAAAGCTGATGCCCTACGAGTGCGGCAAAGACCCGGTCGGCTCGGCGCGCGAACGCTTCTCGGTCAAGTTCTACTTGATCGCCATGATCTTCATCCTGTTCGACATCGAGTTGATCTTCCTGATGCCTTGGGCGGTCGTCTTTCGTCGGCTCGCCGCTTTGGGTGGGACAATTCGCCCCACCATCTTCGTCGAGATGATGCTGTTCATCGTGTTGTTGTTGGTCGGCTACGTGTACGTGTGGCAGAAGGGCTTGTTTGATTGGGGGCAGCGAGCGCGGCAGGAGGCTGAAGCAGAGGCGCGGGCGCTGGCTTTGCAGGAAGGGCGCGCGGCTAAGATTAAACGCGCTGCCTGAGGTTCTCGGAGGTTTTATGGGTCTCGATAATGTGTTAGCCGAAGCGTTACCGGAAGTGTTGACGACAAAACTTGATTCGCTCGTCAACTGGGCGCGCAAGTCTAGTCTGTGGCCGGCGACTTTCGGACTCGCCTGTTGCGCCATCGAGATGATGAACGCGACGAGTGCGCGCAACGATCTAGCGCGGTTCGGTTCGGAAGTGTTTCGCGCCAGCCCGCGACAGGCCGACGTGATGATCGTGTCGGGGCGCGTCTCGCGCAAGATGGCTCCGGTGCTCAGGCGCATCTACGATCAGATGCCTGAGCCGAAGTGGGTCATCTCAATGGGCGCGTGCGCCACCTCAGGCGGCGTGTTCGACAACTACGCCATCGTGCAAGGCGTGGACAAGGTTGTGCCTGTTGACGTGTACATACCGGGCTGCCCGCCGCGCCCGGAGATGTTGATTCACGCGGTCATGATGCTGCAAGACAAGGTGATGAAAGAATCTCTGCGCGACCGCCATGATGTGCAGCGCGAAGAGGCGCGCGAGGCCGTGCCGCCCGGCACGCTGCCCGCATCCGGCGTCTCCGCAACCAACGAAGCCGCCGCAGACCATCCGGCGCAGACGCCGATCTCGCGCCCCTACACGATTCCATCGCGGCACGAGCGGCGGAAGAGCCATTGACGATTAGTCATTAGCTGTTAGCTATGCCAGACATCGAACGCGAACAAACAATCGCAGAGCAGGCGGCGTCGCCGCTTGAGTATCCGGGTCTGTTGCCGCTCATCGAGACGCTGCGCCAAGAGCACGGCGATTGGGTGCGCGATGTCGTGCAAGCGTTCGGCGAGATCACGCTCATCGTGCCGCGCGAGCAGATCGTCGCGGTCTGTCAGTACATGAAGACGACGGCGGGGCTTGAGTTCAATCTGCTCGCAGACATCTGCGGCGCGGATCGCGGCCCGGAAGAAGAGCCGCGTTTTGAGGTCAACTATCATCTGTTCTCGACGACCAAGTATCATCGCCTGCGCTTGAAAGTTTTATTAAACGAAGACGATCCGCACGTGCAGACGGTGACCAGCGTCTGGCGCACGGCCAATTGGCACGAGCGCGAGACTTTCGATCTGTTGGGCGTTATCTTTGATGATCATCCCGACCTGCGCCGCATCCTTCTGCCCGACGACTGGCAGGGCCACGCGCTCCGCAAAGACTTTCCGCTGCGCGGCTACGAGCCGTACAGCTTAACTTGAGTTCAAAGTTCAAGGTTTAAGGTTCAATGTTTCCCGAACCTTGAACCTTGAGCCTTGAATCTGAAACTCTGAACTTATGTCTGTCACTGTGCCACCACAGTTCGAAGTGCTTGATCGTCCGCTCGACACGCAGATGACGATCTCGATGGGCCCGCAGCACCCTTCGACGCATGGCGTGCTTCGGCTTGAGCTTGTGCTCGACGGCGAGATGATCGTCAAGTGCACGCCCGACATCGGCTATCTCCACACGGGGATGGAAAAGCTGTTCGAGTACAAGAAGTATCAGCAAGGGATCGTCATCACAGACCGGATGGATTATCTGAATCCGCTCGGTAACAACCTCGCTTACGTGATGGCGGTCGAAAAGCTCCTCGGCTTGGAAATTCCCGAGCGCGCGCAGGTCATTCGCGTGTTGATGTGTGAACTGCAACGCATCGCTTCACACCTCGTCTGGTTGGGGACGCACGCGCTCGACATCGGCGCGATGACAATTTTCTTTTACTGCTTCCGCGAACGCGAGAAGATTTTGAATCTGATCGAAGCCGCGTCGGGTGGGCGTCTGACGCCCTCTTATTTCCGCATCGGCGGTTTGATGATGGACTTGCCCGCCGGCTTCGAGCGCCGCGTCCAACAGTTCATTGACGGCTTCCCGGCTGCGCTCAAGGATTTTCAGAACCTGCTTACTGGCAACACGATCTTTCACCGGCGCACGAAGGGCATCGGTATCGTCTCGGCCGAAGATGCGATTGATCTGGGCTTGACCGGCCCATCTTTGCGCGGCAGCGGCGTCGCCATTGACGTGCGGCGCACGAATCCATACACGGGCTACGAGACTTACGACTTTGAGATTCCCACTGAGCCAAACGGCGACGTGTGGTCGCGCTACATGGTGCGCATGCGCGAGATGCACGAGTCTTGGAAGATCACGCAGCAGGCGCTCGACAGATTGAAGCCGGGGCCGGTTAAAGCGGACGCGCCGAAAGTCGTCCTGCCCGACCGCGAAGCGATGAAGACGCACATGGACGCGCTCATACATCACTTCCTGATCGTGGCCGAAGGCTTCAACGTGCCGGCCGGCGAGGTCTATCATCCGATTGAGGCGTCGAAGGGCGAGTTGGGCGTCTATATCAAATCGGACGGCGGGCCGAAGCCTGCGCGCGTGCACTTCCGCGGCCCGAGTTTCGTCAATCTCTCGGCGCTGCCATACATGGTCAACGGCGAGATGCTCGCCGACGTGGTCGCCGTCATCGGCTCGATTGACATCGTGCTGGGCGAGATTGATAGATAAGAGACGGCGTGATGAGAAAGAGCACTCTGACCATCCCCGAAATCGTTTTGATCGGCGGGACGCGCGCGGCGCTCGGCGCGGGACTGGCCTTGCTGCTCGCCGACAGACTTGAACCCAAACAACGCCGTGCCGTCGGTTGGACGCTCTTTCTCGTCGGCGTCGCCACCACGCTGCCGTTAGCATTGGATGTGCTGAGCAAACAGCCGCGCGAACAACTGCCGCGCTGAGCCTGAAAGATTATGAGTCAGCAGTTTCTGCCCGATAATCCGTTGCCGCAAGAGGCGAAAGTACCGGAAGAGATTGCGCGCTTCTCGCCTGCGGTCGAAGCGGAGATTGACGGCCATTTGGCGAAGTATCCGCCGGAGCGTAGGCGTTCGGCGATGCTGCCGCTCATGTTCATCGTGCAGCGCGAACGCGGCTGGTTAGATAAACCCGGCGTCGCTTACATCGCCAACCGGCTCGGCGTGCGCATCACGGATGTGTGGGAGACTGCCACGTTCTACTCGATGATCTACACGAAGCCGGCCGGCAAGTATCACGTGCAGATTTGCAAGACGCTCTCGTGCAAGATCATGGGCGCAGGGAACATTACTGAGCACTGCGCGCAACGTCTCGGCATCAAGCCCGGCGAGACGTCTGCGGACGGCAAGTTCACGCTTTCTGAAGTCGAATGTCTCGGCTCGTGCGGGACTGCGCCGATGCTGCAAGTCGGTTTTGATTTCCACGAGAATCTGACGACCGAGAAGGTTGACGAGATTCTGGACGCCTGCGCGCGCGGCGATTACAAGTTCGCCGTCAAGGTGCGATGAGTTCGTGTCACTTCGTGTGAGTTCGTGGTTAGGTTTTTTTTTAGCAAGCTCAAGCTCGCACGCTAAATCATTACTCTGTCCTAAAGCTGAAGCTTATGTTCATTGGCGCAATCGGCTGCGAGCCGTTGCAACTCCGGCGCGTTCATCTGGAGCATTCGCGCTCGCTCGACGTCTATCGGCGCAACGGCGGCTACGAGGCTTTGAAGCAAGTCCTCGATGGTATGACGCCCGATGCCGTGATCAATGAGGTGAAGAAGTCCGCTTTGCGCGGGCGCGGCGGCGCAGGCTTCCCGACCGGCATGAAGTGGAGCTTCGTGCCGAAGGATTCGCCGAAGGCGCGCTACGTCGTCTGCAATGCGGACGAATCCGAGCCGGGCACGTTCAAAGATCGCTACTTGATGGAGCGCGATCCGCACATGCTGATCGAGGGCATGTTGATTGCGGCTTACGCGCTCGGCGCGCGCGTCAACTACATCTACACGCGCGGCGAGTATCGCTACCTCATCAACATCATGGACGAGGCGCTTGACGAGGCGCGCAAAGCAAACTTGCTCGGCGAAAAAATTCTCGGCACGAACTTCTCGTGCGAGATTTACACGCACACGGGCGCGGGCGCGTACATCTGCGGCGAGGAGACGGCGCTCTTGAGTTCGCTCGAGGGCATGCGCGGGCATCCGCGCATGAAGCCGCCCTTCCCGGCCGTCTCTGGTCTCTACGCTTGCCCGACCGTCGTCAACAATGTCGAGACCTTAACGGCCGTGCCCGACATCATCAAAATGGGCGGCGAGGCTTATCAGAAACTCGGCACGGAAAAAAGTGGCGGCACGAAACTGTGGTCGGTCTCCGGTCACGTCAAACGCCCCGGCGTCTATGAACTGCCGATGGGCTACGACGATATGGAGAAGTTCATCATGGAGGACTGCCAAGGCATCGCGGGCGGGCGACAACTGAAGGCAGTCATCCCCGGCGGTTCAAGCGTCTATATCATGCCGGCGTCGGACATCTTGGGTAAAGATGTGCGGATGGATTACGAGGGCTTGGTCGTGGCCGGCTCGATGGTCGGCTCAGGCGGCTTTATGGTGATGGACGGCACGGTTGACGTGTTTGAGACGACGAAGAATCTGACCGAGTTCTACAAACACGAATCCTGCGGCTGGTGCACGCCTTGCCGCGAAGGCACGGATTGGCTCGTCAAAGTTTTCAAACGCATTGCCGACGGCGAGGGCCGCCCCGAAGACGCGCAACTCCTGCTCGACATCTGCGACAACATCGAAGGCAAATCGTTCTGCCCGCTCGGCGATGCCGCCTCGTGGCCGATTCAATCAGCGATCAAAAAATTTCCCGAAGATTTCAAACGCCACTTGCTGCCGCTCGTTGCAGGCGCGAAAGAAGATGCGGCGCTGAGCATGGTTTAAGGTTTTATCTAATGGCAGATTTAATCAAAGTCACGATCAACGGCAACGTGTACGAGACCGAGAAGGGCGCGCGTTTGATTGACGTGTGCCGCGAGCACGGCCACGCTGTGCCGTCCTTTTGTTATTACTCCGATCTCGCATTGCAAGCTTCGTGTCGCATGTGCCTCGTGCGCATCGAGAAGATGCCGAAGCTGCAAACCTCCTGCACGATCACTTGCACGGATGGCATGATCGTCACGACCGAGAGCGAGGAGATCGAGAAGGCGCAGCGCGCGATGGTTGAGTTTTTGTTGGCCAACCATCCGCTCGATTGTCCGGTCTGTGATCGCGGCGGCGAGTGCGAGTTGCAGGAGATGGTCTTTGATTGGGGTGGGCTAGAAGAACGCTTCAGCGAGCGGAAGAATTACGCCCCGGAAAAATTTTTATCGCCGATGGTGGCCAACGACCCGCAACGTTGCATCTTGTGCAAACGCTGCACGCGCGTCTGTGATGAGTGGATGGGCGAGGATGCGATTGAGGCGGGCGGGCGCGGCGCGCACACGGTCATCGGCACGTATGACGGCTGGCTCAACTGTTCAGAGTGCGGCAACTGCATCGAGGTCTGCCCGACAGGGACACTGCTCGATGCCACGTACAGGCATCAAGCGCGCCCTTGGGAGTTGGCGCAGACGATCACGACCTGCACGTTCTGCTCCGACGGTTGTCAATTGTCGCTCGGCGCACGCGTAGGCGAAGTGATGCGCGCCGTCGCGCGCGACCGCTACGTGGACGGTATCAACGGCGAGTTCCTCTGCATCAAAGGTCGCTTTGCACACCCTTTCATCAATCACGAAGAGCGCATACGCACGCCGCTCATTCGCTACAAGCAAGGCGGGCGGCTCGTGCCCGCAACGTGGGACGATGCCATCGGCTACACGGCTGCGCGGATGCGCGCGATTGGCGAAGCGCACGGCGCAGACGCATTCGGCATCATCGGCAGCCCACGGCTAACGAACGAAGCGAACTACGCGCTGCTGAAGTTCGCGCGCGAAGTCATCGGCACAGAGAACTTCACCGCGTCGGACGCTTTCTCGCTCGCGCCCTGCTTCGAGAACTTGAGCGCGCCGCTTGCCACGCACAGAGACATTCGATTTGCGAAGACGATCATCCTCGTCGGCGGCGAGCCGGAAGAGTTGCAGCCCTTGACGGGCAAACAGATCAGGCAAGCGGTCAGAAATGGCGGTGCGCGGCTCGTCATCTTCAACAGCGTGCCGATCCGTCTGAAAGAGCAAGCGGCGCAGTTCATCCACATCAATCCGGGCACGGAAGATGCGGTCGTGCTCGCGCTCGCGGGTGCGAACGATGATGAACTAGCGGCCGGCAAGCTCGGCGTCGAAGCAAAGACGTTGGCAGATGTGCGCCGCGCGCTTGACGAGACGCAAGGCGATTGCGTGTTGCTGTTCGGCAGCGAGTTGAGCGCAGCAGCGATGGCCACGCTCGCACAGTTGCCGCAACTTTTAGGTGCGCGCGAAGGTCGGCGTTTCCTGCTGCATCCGCTCCCGTTCTACAACAACAGCGTCGGCGCGCACGACATCGGATTGATGAACGCGAAGCTCAGCGTCGCGCAACTGCTCGATCAAGCGGGACAAGGTTTGCGCGCGCTCTACATCGCAGGCAGTCTCTTGCCGGAACACCTACGCGGGCGCGAAGAGACATTGCGTCAACTCGATCTGATCGTCGTGCAAGAACTGTTTGAGACCGAGACGACCGCGCTCGCGGATGTCGTCTTCCCCGCCGCGTCTTTTGCTGAGACGGATGGGACGTTTACGAACAACGCGGGCCAAGTGCAGCGCGTGCGTCAATCAATTCCGCCCGTGCATCAAGCGCGCCCTGATTGGATGATCACGGCGGCGCTCGCCTCCGCGCTCAATGCGGACTTCGGTTTCCAGTTATCCGCGAGCGCGGTCTTTCGCGAGATCGCCGAGCACATCGCGGCCTATGAAGGCTTGCGCTATCCGCTCTTGAAGGATGAGAGCCGGCCCGTGCAAGCGAAGCACGCACTTGCGGGAGCGCGCGACATGACGGGCGCGATACAGGAGATACGCGCGCGTATACAAAGCATGAACGTGACAAGCGCGCGGCCGACAGAGACGCCGAAGGTCGGGCACGAGTTATTCAAACCGGGCACGCTGACGAGCAAGACGCCGCAGTTCCCCTTGCTCTACGCCGGCAACCCGAAGCCGCCCACAGTGCTCGTCTCGCCGCTCTACCAGATCACTGTGGACGCAAACCTGCGCGCAACCACTGTTGCCGCAGGCGACTGACAGAAAGGATGGATGCGGAATGATGAATGATGAATAAAAGACAAAATCTTTAGTTTTTCATTCATCATTCTGCACTCATCCTTCATCATTTAACTGTTATGGATTGGCTGAACAATCTTGTCGGGCCGACCGTTGCGCGCGGCATCTTTCAGTTCATCGGCATCAACGTGGCGTTCGTCGTGGTGCTGATGATCGTGGCTTACACGGTGCTGGCAGAGCGGCGCGTGCTCGGTTTCATACAAGGACGACTGGGGCCGAACCGCGTCGGGCCGGGCGGCATCCTGCAACCGTTTGCCGATCTCTTGAAGTTCATCTTCAAAGAAGAGATCGTGCCGGACAAATCAACGCGCTTCATCTATTTTCTCGCGCCGTTCCTCGCGATCACGTGCGCTTTAATGCCGATCATCGTCTATCCGTTCGGGCCCGAAATTCACATACCGGGCACACGCATCGTGTTTCCGCTCGTCGTCGCGCGCTTCGACGTGGCCCTGCTCTACGTGTTGGCGATCACTTCGGTCGGCGTCTATGGCATCGCGCTCGCAGGTTGGTCGTCGAACAACAAATACAGTTTGATGGGCGGCTTGCGCTCGGCGGCGCAGTTGATCTCTTACGAGTTATCGCTCGGCTTGAGCCTCGTCGGCGTCGTGCTTCTGTCGGGCACGCTTGATCTCTACGAGATAGTGGGGCAACAAGGCGGCTGGCACGGCTTGCGCTGGAACATCATCTTTCAACCGCTCGGCTTCATCATCTACTTGATCTCGGCCATCGCCGAGACGAACCGCGTGCCGTTCGATCTGCCCGAAGCTGAGACGGAGTTGGTCGCGGGCTTTCACACCGAATATAGCGCGCTCAAGTTTGCGCTCTTCTTCATGGCCGAGTACGTCAACATGTTTACGGTCTCGATGCTGGCGACGACGATGTTCTTCGGCGGTTGGCAGGGCCCCGGCGTCTCGACGTTTCCGCTTCTCGGCATCTTCTATTTTCTCGGCAAGGTCATCTGCTTTCTCTTTCTCTACATCTGGCTGCGCGGCACGCTGCCCCGCTTCCGCTTCGATCAGTTGATGAACTTTGGTTGGAAGTTCCTGTTGCCGATGGCGATCCTGAATCTGATCATCACGGCGACGGTCGTTTTCTTCTTTGGCACATAAGCGCGCGCGCAGCTAACCGCTCAGCAGCAACGATTGAATCTCCGCTGACCGGCGAACGATAGACCATGTCAGACATTCTGACCTTCATCGTGTTCATTTTGTTGGCCGGCTTAGCCATCGGCTCGGCACTGGCGATGGTGGCGCAACGCAATCCGCTCTACAGCGCGATCTCTTTGATCGGCGTCTTCGGCGCGCTCGCCGGGCTGTATCTGACGCTCGCCGCGCCGTTCATCGCCGCCGTGCAGATCATCGTCTATGCGGGCGCGATCATGGTGCTCGTGGTCTTCGTCATCATGCTGCTGAACGTGGAGGAAGAGGTCAGACGACCCGTGCGTTTGCGTTACCTCGTGCCGACGGCGGTGCTATTGGCGGCCGTGCTCTTCGCCGAAGCCGCCTTCATCCTCTTCTACGTGAACGACGCGCCCGCGCCGCCCAGCCCCCTCGCCACAGCCGAACCATCAACGACCGGACTGACCGCATCAATCGGCACAGGACTGTTCACGACATACCTATTGCCCTTCGAGATCACTTCGATTCTGATCCTGATGGCGCTCGTCGGCGCAATGACGCTCGCGCGCCGCACCGCCGCGCGGCCACAAGATTTGGTCGTGCCCGGCGCACAGGTGTTGCCGTTGCAAATGGTCGAACCGGCGCGCGTCGGCGACGACACGCCGGTCAGGTCTGACACGACGGCCGAAGCGGCGCGTACGCTTGGTTTGAACGAGCAAGAGCAGACGAGAGAGTGACCCGATGATTCCGATGTCTTGGTATCTGGCCTTATCGGCCGTCCTGTTCACGATTGGCGTCGCGGGCGTCATCATCAAGCGCAACGCGATTGCCATGTTCATGTGCATCGAGTTGATGCTCAACTCCGTGAACCTGACGTTCATTGCGCTTTCCAGCTTCTTCCGCGACGTGTCGGGCCAACTCTTCGTCTTTATCGTCATGACGGTGGCCGCCGCCGAAGCTGCGGTCGGACTTGGCATCATCATCACCGTCTTCCGCAACCGCGAATCGCTCGACGTGGACGATGCGAGTGTCTTGCGCGATTGAGAAGATAGTGGTCAGTGGTCGGTGGCCAGTTAAAAAACTGTCTTGCTGATCACTGACCGCCGACCACTAACCACTGATCACCATGCTTCGCTACATCATCTTTGCGCCGTTGGCGGGCGCGGCCCTGAACTGGCTGGTCGGGCGCTGGCTGCTCAAGCGCGACCGGCCGAACGAGGCGCTCATCGGCGGCATCGCGTGCGCGGCTGTGGGTGTGGCGACGGTCGTGGCGTTATGGCTCGCGTTCCGGCCCGGCACGGGCGTGCTCATAAGCGATCACGTCGAACTTGATTCCCTTTGGACGTGGATTCAGGTCGGTCGTTTCCGCGCGGACTTCGGACTTGGCATGGATCGGCTGAGCGGCATCTATGCCTGCTTCGTCACGTTCGTCGGCCTCCTGATACACATCTTCGCCGTCGGCTACATGCACGGCGACCGCAGCTTCTATCGCTTCTTCGCCTATCTGAACCTCTTCATGTTCATGATGCTGACGCTCGTGCTGGCGGACAACTTGCTGTTGATGTTCGTCGGCTGGGAGGGCGTCGGCCTCTGCTCTTACTTGCTCATCGGTTACTACATCGATCGGAAAGAAGCGGGCGATGCGGCAAAGAAAGCGTTCGTCGCCAACCGCGTGGGCGATTGGGGCGTGGTGCTCGGCATCATGCTCGTGTTCGCGTTGACTGGCTCGGTCAGTTTCTTTGACAAGACGGCGGCGGTCACAGGCAATACGGCCGTAGCGAGCGCGCTCGGCGTGATTGCCAAGATGCCGCTTGATCCGTTCACTTGGCACGCACTCATCGCAGGCGGCGTCACATCGACCGCGCTGCTCCTGTTCATCGGCGCGACTGGCAAGAGCGCGCAGATACCGCTCTACGTCTGGCTGCCGGACGCGATGGCGGGGCCGACACCTGTCTCCGCTCTGATTCACGCGGCGACGATGGTCACGGCGGGCGTCTATATGGTCGTGCGCTGCTCGGCGATCTACTCGCACGCGCCGACGGTCATGTTCATCATCGCCATCATCGGCGCGGCGACGGCGATCTTTGCGGCCACCATCGGCATCGCGCAGAACGACATTAAAAAGGTCTTAGCTTATTCAACCATCTCGCAACTCGGCTACATGTTCCTCGCGTGCGGCGTCGGTGCATTCGTCGCCGCGATCTTCCACGTGATGACGCACGCATTCTTCAAGGCGCTGCTGTTTCTCGGCTCTGGCTCGGTCATCACAGGCATGCACCATGAACAAGACATGCGGCGCATGGGCGGGTTGCGGAAGTACATGCCGATCACCTTCGCCACGATGATGGCCGGCTGGCTCGCCATCTGCGGCATCGTGCCGTTCGCCGGTTTCTTCTCGAAGGACGAAATCCTGTGGAAGACTTGGAGCACCGGCGCGCTCGCCATTCCTAACGGCGCAGGTAAGGCGCTCTGGTTCATCGGCGCAGTGACGGCGCTGTTGACTGCGATCTACATGACGCGCCTGATGGTCATGACCTTCTGGGGCGGTGAACGCTTCCGCGATACGAACGCGGGCGGCCAGGCAGACGCGGCGCACGCGCAAGCCTACGACAAAGGACTCGCGCCACACGACGCGGAGACCGCATCCGTCGCGGGCAGTCCGCAAGATGTAGGCCACTTGGCTGATGCTCCGACGCTCATCATGGATGCAGACGAGCACGCACACGAAGCGCATCACGGCCCCGGCGAGCCGCACGAATCGCCTTGGGTCATGACCGTGCCGCTCATCGTGTTGGCCGTGCTCGCGACTGTCGGCGGCCTCGTCGGCATCCCTTACGCGCTCGGTTCGCTCGTCGGCGGCGTGCCCAACTACTTCGAGCGCACGCTTGAACCTGCCGTCGCCAAAGCGCCTGAGCGCGGCGGTGCGGCGGGCCACGAAGCAGCCGCGACGGGACAAGCCACAGAGCCGCGCATGCTCTCGCGCCCGCCGCAACAGGTTGACGGCGCATCGCCACTCTCGGTCGGCGAAGGCCAGCAGGGCGAACCGGCCGCTGAGCGTGCGCCCGCACCCGCAGAGGTAAGCATGGAGCGACTGTTCACACTTGTCTCGTTGGCCATCGCTGCGCTCGGCATCGGCATCGGTTATCTAATCTTCAGCAAGCGGCCGTTGCGGCCGTTGCCGCGCCTGCTTGAGAATAAGTATTACGTGGACGAAATCTACGATGCTGCGATCATCAATCCGATCAAAGTTGGCTCGCGTGAAGGCTTGTGGCGACTGCTGGACGTGAAAGTGATTGACGGATTGGTGAACGGAATGGGCCGCGCGATGCGCGAGACGGGCGACGTAGTGCGCCGCATCCAGTTCGGTTTTGTGCGCAGCTATGCCGCAATCATTCTGCTCGGCGCGCTCGCCGTCATCGGTTACTTCGTCTTCAGCTTCGCCCGTTAAAAATTATGGAGCGTTATCTGATCACCACGCTGATCCTCTTGCCGGTCGTCGGCGCAATCGTCGTCGCCGCGTTCGGCTACATCTCGCGCAAGGCAGAGACGCAGTATCGCTGGCTCGCGCTCGGCTTCTCGACGGCGACATTCGCGCTGTCGCTCCTATTGCTCAAAGGCGACAGCGCCGCGGCCGGCTTTCGCTTCGGGCAGGACGTGCCTTGGATCGGCGCAATAGGCGCACGCTATCATGTCGGCGTGGACGGCATCAGCCTGTGGCTCGTGCTCTTGACGACGCTGCTCGTGCCCATCTCGATCCTGTCGAGTTGGCATGCGATCCACGAGCGCCGACTCGCCTTCTACACGTTCATCTTGCTGCTCGAAGGCGCGATGATCGGCGTCTTCGTCTCGCTCGATCTGCTCCTTTTTTATCTCTTCTTCGAGGCGTCGCTCGTGCCGATGTATTTTCTGATCGGCATCTGGGGCGGCGAGCGGCGCATCTACGCAGCGATCAAGTTCTTCATCTACACGGCGGTCGGCAGCCTCTTGATGCTCGTCGGCATCATCGCGCTCTATTATCACTTCGGCACGTTCGACTACACGGTCATGCTGAAGGCCATCGCTGACGGCACGGCTCATGCTTATCCGGGGCGCTGGGAGTTCTGGTTGTTTGCGGCGTTTGCGCTCGCCTTCTCGATCAAAGTGCCGCTCTTTCCATTCCATACTTGGCTGCCCGACGCACACACCGAAGCACCGACCGCAGGTTCAGTCATCCTCGCCGGCGTGCTGCTGAAGATGGGCACATACGGCTTGATGCGCTTCAATCTGCCACTCTTCCCCAATGCCGCCAGAGAATTCGCTTGGCTGATGATCACGCTCGCCGTCATCGGCATCATCTACGGCGCGCTCGTGGCAATGGTGCAGCCTGATGTGAAGCGGCTCGTCGCTTATTCGTCGGTCAGCCACATGGGCTTCGTGGTGTTGGGTCTCTTCTCGTTCACCGAACAGGGCATGCAAGGCGCGCTCTATCAGATGCTCAATCATGGCGTTTCGACCGGCGCGCTCTTCCTGATCGTCGGCATGATCTATGAACGACGGCACACGCGCATGATCTACGAGTTCGGCGGACTGTCGCAGCCGATGCCTTGGTTTGCGACCGTGTTTGTGATCACGTCGCTCTCGTCCGTCGGCCTGCCGCTCTTGAATGGTTTCGTCGGCGAATTCCTGATCATGCTCGGCATGTGGACATCTTCGGCCACGGTCGGCGTCATACAGCATTCATACATCGTCACGATGCTCGCGGCGACGGGCGTCATCTGGGCAGCCGTTTATATGCTCTGGATGTTGCAGCGCGTCCTGTTCGGGCGCGTGACGAACGAGAAGAACGCGCGGCTCTCTGATCTGAACTGGCGCGAGTTGGGTCTGCTTGCGCCGTTGCTCTTCTTGATGCTCTACATGGGCGCTTACCCGCGCCCGTTCCTGTACCGTTCGCAAGCGAGCGTCAACGAGGTGCGCCTGCGCGTCGCTGCCCCGCAAAGTCGCGGTACGGTCGCGGAAAATAACTCGCCGGTGCAGCGTTAAGATTTGGGCTTTTATGTTCGACACAGGCAGAAGCAGATCGTCACTGTTGGTTCACTTGCTGTGCTGCGCATCACTATTGCTACTCATCGCCGCATCGGTCTCGGCGCAGACTGCGACGAACGAAACGACTGCGCCGACGCTGAAACTCAAAGGCGTGGATGGCAAGACTTACGACGTGGCGCAGATGCACGGGCAGGTGGTGCTCGTCTCCTTTGGCGCGACATGGTGCAAGCCTTGCGAGTGGGAGTTGACGGCGCTCGAAGAGTTGAAAGCGGAGTACGCGGATAGGCCGGTGAAGTTTTTGTGGGTCAGCATCGAGACGCAGAAAGAGGCGGCGGACGAATGGCTGCGCCAGTATGCGAAGGCACGCCACCTGACGATGCCGGTGCTGCGCGACACGGAGCGCACTGTGTTCGCGCAGTTCAGCACACGTCTGCGTCTGCCCATGATCGTCTTCTTCGACCGGCAGGGCACGTTTGCCGCGCCGAAGCATACGGGCATGAACCCCGATCCGATTGAATATAAGAAAACGATCCGCACCCGGCTCGATGCGCTGCTCAAGGCGCAAGCGCAGACACAAACGGGCGCGTTGAATTAGCATAACCCGCGCCGCGCCGAGATTAAGCCGATGAACTTTCTTGCCCTACAAACTTTGCCAGTAACAAACCCGGACGTGAGTCTCACGCTGCTCGCGCCGGAACTGATCGTCTCGGTCGCGGGCGTCCTTGTGATGCTCGTTGACGCCTTCACCCGGCGCAGCGACCGGCGTTGGCTGACGGGCGGTCTATCGCTCGCCGGTCTCATCAGTGCAGCCGCGTCGTGTCTCTGGCTTTGGCGCACGCCCATGGTCGCGCATGAAGCTTACAATGGCATGATCGTACTCGACACGACACGCCTGTCGTTCACACTCGTCTTCATCATCGTCGCCTCGCTAACGGTGCTGCTCTCGATGATCTGGGTTGAGTGGGAGCACTTGCCGGCGGGCGAGTTTCAGGCGTTGCTGCTGTTCGCGACGGTCGGCATGATGTTGATGGCGGCGGGCGGCGATCTGGTTATCATTTTTCTCGGCCTCGAACTGCTCTCGATCTCTACTTACGTGATGGCCGGCTTTCGTCGCACAGACCTGCGCTCGAACGAATCCTCGATCAAGTATTTCATCCTCGGCTCGTTCTCGTCCGCGTTTCTGCTCTACGGTATCGCGCTCGTCTATGGCGGCACGGCGACTGTGAATAGTGCAGGCACGACCAATCTAAAAATGATCGCGGATCGGATCGGCGACCCGACGCTGCCCTATCCGGCGCTGCTCTACGCCGGCGCAGCGATGCTGCTCGTCGGCTTTGGCTTTAAGATCGCCACCGCGCCTTTCCACGTCTGGACGCCTGACGTGTACGAAGGCGCGCCGACGCCTGTGACAGCTTTCATGGCCGCCGGCCCGAAAGCGGCGGGCTTTGCGGCCTTCATGCGCGTCTTTCTAATCGCCTTCCCATTTGTCGCCGCCACCGCAGGCGGCGCTGCGCCGGTGCATGACGTGTGGGTGAATGCGCTTTACGTGTTGGCGATTCTCACGATGACGGTTGGCAATCTCGCGGCGCTTGTGCAGACGAACGTCAAACGCATGCTCGCCTATTCGTCTATCGCGCACGCAGGCTACGCGCTCGTCGGCTTCGTCGCGGCGGGCGCAACCAACGATGAAGCGCAACGCGCCGAAGCCGTCGCCGCCGTCGTCTTCTATCTGCTCGCCTATGCCGTGATGAATCTCGGCGCGTTCGCCGTCGTCACACTCATCGCGCGTAGCGGCGACCGGCGCACCGAAGCCGAAGACTACAACGGCATAGGCTTCCGCGCGCCCGTACTCGCCGCCACGCTGACGCTGTTTCTGTTGAGCCTGCTCGGCGTGCCTCTGACGGCCGGCTTCATGGGCAAGGTGATGGTCTTCCGCGCGGCACTCAATCTGTCGAGCATGAGCGCGAAGTACACCGTGCTCGTCGTCATCGGCGTGCTCAATACGGCGGTGTCAACGTACTATTACCTGCGCCTCGTCGTCGTCATGTTCTTCCGCGAGCGCATGACCGCTTGGACGCCGCCGCGCGTGCCTGCGAGCATCGCCATCGCGCTCGTGCTGACCGTCTTAGGCGTCTTCTACCTCGGTATCTTTCCGGGTCGCCTGCTCAACGCCTTCCGCGTCCCGCCGACAGCAGTGGCGCAAAGAACAGTGACAAGTGACAAGTGACGAATGACAAGTTAAACTCTGGCTCGGCTCGTCACTTGTCACTCGTCACTGCTTTTATGGCTGCTGGGCAGATAGTCGCGGCGCAAGCGGCGCGCGTTAGACCGAACGCGCGGGCGGGTAGCTCTGATGCGCTGGCCTCAGAGATCGAAGCGACGCTCGGCGAGAGTTGGCTGCCGCGCCTCTACCGCGAGCGCATTCTGCCGCTACGCACACGCTCGTACCAGTTGCCGCAGGCGACGAGCAAAGCAGACGTCACTGTGCAGCACACGCTGCTCGGCGTCGAGTTGAAGGTCGGACACAGACGCCTGTCCTGTCCCGATCTGGCGACGGCGCGCTATCTCTCGGTCTTTGCGCGGCTCGGCTGCACGGCTGTCGCCGTCCCGTACGACATCACGCGCACCTCGCCGCTCGCGGACGAACTTGAATCTTCATGGCAACGCATGTTATTGCTGATTGAGCATGAAGCGGGCGCACGCAGTCGCGCGTTTCGTGCGCGCGTGCGGCGCTTGCTGGTGAGCAGGGCGCGCGGCGAGATCGAGCAGGCTGGTGCCGGCACCGTTATCCCCCAGTTCAACCAGAACACGAAACAACGGTCACGACGCACGTAAACATCTAAATAGGCGTAACCGTTTACTGAGGATGATGCAGGAACTCGAACCCAACAGAGTCACCCCGATTGATCAAGCAGAACCGCTGCCCTTCCCTTTCAACCAGCGCACGTTCTGTCGCTATGAACCGATTGAGAAGCGGATCGAGCAGGCGCGCGTGCTGATCGTTGACGACCTCTTGCGCGACCGGCGCGATCTGTCTGCGACGGCCTATCAAGAGTGGGGCCGGCGCACGGACTCGAACTTGCGACGTGAGCGCAAGATCGCTGAGTTAGCGTTGGCTAACATACGCAATAACGTCGAGCGCCTTGTGCAACGACCTGACATACAGATCGCGCATCTGTCAGAGGTCGAGGCCGCTACAACCAAGTTCCAGCCCGATGCGATTGTCTTGAGCGGTACACTCAGCGATTTTGATCTCTACAGCCCCGCGTTGCTCGAAGGTTTCGCCCGCTTCATCCGCGAAACGCGCACGCCCGTGCTCGGCATCTGCGGCGGTCATCAACTGGTCGGCTTGAGCTTCGGCGCGCACATCATCACGCTCGACAAACAGGAACAGCACGAGAACCGCACGCACCGGCCATTCGAATATCAGTATCGCTTAGTCCTCATCACCGATCTGGACGATCCGATCTTTGCGGGCGTGAAAGACCCGGAATCAGGTCTCTGGCAGGACTACACGAGAGAGTCGCGGCGGCTGCGCGTCTGGCAGAATCATGGGCTGCAACTCGACCGCGTGCCCGCAGGCTTCAAACAGATCGCCACCGCTTACTTCTGCCGCAATCAGATGATGGTCAAGCGCACCGACGGGCAGTTGATCTACACAGTCCAGTTCCACCTCGAAAAATCGTTCGAGGACTACGACCGCACACGCGCCACACGCTGGGAGCACCCGAACGAATCGCGCGACGGCCGCATCATCTTCGAGAACTTCCTGCGACTGGCACTCCAGTATAATTAGAGCGAAACCGCCCGCAAGCTTGTGTAAGCTGCCGGCGGTTCTATCTCTGGACGACCATTATCTATTGGAAACGAGGAACACATCCCACGCCCACCGTCCAACCTGCGCCCCGTGCGCATCATAGACCTTCGCTCGATAACGGAAATGATTGCCGTACTCGTCCGTGCGCCGCGCCTCCTTGTAGTCGAGATCAATTCGCATCACACCGAGCGACGGCAGCGTGTGCAACTCTTCGGGTTGTGAGAAACCATCATGATTCGCATCTTGCCACAGGCGCAATGAAGCGAAGACCGCATCGCGGCTGTCAATCACGCCATCACCATTGCCGCCCTGCTGTGGCTTGTCGTACTCAGCGAGGGCAAGAAATCCATTTGGCGTGGTTGAGAGCGGCTGCGGTGTGATGTCACCGAATAGTTCCGTGCCATTATCGATCAGCCCGTTACCGTTGCGATCAAGGACAAGGAAAGCATCGTCTGAGCCTATTGCCGTCCACGATAATCTTTCTTTTCTGCCATCAACATTGAGGTCGAAGTTGACGCCGTTAGGCGCGTTGGTCAAGGCGAAGCCATTGCCAGCGACATCAATCAAGATGGGGCTATACTCACAATCGCAAAGGTCTGGATCCCAGTAGCCGTTGATGTGCCCGTTGTCGGTGCTGCAATTCCGTGGGAAGCAAAATCCGCCGTCGTCAGGCGTCGGCGTGGGTGTGGGTATCGGAGTGACCGGGACACAGCAATAATGCCCATTGTCAGGGTAACTACTATAATAGCCTTCTGGTGGGCAGCCGTTGCTGTTTGGATATTGGCAATAATCCGCTTCCAGTTGGCCGGCAGGGCAAACTTCACAAGTCCAATTATGTTCGCACAACGGCCCATCGAAGTGGACACAGTGAGGGCTGGGCTGACACCCATAGTCTGCTTCTGTTGGTGTGGGACATGGTGTTGATGACATGCTTGGCGCAGGGGATGGCGGCGGCGTTGGCGGTGGGGTTGGTGTAGATGACGGTGAGCAAGGCGCTATATCGTCTTGTATGCAGTAAGTGCCGAAGGCATCATTGCACGATACTTTTGTTTCTTCATCAATTAACGCGCAAAAACTATTTGGCTCAGAGCAGGGCGCACTGAATGCCTTTCTTATTTCTCCACAGCAATTAACTGCCCGTAATGTCAGGTGTGAGCAAATTTAACCGGGACAGCAAATATCCGAAGCAGTTAGTGCGCCACTAGCCGTTGGTTTAGTCGTAATCGCCGGAGAAAAATTTACCGGCAGGAATCTTGCCGGTAAAAAGATGGTTGCTAGTTGCAGCGTAAGAATGGAAGACTGATTTGGCGGCCCAGTCCAAGCGGATAGAACGCTTTCTTTCTTCTCATTGCCTATACATGAGCTATTTGAAGGACTCTTATGGATGTCAATCGGCACGCCCTCAGTAGTACCGAATCCCGTACCATCGCCAAAGTTAAGGCTCTGGAATGTAATTCGGACTTTCTTCGGTGCACTCTTCGGAATGTCCTGCTGTGCGGCGTGGCGCTCCCATCCTAGCCGAGGATTTTCGGGGATTTTGAAGATGTATGTCTCACCGGGCTTGATCGGCACATCATCGGATTGAAGCGGCTCAGTCCATAGTATCAAGTCACTTCTACCATATCGTAGCGGGAAGCCTATGTGATAGCCGTCTTCAGTTGTCACGTCGTCAAGAATCACTGACAATCCCAAGTAATAGATCGGCTTGTTTGATTTATTCTCGACCTCGATCTCCAAATCCCGCAGCCAATTCTCATTTTTCAGGTCTTTCACTTTCTCAGGATTCTTTATCGTAATCTTAATTGGCAGGTGTTTAGGCGTTTTATCTTCAAACTCCCGCTCCTCCTTCGGCGGCGCTTGGGCCGTGCTAGACACGAAGCCAAAGCCACAGACGACAAGGAATAATGCCAACAAAATTATCTGTAAGGCGCTTA
>Ga0209153_1000263_pt1 | contig 27533 bp, 27 predicted proteins | sample GraSoiAngelo_120_FD_185877 | JGI IMG/M metagenome (GOLD analysis project Ga0209153, IMG submission 185877) | Grasslands soil microbial communities from the Angelo Coastal Reserve, California, USA - 14_0919_09_20cm (SPAdes) (version 2) | ecosystem: Environmental > Terrestrial > Soil > Grasslands ... | reverse complement strand
CAGGATGGATAGCGAACACCGAGCTCACGGCTTGGCGCCAAAGGACATTTATCTCTATCCTCTATGCCGCAACGTGCGACAACAGCTGTGTCATAACTCGCAGACCACACCGTTAACCGGATTGGGATCTTATTAAAAACGTTATAAAACACGGTAAATCATGACTCCGAAGCAAACCAGGCAGCGGCAGCTTCCCGCTCGGCGGTACGCAAAGCGGCGCGCAAATTCTTTGAATCCCCTATGGTTCATTCCGAAACAGACTTGTCGTTTTATTTCTGGACGGTTTGATTGATCGGCGCGGCGCCATTCGACTTGGTTCAGTTGGACAGTGATGCCTGCATTTCGAGGTTCGCCGTCAGCGGCACAATCGGGCTTTGGCTCACCGGTTAATAGGCCTGTCTTGTTGATTTCTGTTTGCGAAGATGGGTCATTTAAGAGCATTATGAATTTACCGGGTTTTCTGATTATCATTCGCCCCCGGAGGTAATGTCGATTGCGGCCTGGCGAGCAACTGAAGGACCTGCGCTCCCGCCTTGGCATCACGACGCGGGATGTCACGGAAAGGAGCCAGCGGATCGCGGCAGCTGAGGGGAACGAAGAATTCTACATTTCCAATGCATGGCTCACTCAAATAGAAAACACCGACGCAACCCCCAGCATTTACAAGCTCTACAGCATCAGCACGATCTATCACATCAAGTTCACGGATCTGCTGCTGCTTTTTGGCGTCGACTTGGAGAACGTGGCCAAGCATCAGCTGGCCATGCGCCCCGAACATACTCAGTTGACGAATGTTGAGTCTGCCGACGGCGATCGAGCGATTACGTTTCCCGTTCGTTTCGACCGGGGCTTCCTTCCGGACCAGAGCAACTTGCTGTCGCGGATGGTCGAGGTTTGGGGAGAGATCCCCATCGGGCTGGTCCGGCAATTGGATATCAGGCACAGCCACTATGGGTATATCGGTCTGCGTGACTATACGCTGTTCCCCTTGTTGAGGCCGGGATCCTTTGTCCAGATTGATCAAAGAATCCGCAAGGTCCAGGCTTCCAAATGGCGGACGGAATTTGACCGGCCCATTTATTTCATTGAGCTTCGCGACGGCTATGCCTGTTGCTGGTGCGAGCTGCAAGGGAACAAGCTTCTGCTTGTGCCTCATCCTCTTTCTCCTTGCAGCATCAGGCAGGTCCTCTACGGAACCGACGCTGAAGTCGTAGGACAGGTGACCGGAGTTGCCATGCAAATTGTGGACATCAATGCGGGTAGTTCCGACGAGACTCCGCCATCGCCACAATTGCCAAAGCGATCTTGACGTTTGCCAAGAAGAGAGCGGCAGTGATGCGGTCGCTGTCGATCGGTATGGCGACACGATAAGGTTCCAGTTTTTGCCACACGCGAATGATCTCCTCGGGTTTCGCCGGGACGGAATGGATGTAAAGTTCGAGCTCGCCTACAAAATCTTCCAAAGGGCGCAAAGCCAGACCCATAAACTCTTCCCGGTGTGCTTCCGCAAGGGCTCTTGCTGCGACTTCTTCGGAAAACCTAAAGGCAAGTCCGTCATGGCAGTAAGTTCCGGTGCTGTAGTCCCGAGTGGAGGCCAGGCAAAGCAAACGGCCAAACCTCGACCCGATATGCGAGAGCGTCCGATTCTTCAGATCCTCTCGGGCCGCCTCCACGTCCATGCGTGTGAGTCGTAACGGCATTTACCTTAGCTCCTTGTTCGTCCACTTTTAAGATATACCTGGCTGCTGCCATTTTCAGCAGCCAGCTCCGCGGGAAGGAGTTGCTTGATACCTTCGTGAAGCTGGTCGGACAAACCGCCCGCATACGCGACCATGCGGCTTAGGTTGTTGGGTCCACGAACGCAGATCGCCAGCGCTAAAATCTGGCAGATCGCATGGATTGCAAAATACTCGGCCAGAATCTTTAATTCGAGAAGCGGCTCAAGCCCGAAATTCTTCCCCGCGGCGCGGTTATGAATACGCATCAACCTGTCCGCGTTCGCCCGAACACTTCGTAGCCAACAAAGGCCGAGTTCCTTTCGCTGCCGACAAAACAGACGCTTCAAACTCGCACATCCCTGCTTAGCTATGAATTCCCGGTCTTCCGGTCCGAACAGTCGCGCCGCCAACGCTGGCGGTAACGGTTCCGCGTGGCGAATGGCAAAGAACCTATCGTCCTGGAAGGATTCGTATCGAGTAGCGGTAAACCTGTGCCTCCACACGGCCGAGAGGATTAGAAGCACAATGAGCAGCAAGCCGAGGACCAGGAAGGGCAGAGCTGCGCTCATGGCCGTAGCGCCCTTCCCAGCAGTGCGCGAGCATGATGTAACCCCTTCCTCGTTGTTGCTGCTAGCAATCGGTAGTCATGCTCGACCCTTGGCTCGGTCTCGGGCAGAGGAACAGCATGGTAGGACCAAAGTGTGATGCACCAGATAAGCAGCACGGTTAGATAGGACAGAGGCTGCAGGTACCGCCATGCCATCTGAAACGAATCACCGAGAACTACGCGAAGAGCGAGAATGATTACGCTGGTGCCAATAAACAGCCCATACCCCAACATCATCCCCCACAGGTTGCGCCCCAGCGGAATCCGATAATAGACGATGACAACCAGGAGGCCGATTAACAGGACCGCCTGAACCGCCCGGAAATCGCGTTCGAGGGCGACCACCGTTCCCGAGGGCCACCCGAGTGTGCCGTTCGCGGTACTAACGAGCGCCTTTGAGAAAAACATAAGCAATATGAAGAGAAAAACGTTGCGCGCCATCCGAGCGGCGCCGGGAAAACGGCGGAGCGCCTGGCGATAGATGCCCCAGACAACGCCGCATCCAAGGACGACACTTACGAATTCGGCATACCAATAGAACGGCCTATAGTATTTTGCGCTTTGTAGATAAACGATGAGTAATGCCAGCGATTGAAAGAAAACTATTCCCAGGTAAACATAAAATAGCGAGTATTTCCTCAGAAATCTCCCTTGCAGGGCTCGCACCAAAAGAAGCATCTCGAGGACCAGAGTTGTTAGCCAAACCCCTAGTGAAAACATGCTCGCCCTTTGGGACCAGTCGCAAAAATCCTAGCACAAAAACGAAAAGAGGGAGGATGACCGGTTGTCCTCCCTCCATGTTGCGTTTATGCAGCCAGCGATTGGGAAGATGGCCATGGTTTCGGCGAAGGCGGCGGTGGCGGCTGTCCTCCGTCGGCTATAGATACCGACCCTGTTTGGGGTGCCGGTTCAACGGTCCAAGGAATAGGGGGCGGTGGTGGCTGCCCACCGTCAGCCGCATTAATGATGTGAATCTGTGAACTTCCGGTTGTGAAATGCGGACTGAGAATAAATGCTGCAAAAAACAACAGACTGATGATCGTAACGAAGCAGATTCCCTTTTCTCTAGACATTCTCTCCTCCGATATTTTTTGCAAAATGGGATTGCGGGCCCTTCTCGTGAGAGTGGGTCCTGTTGCACGTTTAGGTTAGGGACGCCTTTGTAGGTAGCCTGAATGAGGAGGAAATCTGCTTAGCATACTAACCAACTTGGCTGCTCCTGCTGAACCTGCTTGGTGATCAGGCTGCAGACCGAGTCGCGCCCGCTAAGCAACGCCGAAGGATTGAGGTACAAGGATCGGTCGACGGCGATTTCTTGTGTGTCCAATGCATTTGCATCTACGTCGCACCTTGGGTCTGGGTCCGCTCTGAAAAGCCCTATATGAATAATTGCTTGGGCGGCGCTTGGCCGCATGTCCCCCGCCCTAATTGGTTGAGGATTGCCGTTCCGGCGAACGGACGCAAGGGGAGGAGGGATCTCTACTCCGCATAAGCCAGACAAGGAGAATGGTCTTGGTCACAAAACCGAGCAGGCAGAACGGAACCACTCTCCAACTGGGATAGGGGGGTAGGCTGCGACCAGATCAGCCAGCCGTCCGGGGGAAACCTAATGCGGATGATGCGAACGGGACAGTGCCCCCGTTTTCAAACAGCTCGGCAAGGAGTCTGGAGTTCTGGCTCAGCTATTTAGAAACGGTGCGCTGCGGCCTTAGACACGGCTTCAAGCGCTGGCCAAGCGGACCGAGAATAAGACCGCTGCGGCACCGATCCTGGGGATACTCGGCTGTTCTGCACGTCTTACGTGCTGGAGCAAGCAAGTTGCGGACACCTGCTTAGGTTGAAGGGCCGATTACGGCTGAGGAGCGCGCTTATACATTTTATGCGCGAATGCAACGCCTATCGAAAACTTGACCGTCAACCGGCGCGGTAGCTATACGTTTGGATCGCGCGCCGAAAAACATACGTTTCAAGGCGAAATCTGTGCTTTAGGAAGAGCCTAACAACTACAGATTATGATGACTATCAGCGGGCCCCGATGCTGGAACGCGATCGACCCTAAGACCTCCGACCGTGACAGACAGTGACAGCTGCACAAAATTGAAGGGCGTGACTACTGCTGGGGGGCCGATCTGTGCGGATCGCAGCGGTGTCTTTCGAGTGTTGATCGTGGACGACGATGTCTCCGCGCGCAAGCTCCTAGCAATCATGCTGGAGGAGGCTGGCGTTCAATGCGAAACGGCGGCCTGCGCCGAAGAGGCTCTCGGAGTCCTCGATGCGAGGCCGCCAGATGCGGCGCTGGTTGACCTTCAGATGCCAAGTGTTTCCGGCATGGAGCTTTTGAACAAAGTCCGTTCTCTCTATCCCTCTCTCGCTTTCTTAATGGTGACCGGAGTCGACGACATCCGAGTGGGAATAGAGGCAATGAAAAAGGGTGCCGACGATTACCTGGTCAAGCCTTTGCAACTGGAAGTGGTCATGGCGAGTCTCGAACGGGCGCTCAGCAAGAAGCGTCTGGAGCAGGAGGTGGAAAACTATCGTACGCACCTCGAGGAGATCGTAGGACAGCGAACCGAGCAGCTTAATTCAGCGCAGCTCCAGATTGAGCGGAGCTATGAGGATACGCTTGAGGCGTTGGGTGCGGCCATTGACCTTCGTGACAGCGAAACGGCGGGACATTCAAAGCGGGTCGCCATCTATGCAGCCACAATTGCCAAGGAGTTGCGTGCCACCGAGCAGGAACTCAAGACGATAGCCAGGGGCGCTTGGCTGCATGATATTGGGAAATTGGCGACGCCTGACGCAATTCTTCTCAAGCCAGGGCCTCTCACTCACGAGGAGTGGCGCATCATGCGGCGGCACGCCGAGACGGGATACGAATTGGTGCAACGCATACCCTTCCTCGCCAGCGCCGCGGAAATCGTCTTGAGTCACCATGAGCGCTGGGATGGCAGTGGCTACCCCCAGGGGCTAAAAGGAGCTGACATCCCCTTTGGCGCAAGGATATTTGCCGTCGCGGATACTTTAGACGCGATGACCTCTGACCGTCCTTATCGTTCTGCTTTGTCCTTCGAAGAAGCACAGGAAGAGATTCGCCGTGGGTCGGGGAGTCGGTATGATTCTAATGTCGTTAGCGCCTTTCTGGCCAAGACGATAGAAAATTGGAAGGCAGTGCGGTACTCCCTGAACCAATCGCCCGTCAAAGGCTAAGAAAAGGATGACTATTCTTCCCCGGCCGAAGATAGCCAAGCTTCGAGAGTGGGGAGTTGGTTAGCCGGAATATTCAAGAACGAAAGGCCCATTCCCTCATGCTCGAGAGTGTAAGCGACTCTGGCGTCCGTTACGAGGCGCACTCCGTTCTTTCTGATTTCTATGAACAGTAGGGTGCCTTGGGGAAAGGATTGCCTCGTGCGGACGTAGCACCCGCCTTTGCTTAGATTCGTCGTCTCGCCCCAGATCTCGCGGCCTGATTCCAACTCGATTGCTCGGAGTTCGGCCGCGAAGGGCAGTCTCAGCGGCCGTAGGTGTTGGACACGAATAGGTCCCACGCCTCGCCTCCGTCCAAAAGTGCCGCTGCAGGCGGTTCAGCCAGCCTCATCATCCACACCATCATCCACGCCAACAAGGGGATTCGCTTATTCGATAGGGTTTTGTTCGGGATACCAATCAGTCCCGGCCCTTGCGGGAAAGTGCGGAACTGCCGCAGGTCGTTCGAAAGGGCAGTGTCGGCAAGGTGGACGGCTAGGGAAAATCCGTCCGCCGCTTCTTAGGTCGCGGGTTGGTCGCGCTGACGCTGACCGAGCAGGAAAGCGATGACCGCCTGCTCCGGGCCGCGGGCTTGTTGGCGGCGCTCTTTTTTGTTTGTCGGAGCGCCTTGCCGCCTTGCCGCAATCAGAGGTTCTCAGGAGCCGGCTTGCTCGGAATCCCGAGCACAAGCGTAATTTGGTAATTTATGGACTATGTTCTGCCTAAGCTATTATGCAAAAATGTGAGAAACCGATGAACAAATTCCTATCCGCATGCCATATTGGGCAAGATAGCCTTGAGCCCAGGCTCGATGTTCGAACACACAACTTCAGCGCGCGCACGGAATCGGGCTATGCGAATCAGCGCAGCGCCAAGAGATGAATATGGCGGATAAGAGTAGGCCTAGCCTCATTCCCGAACAAACCAGCAATCAATCCTCGAGAAAAGGACAAATCGGAACCAAGAGCCACCTCCGTCGTATCGAGCGCCGGGAGTGGTGGCTTTGGGCCACCGCGGTGATCATTACCCTATTGTTGACCGTCGGAATGCTTTCCTTCTTGCCGCCGATCTTGCGTTCAGGAGAGACCGAGTCCGCATTTAACTTACGGCGCGCCATGTGGGGGCTCGTAGGAATTGTGCTGCTCTTCGATATTTACACGGTCTACCAGCAACTGCAACTCCACCGGATTCGGAGGCGACTGTTCGAGCGAGAGGAACTCTTCCAGCTGATCACAGAAAATGTCGCCGACATGATTGCAGTTGTGGACATCGAAGGCCACCGTCTTTACAACAGCCCCTCGTACAACAAGGTGCTGGGCTACACCGAGGACGAGTTGAAGAGCTCTTCTTCTTTCGACCAGATTCACCCGGATGACCGCAGTCGCGTTCGAGAAGCTGCCACGGAAGCCCGGCGCACGGGGGTCGGTAGGCCTCTCGAATATCGGATGCGCCACAAAGAAGGTACCTGGCGGGTATTGGAATCGACCGCCAGCGTCATTCGCTCCCCTTCCGGCGAGCCCGAAAGGTTGGTGATTGTGAACCGGGACATCACCGAACGGAAAGAGGCCGAGGAATCACTCCGCCTATCTGAATCCGGTTTTCGATCCATGATCGAAGATGCCCCTTACGGCATCTACCGTGCTGACATCGATGGGAAGCTTCTCCGGGCAAATCCCGCCCTGCAACAGATCCTTGGGTACGAAAAGCTGGACGAACTACTCAATGCCAGCCTCCCGAGAGACATCTTCAGAAATCCTTCCGACTTTAACGGGCTAAAGGAACTGTTGGAGAGCGCAAGTGAATTCAAAGACGTTGAGGTGGAATTGAAGCGCCGAGATGGAGCGCCGATCACCGTGCGCTGCACTGGCAGGAGAGTAAGAGAGGAGTACCAAGGCAAGCCCTGCTTTGATGTATTTGCCGAAGATGTGACCGAAAGAAGAATCCTTGAACGTCAGCTGCGGATGGCCGGAAAAATGGAGGCGGTCGGCCGGCTTTCCGGGGGAATCGCACATGACTTTAACAACCTGCTGGGAGTAATCATCGGCTACAGCCAGGTGCTCAAGCGAAGATTGGATTCTGGGAGTGACTTGCTCGATCCCGTCGTCGAAATTGAGAAGGCCGGTCAGCGCGCGACAGCCCTGACGCGGCAGCTACTGGCTTTCAGCCGTCAGCAGATCCTTACGCCGTCAATCCTGAACGTAAACGACCTGGTGCTGGACATGGCAAAAATGCTTCCTCGGCTTCTCGGAGAGGACATAACTATCAGCACTTCCTTGGACTCGGGGCTCGGAATGGTAAAGGCGGATCAGGGCCAGATCGAACAAGTAATCATGAATCTGGCGGTTAACGCCCGCGACGCGATGCCGGAAGGTGGCAAACTGCGAATCGAGACCGCCAATGTCGAGTTGGACCAGGCCTACGCGTGGCAGCATGCAGGAGCGAAACCGGGACATTATGTCATGCTGGCGGTCATCGATTCTGGGATCGGTATTGACCCAGACACCCTCACTCACATTTTCGAGCCTTTCTTTACGACCAAAGAGGTGGGGAAAGGCACGGGATTGGGTCTGGCTACCGTCTATGGCGTGGTTAAACAAAGCGGCGGTTATATCTGGGTAGAGAGCAAGCCCCAACAGGGCGCTTCGTTTCAGATCTTTTTGCCCCGAGTTGCGGAGCGGGCCGCCGAGACGACTGTGCCCACAGCTCAGGCTGAAACAATAAGTGGGTCAGAAACGATCCTTCTGGTCGAAGACTCAGAGGCCCTTCGAAAGCTCACCAAATCGTTCCTCGAATCGCATGGTTTCCGCGTCCTCGTTGCCCAGGACGGACAGGAAGCTATACAGGTTGAAAACCGGCACTCAGGAGGAATCGACCTTTTGTTAACCGATGTCGTTATGCCAGGCATGAACGGAAGAGCTCTCGCAGAGAGACTGCTGTCCAGACAACCCGCGATGCGGGTCCTGTATATCTCAGGCTATACCGACAGCTTTGTCGCTCGCCATGGAGTGCTGGAGCAAGGGATGGTTCTCCTCCATAAGCCATTCACGGAAGAGGTACTGATCAGAAAAGTACGCGAGGTACTGGACGCCAAGACTGCAGAAGGGCCAAGCCCGGAAACCGGTCAAGTACCGGATTAAGGCCGCAATATTCCAAGACAAGGGAGAAAGACAGATGAATAAACTTCTGGTCGTGGACGACGATGAGGCCATGCGGAAGGTGATTCGGCTGAATCTCGCCGACAGCTATGAAGTCATCGACACTGGTGAACCAGAGCACGCATTGGCGTTAGCGCTGGAGCACAAGCCCGACGCCATATTGTTGGATTTGCGCATGCCCAGGTACTCCGGCTTTGAACTGTGCCAGACATTCACGTCTCTCAGCTCTACGCAAATGATACCTGTACTGGTCATAAGCGGAGAGGCAGGTGCCAAAACCAAACAATTCTGCCGCGACTTGGGTGCAGTGGCCTATTTTGAAAAGCCCGTAGACTTTGACGCGCTGCGCCTTCAACTTACGGATTTCTTGAAGGCCCGGCGAAAAGAGCGGCGATCCGAAGTGCGCGTCCGCCTGCGGGTTCCGCTCAAGCTCACTGGAACGGACGAAAAAGGAGAGGCATTTCAGATTCATACGACCACTGAAAACGTAAGTCGGGGCAGTTTTTTGTGTGCTTGTCCCGTGGCCATGGCCGAGGGGTCTGCTGTGGAGGCGTATCTGGTAAGCGCGCGGGACGAATATGTCGGGAAAGCGCGAATTATTCGTTCGGAATGGAAGGAGACGGCTTATCCCCGTTATGGTTGCCGATTTATGGACAAGGCTGGTCATTGGGTCTTGGACTAGGGGCACAGGGAATCCTTCGCTGGATCGATGAACTGAACTCTGCACCCGGTCGTTCACCAGCGCGCGGGTTACCTAACCTGACATCCGGGAACTGACTGGGTAAGTGAGGAAGTCAATCCGAGTGTCATCTGTAGACTCCCGCTAAATACCCATGGAGCATGACCAAGGAATGACGCCGTACCTAAACCGCTGATTACGACTTTGCATGCCGGGTTTATTGCGCAGAAACCAGGCCCTTGCGTTTCAATTGCCCCCATTCATGGTCGCCGCGCAAATACTGCCAGAGGCCCTGCAGGCGCCAGATCATGTGCAATTGCCGGTAGGGAAAATGCTCGAAGAAGCAGTAGCTCACGAGCCGAACAACGTCCTTCCAGTCGTTGTAGCGTTTGTACGTAACTTCCTCTTGCAAGACCGAACCGATGGAAATCACCGTGGCGAAGGCATATCCAAAAATCATGAACTGCAGAAAAAATTCTCGGCTCAACGCGCCGAGGGATGCGGCGACGATGATGGTTGCGATCCCAACGACCTCCATTATCGGCGCGAATAATTCAAAGAGCCACAAATAAGGGAGCGCAAAACAGCCGATTCTTCCGTAACGCGGGCGAAACAGCATGTCACGATTCGGCCACAGCACGCCCAGCAAGCCTTTCTGCCAGCGAGCACGCTGTCTTGCGAGCGAGCGGAGATCCGAAGGAACTTCCGTCCAGCACATGGGGTCGGGCACAAAACGAATTTCGTAATCGGCTTTCTTTTCACGCAGGTGACGGTGCATGCGTGCCACCACGTCCATGTCTTCTCCAATGGAACGGGCCCGGTAACCTCCGACGGCGCGTACCAAATCGGTTCGAAACAAACCGAACGCCCCGGAAATGATCGTGAGCATGTTCCCTTGCGCCCAGGCCTCCCGGCCAATCAAGAACGCACGCAGGTATTCGATGACTTGGATGGCCTCGATGCTCTTGCGAGGCAGGCGCACGCGCCGCAATTGCCCGTTCTTGATTTCCGAACCATTTAATACACGAATGATGCCGCCAACGGCCACCACACGCTTGGGGTCCTCCAGGATAGGCACCATAATGCGAAGGAGGGCGTCGCGTTCCAGAACCGAGTCGGAATCGACAATGCAGACGTACGGCGAAGTCGCGGCGTTCAATCCCGCGTTGACCGCGTCGGCCTTGCTGCCGCTGGCCTCTTTATCCACCACCAGCAGTCTCGAGTCGACGTCGCTTCGGTACAAACCGCGAACTGGCGCGCTCTTGACTTCCGCAATGTACACCGCGCGCACGACCCTCAGCCGAAACTCGTCCCGCAATTCTTCGAGCGTGCGGTCTAGGGATCCATCGTTGACCACGATAATTTCCAATTGCGGATAATCGAGCTCCAGGAGGTTGCGAATGGCCACGCGGATGGACGCCTCTTCGTTGTGTGCGGGCGTAATGATGGTGATCGGCGGGGTCATCGGCGTGTCTTTAAACCAGCTTAACCTGTGGCTTTCGAGTCTTCGATGATGCCGAGCGCTCGTTTTCAGCGCGATAATCAGCATTGCGAGATACGCTAAATTCGTGGCCAGGTAGTACCAGAAAAGCGCCTGGTTCGAGATTTCCAGCAAGCGAATCATGGCCCTGACTCTCGTTGATTCGCCGCTGTTTCCGCAAGCTCCGGCTCTTCGGGAGGCAGCGAACCTGTTTGCAGCACGCTCTGCAATCGGCGCATTTCCTCCGCGTCGATTTGGCTGCTTTGCATTTGAGACTCAAGTCTTTCGCGTAAGCCGGCGTTTTCGATGGCGGTGAGATAAGCATGCAGACCGTAGCGATCTCGAAGCTCAATGACTTGCTGGAAGACGGGAACCATGACCGCCCTGAAGTGCACGAGTGCTTCCGCCGCGCGCAAACGCACCAGGCGGTTCGAATCGCTTAGCCCCTTCAGCAGCGTAGGAATTGCGCGCGGATCGACTAGGTTCCCGATCCCGATGATCGCGCGCAGCCGGACAAACCAGGTGCGGTCTTCCGCCAATTCACTGAGCGCGTCGAAAGCCATGGCTGTGTCCAAATGTGACATCGCGCGCGCTGCTGCCGCCCGCAGCTCTTCTCGTTCATCGCCGACGAACTGTAGCAACTCCATTCCCAGCGCGGGTGTCGCAACTTCACCTAGCACTCTGCCCATAATTTCCCGCAACGGCCCTTCCGCTTGTTTCACGAAGGGCAGAAGCAACTGTGGACGTTCCGCGCAGCATTGAATGAGGGCGCTCTGCAACGGCAAGGCCGGAACGGTCAACCCTGATTCACCGACCCACGCCAATATTTCTTCTGCCGCCTGAGGACATGCGGTTCGCCCCAGCCCGCGCAGCGCCGCAAGCCGTATTTCAACGTGCCGATCGCGCAACGCTTCGGCAAGTGCGGGCACACCTTCCGGTGCGCGAGTTCGGCCGAGCGCCACAAGGGCGCGCATGCGCCTCCACCCCGTCAAGCGCTGGGCCTCGAAAATGCGCTTCTCGATCAGCCCGCTGGCGCGCATGAATTTCAGCAGGCGCGCGGATTCCGCCGGCCCGGCAGCTTCGAATGCGTCCAATGCCATGGCTTCGACGATGCGCCGGTCAAAAGCCTTTTCCCGCCATCTGTCGTAGGACAACCTCCCGGAGATGAGGGCATCCCATTGCTGGCGCAACTCGAAGACGTGTTTGTCCCGCTTGGCGAAAAATCGTTTGCGGTATGCGCGGCGAATAAAAATAAACGCGAGCAACAGCCCATCCGCGACGATGGCGGCAATGATGGCCTTGAAGACGAACACGGCCGGGCCCAGCCTCCAGAGTTTTTCAAAAACGGATCCCATAGCTCATTCCGAAAATCGTGTCCGTCCGGTTTTGCGTGCGTTTCTGATAGCCGGCAAAGCCTGTCAGGTCCTGCCGGTCTGTAATCTGCAGCCGCAATCCGCTGCCATAAGTTTGCGAAGAAAAACTTCCGATTTGATCTAGGATAGCAAAGTTTTCCGTGCCCGCGGCGAAGGAAACATTTCCGGAAAGGTTTCGGTCACCCCGATGCGCCAGGGGAAATCCGAGGCGTGCAATTCCCGAAGGCCGCCACTCCGCAGTCGTTCCGGAAAACGCGCTCCGTGAGCCAGTGGTTCCGAGCGTGAAGGTCCAGTTGTCGGGAAGGTAGACGAGGGTCGTGCCGGTCAAAGACAGAATTCTCGCTGACTGATACCAATACCAGTGCTGCGCCGAGCTGAATTCCACTCCGCGCACGAAACCGGTTTCGCCGACTCTCCACCCATGATCCAGGTCGAAGAACGCCTCACTCTTGGGAATCACGGCGTTGTCGTGGCCGATGGCTCCGCCCACGGTAAGCGCACCCCACTTTGATTGACGCCGTGTGACGCTCCCAACAAACTTTCCCGCCTCGGCTCCTGATCGTTGGTAGAAGTCTCCGGCAAAGTTCGTCGTCCAATGCGAAGTCCATTGCGAAGCGACGCTCAACCATTCGTCGTGAAAACCATCAGAGTAACTGAGCAGGTCGTTGTCTTGTCCGAACCGCAGTTGGTGTTGAGCCCCTCGGCGAACGGAAATGAGGCCTTCGTGCGCTTCTGCGCTTCCCGGATCTGAATACAACGCCGATTGAAACTCCGACTGCGCTTCTTTCCTTTGACCTTCCTCTCGCAAAATCCGTGCGTGGGCTGCGTGAATGTCGGACCGCTTCGGGTCGAGCTCCTCTGCTGTGCTGATGGCCCGGTTTGCTTCAACAACTTTCCCCTCACGCAAGTAAACGCCTGCGAGCCCCATCCAATTGTCCGGATCCGCGCGCGCGACTTTCAGGACTTCCAGATATTCCTTTTCGGCTTGCGGGAGTTTTCCGGACCAGGCCAGCACGCGCGCCCGCCATGCCCGCACGTCCATGTCCTGTGGCGCCCGCGCGATTTCTTGCTCAACTAGCCGCATAGCGGAGGCCCAGTCTCTGGCTTCGGCGTATTTGCGCACTTGCCCCTGCCAATCTGGCGCCTGGCCCCATCCATCCGCGGATAAGACGGCGAGCAGCAACGCGACGGTCAGGCTTCGAATAACCGTTCCTCTGCAGCTGCGCCGCGGGTTTTGCACTGCCAGTTTTTCCGCTACCTGCAAAGTCGAGCCTCCTGAGACATTGTTGACCACTCTGGCATCTTGAAATCAGGGCTGCCTTCAGAAAGCCGGCGCCGGTGTAAATTCAATCCGGTTTCTGCCTGCGCGTTTAGCGGAGTACAGAGCGGTATCTGCCAGTTCGCGGAGCCTGTTGAAATTAGACGCCTTATGACTCCCTTCAAACCCCGCGAGGCCAAAACTGGCCGTCACTCCCACGGTGCACGTGCCGAAACTAATTGCGGTGTTTGCTAATTCCATGCGGATGCGGTCGATTACCCGTAGGGCGTTCTCTCTGTTCGTATGGGTCAAAACCAGCAGAAATTCCTCACCGCCGAGACGACCACAAAGGTCGCCGCGCCTGATGGAGTTCTTGAGAATTCTCCCGAATTTCTTCAGTACGGCATCCCCAGCATCATGCCCGAAAGTATCATTCACTTGTTTGAAGTGATCCAAGTCAGCCAAGGCCACCCAAAAGGAAAAACCATGTCGAGCAGCGCTGCTGAGTTGGGTCACGGCCCAGTCTTCAATAGCGCGGCGATTGGGCAATCCGGTAAGAGAGTCGGTAAGTGCGAGGCCTTCCCATAGCTTATTTTTTCTTTCGATTTGACGGTGGAGCCCTGCGATCCTAGCGCCTACACCCACACGCGCAAGGAGTTCCCCGCGGTGAAAAGGCTTTGTCAGATAGTCATCGGCCCCTAGGCCAAGTGCTTCTACAAGATTATCCTTACTCGTCTGGCCGGTGAGCACGATGATGTACGAGTAAGGGTCTTCAGAGCTGGCTCGGATGCGATGGCAGATCTCCTTCCCCGTTAGGTCAGGCATCATCCAGTCCGTGATAACCACATCCGGTCTATGTTTCTCGAAAAGCTCGACTCCGCTGCGGCCGTTTGTCGCGATGATGACCTCGTAACCCTTTTCTAAGAGGGGAAGCTCAACCAGCTTTCGTGAGACCGGCGAATCGTCGACGATCAGTATCTTGAATTTTTCTTCACCCTGGGACATGCGCTCCTCCAAATGATTCCCTCGGCTGCTTTGATCCAGAAGGCCCAAACTCGGGGCCGCCTTGACCACCTTGTTCGAATCGGCCTTCGACAGGGATAACAGCAAGCGCAACGCCAATCACTTGAATTGGTGTAACTGCTTTCGGGTCAATAAGTTACGGTATCGGCGGGCGACGCTTCGGGAGCGGTCGAGATGTCTGAAAAACAGGCAGTCTGTCTGGGATCGAGGCAACTCTGAGGCGGGGGCTGGATTTTGCCCTGGTCGCGAATTGGATCAGTTCGCGCTGTCTGGAAGGTTCGTCGATCAAGTGGCTGTGCCTTCGCATGCTTCACTCTCGCCTAAGATGCGGTAGAGTTTTGCCCGGCTGACGCCAAGAAGTTCTGCGGCGCGTACTTTGTTTCCACCTACGCTTTTCAGCATCCGGAGCGTGTGCGTTCTTTCTACTTGCTCAAGCGTGAGCAAAGTGTCTTCCTGTTGAAGCTCCACTGCTGGTCTCTCCCGGAGGTATTCAGGAAGGTCGGCGACGTCGATGGTTTCACTTTCGGTCATCATACAAACACTCCCGAGCACGTTTTCGAGTTCTCTGACGTTTCCTGGCCAGCAGTGTCTGGCCAGCAACGCCTGCGCACGCCTGGTGATTCCGCGGACAGGCTTGCCGTATTGCTCTGCGAAACGCTTTATGAAATATCGCTCGAGCAGAGGCAAATCCTCTTTCCTCTGGGCAAGAGCTGGCAGCTTGATCTGTACCATGGAGAGACGGTAGAAAAGGTCTTCGCGAAATCGTTGATTATTCACCATGGCCTCGAGATCCCGGTGCGTAGCCGCGATCACACGGACATCCACTTGCCGGGACACAGGGGAGCCTACCTTCTGGATTTGTTGGTCTTGCAGTACTCGCAATAACTTGGTCTGCATAGAAAGAGAAAGCTCGCCCACTTCGTCCAAAAGGACCGTCCCCTTGTGCGCTGCTTCAAACACCCCAACACGATCCTGGACCGCTCCGGTAAAGGCCCCCTTGACGTGGCCGAACAGTTCGCTCTCGGCAAGAGTCTCGACTACTGCCGAACAGTTGCAGGTTACAAGAGGTCCGGAGCAAGCCGGACTGAGCTTGTGCAAGGCTCGAGCCGCAAGCTCTTTGCCCACCCCTGTCTCGCCCGTCAGCAGTACTGTGCGGAAATGCGGTGCAACTCGCCGGATACGGTGAAACACTTCGAGCATCGCAGCGCTATGTCCCACTATAGATGCGAACTGGGAGTTCTCAAGAAGTTCCTGCTCCAGTTGCACACAGCGCTGTCCTTTCTGCAAATCCGAAAGGAGAGATTCCACCCGTTTCTCTAGCTTTTCCACATCGACCGGCTTGGTCAGGTAATCGGCGGCACCTTTCTGTATGGCTTCCACAGCGGATTCTGTGCTGTATTGTCCGGTGAGCAGGACGACCTCCATCGCGGGATCGAACTCGACGATTCTTTCGAGCGTCTCTAGCCCGCTCATCCCAGGCATCACCAAATCAACTAGGACGAGATGGGGATGTTCCTTGCTAACTAGTTTCAGTCCGTCCTGTGGATTCCCGGCAGTGGATACCACGACGTTTTCTCGGGAGAGAACCGTCGCTATGAATTTGAGGTGTTGCTCGTCGTCGTCGATTGCGACAACTCGCAGTTTGGAGCTGGAAGGAGCGGGCATTTCGATTCCTGAGAGGTAAGACGCAGCCTCTAAGTCACATGCATCGATTTTAGTGCCTGACTCGATGCCCAGGATAGTACCTTGCCGACAGTATGTTCCAGAATGAAATGGTCCTACCGACAGCGCGTCCGCCTTCCACAGACATTGGCGGGCAAATGAGAGACCCAAGATGACACCCAGAAGATTGTTGAAGTCCTGCGCGATTCCGCCTGCTAAGGTGTCATCAGTCAAGCCTGATCGGCCGGTCACAAACTACTGAATTTTCTATTCACCTCCTTGGTGCCTGGAATTGTCCTTGCCGCATCGTTACGTCCGGTGCTGCCATCTAACCCATGAAGCACGGGGCTTCGGCTCTGGCCGGGCCCTCAAGTTATACTGGAGTCGATGCATCCAATAGGAATTGGACACGACGCTACCCGTGCGGAGACCCGCGTCCGGCATGCGATTCTCTCTATCGATTACGGAAGAGCGCGGATGGGCCTGGCAATCGCGGACACGGAGGCCAAGATTGCGCAGCCGCTGACCACCCTGGAGCGAATCAACCGCAACGAAGACATGCGGCGTCTCCGCGAACTCGTGCGCGACCGCGGGGTAACGCAGGTTGTCGTGGGATTGCCACTCAAACTCGATGGCACACGCGGCGAAATGGCGGAAGGAGCCGAGCGTTTTGCCCGGCGCGTTCAAAAGCAGCTCGGCGTGCCCGTGGAAATGGTCGACGAGCGGCTGACCAGCTGGGAGGCGGAACGCCTGCTTGAAGAGACGCAAGGAAGATTTCTCCACGCCGAAAAACCGGGTGGCGCTAGGAAGCACAAAAACAGGACGGAAAGAGTAACTGTAGATGCGTTAGCAGCCGCTGTCATTCTAAAGGAATACCTCGAGCGGCAAAAGCAACCGGCGGAGCAGCGTTGAGATTGCATTGGCGGTGCAGGTGAGGCGGGATGAAATTTTTTCGCTACCTATTTCTTTTGATGGTGCTCGCTGCGGGAGGCTACGCCGCTTGGATGTGGTACAGCACCACGCAGCCGTACCAGGATTTCCCGAAAGAGGGAGTGTTTGTCGATGTTCCTCACGGAGCGTCCCCGCGCTTTGTCGGCTATTTGCTGAAAAACAGTGGCGTGATTCGCAGCAAGCTGGCCTTCGAAATTTATGCGCGGCGTCACCCGAAGCGCACGCTGCGGGCCGGCGAGTATTTCTTTGACCACGCGATGACCGGACGCGACGTCTTCTGGAAAATCGCCAACGGCCAAATTTTCGAGCAGCCTTTCACCGTGCGCGAAGGAGAAACCATGTTTGATATCGCGCACGACCTCGAAGCCGGCAAGTTCATGCCGGCTGCCGACTTCATCTTCGCCGCCAGCGACCCGTCGTTGATTCGTGATTTCGCGCCCGAGGCCCGCACACTCGAGGGATTTCTCTTCCCCGCGACCTACGAACTTCCCCGACATCCCTCTGCCACCCAGTTGATCACAGAAATGGTGCACAAATTTAAAGAAGAGTGGAAACGCATCGCCGCTTCCGATCCAAGCAGCCCATCGGCTTCGAACGAACCAACAGCTGGAAAGGCGCCAACGGGAGCGAAAAACCCCACGATTTCGAATATGGAAAGCCCCACGGCGCGGCTGCGCGTGGTCACCCTGGCCTCCCTCGTCGAAGGGGAAACACCCAAGCCTGAAGAGCGCCCCATGGTGGCCAGCGTCTTTAATAACCGCCTGCGCAAAGGGATGCGCCTGCAATGCGACCCCACCGTGATTTACGGCCTGGAGCGGATGGGCCAATACAAACGCACCCTCAGCGGAAAAGATTTAACCTTCGATTCGCCGTACAATACCTATGAACATTATGGGCTGCCTCCAGGGCCGATTGGCAATCCGGGCGAAGTGTCCCTGCGCGCGGCGTTGCATCCGGCGGAAACTAGTTTTCTATACTTCGTAGCGAATACCCAGGGCGGCCACTTTTTCAGCTCTACACTGGCGGAGCACAATAGAAATGTGCTGAAGTATCGGCGGCTTTTGGCGGGGCTGCCTGCAGATCCACCGCCGGCAAGCCCGAAAAAGCAGAGCACCAAGCCGGCAGCCCAGCAACAAAAGCAGCAGCACCGAGGCAATGTTCGATGACCCAGGGGCTCAAGAACAAAAAAGCGATGATCCTGGAAACCGCGCGCGAGATCAACGCCCCAAAATGGACGCCTGCCGAAATCGAGCAATTGCGTTTGCGGCTGCTGGCGGAACACGGTGAAGCGGGCAAAACCGACCCGGAGTACATCGCCGATGTTTTGAAAGACGCCGGGCACAAAGTTCTGCTCTCGATGCAGGAAGAGGCCGAAGAGCAATACGAAGAGGAATTTGAAGACCTGCTGCATTTCAAAACCCTGGGCGACGCGGAAGTCAGCATCATGCGGCTGGATGAGCTGATGCGCAAGTTTCGCGCGCATGGCGAAAAGGCCGCTGTGCAACGCGTACTGGAAGTCGCCAGGCTGGGCAAGCGCCGCGCCGAGATGATCGCGCGCAACCATAAAGTCGAGCAGCAAAAGCGCGAAGAAAAACTCGAAATCGCCAGCTGGTTCCGCATCTGGCTCGAAACTCCGGATTCTTTCTTCGACTGGCTGGATGTGCGCAAGCAGTCGCCGGAATTTCAACAAAAGTTTCCCCACACAGAGGACGAAGAATGAGCACCCCCGGCGTTCCAGCTATGGGGAGCAGTGCGCGCGAATTGCCGCCGTTTTCCTTGGATGTGCAAGCCCTGGACCTCGGCAACGAAACAAAAGCCGTGGGGTTGGAATTGGTAGAGACCGAGAGCCGTGAGCCCGTGCGTGGAATAGAGGGCGCGGAAATCTGGGCGGAGATTTTTCCCGCACTTGCCGGCAAGGATACTTATGCCGTGGATTTCTTCAGCCATCTCGATCGCGTCCGGGAATTCTGCAAAACGCGCAAAATTCAATGGCGGGAAGCGGCCGGCCGCTGCGTGGTGATCTCCTCGCCAAGCGTCGAAGAGTTGCGGCAACTCCTCGAGCGTTTCGAGGCCGAAACTTTTGGTATCCGCGCAGGAACCGCCGCGCAAGCCGCCGATGCCACGCTCGAAGGCGATCTGTCCAAGCGCGGCTTGGATGCCTATCAGCAGGCCTATACGCGTTATACGTTTTGCGCCATCTGCGAGCCGCAAGATGGCTGGATGACGATTCTGAGCGAAGCGCTCTGGCCCAGCGAGATCATCCGGCGTTTACGCCCCGCGATCCAGAGATTTGACGTTCATATTGCGCGGCCGAATTGAGAGCGATCTTCCCGCGGCGCCGCTTCGTTTGACGGACATCCAAGTGGTTGTTAGATTGCTTCATTTGTGTGTAGGACATTGAAACTCCTTGATGCACCGTGTGCCAACCTGCCTGTTCCTGGCGACACTGGCGGCGATTTGCTGCAGCTGCCATAGCCATGTCGTCACCGGGCATACGCAAATCCCCGTTGCGGAACGGCCCGTGGCGAAAGACGCCACGCGCGAAGAGTTGCTGGACGCCTATAATACCATTGCACGGAACATGAAAACTTTGAACGCCACCGTCGAGCTCAGGCCCACAGCGGGCTCGCGATATAGCGGGGTCATCGATGAGTACCACGACGTGAAAGCATTTCTGCTCGCGGCGCGTCCCGCGGATATCCGCATGATTGGTCAAGCTCCGGTGATCGGAAAAACGATATTCGATATGGCCAGCGATGGTGATACATTTCGCGTTTCCCTCCCCACAAAAAACAAATTTCTCGTTGGATCCGTTGCCATCGAAAAGGCCAGCGCGAAGCCCATCGAGAATTTGCGCCCGCAACATTTATTGGACGTGTTGCTCTGGCCGGAAATTCGAAAAGAAGAAGCGGTCACCATGCGCGAATTCAACAATGAAAAGGGGCGTTACTACATCCTGACCGTCCTGCGCGGCGGCTATCAACTGGAAGTCTTGCGTGAAATCTGGTTCGACCGTTCGAATCTTCAGGTCGCGCGCATCGAGACTTATGGCCCCAAGGGAATTCTGCTCTCAGACGCATCCTTCTCCGATTGGGAGCCTGTGGATAACGCCGCGACGGGGCCAACCAACGCATCAACGACCACGCCGACGCCTCCGCAGGCGTCTGCTATAACTTCCTTTCCGCGTTCTATCCACATCGAGCGGCCCCATGATGATTACACGCTGGATATGCAAATCACCAAGATTACCGCAAACGAGGAAATCCCAGCCGACCGCTTCAAACTCGACCAGCCCCCGGGTTCGGAATTGGTTCGCGTCGGCGAAACCGCCGAGAACAAGTCGACTAAGCAGCCCATGGAGAGTAAGCCTCAATGATGAGTGAACTCATCCTTCGCAACCTGTTGCACCGTCCGATGCGCACGCTCATCGCGCTTACGGGCATCGGGTTCGAAGTGATGCTGATCATAATCATTGTTGGCTTGACCAGCGGCTTGCTTACAGAGACGGCCAAAAGAATCGAAGGCATCGGCGCCGATATCATGCTGCAGCCGCCCGCTGCGTCTATCATCATTAATTTCAGCGGCTCGCCGATGCCCATCAAAATCGGCGAAAAAGTTGCCGAACTCAAATACGTAAAAGCCGTCGCTCCCGCGCTGCTTCAATTCAACTCAAGCGGCGCCGTGGAAACGATTTGGGGCATCGACAAGGACAGTTTCCGTGCCGTGTCCGGCGGATTTGTTTTCCTGGCGGGTCACGACCTAGAAGGCCCTGACGACCTGCTGGTGGACGACTGGGCGGCCAGGGCCAAAAACTTGAAAGTGGGAGACACCTTCAATGTGCTCAACCACGACTGGCACGTTGTGGGAATCGTCGAGCACGGCAAAGGCGCGCGGCTTTTCGTGCCGCTGACCACACTGCAAAATCTCGTCGGCGCACACGACAAAGCCTCCATCTTTCTCGTGAAGTGCACACGCCCCGAACACACCGACGACGTGATGGGAGAAATGCGCCATCTCTTGCCCTCCTACACCGTGCGCCCCTTGAAAGATTTCCTCTCCTTGATGACTGCCACCAATATCCCGGGCTTGGAATCGTTCATCAGCGCCATGATTGCGCTGGCGGTTTGCATCGGATTGCTGGTGATCTTTCTGACCATGTACACTACCGTGCTCGAGCGCACGCGCGACATTGGCGTGCTGAAATCGCTCGGCGCCAACCACTGGTTCGTCATCCGGTCGTTGCTTTCCGAAACGGCGGCGCTTTGCGTTCTCGGGGTCGGAACTGGCGTCGGGCTGAGCTATCTCGTGCGCGCGGGATTCCTCTGGAAATTTCCGACGCTGTCCATCCTGATCACTACAGGCTGGATCTTCCGCGCGGGTCTGATTGCGTTAGCCGGAGCCATGCTCGGCGCAAGCTATCCAGCTTGGATGGCCAGCCACAAAGATGCCGTCGAAGCGTTATCTTATGATTAGAGGAGCGAGAGATTTGATGTGGGACACGTAGAGAACTGAGAGTACATCAAGGACGCAGGGCCACTGGTTCACCAGGAAGACCGAGAACGCCAAAGAAAGGACCGCAGAACGCGCGGCATGGCTAGGCACGGATGGCAATCGCAGCTACAATAACGGCACCTGCGGAAAGTTCGATCCTCCAGGGAAAAAAGAGCGTGGAGCCGATACTCAGGACCGAAAATTTATGGAAGCTCTATAAGGCGGGCAAGGTGGAAGTGCCGGCCTTGCGCGGCGTAAATTTTGAGGTCCTGCCCGGAGAATCGGTTGCGGTCATGGGGCCGTCGGGATGCGGCAAGTCTTCGCTTCTTTACGTGATCGGCGGCTTGGCGCAAGCGACGCGTGGCAAAGTCCTGGTTGACGGCAACGACCTCACGGCACTGAGCGACGGGGAGCGCACGAAGCTCCGCCGCCACAAAATCGGTTTCGTTTTCCAGCGCTTCAATCTGCTTCCCACTCTGACTGCCAAAGGCAACATCGCCATCGCGCAATTTATTCACGGCGACGGCTTCGACCCGCATCGCTTCGACGTGGCCACGCAGATGCTCGGCCTCGCAGGGCGGCTGCATCACAAGCCGTCCGAACTTTCCGGCGGCGAGCAGCAGCGCGTGGCCATCGCCCGCGCCATCATCAATGAGCCGAAAATCCTTCTTGCCGACGAGCCCACCGGCAACCTGGATTCCAAAAATTCCGAAATCGTGCTACAGATGCTCCGGCAACTGAACAAAGAGCTCGGCCAAACCGTGGTGATGATCACGCACAATCCGGAAGCGACTACGTACTTTGATCGCGTGGTGCATATGCGCGACGGCGTCATCGTCGACGGCGTGCCCGCAGACTGACATGGCAAGCCTGGGGCGCGTCCTCTCCAAAACATTTTTCTGGGCGTACGAGCGCGGCACCTGGCAATACGACATCGCCGTGGTCCTCATTCTGGTGTTCGTGCTGCTCACGCCGCGGCATTGGTTTCACGATCAGCCGCAAGGCGGTGGCCCTGCGGCGCCTGGTCAGGTGCAGCTCCTCTCGGAAGAGGGCAACCGGCAGACCTATCGCGTCGATGCGCGTCTTCTGACGCCGCCAAAGTTTGCGCTGCAGAGCGATCTCCACACGGCGCTCGAACAAGCGCTGCCCGAATTGCACCACGGCAACTTCTCCATTTCCAAAATCGAGCCTCTGCACGACGAACAAGGCATGGTCATTGCCTACCAAGTGGAGATTCGGCACTGAGTGCTCGCAAATCGCCCCGAGTGGTCATCCCGAGCGAAACGAGGCAGCTGCTTTTCGAACAAACGGTGGCTTGTGACACGAGAGTGTGGACGCGAAACGGCGCTGCCGGTTCGCGCATCACTCTATGTATGTTAGGATTTCGAGACCCTTTATGAGGCACAAACCGTTCGTTCCCTCGAGGATCCGTTGCGGTCCTTCTCTGCTCGCTTTTGCGCTGGCAGCGCTTTTCTGCCTCGCGAGCCCCTCGGCCTTTGCTAGAACAAGCGGAACAGGAACGAGCGTTGGGGAAACCAAGCGCACGAAAACCAACGCGGCGCAAAGCAGGTGGACGATCGAAGGCGTCCTCAGCATGATGGACAAGGCCGCGCAGGACTTTCACACACTGACCGCCGATCTGGAGCACATCAAGTACACCGCGGTGGTGAATGATACGTCCACGGAGACGGGGCACATCATCGTGCGGCGCGACGACAAGATGCGCATCGACATCACCAAACCGGATCCCCGCACCATTTTGCGCACCGGAGATAACCTGTTTATCTTTAATCCGAAGATTAATCGCGTCGAAGAATACAACCTGGGCAAAAACCGCCAGTTGGTCGATCAATACGTGCTGCTGGGCTTCGGCACCAAGGGCGAAAACCTCAAAAAGGGCTACCTCGTTACTATCATTGGCGAAGAAGATCTCGACAACAAGAGAACTGTGGTTTTGGAGTTGACGCCCAAGTCGGAACACGTTCGCGACCAGATCAGCAAGATTCAAATGTGGGTCGATGAGGCTTCCTGGCTGCCGGTGCAGCAGAAGTTTTTCGAGGCCGGCTCGGGCGACTACTTCCTGTTTCACTACACCAACGAAATGAAGAATCTCAAGATCAGCGATAACCCCTTCAAGCAGGACTGGCCGAGAGGCGTCACCCGCGTCAAACCCCGCGGCTAGCTCGGTGCCCTACCTGTCATCCCCTGGCCCTGTTCCCCGTCGGTGCCATTCCGAGCGAAGCCACGAGTCCTGGCTTGCTTTACCAGCCCGTTCGGAACCTCGCCCTTTTGTGCGCTGTTCCAACCCGCAGCGGCATGCAACCCACTTTGCCGCGCCTTTCCGGATAGAATGGTCTCTGGGGCTTGTTCTAACGTATGGGCATGAACACCACACACGCATCAACCAATCTCGCGCAACCCATCACGCCTGGCGCTGCCGCACGCTACTGGCGCGCCACGCGTGCCCGCGATCCCCGCGCCGACGGCACGTTCTTCCTCGCCGTGCGCTCCACGCACATCTACTGCCGCCCGTCATGCCCCGCGCGTCGGCCGCTGCGCCGCAACGTCACCTTCTTTCGCACGCGCGAAGAAGCGGAGCGCAACGGTTATCGCCCTTGCCTGCGCTGCCGCCCCGACGAAATTTCCGGCCCCGTCGCGCTGGTCGAGCACGCCGCCGACCTTCTTGCGCAATCCACCGACGAAAGCCTGACGCTGCGCCAACTGGCCCAAACGCTCGGCGCAACGCAATCTACCTTGCGCCGCGCCTTCCTCCACGTCACCGGCCTCAAACCTCGTGAACTCGCCGGAGCCCTGCGCCTCAAGCGCTTCAAAGCGCTGATGCGCGCAGGCAAGAGCATCACTGAGGCGCTGTACGAAACGGGCTATGGCTCCTCCAGTCGCGTCTACGAACGCAGCAATTCGCAACTCGGCATGACTCCCGCCACGTATCGCAAAGGAGGATTGGGCATGAAGCTCGGTTACACCATCGCCAAGTCACCGCTCGGCAAGGTTCTCGTTGCCGCCACGGAGCGCGGCGTTTCCGCCGTCTATCTTGGCGATGACGAAAGCAAACTCGTCACGGAGCTCCGCGAAGAATATCCGCGCGCGGAAATTGCCGCCGCGTCAAACGGCTTCGAGCGCTGGGTGAAGGAAGTCCTGTCGCGCATCGAGGGCTGCCCGCCGCATTTCGAGCTTCCGCTCGACCTGCAGGCCACGGCGTTCCAGCGCCGCGTCTGGAAAGAACTGCAACGCATCCCGCGTGGCCGCACGCGCACCTATTCGCAGGTGGCGCGCTCGCTAGGCCGGCCGAAGGCTGTCCGCGCCGTGGCTCGCGCCTGCGCCACGAATCCCGTCTCCATCGTCGTGCCTTGCCACCGCGCGGTTCGCCAGGACGGCGCCCTCGCCGGCTACCGCTGGGGCCTCTCCCGCAAAGAGCAGCTCCTCGCCTCCGAGCGCTCCGCCTCCTAACTACTCCCTGGGAGCGCCAATCCCCCGATTGGCGCCTTTGCCGTTACGCGATGCCTTTGCAGAGGCCGGGCTTCAGTTCCGCTCCCGTAGGGGCATGATGCGTCGTGCCCGTCATTTTGTATCGCCAGCATCCAGCCGGCTCATCGAGTGCGGTTCATCCTTGAGCGTAGTCGAAGGGCGGCTTGTACTTCGCTACGTGTTCGCACTCATACTTCGCCGGGAGCGGGGACGGGTTCGAGGTCCTCTTTGCGCGCGGGCGCAGGATGCGGAGCGGTGATGACGAGAATCACCGCAGTAAGAATGACGAGAGCCGCAAGGATGGTGCGCAGCGAGATACTCTCATCGGCAAAGAGCCAACCGAGAAGGAGCGCCACCACGGGATTCACGAGCGCGTAAGTGGCCACGCGCGCCGCGGTGCTCTTCTTCAAGATATAGAGGTACGCGCTGAGGCCGATGCACGAGCCGAAGACGATGAGATAGCCAAGCGCGACCCACGAATGCCAGGAGACGGCGGCAAAATGGAAACGATGAAATTCGCCCGAGACAAGGCCAGCGAGGAGAAGAGCCGTACCGCCCGCGAAACTCTGCATAGAAACACCCAGCAGAGCGGAGCTAGGCATGGCGCCGTGCTTCGAGTAGATGGAGCCGCAAGCCCAGGCGAAACAGGCGATTACAAGAACGGCGACGCCGCGCAAATCGACGGGCTCGGATCCTCCCCAACGGGAGGGGCCGACCAGGAGCGCCACTCCGGCAACGCCGAGGATGAGCCCGAGGATGACTTTGGGGACCGGACGGTGGCCGCCTGGACGGAGCCAGTCCACGATGACCAGCCAAAGGGAAACCATGGTCACGAGCAACGCCGTTATTCCCGAGGGAACGATTTGTTCGGCCCAACTGACGCCGCCGTTGCCGACAAACAGGAGCAGACAACCGGTCACGACGGCCGTTTTCCAGTGCGCGCGTGTGGGCCGGACGCCTGTTTTCCAGCGCAGGATGGGATAAAGGAGCGATCCAACGGTAAAGTGGCGAAGGCCGGCGAGCATCAGCGGCGGAACCGTCTCGACGCCAACGCGGATGGCTAAATAAGTCGAGCCCCAGAGGATGTAAACGGCGGCAAAGGCAGCTAGGATGAGCGGGGTCGTGGCCGTTGAGGCCTGGGGATGGCGCTCGGAGGCCGGAGGCCTCCTACTCTCTGAAGAGGTCTCCATTGAAGTTATGGTGGTGGACATAATCCTGCTTCTGGGCCAAGCTCCAGAAATAGCCGGGATTAGAAGTCAAATCCATCCGAAAAGGATCATCAAAAATCAACAAACTATCCACAATTCGGAACCGGGGCCAGACCAATACGAATAACCGGAAAAAGCCGAAGTGTCGACGACCATATTGGTTGCGGCATTCGGCGACGAAATCCACAGAATGTAGTGTGCGAGTTTACGTACCATTACCATCTGTTGGAGGATAAGACACTTTCAGGTTTTCCCTCAGGTTGACTCCGACTTTTTGGAATGCCATCTTAGCGTCCCCACGCCACCCACGGGATGTGGGGCAATTCCGCAAAGCTTAAGATAGAAGTAGCTTGTTAGGCCGAAGCTAGCAGGAGCAGAAGTTTCGTCTCTGAGGGGCGAAATGAGCGCGACGAAACGCGCATTTGCAGTTGAAGCCAGGCTAGGCAAGTCCGCCACGGAGCTGCGAGAGGTGACTGCGGCGCCGCAGGTTGCAGCACCGGGACCGGAGGTCCCGCCTGTGGGGTCGCAGCTTTTGCGTGCGGCAGAACTTGCGGTTAGCAACTTGCCGCGCGTCCCCGCCTTGCGTGTGGTTCCCTTGCTGCGCTCCTCCCAGCCTCGACAATTTGTTCGAGTGCCCACGCACGCCGTAGGCGTGCATCCCGAACAGCGACAACACCCGCGCGCCAAGCTGAAGCTCCCGCTGCGTCTTCGCGCAGTGGGCGGCGTTCCCGAGCGCTATCCCTTCACCCTAGTGATGCGCAACATCAGCTCGACGGGAGTTTATTTCCTCTGCCCCAAGGAATTGGCCGTGGGGGCTCGCGTGGAACTCGAAGTGGTGCTGGTGAGCAAACCCATGGGTCTAGGCAGCGTGGTCATGACCACTATGGCGCACATTTGCCGCGCGGAAGCTGCGGCCATCCCAGGGTGGTATGGTTTCGCGGCGTGGTTCGATGATGTGCATTTCGATCGCGACGACCATGTGCCTTCGCGTTTTCTGAAACCGTAGTTGCCTCCTCTGTTTTGCCGCGGTGAGTTTCTTTCGGAATTCTTCCGTTCCAGAGAAGAACATGCGGCTAGTGTCCTGTAACAGTGGTTCGTGACATAAGTTGGGCGGCCTGGGCAGCTGCCGTGCGCTGGGCGAAGCGGGCGATGCTGGCCAAGATTTCGTCGGCGCTTTTGGTCCACACAAATGGCTTTGG
>Ga0209153_1000262_pt1 | contig 27642 bp, 18 predicted proteins | sample GraSoiAngelo_120_FD_185877 | JGI IMG/M metagenome (GOLD analysis project Ga0209153, IMG submission 185877) | Grasslands soil microbial communities from the Angelo Coastal Reserve, California, USA - 14_0919_09_20cm (SPAdes) (version 2) | ecosystem: Environmental > Terrestrial > Soil > Grasslands ... | reverse complement strand
AAAGTTGATCTTCGACCGCATCGAACAGGCATCGGTGATGACTGCCGAAGTTAGATCGGTTTGCGACGAGATGCGAAAGAAGATAGAGCACCCCGCGCAATCGGCGTGATCCAGACCATCTGCGGCGATCCATCGGTATGACATCTGTTCGCCGAAATGTTTGATCGCTGTAATTGCCGCGCGATGAAACAATAAAAAACCCGTCCGGAGGTTGGTTCCCCGCAACGGGTGGTGAGGTTTTAGTCGCTGATCAGCTTATCGTTTTCTACTGCTGCGGTTGCGACCGGTGCTGATCAAGCGTGACGCCAACCGATTCAAAGCCCTTTTCGAAGGTGCGGGCGGCCAACTCGAAGTTGTGCGCTACCAGTCTCAGCAGCGCGAGCTGCCGAGTTCCCCAACCAGGTGTCCGCTCAAGCTAGCACAGCTAGGCCGCCACCTTTGAACGATCAGCGCGCCCGACCATAAGCAGGATGCCGCCGATCTGCGGAAGCATGACCAACAGGATCAGCCGCAGCATTGCGAAGTCATCGCTGGTTGGTCGAAGCAAGCCCCGGCTCACCCATGCAACGATATGGATCGCGGCCTCGGTCTGCGGATCGGCCGTCTGCTCAACGGCGTGCATGGCGATGTCGAGCGCCTGACGCCGGTCATTGACGGCGGCTTCCCGCTCCCGACAGAACTTCCCGACGCCTCCTTTGCATTCCCGGTCGCGCGCCGCCGTCGCGTCGGCGAGCGCGGCCTGAGCGGTCTGAACGGCTGGCGTTATGCGTGCGGCACGCGCAAGCGTCACATCCGTGATGTTGACGGACGCGAATCCGATTCCAGCCGTAATCGCGAAGGCGAACGTCATGAGCCAAACACCCCAGCCGACTAGCGCGGTCGCCCGCTGGCTGGTGTGCCAAAGTCCGGCAGCGCAGGACGGCATAACGAGGGCGGTCAGATCAGCGGCCACGCCAACAGCCATAAAGAGCCATCCAGCGGAATCAGTCGACCCCAGCGACCGGGCAAACAAGCCGTTCATCACGATGCCAACGGCAGCTAAGGCAAGCGCAGCGGTCGACAAGAGGACCAGGACGACCGGGCGTCGTGCCGCTCCAACGGCGCCTAACGTGATGGTCGGAGGCGGTGTGCTTTCCGCCTGACACCTTGTTGCCAGGTCGTTTGCGGTCGCCCGGATCGGCAGTGCCGCATCCGCATCCGCCGGTGGAAAGTCCAGCGGGATCAGCTGCTCTGATGAAGGCGCGGCCTTTGCCGCAGATGCCTTCTTACGCTGCCGATACGTCTTGGCGCGCTCAGCACCCGTCTTGACCTTCTTCGGCCGGGGTTGATGCAGGGGAATAACAGATGCAGAAACGTCGTCAGCCATTTGGAACCGCTCCTATCGGTTTCAGTGGTCAGGCGCGGCGTCGTGTTGGAAGCACGGCGTCGCGCCGCTTCGATCGAATCATCGCGCAACTCCACTTTCGCCGACGGCCGATGCCATGGCAATTGCCCTTGGGGCACAAGGCACAGGTCTGCCAATCGGGGTCTTACCAATCTAATCTCCTTCGTGAAGCGCCACCGCATCAACTTGAACTGGCTTTGGGCGGCGATCTAGGAGGGCTGCTCAAAACCGTCCGCGCCCGCCGCGGCAGCTATTCTGCTGTCTAGCTATCCCGGGTCGCCTCGCTTGAATGCCGGGCGGCCCGATCACGGCCAATAAAAAGCCCCGGCGCGATGCCGGGGCCTTGAGTTTTGCGACGCTTCGGACGCGATTAATACCTCGCGACGACCGGTCCGCCGAACTGATAGTTGAAGCCGACGCGCGCCAAGCTGCCGCGGGTGTTGTAGTCGAAGCGCGACTGGAAGGGCGGGATAGCCGGAACTCCGGAGCCGATGTCCCACGTGTGGCCGAGATCGTAGTACATATATTCGCCCTTGATCGACCAATTGCTTGCGAGCTTGTACTCGGCACCAGCGCCGACCGTCCAGCCGACCTGCACGCGCGAACCAGATGCAAGATAGTCAACCGGAGTATTGTAATGGAATTGACCGCCTGTCTTTACGTCGGCATAGACAAGGCCGCCGGTGCCGTAAAGCGAGGGCTTGGCGGGGTTTAGCCAGTGACTTCCGCGGGGTTACGCGGGAAGCTGCCGGAAGGGTTCGGCGATCGCCGCAAATCAGTGGACCGCGCCTAACGGGAACAGCTTGTCGGTCGTTTTGTCCAAACGCTTTTCCTTGTCGCGCCCATCCGACAAATGACCCACTAGCCCGCCATTCAACTTGTAAATGTTCGAACCCTTAAGATCGTAAAGTTTTTGACCTTTGAGGCCAAGGACCGCGTCGCCTGCGACCACGCCGACAAGGACGCCATTGCTGTTGAGGATATTGCAATTCACGACCGACCTCCTGTCGAGGCGCCCCATGATGCCAAAGGTTGCGCCTATTGGGTGACGATAGCGAGACAAATCGCGCTTTCAGCTATTTCCGCCTTCACCTTCAGCCCGAGCTCGACGAGGCCGCGGATAGCTTCGGAATGACCTGGAGCGTCGGCTCACCTGGGGGTCGCCTCGCTTCATGCCGGGCGGCCTTTCTCCTTGGCAATTAATTAGCAGGCACCGCAGAGCCTGCGCTTCGAACCAACCGATCCGCCTTTTTCAGAACGTAGGTATTTGCCGGCTGTTCCCTCGAAAAAAAGCTGATCACTACGAACGCCGCGCAGAATAGCAAGCCTACCAGCATAACTTTCCGATAGGTGCGTCTGTCTGCACTGTGAAAAGAACCCGACATAAATCACCACTCACGCAACGCGGATCCTCAGGAATGCTAGCTGGTAATCATTTCCGGACGGCTTCGCAGCAATTGGAAAATGGTTTCGTCGGACCCATCGTTTAACCCCTCCGCCGACGAGCAACGCTGGCGAGCTATGCGGTGGCCGGGATAGTTTGGCACCTTCGCAGCCCGCAAACCGAACCCGCACCGGCAGCCTTCCTAGCGTCGTGGCGAGGCGCCGTTCACGTGCCTTACTTCGGCGGATGCAAATCGCCTTGAAGCCAGCGTCCAAGACCTTTGGACTTCATTGGGTCGTCATACGCAGCAAGGGTCTTAAGGACGCGATTGCAGATAGCGCATTCAAACGTATGCAAGTCCACGCCCGCACGTGCCGGCTCGATGCTGACGAGCATCATCGGGGCCTTGCACTTCGGACAGGCGGGCCGGCCAATTGCAGCGAATGGAAGGACGGACGACAAGCGTTGAGGCTGCGGCATGATGCTTCCCTCGAGATAGGCGGGAGCGCAACACTCTCTGTCACCGGCATTTGCCCAGAGGGGGACCGGAGATAATTCACTGTGCGCCTTTTGGACGGCAAAAGGTGAGTTCATTCCGCCCCGCGGCAAAGTAGCGCTGGCAAGCCAAGCGTCCGCCGGTTTGGCCGGCCTTTCTGCAAGTCCGCGCGGCTCGGACACACCAGCGGCATTCCTGGAGCGGTGATGGCCGCGGGGCTTCGGTCCCGCGCCGTCCGGCAGACGAATGGTCACAATTGGCCCGCAATGCTGGCGGAACAGAATGATTGTCTGTGAGTACATGTTGAGCGTTGATGTTGAAGGGTGGAAAAACCTGGTCGTTGGCTACGGCAGCGCTGCTGCTGTCGGTCCTCTCGCTTGGCGGGTGCGCGACTTCGACTGCTGGCTCATCACTGATGGACGCGCGGGCTGAGGCGCCGGCGCCTCCGAAAACAAGCGCATATCTCCCGGTAGAAGATCTGCCGCCCAAGCGCGAGAAGCCCGCGATGACGGCCGACGAACGGTCGAAGCTCCAGAAAGAGTTGATCGCCGCGCGCGATCGCCAGACTTCTCATGTCAAAGCCCGAGGGGGCGCTCAGGACTCACCAGCGGCCTTGCCAGCTTCTCCCAAGGGGCGCGGGACCGGCGCCCCGCGTCTCAAGCCTGAGCAGCCCTAGGGGCGCAACAGCTGTCGTTGGTCTGCACCGGCGGGCACGGGACCGAGCCATAGGAACAGAATACGCAACAGTCGCCAGCGAGAGGCTTAAGCCGCGTCCCGCAGCCCTTGCAGTCATAGAAGAACACGCAGGCATCGGTCGGCATAGTCTCGATGGACCGATCACCGCATGAGGGGCAAGTCAGGGTGGATTCCAGTTGCATCATGCATTGCGCTCCGCACGCAACACGACTCGATTCATCTAATCCGCGCCGCCTTGACTTGTAGCCCGCATTCCGAATCCGCACCAGCGGCCTTCACGACGAGGCCGTTCAGGCGCCCGCGACCTTGGCGCCGGAAATAGAGCCCTCAGAATTTCGCGGTAAATCGAGTTGAATATGAACGCTAACATGATCGCACCCCATTGTTTGATTGATCGGGGGCGTGGGCCGCTTCTGTTTCTGGAATGCTTCGTGGCCGGCCAAAAATGGTTTCGCGGCACGGGCGCGGGCACAGAGGAGGCCAAGTGCTGCGCCGGCGGCGATCGATCAGAAGGCGGAACCAGCAACGCCTGGCCGCTCACGTACGACGGCTGCAGCGATAAGAGGTAAACAGGGACCGCCTTGCTTCGGTGCGAGCGGCCCGGTTTGGGACACGTTTTCAACGTCGGTCATGGTTGGGTCGTCCCGCACCCTGGCGTCTCCTGCCTTTGGCGGCTGCTCATTTTTGCGGGATAGTCCGGCGGCCGAAAGCCATTCAGCCGTGCAGAGAAGCCCCCGATCGCATTCATCTGCGAGCTTAAGAAGCGAGTCCGCGTTGTCCTTGTCCTCCGTGGCGAGGGCCAGTCTGCGATATCGGACCGCGCGGGCGTTGCTCATGGCATCTCAAATCCCAACGCAACAGAACGAGGACTCAAGTGCAGGAAAAAGACTTGGTTCCGCGGCTAGAAGCTGGGCCCCCACACCAATAGAACTGCGCCGATTGCCATAAGCAGAATGCCCGGCCAGTTCGCTCCGAGCCCTAAGAATCGCACGCTGCGCCGTGGCGGCTCTAGGGTGTCGGAAACCGGCCCGGGTGAACGCGGGCGGCTCAGCGGTCCCCACCAAATAGCGGTGCGCGCCAAGTACAAGATTCCGCCGAGAACAAGCAGCGCGCCGAGCAGCGTCAGGAACATTCTCGCCTCTCAATTCATCGCTGCCGCGCACACCAGTCGGCTCAAGCGCTGACAGCATTCTGCGCGGCGAACTCACACCGCTGGGGCAGACCTCAAGCCCGCCGCCCGGCGGGGTTTTCTTTTGGCTTTGCCGGGCGCGGCAAGCCGTTCAGGCCGATGCCTTTGAGGCGCTACCGCCGGCACCGACCGCGCAAATCTGGCGGCCCACCGCTTTTCGAACTTTCTTTGAAGATCCAGAGGGATGTCGCACATAACCGAACTCCCGGGTTCGCGGGGTTACGCCTCAACGCGCTCCGCACTTTAAAGGTCCCAAACGGCGCCGCGAGGGACTCAGCGCCGGCCCGCCCATGCGCTGGCCGGCATCGCCCGCCCGAGCGCCTGAAAGCCCGCAAATCCCGGACTCACCAGCGGCCTCCCGGAGTCGACGAGGGCATTTGGCTCGCAAGCTTCATGCATTGTGATCTTGGATACTTCGACCTGGAGCAGAAAACCTTGCAACCCCTCGACAACCCGTTCGGCACGAGGTTGTCACCCATGTCTTAGGTACGTTCCGTTACCGATGTCTCCGGGCTGGACAGTGGTTGATTGGTGAGCGCGGAGGGACTCGAACCCTCGACCCCATGATTAAAAGTCACGTGCTCTACCGCCTGAGCTACGCGCTCACTCTTTGATTTGAGCATGATCCCCCCGCGTCAGCGCTTTTCGCGTTTGTCGCGAGAGAAAACCGGTTCCCACCTCGATATCCAAGTGCGAGGCCGGCTTGTTTTAGATCACGCTCCAGCCCGCGCTGTGTAGGGGGCAGGCCCCCGCGGGTCAATAGCGCGGGGGTGCGCCAATGGGTCGGCGGATCGACCCTGATTTCCTCGTCAATTAAAGCTGTTAGCCGGCGATTTTCAAGCGGGCCCGGTCCATGTCCGCATCAGTTGACTTCGCGCCGGACCTCGGTCGCAACCGGCTGCGAGGGGCCGGCCACTTTCGGCATCGCCACCGGGCGCAGGCCGATCAACTCGGCGGTGCGCACGCCGGTATTGCGCCAGAACGAAAACGAGTTGATCCGCGAACTCTCAAGGATGGCGATCGCAACGGCAGACAGGAACGGCAGGCTTTCCAGCACCAATACGGCCGCGAACACATAGATCTCGTGGATCTGCTTGAAGCTGTTCGAGGCCACCAGCACGCCGGCGCCAAGGAGCAGCAACACGCCGATGACGGCTTCCCAGAACGCCTGGAATTCGATCGACATCCGCGACAGGCCGCCCTTGGAGGTGCGGGCAAAGGGCAGATGATCCTTGATCAGGCCATTGGCCACCGCGCGCGACACCGTCCACTGCACCGACATCGCCGCGACCATGGCCCCCAGCATCTGACCGGTCCTGATCGGCACCCTCAAGCGGTACATCGCCACGAAGTGCAGGAGCGAGACCACGAAGGCCGCGATGATGGGCAAGGTCAGTATTTTGTCGGGGATCGCGATGTCGGCGAAGGCCACGATCGGTACCCAGATCAAGTTGAGGATCGCGACCAGCACGCCCAGGCTCTCGGCGCCAAGCCAGTTCAGCCAGCCCAGCGAAAACTCGCGCTTCTGGTCCGGCGACAGCCGGCTCGCGCCGGGCAGGAAACGCCGCCAGTGCTTTTTCACGATCTGGAAGCCGCCATAGGCCCAGCGATGGCGTTGCTTCTTGTAGGCTTCGTAGGTGTCGGGCAACAGACCGTGGCCGTAGCGATGATTGGTATAGTGGGTCAGCCAGCCGTGCTCGATGATCGCAAGACCGAGGTCGGTATCCTCGCAAATGGTGTCGCCGGCCCACCCCCCCGCCATGTCCATCGCGGCGCGCCGGATCAGGCACATGGTGCCGTGGACGATGATGGCGTTCTCTTCGTTGCGCTGGACCATGCCGATATCGAAGAAGCCGGCATATTCGCCGTTCATCATGTAGTGCATCAGCGAGCGGTCGCCGTCACGATGATCCTGCGGCGCCTGCACGAGGCCGACGCGCGGATCGGCGAAAGCCGGCACCAGATCCTTCAGCCAATCCGGCTGCACGACATAATCGGCGTCAATGATGCCGATGATCTCGGCGTCAGCGGCGGTGCGGTCCATGGCGATGCGCAATGCGCCGGCCTTGAAGCCCTTCACCTTCTCGGCGTTGATGAACTTGAAACGTTCACCGAGCGCCCGGCAGTGATCCTGGATCGGCTGCCAGAATTCGGGATCGGGGGTGTTGTTGATGATCACGACGCATTCGAAATTCGGATAGTCGAGCCGCGAGAGCGCATCTAGCGTTGCTTTAAGCATCTCCGGCGGCTCGAAATAGGCCGGCACGTGGATCGAGACTTTTGGGAAGCTGACGCTATTGCCGATCGTGGCCGGCGCCACGGACGCGCTTTTGACGATAAGCCGGCGCGGATTGCGGCCGAAGGCGATGGCCGCGATCTCCTCGATCCGCGCCATTGCGATCAGCACCAGTGGAAACAGCAGGATCAAGCCCAGCGTCAGCGCGAAGGCCGATCCGAACACGAAATAATGCCCGTTCCAGTAGGCGAACACGGTCGCGATCCAGGCGCCGACGCCGTTTGCCGCCGCGGACAATAGCAACGCCTGCAGCACGGTCGGCTCGGCCAGCCTAAGGATCGGCAGCGACATCAGGACGCCGACCAGAAGTGCTATGGTCGCAAGCTTCCAATAGGCCTCATCGACGACGGGCCCGGTCCAGGCGAATTTCGGCTCGCGCGCGGCGTTGAGGATTCCCCAGTAGGGTCCGACGCCGCCTTCAAAGAACTTCCAGGGCTGGTCGATCGCCTCGACGATATTGTATTCCATGCCGATCGCTTCGGCGCGGCTGACGAAATTGCGCAGCGTCACCGCCTGTTCGAAAGGCCCCGGCATCGCGCCCTTCAGATTGTAGCCGGCGCTCGGCCAGCCGAATTCGGCGATCACGATGCGTTTGCCCGGGAAGGCGTCGCGAAGCTTTTGATAGATGATCAGCGCCTGATCGACCGCCTGCTTGTCGGAAAAGCCTTCCCAGTAGGGAAGGATGTGGGCGGCGATGAAATCGACCGATGAGGCGAGCTCGGGATGCTCGAGCCAGATGTTCCAGATTTCACCGGTTGTGACGGGAACGTTGACCGCACCTTTGACGCGCTGGATCAGCTTGATCAGGTCCTCGATCTTCTGCTCGCCGCGGTAGATGGTTTCGTTGCCGACCACGATGCCGTTGACGTTGCTGTTGCGCTTGGCAAGCTCGATCGCCGATTGCATTTCGCGTTCGTTGCGGTCGGCATTCTTGTCGATCCAGGCGCCGACCGTGACCTTCAAGCCGGCTTCGTTCGCGATCGGCGGCACCAGCTCGACGCCACCGGTCGAGGAATACAGGCGGATCGCGCGCGTCAGCGGCGCCAGCGTCTTCATGTCGGCACGGATTTTTTCCGCGTTCGGGATGTTGTCGACGTCGGGGTGGGCGGTTCCCTCGAACGGCGCATAGGACACGCTCGGCAAGATGCCCTTGAAATCGGGAGCCTGTTCCCTGTCCCGCAATAGTCCCCAGATGCCTGCATGGATTGCAGACACGAAAAGGAGAACGGCGACCACGGCGCGCATCGCAACTAAACCATGTGGGGCCAAGATGGCAGGGAAGCGGACCTGTCCCCGAGATCCGACCGAGTCAGCGGCAAATTGAACATAGCTCTGCCACGCGTTTTAACAACTGGTATGACGCCATGGCGTTTTCAGGGCGCGCGATGCGCCAACCCCGATAATTCCGGATCGTTCCTAAGAGCCGCGGCAGGAGAAACGGGGCAGGAGAAACGGGCCAGTAAACCGCGGGAAGCCTATTTCGCGGGCGCCGGGGCGGGCGAAGCCGCGGCGGGGGCTGGCGCTGCCGCAGGAGGGGCCGCGGAGGTCCCGGTGGTGGGCGCCGGCGGCTGGGTCGCGGCCGCCGCCTGCGGCTGGGCCGCCGGGTTGATCCAGCAGGCGTGGACGCGCCCGGAAAGGCTATCGGGCACCTTGGGGTCGATCTGGTTGAAGAACCGCACTAGGCAGCGGAACGTCGCCTGGACGTGGCCGCCCGGGCAACCGAACCGGTCATAGAGGTCGAGGTGGCGGAAGGCGGTGTCGAGGTCGTCGCGCCACATCAGCACCACGACGCGGCGACCGAGCCAGACGCATTCGGGGTTGCCGGCCGGGCCGTTGATCGCCTGCTGGGCCTCGGCAAACTCGTCGGTCTTGCGCTGGTTGTCCTTGGACGTATCCGCCGGATTGGAATTGGCCGGCTTGCCGGACTGGTCCTGGGCGCGGATATCACCGCTCTGGGCAAGGGCGCCGCCGATACCAAACAGAAGGGCGAACACGGGGACCGCAAGGTGACGCAATACCGGATTTTTAAGCTGAAGCACCCGTCGACGCATAAATTCCCCGGTTGGTTGGCTGTCCACAGTGAGAGCCCTGCGGACGCGCCGGTTTGATGCCGTTCAAATGGGTCTCCAATGCGGCGGAGACGGTGAGTGGTCCGATTACAGCAATCGCCCACTCCACTAGCTCAAATCTGATGACGGGTATTTCGGATTTTGTCCAGCAAAGTCACAACTTTATCGCGTCGTGGTAAAACGGCGGCGCTGGACGGCGGTGACCTCCTCAAGCGTTGTGCTCTTTTTTGTGCTCTTGGCAGACGGCCGATGACCGGTTAATCGACGCTTCCCCGCCTGGAGGAGGGAAACCGATTTCTTTTCGTACGCCACTGGCGCTGCTGCTCATATGCCTTGGGGCGATTGCTGCCGTGTGGTGGTGGCTGGCCACGCCCATCACGCTTGCGCGCGCACCGATCGATCCCAACGCAAAACTGCTATGCGTCTCCTACGCGCCATTCCGCGACGCGCAGACACCGCTGTTGCGGACCACCCATATCGCGCCCGAGCAGATCGCCGAGGATCTCGCGCAGCTCGCCAAAATATCCGACTGCGTGCGCACCTACTCGATCGAGAACGGCCTCGATCAGGTCCCGGCGCAGGCCGCAAAAGTAGGCCTGAAAGTGATCCAGGGCATCTGGCTCGGCAGCGACCGGCTGAAGAATCTCGCGCAGATTTCGACCGCGGTTAGCCTGGCCAAGCAATATCCCGGCGTCATCACCTCGCTCGTCGTCGGCAACGAGGTGTTGTTGCGCGGGGAGATGACGACCAACGATCTCGCGGCCGTCATCCGCTCGGTGAAAGCGCAGGTCACTGTTCCCGTCACCTATGCCGACGTCTGGGAATTCTGGCTGCGCAATCGAGAAATTTACGACGTCGTTGACTTCGTCACCATCCATATCCTGCCGTACTGGGAAGATTTTCCGATCCGCGCCAAATTCGCCGCCAGCCACGTCGATTCGATCCGGCGGCGTATGGCGGTGGCATTTCCGGGCAAGGAAATCCTGATTGGCGAGACCGGCTGGCCAAGCCAGGGGCGGATGCGAGAGGGCGCGTTGCCGTCGCGGACCAATCAGGCGCGCGTGGTCTCGGAAATCCTGTTGCTGGCCAAGCAGGAGAATTTCAGGGTCAACCTGATCGAGGCCTATGACCAGCCCTGGAAGCGCCAGCTTGAGGGCACGGTCGGCGGTTACTGGGGCTTGCTCGATGCGGTGCATCGCGCGCTGAAATACCCGCCGGGCGAGGCGATCAGCAATTTTCCGCTCTGGAAATGGCAGATGGGAAGCGGCATGGCGCTGTGCGTCCTGGTGTTCGGCGCGGCCGCGGCTACCTTGCGCCGCAGACCATGGACACCGCGGCTCACCTCTTGGGTCGCGGTCGCTATCGGCGCGGCGACGGGCGGCGTGCTGCTCGGCATCGCCGCCGACAAGGTGGTTTATGAGAGCTACGGTTTTGGCGGCTGGCTGCAATGGGGCGCGCTGCTGGCCGCGGCCATCGCTTCGCCCCTGCTTTGCGCCCACGCGCTGATGTCAGGCCGCGCGCTGCCGACGTTTTTGGAGCTGCTAGGGCCGCGTGAAGGCCGCAGCCAATCGCTCCTCACCTGGCTGCTGGGGACAGCCCTTATTGTCACCACTTTGATCGGCGCCGAGACCGCGCTCGGTTTCGTGTTCGATCCGCGCTACAAGGATTTTCCCTATGCCGCGCTGACCATGGCGGTGGTGCCGTTCGCGACGCTTGTGCTCAATCGTCCGCAACAAGGCGTGCGCCCGATCGCGGAAGCTACATTCGCAGGGCTGTTGGCGCTGGCTGCGATCTATACCGGCCTCAACGAAGGCCGCGACAACTGGCAGTCGCTGTGGACCTGCGCGATCTATTTGGTGTTTGCCGTCACGCTGTGGCGGGCGCGGGCCGCGCAAATCCCAAAATAAGCAGTCCGATCGCAATTCCTGATAGGGCAATATTGTAGAGCACAATCCCGAGCCCCGCGGCGATCAGGCCAAGCGTCAGCAGGACGATCGATGGCCGGATCACATGCAGCGTCGCGACGACAACTGCGACGCTGCCGAATACCGAGTTCTTGAAGAGATAGGTTGCAACCGAGCGGCTCTTGCACAGCAAGGTCTGCAAGCCGGCATCACAGGCAAGCGCAACCTGGGAAAACTCGACGGCGAGATAGCGCAGGTAAAGCGCATAGCCGACGGTAACAAAGCCGACGATCAGCAGAAACTGCACCTGATAGGGCGTCAGGCGGAACGGTTTTTTCTTCATGCGGCGAATATGGTCGCCAATGCCGGATCGGACAACCCGCTTTGCGTTAGTTCCAAGAACCTGCTCCAAGAAACTGCCTGAGAATTCACCTCAATCCCCTGACATTGCTTGCTTTATGACTTAGGCGCTTGACTAGCGGCGCCTAGCGGCTGAACAGCCGCGACAGGGTGGGGGTGGAAGTGGACGTGGAAGTGGACGTCTGGGGCGTGGGCGGCGGATCGTCCCTCTTCGATCGTTTGGGGTAGTAGCCGCGCCGATGCTGTTGCGGCGGCGGCGCTGGCTTTGCGGCCGGAGGCTGCTCGTCGGCGTTCATGGCAAGGCGTTGGCCATCGAACACCGTCATCTCGCAAGTCCGCTGGTTTTCGATCAGTGCAGCGCAGATTTTCGCGGCTGCCGCAGCGTCAGCGAGGGGACCGGCAGCCAAGCGAAGCTGCATGCCGAGCCCGGTCGCGCTCTCTTTCACCATGATGATCGGACGCAGGGCGGCGAGCTCCGAATTCGATTTGGTCAGCCCGCGCCACAGCGCACGTAAGCCGCCGATCGAATTGGCACCGCCAACATCGACCGCAAATTCAGTTCGCTGCACGGCGACATTGGGCGAGGCGCCGTCGGACGCGTCAGGCTCTTTCGATGCCGCGGATGCCGTCACGTCAGGCGCGGGCGGCTCGTCAGCTTTCGCAGCGACCGGCTTCTCCGGTTCGAGCAGTTTGGGGGCGCCGGGATCGGGCGGCGCCATGATGGATTTGGCCGCGATCAGCGGCGTTGCTAGCCCCGGCCGCTCCGCCGTCGTGGTAGAAGCCGCCGGCAGAGCGGCCGGGGCCGGCGATCCGGCTGTTGGGCGTTGCTCTTTCGCCGCGGACTCGGCGCGTGGTTTGTCCGGCTTCGGTGCGGGATCCGTTTTCGCCAGCACGGTCGTCGCCGCCGGTGCAACGCTTGTTGTCGCCGGTGCAATTGTTGTTGCCACCGGTTCAACCGTTGGCGCGGTGGCCTGATTTTGCGCGAGCGGTTGCGCTTCCGTCGTGGCCGCCGGCTTGGAAGGCGCCGCGGGCGGCTGCGCGGTCGCGGAATTCTGCCGCGCAATCGCACCGGTCGCGGAATCCAATCCCTGTTCCAGCACGGTGACGCGCGAATACAGCCGGTCGCGGTCGCTATTGAGCGTATCAATGGCGGACGACAGCCGCCGGGCCTCGTTCTGGCTTTCTCGGGTCAGGGTCTGAAGTTGCCGGGCTTGGCGCGTCAGATCGGCCACTGCGTGCTGGTCGCGGCGCCATCCCAGCGAAGTCTGGCTGGCCATGACAGCGACGACCACGGCAGCGACGGCCGCAACGCCCCACGATCCGATCCGCCACAGCGTGCTGCGGTCGAACTCGTTCTCCTCGGCCAAAAGCCCGGACAGCACGCCGCCGGTATTTTCAGTCTCGAAGGCGCCGGCCAAATGGTCGGAATCCTTTGCCATCAATCCATTCGGCCCCGCCGAGCCCTCCCGAATCACCGGGGAACATTAACAGGAAATACGACCCCGACCTGAATCCCGGGCGTTTGCGAGGCGCCGAAAACGGCTTATGACGAGCGAGACATTTGCCCCACGGTGAACAAGGACGGTGATGACCGCTCGATCCAGCCTGACAGTGGTGCTCGCGGCCGGCGAGGGCACGCGAATGCGCTCAAGCCTGCCGAAGGTGCTGCATCCCGTGGCCGGCCTGCCGCTGCTGGCGCACGTGCTGGATGCAAGCCCAAAGGGAAACGGCGCGGCGCTTGCGGTGGTGATCGGGCCCGATCACAGCTCCGTCGCGGTGGAGATCGCGCGCATCCGCCCCGGTGCTGCGACCTTCGTTCAGCGCGAGCGCCTCGGCACCGCGCATGCCGTGCTCGCTGCCCGCGAGGCGATCGCGCGCGGCGCGGACGATCTTCTCGTCGTGTTCGGCGATACGCCCCTGATTTCGCCCGCGACCTTCGAGCGACTGCGGGCGCCCCTGAAACAAGGCGCAGCGCTCGCGGTGCTCGGTTTCCACGCCGCCGACCCGACCGGCTATGGCCGCCTCCTGGTCGAGGGCGACCGTCTGATAGCGATCCGCGAGCATGCCGACGCGAGCCCGGTGGAGCGCAAGATCACGCTGTGCAATGCCGGCGTAATGGCAATTGACGGGCGCAAGGCGCTCGAAATTCTTGAGAAGATCGGCAATGCCAACAGCAAGGGCGAGTACTATCTCGTCGATGCCGTCGCCATTGCCAGGGACATGGGATTGGAGGCGGTCGTGATCGAAACCGGCGAGGATGAAGTGCGCGGCATCAACACCAAGGCGCAGCTTGCGGAAGCCGAAAGCGTCATGCAGGCGCGCTTGCGCAAGGCGGCGCTTGATGCCGGCGTGACCTTGATCGCCCCGGACACAGTCTTTCTCGCCGCCGATACCAAATTTGGCAATGACGTGACGATCGAGCCGTTCGTGGTGATCGGCCCCGGCGTCACCATCGCCGACGGTGCGGTGATCCATTCGTTCTCCTACATCGTGCAATCGACGATCGGCAAGAACACGTCCGTCGGGCCCTATGCGCGGTTGCGGCCAGGAACCTCGCTCGGCGACGGCGCAAAAATTGGAAACTTCGTCGAGACCAAAGCCGCGACGCTAGAGGCGGGCGTCAAGGTCAACCATCTCTCCTACATCGGCGACACCCATATCGGCGCCAACACAAACATCGGCGCCGGCACCATCACCTGCAACTATGACGGCTTTTCCAAGCACAAAACCACGATCGGAACCGGCGCCTTCGTCGGCACCAACTCGTCGCTGGTAGCGCCGGTCAGAATCGGCAATGGCGCTTATATCGGCTCGGGCTCGGTGATCACGAAAGACGTGCCCGACGATGCGCTTGCCGTGGAGCGCAGCCCGCAAAACAATCGCGAGGGCGGGGCCAAGCGCTTCCGCGAGATGAAGATGCGCGGCAAGAAGCCGAAGAAGAGCTGACGGCGCGAGGGAGATCGTCATTGCGAGCCAACGGGTCGCGCGAATGCGCGCCCGATGACAGGCTCCGCGAAGCAATCCTCGTAACCGGGCAAAGAAAGTATGAATTGCTTCGTGATAAGGGCTGCTCCCAATGACGGGGGGCAACAGTGTCGATTCTGCTTCGCTCGGCCGGGACCCAAAATTGCGAAAACAACCCCATGCAAAGAAGGAGTGGACCTGGCGTATCTTGCGCTACGCTTGATGGGCGGCTGCTTTGCCGATTTCTGCTCCTGAATAGACGTCGGGTCGTTTACTTCCGTCCGCCGCCCGTTCCTCGCGATCCATTTCTCGGAACTCGTTTTCTCGCCGCTCGCATTTCAGCAAGTTCCTTCCGAGCCGCTTCGAGGAGACGGTCACGCCGCTCTAGCGTTTGTTGAGTGTGTCCGTCATGAGTTACCTCGTCTACTAATGCCCCAGCCTATTGGCAAAACTGGAACCGCAGAAAGGTTCGGTGCCGTAGAATTACGGATTAATGACGGCATCACCCTCGAATGACGCGCCCCTGGTGTCTCAGTTTAATGGCGCGTCGATTCACTTGGGCGACCGACCCACGCATCCTTGGTTTCCAAAAATGGGTCTGTCTACAACGCGGGCATTTGAGAGGAATTGCAATGTCGGGCAAAGTTTCAAAAATTATGGTCTCCATGCCCAAACCGGTCGGTACAGCCTGACCCCTGACAGGACAGTTGATCCAAATATCTAGCATATGATGCTCTGTGAACTTTGCGCAGCTTACCGCTAAACACCGCGCGGCCCCTACAACAAGCGCGAAGCGGTCGAAATTTTAAACTGAGACACTACCAACTTTTCGGGCTGATGCGACCGAACGTCCGTTGAAGGTCAAAAGCGGCGGTCGAGGCCAACGTGTGTCGCGTCCGTTCCGCCCCTGACAGCCAACGTAGCAACAGTTTACGAGTTATTCGGCTCGGGGCCAAAAACCGACTTTACGGAATGGCGTAAGAAAACGGCGCCCGAATGGATCCGGGCGCCGTCGATTTAAGGTCTTGATCGCGGTCATCTGACTCAGCGGTCGAAAAGGGGCAGGGTCAAGGTGTGCTCCGCGCGCGCGCCCTTCAGCTTGTCGGCGTCGAGGCCGAGCGCACGCAGGATCGTCGGTGCGACCTGCTTATTCTCAACCTTGTCATCAACCACAGCTCCTTCGAAGCTCGGGTTAGCGACAACCAGCAGGACGTGGCTATCGTCGTTGGTGAAGCCGCCATGCTCGGCGACCTTCTTCGAGCTACCGCTGTAGATCGTGCCATGGAGTGGCTGGATGATGATGTCGGGCGTGCGGCCCAAGGCTGGGTCGCCGAACTTATCTTCCAGCTCGTCGCCGGCATAGATCTTCTCGATCCGAGCCTGGTTCAGGAGAACTCGGTCGTTCTCGAGGATGGCAACGGCCTTCTTGGCCTGGGTCTGATCGGCCAGCCAGATCAGCGAGACGTCATCGGCAGTCTCCTGCGCCACCGTGATGCCGCCGGCGGTCAAGAGGTCGACCGGGTCGACAACGTCGGCATGGCCGGGCAGCAGCCTTGGATTGGTGCTGCCTTTGAGCATGTGAAGCTGGCTCACGTCAATCGGCGACTGGCCGTGCTTCGCACCGACGATCACCAGGGTACTCCGCGTGAGATGCTGCTTGTCCAGCTGCGCGAGCATCTGGCCGAGCGAGCTGTCGACGAAGTCGAGCGACAGCTCGAGCTGCCCGCTCGGTGTGCCGGTCGCGTCGGTGTAGCCATCAGCCGTGACCTTCTGTCCGACGCTGACGGCCTGGAAGTTCATGCCGAAGATCGCCGGCACGCCAACCGTCGTCGTCCCGGTGTGATCAAGGCCCTTGATCCAGTTCAGGACTGCAGTGACCTTCAGATTGTCATAGTAGCGGGTGTAAACCGGGTTCACGGTCCAATCGTCACTCGCCTGAGGTGTCGGGATCAGCTGGGGGGCGGTGGCGAGCACGGTCGTCGAATTGATCTCGGGCGCATACAGCTCATCGAGACCTTTGCCGGAGGGACCGCTGATGATCTCATAGGCCGGGTGTTTGTCCGACCAGGCCGTGCGCTTGCCGGCGGCGTGGATGACTTCCATGATAGTCGTGGTATCGTTCTTCAGGTACTGGTGCGGATACACCACGTCGCACTTGCCGTCGACCAGGCGCATCGGCAAGTGCGCGGGATCGATGTGGTTGGAACCGGCCGGGCCGCCGCCGTCAAGCTTAGTCAGATCATAATCAAGCGCCTCGAAGTAAGTGGCTTCGGTGCCCGGCTTGCCCAGGCAGTTGCTGCCGGGCGGATACAGGGTGTGGTCATAGGTGTCGTCATAAAAGACGCCATGCGTCTTCGGCGAGGCACCGGTCATGAACGCCAGCAGTCCGGGAAAGGAATCCGATGGGCGCGAGGTGTGCGCGTTGGTGTAATGCAGACCGTGCCTCAGCAGCTTGGCAAAAGTCGATGTCGGGTGGCCCTTGAGGTAACGTTGCAGGTCGACCTCATGCATGCCATCTACGCTGATCAGAAGCACCTGCTTGATAGCGCGGTGACCGTCATCGTCGGCGCGCACGGCCGTGTTGAGCGCGGTCGAGCCAAGCAAAGCTGCAATCGCGAGCTTCCCAAAGCTATTCATTGTTGAACCCTCCATTAAAGACAGGGCTCCTCCCATAACGCAGCGAACACGACGCCGATGTGAAACCGCGATGATAGTGTCATGACCATCCCGAGCACAGATGCGACCCACTACGGCGGTAATCTGGGATCGAGCCGACGGGCTGGACGGCGGCCAAGGTGTGATCCATTCGATGTCGGCTCGGGGTCAAACTGATAAGAACTCAGCCTGAGCAAATGTCTTCCGGGTTACCCCCGAACGCGGACATTGCTCGATACACTCGGCATGTCTCAAAGGCGCCAAAACCAGAAGTCTTGAACGGCTTGGGTCATGTTCCCCTAGCTCAGTGGATGTCGGCGGTTCGATCCGGCCACCACCGCCGTTCCGCGTCATGCGCGCGTATCAAACATCTGGTCACCTGCCGGGCGCAGTAGCTCATGCATTTGTTATTATTCGTCCCACCACCGGGGTTGGCACATCTGCCAATGCAATTCGCGGCTTGATCCTCACATCGCGCGGCTGTCACTGCTTCCGCCGGTGAGTTGAGAAGCACTCCGGTGCCTATGAGGGTGATCGCGAAGAAAAGGTGCCGTGCCATGATCGAACCTCCTGAGAAAGGCGAGCGGGCCACTCTAAATCCTAACCTCTCGACGAGGCTAAACCTACCTTTTTCCGATCAGGCGTCATCGAGACGTTTTGGTCGCAGCGTTGGGCCCTGTACTGTCCGTCATCTGCAGACAGTCGAGCAGGTCAACATAACTATTAACTCCAAGCTCAATGGTCTCGCTAGTGCATTGGGCCCGGATTGACGCGGAATGCGTGGGATGTCCGCTCCGGGTCATTCGCGTCGATATTGCCATGTCCGCTCTCTCGTCCGCTATCCACAACACCGGACATTACCACGTCCAACCGGGATTACGGTGACAGTGCACTTAACTGTCATTGCGATTCATCGAGTTCGTGAGGGCAGGCCTGCGGATACAACCGGATGGGCCGGTTGGTAGATCGGGGGCTCTTGGCGCCAATGGCGTGTACCGAAGTGGCGCCGCGGCCGACGAAGATGGGCACTTATTGCTTCGCTGTGGCGCTATGATGCTATCGCCAATTACGCGCTCCAACCGGCCAATCTGCGACGACCTGCGATCTTGCGCTGCGCGTCGTAGGCGGCTGTCTCCCAATTTCGCTGGGTGGTCCGGTTACCCGTCGATAGCGGCCCCTTTTGAGTAATCCGAAGATCGACGCGCTGGGCCAGCAGGAAACGTTCCTGATGACAGGGGGAGCCTTGCCAGATCCTTTACTTTATCGACTTGGCACGGTTCCTTTGACGGCCCAAGCTACGCTCGCAAAGCTGCGTGGGCCGTCTGGTTGATCGCATAGATACGCTTGACGAACACTGGCTTGAACTTGTTCTGCAATGCCTTCGGGCAACGTCGATAGGAATGCCGCCAACGTGCCTGGCCGTTAATAAGTGGAAGCCAGTAGTCATCAAATTTCGCAAATTCCATTCGAATGGTTAGCGTCGCTTCAGCGATTTGCTGAAGGCCGGCACCAACGAATGCGCGCGTCATCTCGCCCGGGAATGTCATTGGTCTCACTAAGGAAAGGCTACGCCGACCGAGCGCACTAGGCTCGATTGCAGCGATGGTATCCCAGAAAATGCGTTGGCTGGGCATTCCCCCAAAGGTGTCCCAGACAGTCGCAGCAACGATGCCACCAGGCCGCACTACGCGAAGCATCTCTCGTACCGCCTGAAGGGGGTCCGGCACAAAATGCAGAACGAGCATAGACAGAGCGCGGTCGAATTGATTTTCACCGAATGGCAACGCAGAGGCATCGCCTTGGCCTGCAGTTATCCTAGGGTCAGTGTTTCGTTGCCGCAACGCCTCGACAAATTGTTCTTCGTAATCTATGGCATCGATGGTCGAGATATTTGCTCGAGCTGGGATCAGGAACGTCAAGCTGCCAGTCCCACATCCAACATCTATGATGCGTTCTCCATCCGCAGTTCCCGCGAAATCCAAAAACAAGGGAGCTAAACGCCTGCTCCATCTGCCCATGTATTGATCGTACCCATCAGCGCCTTTTGAAATAAAGTTGGAAGACATATCCAGCCTCGAATAAGGGGCTCGCACATCCTAGCTTAATCCGCAGCGGATAGGTGGCCAGCGAAGATTGTTCAATGCGTGACTTCAACCGATGAAGATCAATGTCCGCTCGGGGTCATTCGCGTCGAAACGTCGCCATGACGTAACCTCGTTCCTCAAGACTTCGCCGTTGCGGGTATCTGACCGGGCTCGAACGGACCCGGCTCGAAGAAGCCCTCGATCGATTCGACCTTTGCGTAGTTCTCGGCGATGCTCTCGGGTGTCAGATGTGGATCGTAGAAGCCAGGTCCCATGACGATGGCGACACGTTGGATTGCTCCGGCTTCCACGTTGTAGATCCTGTTCGTCTCCGAACAACTATCGCTTGCCAGCCAGACGATCGCTGGCGCAACTGCCTCAACCGGCATTGTGGCTTCGCTCTGCTTCAGCCAGGCGGGATCCGCAATCGCCGCTGGGTGCATCCTCGTGTACCCGGCTGGCGAAATGGTGTTCACAAGAATCCCGTGCTCAGCACCTTCAATTGCAAGAATGCGCATCAATCCTACTACTGCGCACTTGGCCGCCGCGTAGGTGGCTTGGCCACGTATTCCAAACAGGCCGCTGACTGATGTCGTGAGGATGATCTTGCCGTAGCGCTGCGCGACCATATACGGCCAGGCAGCCTTCACCGTGTTAACCGGCCCGCCGAGGTGCACGCGCCAATAGTGATCGAAATCGTCAAGGGTGGCGTCCTGGAATAGCTGGCTTCCGCAGATACCAGCGTTGTTCACGAGGAGGTCTATTCTCCCGAAACGCTCGATGGTCGTCGCGATCAGGTCACTGCCACCTTCGGGGGTGGAAACATCGCTGTCATTCGCGATTGCCTCGCCTCCACGTGATCGAACGAAATCGGCCACCTGTTCCGCTATCGTGGAATCCTCCCCGAACCCCGATACGTCGGTCCCCAGGTCGTTCACGACGACCCGGGCACCGCGTTCGGCAAGAAGTTCGACGTATGCCCGCCCCAACCCGCGACCTGCGCCAGTCACAACCGCGACCTTTCCCTCCAACGAAATTCGTTCTGTCATCTCGCTATCCTCCTTCCGGCAAGATTCAACACGTCTCCGTGCGAGTCCTGCGCACGAGATCCCGCGCCTGTAGCGCGGTCGGGCACGCGCCGACGTCGACACCGAATGATGATAAACGTGGCATCGTCGGTTTCAACGCACGTTCCTCGGCAGATGAGTCAAGTTCGTGGAACCGGAGTCAGGTTTCACGAAATCGGAAAATCCGGGTCGAAGTGGCGCGCCACGGCCGATGAAGATGGGCACTATTGTTTCGCCGTGGCACTGTGACGTAGCCGCCGCTCACACGATCCGGCCGGATAACCTGCGGAGGACCGCGATCTTGCGCTACGCCTCATGGCGGCTGTCCGCCCGATTTCGCCGGTGGTCCGGTTACCCTTCGGCCGCTGGCATTTCGATCAATCGCGGGAACGGCGCGATGGGCCATTAGCGTCATTTTCGGCCTATCCGGGGAAAGCGGACATCGCGGGCATCTCATTGCGGACGGCATTCCCGCGTTTGAAGGCCTGCCGCAGCGCCGCTGAGCAAGCGCAGGGCTACTCGCTAACTCAATTTTCACTGGTGCTCGATAACTTCTGGTGTCGCCTGAAATGGAAGGTTGGCAATGGGCCGCTTCTTCATTCTCGCCGTGCTCATCTGCGTCGCGCTTGTAGGCTGCGATGATACGCGGGAAGCGACATTGCGTTATCGCCTGATTGCCACGGTGGAAATCGATGGACAAAAGGTCGAGGAATCGACCGTGATGCAGATGCACTACAAAAACTTTCATAGGGATCCCCACTTCTGGGACTACGTCATTTGGCTCATCGCCCGCATCAACCCGCGAACCACGGCCAGCGATCACGCGGCCGAAGCGTTGATTTTGGATTTGAAAGGTCGCGGGACGGTATTCATCCTGCCGAGCGTTCATGGCAGCATGGGATTTTCGCACTTCCACGAGGTCTGCCTTCTCTTAACCCTCGGAATTGAAAACAAACTAAACAGTTTGACCACGGAGGATATGAGACAAATCAGCAGCGCAAAAGGGCGCATGCCTCTTCAACTTCTGCGACCGGAAATGAGACGACCGGAATATCCAAAAAGCCTTGTTAGTAAGGGCCCGGCGATGGTTACATTCAAGGATGAGAGAGATCCTCGCACCATCGAAGAGGTGGACCCAGAAAACATGGAGCGACATTTCCCCGGGGTTCGTCTGTTGAATTTTGAAATCGAGGTGACCGACGCACCCTTGACCCGGGTGCTGACAAAGCGGCTGCCATGGCTGGAGACCATCGATCGCAACGAGACTCTCGAAAGGGAGCCAGCCGGATCGATGCGCCCACCCCACGAAAGACCTGTCGCGTTCCTGATTCACCAAGGCGATTTTTTCGGAACGGGCTGGGAACGGATGCTGCATGTTAAGTAGCGCGTAGGGCGGATTACTTACGCTTCGCTAATCTACCCTTGTGCGCGACCGACGCGAGCGGGAAAGCGCAACCGATCAAACGCGCGCGCAATGCGGTTCATTCAATCAAAGTGATGATTGCGGATTGAACAAGTCCGCTCAAGGTCATTCGCGCCGATATTGCCGAGTCCGCCTTCTCGTCCGCTATCGACACTAACAGTGCACTTAACTCGTCAGCGCGATCTATCGAGATTGCGAGCCACGCGGCCGGCGGATGGCAGCGCGACGGCTTGCATCGGGAGAAGGGCGAGTTTCGGCGTCAATAGCGTATCGCGAAATGGCGCGCCGCGGCCGATGAAGATGGGCACTATTGCTTCGCCGTGGAGCTATGATTGCTTGGCCGGAATCGCGATTGGACATCCAGGTACTCGCCCCTCTGCTCGGCGCCACTACTGCTGATGCGCTTGCGCCAGACCGGGTGAGCAGCCAATCTGCCAGCATGACCAGTCTGCCGCATAGCGATGAGGCCATCTTCGATATCCGTAAGATCGAGGACTATTGCCTGAACCCGTCACACCCGCGTGGCCGGCACAAGGCTCGGGTATTCCGCGAAGCCCTTGACCTTCGGCGCGGCGACGCAGCCTGGCTACGAGATGCACTGCTTGAAGCCGCACGCTCCAGCGACGCCTCCCAAGTTGCGGTGGACGCATGGGGAACCCATTGGCGCATCGATACGACTGTCAGGCGACAAGGAAGGAGTGCTGTGGTAAGAACGATCTGGATCGTGCGAACCGGCGAGAGAGCGCCGAGGTTTGTCACATGCTGGGTGTTATGATGAATGCAAAAAAGGGCGCAAAGAGCGACAGGCCATCCGTTTTGGACGTGGTGGCATTACTGACGGACCTTCCCGCGCAGCGGCTTGCGCGCGGGCAGGTCGGTACGATCGTCGAGCAGCTTGACGAAAAGACCTTGCTTGTGGAGTTCAGCGATGAGCAAGGTCGCGCCTACGCGGTCGCGCCCTGCCCGCAGGCGGACCTGCTGGTCCTGCACTACGTCCCTGAGGCCGCCTGATCATCGAATGGTAGCGCAGAAACGGACCCTAACGAGGGCCGTCGATGTCTCGCAGTTCCCTCCGCACCCGCCGTGCCGTCCGCATCGCAAGCTTGATGCTGTCGTGGGAATCCTCCTCGAAGAAGAGCACGACCTCACAGCACAGACACTGGCCCGAAAAGCCGTTCTGAAGCCGCCTGGAGCGATCGCGAAACGGGCTCTTGCACTTGGTGCATTTGATCTGAACGGAATTATCCATGCCGACATGGTGCCATCGCGGAAGTGCTCCGACTGCATCCCGGCACTATTACGTAAAACGAAGAAGGCAACGGCATCTCGCCTCATGACCTGGTTCGCACCGACAAATCCCCGCCGCACGGACGGAATGTTCATCCCGCGCGCCGCTTCGCCTATATTGTCCTCAGCTCCATTCTTGCCCCCGTTAAGCTTTCCGCTTAATGCTGTCTCAATCCGCAATAATTATTGAGTACCTGTCGATCCCTGGTTTTCGTTAAGAAGTGATCGGGTTTCGGCGTATTCGTCGATTTGGGGATATTGATCCGCATGTGCGGCATTGTTGGCATTTTGGGGCGCGGTCCGATCGCCGATCAGATCGTGGATTCGCTCAAGCGCCTTGAATATCGCGGCTACGATTCCGCAGGGGTCGCCACGCTGGAAGGCGATCGCCTCGAGCGCCGCCGGGCCGAGGGCAAATTGAAAAACCTCGAGGCGCGATTGCACGCCGAGCCGCTCGCCGGCCACACCGGCATCGGACATACCCGCTGGGCCACCCACGGCAAGCCGACCGAAAACAACGCGCACCCGCACGCGACCGCGCGGGTCGCCGTGGTTCACAACGGCATCATCGAGAATTTCCGCGAATTGCGCGAATCCCTGCAGAAAAAGGGCACGGTGTTCACGACCCAAACCGATACCGAGATCGTCTTGCATCTGGTCGATGATTTGCTCGGTCAGGGATTGAAGCCGGTCGACGCGGTCAAGGCGGCATTGTCGCAACTGCGCGGCGCGTTCGCGCTTGGGTTCATCTTCGCGGGCGACCACGATCTGATGATCGGCGCGCGCAATGGGCCGCCACTCGCCATTGGATATGGTGACGGCGAAATGTATCTCGGCTCGGATTCGATCGCGCTTGGCCCGTTCACCGATAGCATCAGTTACCTCGAGGACGGCGACTGGGTTGTTTTGACGCGAAGCAGCGCGACCTTTTACGATAAGAACAATGCGATCGTGCATCGGGACGCCATCAAGCACACCGCCGCGGCCTCGCTGGTCGACAAGGCCAACTACCGCCATTTCATGGCCAAGGAAATCCACGAGCAGCCGGAGGTGGTCGGCCACACGCTGGCGCGTTACGTCGATATGGCGACCGAACGCGTCGCGTTGCCCGTCAAGATGCCGTTCGACTTTCGGGATATTCAGCGGATCTCGATCACGGCTTGCGGCACCGCGAGCTACGCGGGCTACGTCGCCAAATACTGGTTCGAGCGGCTCGCGCGCCTGCCGGTCGAACTCGACGTCGCCTCCGAATTCCGCTACCGCGAGGCTCCCTTGCGCAAGGGCGATCTCGCGATCTTCATTTCGCAATCCGGCGAGACCGCCGATACGCTGGCGGCGCTGCGCTACGCCAAGGCGCTAGGGGTGCATACGCTCTCCGTCGTCAACGTGCCGTCCTCAACGATCGCGCGCGAGAGCGCGACGGTGCTGCCGACGCTGGCCGGTCCCGAGGTGGGCGTCGCCTCGACCAAGGCCTTCACCTGCCAGTTGATGGTGCTGGCTGCGATTGCGATTGCCGCCGGCAAGGCGCGCGGCGAATTGTCTGATGCCGATGAGGCCAAGCTCGTGCACGGATTGGTCGAAATCCCGCGCCTGATGGCGGCGGCGCTGGCGATCGAGCCGCAGATCGAGAAACTGGCGCGCGACATCGCCAAATCAAAGGACGTGCTCTATCTCGGCCGCGGCACAAGCTATCCGCTGGCGCTTGAGGGCGCGCTGAAGCTGAAGGAGATCTCCTATATCCATGCCGAAGGCTATGCCGCCGGCGAACTCAAACATGGCCCGATCGCGCTGATCGACGAGAACATGCCGGTGGTGGTGATCGCGCCGTTCGACCGGGTGTTCGAGAAAACCGTTTCGAACATGCAGGAGGTGGCGGCTCGCGGCGGCAATATCATCCTGATGACCGACGCCAAAGGCGCGGCCGAAGCGACGGTGGATTCCCTGGTGACGATCGTGCTGCCCGACATGGCCGCGACCTTCACGCCGATGGTTTACGCCGTTCCGGTGCAGCTACTGGCCTACCATACTGCCGTGATCATGGGCACTGACGTCGACCAGCCACGCAATCTCGCCAAATCGGTCACCGTCGAATAAGTCGCGGGTCGCCTGTGTCTCGCGCCGGTCTTCAAAAACCTGCTACAAGGTCATAACTATACGTTCTGGACCCACCTGGAACCCGAATGACCTCCCGCAACGATTTGCCCCCGATTACGCCGCCGCCGGCCGCGCCTACCGGCCTGATGGGCCGGTTCCGGAACTATTTTCTGACCGGCCTCGTCGTCGCCGGCCCGATCGCCATCACGTTTTACCTGACCTGGTGGTTCGTCACGTGGGTCGACGGACTGGTTCGGCCGTTCGTGCCGATCGCCTACCGGCCGGAAACCTATCTGCCGTTCGGCCTGCCGGGTTCCGGGCTGATCGTCGCCGTGATCGCGCTGACGCTGCTCGGATTCCTCACCGCAAACCTGATCGGGCGCTCGCTGGTCGATCTCGGCGAAAGGTTGCTGGGGCGCATTCCGGCCGTGCGTGCGATCTATCGCGGCCTCAAGCAGATCTTCGAGACGCTATTCTCAGGGCAGGGTTCTAGCCTCCGCCGGGTCGGCCTGGTTGAATTTCCCTCGCCCGGCATGTGGTCGATCGTGCTGATCTCGCAGTCGCCGAGCACCGAGATCGCGAACAGTCTTCCGGGACAGGAGGAGCACATCTCGGTGTTTTTGCCTTGCTCGCCGAACCCGACCACCGGCTTCTTCTTCTATGTGCCGAAGAGCAAGATCATCGAAGTCGAGTTGAGCGCAGAAGACGCCGCGACCCTGATCATGTCGGCCGGCGTGGTGCAGCCGGGCTCCGACCAGCAAAAGAAGATCGCCGCGTTAGCCGGCGTGGCCAACGCCGCGCGGATCGCGAAAGCGTCGCCGCTGCAACCGGCGCCGGCGAAGGCGGAGTGACGGCGTCAGCGTCATTGCGGCCCCCTCCGTCATTGCGAGGAGCCACCGGGTCTCGCCTTCGGCGAGCCCGATGACAGGCTCCGCGACGAAGCAATCCACACTTGTTTCGTTGCCGCAATGGATTGCTTCGCGGAGGCTGTCATCGGGCGCGCATTCGCGCGACCCGTTGGCTCGCAATGACGGTTGATGGAGCCCTATCCCGCCCCGATCAGCGGTATCGCCTCGTCGCGCTCGAACAAATAGAGCAGGCAGCGCAGCGCCTCGCCGCGCTCGCCTTTCAGTTTCGGATTGTCCTTCATGATCCGCAGCGCCTCGTCGCGCGCCTGCGTGATGAGCTGGCCATGCACGTCGGGGCGCGCGATGCGATAGCCGGGCAGGCCGCTTTGCCTGATGCCGAGCACATCGCCTTCGCCGCGCAGTTTTAGATCTTCTTCGGCGATTCGGAACCCGTCGGTCGTTTCCCTGATCACCGCAAGCCGCGCCTTGGACATTTCATTGAGCGGCTCGCGGTAGAGCAGAAGGCAGGTCGAGCTCTCGGAACCGCGGCCAATCCGGCCGCGCAATTGATGCAGTTGCGCAAGTCCAAAACGTTCGGCGTTTTCGATCACCATGATGGTCGCGGCGGGCACATCGACGCCGACCTCGACCACGGTCGTTGCGACCAGGAGCCCGATCTCGCCCGAGGCGAACTGGGCCATCACGCGATCCTTTTCCGTGCCCTTCATCTGGCCGTGCACGAGACCGACCTTGTCACCGAAACGCTTTTGCAGGCTCTCGAAACGCTTGGTGGCGTCGGTGAGATGATCGGTACCCTCCGCCTCGGATTCCTCAACCAACGGACAGATCCAGTAGACCAGCTTGCCCGCGGAAAGCGCGCGGCCGACCGCCTCCATGACTTCGTTGATACGACTTGCGGGTACTGCACGGGTATCGATCGGCTGGCGGCCCGCGGGCTTTTCGCGCAGTTCGGAGACATCCATGTCGCCGAAATAGGTCAAGACCAGCGTGCGCGGGATCGGCGTTGCGCTGAGCACCAGCACATCGACCGCTTCGCCTTTGGCTGTCAGCGCCAGCCGCTCGCGCACCCCGAAACGGTGCTGCTCGTCGACGACCGCCAGCGCCAGCGCCTTGAACGCCACATCGTCCTGGATCAGCGCATGGGTGCCGACCAGCAAATCGATTTCACCGGCGTCAAGCCACTCCAATATTTCGCGCCGCTCCTTGCCCTTTTCACGTCCGGTGAGGATCGCCACGCGAAGGCCGGCGCGCTCGGCGAGCGGCGCGATGGTCTTGATGTGCTGGCGCGCCAGAATTTCGGTCGGCGCCATCAACGCCGCCTGCTTGCCGACTTCGGTCACCGCGGCCGCCGCCAGCAGCGCCACCACCGTCTTGCCCGATCCGACATCGCCCTGCAGCAGCCGCAGCATGCGCACCGGCTG
>Ga0209153_1000260_pt1 | contig 28190 bp, 20 predicted proteins | sample GraSoiAngelo_120_FD_185877 | JGI IMG/M metagenome (GOLD analysis project Ga0209153, IMG submission 185877) | Grasslands soil microbial communities from the Angelo Coastal Reserve, California, USA - 14_0919_09_20cm (SPAdes) (version 2) | ecosystem: Environmental > Terrestrial > Soil > Grasslands ... | reverse complement strand
ATGGGTCGTCTTGCGTAAATCCGGTGCCGAAACCAAATGCGCCGAGCGGCCTGCCGACTCCTTCATCGGCAAATTGGATGTCCTCGATTTCTCCGCCGAAATGGATGTCATGCTTTCCCACGACATGAACTGCGACCGGACGGAAATCAAAGGCATTCGTAACCTGCTCGCTGATGTTATTCCCGATGATCGTCTGATAACCGGACACGCTAATTTGCGGAGCGATGTTGAGGCTGGTGGTTGGAATCTTTGGCATGTTTAAGCCGAGCGATTCCGCGGTAATCGGCGTCGCCAATCCAGCAACCATCGGGCCCTCTGGAAAATCCTGATGGAAGCGCCCGAACGAACCCTGCACGTCGAGAAACCACGTCGAGGAAAACGCATGGGTGAGGTCCAAGATGGTGGTCGTGAAGTCGCGCTCGGAGTCAATATTTCCCGTGGCAATGGGATATGGGAATCCAGACGAGTTGCGATGCTCGTGGCCGCGCTGCCAAACCCATAGGCCATAGAGCCGCGTTTTGTCGGTGAGATCGTAATCTACGCGGACCATCGGCTGGTAGTAGCGATAACGCCCCTCGGCGAGTCCGCCCGTTTGAATGTAATTGTTTTGAATTCCGGCAAGCGTTGCAGCCGGATAGAGCTTCATTATCGCCAGCCCGATAGGATTCACTCGACTCAGAATGCCTGACGGAAGGGAATCGTTGGGGCCGGGAATGACATCGTTCGGGAAGGGATTTCGAGCATACTGCTGTCCGTTAGCACAACTGTCGGAAGCCGTGCAGAGATGCGTAGTCAGCGGATCGTAAATCTGGTAACCCGTGCCGGAAAAATCCACGGCACCGCTGGGCAGAATCTTGACAGAGCTTGGAAGCGTGCTTGTGACAACGGGGAACGGCACGATCTCGTGGTAGCCCTCAAAGCTGCCGAACACAAATGCCTTATTTTGCTTGATAGGTCCGCCGAATGTGCCGCCGTACTGATTTGTAATTTGCAGACCTTTGGGCTTTCCAGCCAAATTGTTTGTGAAAGTGTTCGCGTTGAAAAACGAGTTCACGTAGTAGTCAAACACGCTGCCGTGGAATTTGTTCGTGCCCGCCTTTAGTGTTGTATTGACGATTCCGCCGCCGGTGCGCCCGTATTCTGCGTCCAGGGCGGGGCATATGATTTTGAATTCCTGCACCGCATCCTCGTTCGGCGCTACGAACCAGCCACCCGCCCAACCGTCTGCTTCATCTGTAATCGCGGGGGATCCGTTCAGCAAGAATTGGTTGTAACTCGTCCAGCCTCCACACATAGAGTAGTTATTGTTTGCATCCCACCCCCTCGTGCCGGAGTAACCGCTAGACCCGAACTGTGTCTGCAGAAACATCACGCCGGGCGTCAGTTCCATCAGCATGTACACTTGGCGTCCGTTCAGAGGCAGATTCTGGACCTGTTGCTCTCCGATGGTCGTTCCACCGGAGGCATCGGCGGTACTGACGACCTCGGGGGCGACCGTGACCACAACCTCTGCGGACTGCTGGCCAAGTTCCAGCGTGAAATCCAACTCCTGCTGCTCGGCCACCGTCAGCGGAACGTTCGCGTGGACGGATCGACGGAAACCGGGAGCTTCCGCGGCGACCGCGTACTTTCCAGGTATGAGGTAAGGAATCGTGTAGAATCCCTCGGCATTTGTCACCGCAGAGTACGACTGGCCGGAATCTTTCTTGGTGGCCTTAACCTGGGCTTTGGCTACCACCGCACCGCTCTGGTCTCGCACAACACCGGAGAGCGTGGCGCGGAACTCCTGCGCCTCCCCCGCGCTCAGAGACAGAAACACGAACACAGACACAACTAGACCACGCATTTTTCGTTTCCCTCCTCACCCTCAGCACATTTTTTGGAACAACCACCGTTGGGACGGGACGGTTTACCCCCTGACCGTACCGAAACACGGACCCTGTCTGAAAACAATTCGGGAAACACCTGAATCGAGGCACAGCAGAATTCCTCACCGGCCAACTCCTGCGGCAATAGCTGTTGGGTCCAGCGCCGTGGCAGCGTGCTGGGGGTGGCCGTGAATCGGTTATGTCAGTAACGACCTGCGATTGGTCCCGAGCGGGCTAACCGATCGAGAAAGTCAGTCCTCCGCAAGCAAGCCCAACTTCAGAGTGGCCGACGCCGCCGCAAGTTTGTTGGATTCGTGAGGACAAAGACCCGCCAAGTTTGGTCAAGGAGCACGCCCGTGAAGTCTGATAGATCACTTTCGCCTAGCGCGGACTCAAGTAGATTACTGTCACGGGGCGAGTTACGCCAGCGCGATCACCTCATAGTCCGCAATGCCAGGCACATCGAAGCTGACGGTCGGACCTTGCTGTTGGAATTTTAGGGTGCTGCCTGAGCGCAGCGCGCGAACGGACTTGACGGCATGGCCTTCGACGATTCTAAAACGCACCTGTTGAGGACCAATTGGATAGGTGCCACGGATGGAGCCATGGGTCGCATTCGGATTGGTGTAGTTGAGCAGGTGCAGCGCGTAGCCGGGCTCCGTTTCCCACGCGAAGGCCTCGATCAGCCCGGGGCCTTGGACTGAAACCAGAGGATCCGAACCGCGCACCCAGTTGATTGCGTTCCGCAACAATTGGCTGAGATCGCTATTGCCAGAGCGCCAGCAGGTGCGATCCACATCGCCCGCAAAGTACGCGACTCGCGATTTCCCGATCTCTCGAAAGACTGCAGCAGGCTCAGTTGTCCTTGGCGTGCGCGGATAAACCATCTCTGGCGGAAATGCGGGATAAGCGGGAACAACGCTCAATACCAACGGAACTGCATCGGCTCTTACGGGAACGCGGTTCTCCGCATCCGGTAGTAGCGAAGTGCCTTGGAAGCCTTCGAGAACTGGATGTTGTCTTTCCATGCGCGCGTAACTGTTGCCATGAGGCCCGATGACTTCCCCGGCCACGCGCGCACCGAAAACATCGGCGAGTTGAAAATCGGGCCGAAGGTCGCCCCACTCGTCGTAGCGCGAAGTTTCAAATGTGGCGAGAAGTGAACCTCCATCTTTCACGTACTCGCGAATGGCCCCGCACTGCGCATCCCCAAGGTAAGCAGCATTGGGAATCAGGAGCGCACGGTACTTCCGGAGCGTCGCCGCGTCGAGGTTTCCTTCATGTACAAAGTCGAAAAAGAAGCGGCCCTCGAGGAGTGCGTAGTACAAGCCTTGCAGATAATCGATCGGACCACCGCGATGACGCGGCCGCTGTGACTCCGGCCGCGAGTAGAACGCAACCGTACGTTGCGGATATAACACGGCCACATCCGCAATGGTGTGCCGGTTGCGGAAATGCGCGTCATTTGCCGCAAGCCAGTCAAAGAAGGAGCGGCCCACCTCGCGCCAGCGGGTATCCTCGGGAGAACCGCCCAGCCAATGAAACCAGGGCACCATACCGCTGGCCGCAGTCTGCGCGAGCCAAAGCGTCAACTCCGCAGGCGCTTTCGAGACGTGACGCCAGTTTGGTTGGGCATTGCTGTACGCGCCGGCAACGTTTGTTGTTGCGCGACCCTGCATAACGGAATAGGCGACGCGGCCCTGCTGCGCGCAACTCCATATCGGCGTTTCACCGGACCGGCCTTGGTGATCGGCATTGAACCACGCCGCCACTTGGCTTAATTGCTTCAGATCTTTCACCGTATCGAGCCCGCCGCCGAGATTGCCGACGTATACGCATTGCGAGCTTTTCTCCCGCGCAATGTTGTCCCACAGTCGCCAGATCTCCTGCACGCGATCCATATAGGCTTGGTAATATTTTCGGTAAATGGGATTTGCGGAATCGGTTTCCGCCGGCGGTACGCCGCCTAACTTCTCGAAAACGCGCCGGCAATTCTCGCAATGGCAGACACGCAGCGACCCAGTGGATGGCCAGCCGTTGGTAAAGAATCCATCAACGGGATAATGCTGGTTAATTTCGCGATAGATGGCGGGCATCTGCTCGGTGAAATACGTGCTGAACATGCAGGTCGCAAACAGCCAGGGAGACTCGCCATGGGGTCGCGGCGAGCCATCCTGGTTGCGCTCGAACCATTCGGGGTGGGCTTTTAGCGCCTCCTCGTAGGCAAGGTTGCAATCCATTCGCGCGACGGCATGGATTTGCCGTCGTTTCATAGCGGCCACCATCTCACCAAATAAATCACGGTTGCCGAGGAACTCGCTACGGTGGTGATACGGCACTTGCGTTGGATAGAAAGCGACAATGCCGCCGCCGTTCAGAAGCACCGCGTCCACTTTCAGAGAAGCCCAGTAGTCGCCCCAGGCTTCTGCGTCCATCGTTAATGGATCACGTTCGTTGTAGTTGATCTGTCCGCACCGCCGCATCGCCACGTACCACGCACCTGTGGAAGTCGGGCTTACGAGACTCTGTGACGGTGCATTGGCGAAAGCACCCACAAGCTCGGTGGGCGTTGCTGCGACGGATGTCGCTGTGAGCAAGAGAAAAGAGCGCCTATTCATAGTTGTAAGCCTTCCCCCGCCGCTCGAAGGTTCGCCAAACGCATTTCAGAATACTTGCGCGAGAGGATCACACCGTCCGCCCCGGCACGAAATGCGGCTCGCACGGCTTCGCGCACATCCGGTGGTTCGGTCTTTTTCTCGTTCGGGCCCGTAGGAATATCGACATCAATCCCGGGCCAGATTTTTGTCGCGCTGTTTGATTCAGATCGAGGTGAAACGCCGTTTATTGCGCGTCGGGTTTCCCTTTCTACATAATCTGCTGACAGACCTTTGCGGGGAAGCTCCGCCAGACTCGATTCCTTGTAATCCAGCACTTTATACATAGAGGCAAGGACTTCTTCCGGAGAGAGATCACCAAAGATTGTGCGGCTCACGCTGTTCACGCAGGAAGCAAGCCGAGGTCCGCCGCAGTTGTTGTACATTACCACTTTCAGAAAATCGGAATGCTTCCGATACTCAGCATAATCTTGCTCGGCACGATAGAACGGACTAAAGGAATTGTTATGCCAGATGTGCCAGCCAACCATGACTGTCGGGCGAATGGATTTGACGAATCGATAGATACTCGCATAGGTGCTGTGCTGGCCGTCGTTCCACAGCTTTTCCCACGCAAGAATTTCCGGATACTGGACGAGCAGACGCCAGTAAGAAACGAAATAGCCGTCATTCGGGCGTGAACCTGCTCGGGAGTCGCGGACCAACGATGCTAGTTTTGTATAGCCTTCAATGGCTCGCTGTACGTCGATGCCACGTGCCTTGGCTTCTCGCTTGCAGAATGCGCAAAAACAGGTGACTTCCGAGGGATTCGTCCCTCCGCCACCGTGAGATGATCCGAGTGCATTGTTGAAAGGTCCCTGTCGCTCGCTGCCCCACATCACCCCGTCAATCGGGTAGCTGCGAACATAATCCTCAGTTAGCGCCTGCCAAAACGACTGTACTTCGGGATTGTGAAAACAGAGCGTGCCGGCTTTTTTGCCAGACAGCGTTTCTTCCTGCAAGCGGTCGATGCCCTCAAGATCACGACGAAAGACATCTTCATACCAGCAGAAAGTTTTCATATTTCGTGACTGAGCTTTCGGCAGAACGCTTGCGAGTACGTCGAACCCCGGGTGATCCGGTGCCTGAATTCTTCTCAGTGAGGTACGCGCGTAGAACTGTTCATGTGTGGTTGCAAAATTGCCGCCGTGAAAATCCGTGTCGTACTCCTGTTTGCCGTGGTCCGGTAACGGCTGTCCGGGAACTTGCCTGCCGGCGATTCCACGCCCGTAGGAAAAGGTTGCGATGAATAGGCCATTGATGTGTGCATCACGTTGAAAGCGATCCAGAACTGGATCAATACCTTCATCGACGAAAGAGGCGGCTCCTACCTGAATGCCGATCATGGGGGCAGGGGTTTGCTGTTGTGGTGTGTCCGCGGCCCTAGTAGCGTCCACTGTGAGAACGGCTGCGCCGAGAGCAGTCTGCATGAACTCGCGTCGGTTCATTGGAATCCTCAGAACGCGAGCCGTAGTTCAAACTGCAGGTTCCGGCTGCCCGATTTAGACGTAACCATCATGAACGTCGAGCTAAGGGGATTGGAGTTGACTGTCCCCCAATTCGGATGGTTTAGCAAATTAAACGCCTCGGCGCGAAATTCGAGGTGCAAGGCTTCCCTTAATGGAAATGATTTGTACCCCGCAAAATTCCACTGCCAGAATCCCGGATTGTTGAAAATATTTCTTGTGTCGCCCGTCGCGAAAGTGCCCTGCGCAGGCGCGGTGAACGCGCCCTTGCAGTAAACCGTTGCCCCGGCTCCCTCAAACGGCGTGGAGCAGCCGTCGGGATTGCCAGATACGATCCAAAACTGGTTTCCGCTCCCGGGCCCAATACCCGCGTAGTCGATATTCGAACGCACCGAGAAGGGCACACCGGAGGCAAACTGATTTATTCCGGAAATTGTCCATCCACCGATCACCATTTTCGTAAATCCTCCTCGACCATGCACCGGCAAGTTGTAGGTGTAGCTCAGCGTGAGCGCCTGCGGCACACTGTAATCGGACGGCCCCCAATAGTTCGCATCGTCGTAAGAATTGGGCAGCACGTCGGTGAGCGACGAGGTATTGTCCAGAGAGCGGGAGTAAGTGTAGGACGCACCGAACGTCAGCGACCCCGCGATTTTCCGCGCCGTCGCTTGGAACGAATTATATTTCGACAATCCGGAGTTTTCTGAGATGTCGATAATCCCGGCTCCGAGATAAGGGCGCAGCACGTTGGGGTTCACCGCAGGATTGGCATAGGTCGTTCCGGGTGTTAGGATTTGGTTGATGTTCCGCTTTCGTTGCAGGTGTACGCCTCGATTTCCAACGTAACCGGCAGAAACTCTCACGCCTCCGGCAAACTCGCGCTCAACGATGGCGTTGTATTGCCAAGTCGTAGGCCAAATGTTGGTAGGACTCTGGATGGTCATGGTGAACGGCAGAACTGCCGACGCCGCGCTAGACAGGTTAGCGACATTGCCGTTTATCAATGTGGTCTGTGGCATGAATGGCGGATTACCTCCTAATGCCGTATCTCGGTTGATCGCAGTGCGGTCGGCAAAGTATCCACCGCCAGCCCGGAGCACCGTGTTGCGCCTGATCTGATAGGCGATGCCCACACGCGGCTGGAACAAATCCCACTGTGCTGGAGCGAAACCACCCGGCAAATTGTGATACATCGCTTGGTACTGTGGTTGGTTCAGGAACGGAAACTGTTTCAACGCACTGCTGGAGGGTCCGCTACCGGGAAGCACGATCCCGTTGTAAGGCGAGCCGGCGGTAATGTGGCCAGTTTTGGGGTCGACCGTGGCGGCTTGCGTCGGATCGTAGAAAGCGGGTTCAAATTGCGCGACGGTGCCATTGGTTGTGTACCATGCAGGCCACAGCGAATAGCGCAGTCCGTAATGAATTGTCAGCTTGCGCCTAGCCTGCCAGATGTCCTGAGCAAAGAGCTCAAACGAATTTGCGATCCAGGGTGTTTGCGGTTTGGCTCCAAACTCAGAATAGTCGTTGAAATTGCCGAGCAGCACATTGGCGATGCCCAGCCCACTTGTGTTGGCCCCGCCAGTGTCAAGAAAACGAAATTGGCCGTTCTGATTTGCTGTTTGCGGCGCACTTGCCGTTGTCAGTTGGATGTGGTCGTTCTGGCCTGCACGTTCCACGACGCCACCGAATTTGATGGTGTGGTTGCCTAAAACTTTCGTCACATTATCGGCGAGATCGTAGACGAACCCTGCCCACGACCCGGGATACGGTCCGTTATCAATCGTGGTTAGGCCAGTGACCGCAAGGCTTGGCAACTTGGAATTAAGCAATTTCGTTCCCGGATAGAGGTACGAATAATTGATGCCGTAGGCGCTTCGATCACAGTAGGCACCACAGCGAGAATCCGGCGCGATCGTGCCTTTGCCGTCAGAGTTCCCCGAAATCGAGAGATCGTTCACTAAGGTGGGAGAGAACGTTGTAGCTAGATCTACTGTGGCGGTTCGATTGGGGCGAGACCAAAGCGACCGAAAAACGCCGAACGTGCCTTCAAGAGGACCGTTGAATGTCCACGGAATGATTGTGCCCCGAACGTACAAATGGTTCTTGCTAGTGGGTAAATAATCGACCTTGAAAGTTGTCTTATTAAGGTTGGACGAAACCGCGAATGTCTGAATCCAGTTTGCGTTTCCCCGCTGAAATCCCGGTGTGGGCGGCGGGTATTCATTCAACAGGGCTACGCCGAGGCTGGTCAAGCGGTCGGCAGGGATGACGTTGTTAAGAAATGGTTGGCCCGTTTTGGGGTCCTTCGCCACTCGGGCCTTTCCGAAGAAAGGATTGGTTGGCGATAGTAGCTCACTCAAATCGCCCGTTCGCATCGCGGCCGTCGGGACCGTTCCGGTCGCCTCAGTCTCATACCGCCGTTTAACCCATTCCTCGGCCAAGAAGAAGAACAGCTTGCTTTTATCCACGTTGAATTTGTTCGGAATATAGATGGGGCCACCGAAAGTAAAGCCGAAGTCGTTATAGTTCTGCTTCGGGGGTTTGGAGTTTTGTTGCGCTAGCGGACTGGCATTGCGCGACCAGGTGTTGGCATCGAAGACAGCATTCCGCACGACCTCATACGCTTCGCCATGGTAGCTGCTCGTGCCGCTCTTGGTGACGAACCGTATCTGGCCCCCGTTAGAACGACCGTATTCAGCATCAAAATACCCAGTAAGAACCTGCAACTCCTGAACCGAACTCATGTCTTGAGCGCCGAGCATGGACCCTGATGATCTTGTCCGGGTTGCGACGGCGCCATCGACATAAACAGTGTAGGCATCCGTGCGCGCGCCGTTTATGCTGAACGCGCCGCTGCTGACGCTGTCCGGATCGAACGTACCGATGTTTGTTCCTGTGACTCCCGGTTCAAGCCCCGTCAGATACACAGGATTCCGCCCATTAACCTCAAGCTGTTTCATTTGAGATGCGGTGACCGTGCCGCCCGTAGAAGGTTCCAAGGCGAGCACCTGGGGCGCATCTCCGCTGACCTCTACGGCCTGAGCGACCTCGCCTACCGACAACCGGACGGGAACGCTCAAATGGTCCGCCGCATTGAGATGGACGCCGCTTTGAACGAATCGACGGAAGCCCTTCATTTCGGCGATAACCGTGTAATCTCCGACCATCAGGCTTGGAAAGATATAGTATCCGGAACTGTTCGTCCTGGTTTCCTGAGTCGTATGATTGCCTTCGTTCTGGACCGTGATTTTTACGCCGGGAACGACTGAATCGGTCGCGTCCACAACCGTTCCAGAAATGCTCCCAATATCCACCTGTGCAAACGAGGGTATGACGGCCTCAGCCAGAAAGCATAGGGCTATCCACCATCGAATTGAATATCCGTATCTCATCTTTAGGAACCTCCTTCGGGACACACTCGCGGCAAATCTCTACAACTAGCCATTGTTGGTGGCTGGGGTTCTGGCAGAATAAAAACGATACCTCCGTGGGTGTCCACCACTCGCGTCGCTCGGACTGGATTAAACGCACCGATGGCAAGTGCACAATCCGGTCAAACCCCGCATTCGCTCTCCGGTTAAGAACCGCCGCTCGGAGTTTTCGGGGAGTTCAGGGCCTTAATGCAGATTAGACTTCGTCCTGCTGTCACAGAAGACTTCGATTACTGCAAACGCTTGTACTTCACCGGTATGAAGACGATCATCGAGGAATTGAATCTGGATAGAGTCGCTCAAGCGGCCAGCCTCGAGCAGCAGTGAGAGCTGACGCAGGTCCGTATAATTTTGCTCGACAGTCTGGACGTAGGCTGGTTGCAGAGCGTCCGGCAAGATGACGGTCTTTTCATTGCGCAACTCTTCGTGGACGGGCTAATAGACTGATGGTTGCGTATTTGCGCCGCGTGGCAGCCGTCCGGGCGGCATCTTATGTCCCCTGCCGGTCTTAAAGTTCAATTCCGGATGCTCGTCACCCTAAAAAATGCCGAGCAAGCGTTGTACGGCGTCACGGGGAGTTACATCTTCTGTGCAAAGTAGTAGTGGTTTTCGCCTTCATCACGGTGTGTTCCAACCAAAGACATGCCTTCGGACTCCAGCGCTTTTCGGTACTCCTCGTAGCCCAGGGAGAATTGAGGTCGCCCGGTCATGACATCGGGCGGAAAAGAACCGCTTTCATTCGGAGCCGTGAACAGCAATCTGCCACCGCTTTGCAACACGCCGGCAATTTTCTTGATCAATCGGCGTTGGACTTCCGCATCGAGCAGAAAGAAGAGCCCCCAGGCGACCACGCCATCAATAGTCAGCCACAACTGATGCCCCGACACCTGAGCTGCTCCTACCTCGCCCGGCTATGAACACTGATGCGACGTCTTCGTAGCCATTCGACTTATTAGGATTTGCCATGGCGCGGCAAAAGTTTACCGCTCGAAGAGATACGGCGTTTGATTGTGGCTCTGAGTGAATTGTCGGCAACTCTTACCTTGGGATTACTTCAGGTTTACCACGAGTTGTCCTGGATCCAGCCCCGAGAAGTCTCAGCAAGGCTCTGAGCATACGCTATGAATTTGGCGGTTTCGTGCAGCAGCCTCGTCTGAGCGGGCTGACGAACCTTACCGCCAAATCGGACACCCATGCGTTCTGTCCATGCCTTCCGAATCAGCTCACACCATGCCGGGTCGAGTGATTGCTCGGCCCATTTAACGCCAGAAAGCTTCGATTGCACGGCGCCGCTTTTACATGTGTAAAGCATCCGGCAACAAGTTAGCAGGGCGAATGACTGACCGAATCGCGTGTTGAACCATCCGAGCGGCCGATCGATCTCAGCGACAAAACGACTCTTGAGCTCTTGAATCGCAGCGATGGCCTCGGACCGCAAAGCTCCAGTTCGTACCGCGTGCAGGAGAGTTTTCGGATCAGGCCCGATGATGGTGATGCCCCGTTCGCGAAGAATCCACCGAACGTGCCATCGATTGTCGTGAATCGAACGCTCCAACGATGTGCTTCCGTTGTCTACGAACCATAACGGTTCTACTCCAACCAGATCAGTCCGATTCAGCAAATCCGTACTTAATATAAGACCCCTCCAGATGCTCGGCTGGATAGCATCCTAGAGCATGGATGTCGACATGTGTTGTTTGTAATGGTCGTACTTCTGCATCGCTTAACTCCGCGTTGGTGAGGATCAGGAAATCAACATCACTGTCGAGATCAAAGTCTCCCGTTGCGAGCGAGCCGACAAGATAGGCGCCAAGAAAGTTACTTCCCAATGCATTCTGAACGCCAGCGACGAATCGTTGCAAGACTGAAGCCATCTCAGGGTAAGCTTCGCTGTGCATGCTCCTTACCAAGGGTACCCAAACCGATTAATTCCAACGAATTGCTTCGACAATCAAAGTTTAAGACATCGGATTACCGCGTTAATCATTCAAGTTGTTGGATTCGACAGACCGAGTTGGCGCCGTTCACGCGCTTTGATGTCGATCTCTTTAAGGCTTTGGCTTCCCTGTCGCGGGAGGCGTTGCCCCGCTCAGGTTGCCATGCATCTCCGAGTGCGGGCCCTGCAAATATAGATCGAGTTTTTTCTTCTGGTCATCGCTCAGGATTTCGCGGATCTTCTTGTCGGCATTCATGCGCAAAGGCCTGACCTTACTCAGGAGCTCATCCTTCGACATGCTTTCGTCCTGCATGAGCTTCAGCGAGGCATCATGCAGTTCCTGCAGGATGGTTTTGACTTTGGGCTGCTGATCGACGGAGAGATCAAGTTTCTGTGTCAGCACCTTCAGCTGATCTCCGACGTCTGGCAGGACGACGCCCTGCGCGGCGCCTTTTGCAGGCCCGCCGGTCGGTGCGGTTTGTTGCGCCAGCATGGCTGGCGCAATTAACAACATACTGCCGATTGCAAGTAAACGAATTCGATTCATGTTCTCTCTCCTTTTTTGCTTGTGCCCGCGAGAGCTGCCGTACTATGTGCACTGTAGCGATGCAACGAAGCCGAGTCGATAGCGGTGAGTGAAAAAGGGTCGAGTTGCTGAACAAAAAGGTGGCCGATGTCCAGAAATGAGCGCTCTCCGTTACCCATAGGGCTTACCGAGCAGAGGAGAAATGACAAGCAGCGACGCAAGCCTGACCTGCGCATCCGGCGCACGCGCAGCCTACTGAGCAATGCGCTGGTCGCGCTGATGCAGGAGAAATCGATCGACAAAATCACAGTGCAGGAAGTGCTGGATCGCGCGACGGTGGGCCGGTCCACTTTCTATCTCCATTATCGCGACAAGGACGACCTATTTCTCAGCGTGCTAGAGGACGGCCTGGAAATGTGGAGCACTGCTCTCGTCAGGAAGCAGGAGAAATCCTACCGCGTCGCACCCGTGGCAGAATTTTTTATGCATGTCGGTGATGCGAAGAAGCTCTACCGCGCTCTGGTCGATTCCGGACGTATCCACGCGTTTTTCGAACTTGCGCAGGGCTACTTCGCTCGCGGGATCGCCCGACGTCTGAAGGACATGGGCCTGAAGAATCTGGTTCAAAGCGAACTGGATGCTCGCTCGCATGCGCTCGCCGGAAACCTGCTGTCACTTCTGAAATGGTGGCTCGATCGCGGCGCCAGAGAGTCGCCAAAGGCAATGGACGAACTGTTCCACCGGATGGCGTGGAACGGACTGCAATCCAAATCCAAATTACGGTAGGCAATCCGGGTGGTCGGCAAGCCTTCTCTTATCCCGTTACGTCAGAGTTCCCCGTGATCCGTCCTGAATGTTTGATTGTTACCGGACTCGTCGATAAACGCTAGGCGACAAGGCAGGCGTGATCTCCTCGAACGCCATTACGAGCCAGTCTCAGCGTGGGCTGCCATACGGAGAAGTGAATTCTCGGAATGATCGGCGCGGCGTATTTCAAACTCAGGTAACCACTGCAAGGGAGACGCCCGTGTCAGCCCCGCCCGTGTGTGGGTTCTTTGCACTCTACTCCTGTCGCAACGCAACCACTGGATTCAGTCGCGAAGCACGCAATGTCGGTGGTAGCGCGGCGAACAAGCATACCAACATCAAACCGAGCAGCGGAAAGACCACTGTCGCTGCGTGACCTGGCTTCACTTCAAACAACAGGCTGGTAACGTAACGCCCTAAAACAAATCCGCCCGCCAAGCCCGCAACAACCCCTAGCGCAACGGTAACAGCAATCTCCGAGATCACCAATCGGATCACCTGGAACGCCCGTGCACCCAATGCCATGCGAATGCCGATCTCCCTCGTGCGTTGCACGACAGAATAACTGAGCACGCCGTACGAGCCGATGGCCACCAGCAGGAGGGCCACCATACCAAAGAAGCCGGACAACAACGCCAGCAAGCGATCCCGGACCAACAAGTTGTCGATCAGTGTGGTCTGCAACGTCACACGACTTACTTTTGCGGAAGGGTCCGCGCGGAGGATTTCTTGACGTAACAACGGTGCGATTCGCCCGGCATCGGCAGCCCGGACGGTTAGGACAGCGTCTCCCTGTCCTCGCAGAGGCACGTAGATGGTCGGCGGCGGTGTTTCGCGGATCTCGAGGTACTTCGCATCACGAACCAGGCCGACGATCTCCAGCAAGTCTCCGTCGCGATCAAACTGTTTGCCGACGACACTCTGGCCCGGAAAAAAGCTCCGGGCGAACGCTTCATTCACCACCACGGCGGACGCATTAGGGCCCAAATCACGCCTAGCGAAGTCGCGTCCTTCCAGCAAACCAATTCCCATCGTGTCGAAAAAGCCGGGTGAAACGCCGAGTTGGTACGTCTGGCCGGAATCCGTGCGGCCGGGAATCTTGACCTTGGAGATCCACTGGTTGTCATTCAAGAGAGCCCACGCGGAATAAGCCGCAGCCTGAACTTCGGGGAACTGCCGTACGCGATCCAACAGTTGCAGCGCGGCGGGCTGACCGCGTTCGCCCAGGCCATCAAGGTCGAAGAACACGATATCGGACCGGAAGAATCCAAGATCCAAAGTGCTCAGCTTCTGAAACGAGAGCAGCAGCAGGCCGCCGGTGAACAATACGGTAACGCTGAACGCCACCTGTGCGGCGACCAGGGGCCGCAGCAGACCACGCCTCGTGGAATGACGGTTGCTTCCCGCCTTAAGCACATCGCCGGGAGAAACAGACGACGAGCGGAATGCCGGAATCAATCCGACGAGAGCCGTTGCCGAAGCGCCGATCAATGCGAGCAAGCCGAGCGCCCTCCAATTCAAGCCCAGATCTAGATACGCGGATTCCCCCGTCGGCGACAACCTGCTGACCACAGCCGGTCCCACGGCTTGCGCGAATCCTATCCCGAGGAGGCAGGCCATGCCCGCCAGCAGTCCGCTCTCAATCAACAGCTGTTGCACCAGGCGGCGGCTTCCGGCTCCGATCGAGAGGCGCAAGGCCATCTCCCGCTCCCTCGCCGCGGAGCGCGCCACCAGGAGGTTGGCCACGTTCGATCCTGCGATCAGCAGCACCAGGCCGGTGACAATCGCCAGGATCCATAGTGGCCGTTCGAAGGCCTTGCGTAACACCGACGGGCCGTTGGCCGCGGATCGGACGTTGATTTGTTTGCGAAAGTCGCGTGGATGATCGTGACGATAATCCAGGAGCGTCTGCTGCATCAGGTGTTGGGCCTGTTCGCGTGTAACAAGCGATTTGGGACGTCCCAAGATTCGAAGCCATTCCCAGTCAGCGATCGTGAAGGCTTCGGGAGTGAACATCATGTTGGGAATCCAAGCATCGACCTTAACTCCCGGTTCGACGCCGGTGAATCCGCGTTGGACCACGCCGACGATTTGCAGCCGACGTTTGGTGTTCTTGGTTCGCGTTGTCGACGACGGTTCGATATAATCGAGCAGCTGGCTACGAATCTCGGGATGGCCGCCCTTGCGCATCCAAAACTCATAGCTGACCACGGCCACGGGGCTCTCGCCCGGGTACCGGTCGTCCTCGGCGTTGAGCAACCGTCCGAGTGCCGGCTTGACGCCGAGGATGGCGAGGGCGTCGCCGGACACGAATTGCACGCGGATCTTCTCCGTCGAATTTCCCAATGTCACGTCGCGAGGACGCGGCCAGCTCACGCCGAACAACTCAACCTTCTCGCGAGAAGCGTCGCGAAGGCGTTCGAACAGCGGATAGTTGAAGGAGTCGCCCTCCGGGGCGCCCGGACGGTCCGAAGGATAAGTCAGGTACACCAGCCCTTCCGGATCTCGCACCGGCAGGGGCCGGAGGATCAGGGCATCGATCAGCGAATATGCGGCGGTGCATGCGCCGATCGCCAGGGCGAGCGAAAGGATGGCCGCTGCCGTAACTATGGGACTTTTGGACAACATGCGGGATCCGTATCGCGTGTCGCGCACAATGGAATCGAGCCAGGGCAGTATTTTCACATCGCGGCTCGTCTCGCGGGCCAGCGATTCATTCCCCAGTCGTCTCCGTGCCGCGCGGGCCGCCTCCGCCGGAGTCATGCCACGTCGCCTAAACTCAGCGGCGCGACTGTCCAAGTGGAAGCGAATCTCATTTTCGAAGTCATGGTTCAGGCGGTCACTGCGAAATACATTGGCGAGACGTGAAAACCAGGACATGGCTCCTCCAGAATCTCTGCTCCTAGGCTCTTTGCAAAACCTGGCCGACCGCCACCGTGACGGCTCGCCAGCGTCCTTCGATTTCCTTTAATGGATGCGTAGACACGCTCGCGAGCAACTCGAGATTAAGGTGAGACAGGCGCTGGGCGCACTTCAAAATCACCGAGCCGCAGGTTGTTGATCTCGAGATTCCGTCGAATGTGGGCAAGCGGTTCCACTGTATCAACCCTAGCTTCTGACAAGGGCACAGCGACAGTTGAGAACGTAAAGTCTTGGCTTACCGGGCTGATACCGAGTTCAGCCGGGAACGGGGAATAAGAGATCGGTCGACGGGGCTCTGTAGAAGACCACACATCTTGGACGGCTTCCTTCGCGGACTGTTTGAAGCTGTAGGAGAACAGCACCGGCGGAAATCGAAAAGCAGAACTGCAAATTAGGAAATAGCTTTGCCCGTTGGCTCCTCCGCTTGCCGAACACACACCGACGCGCGGCACGGGAACAGAGCGGTCTCCGAAGGGAACACGCACCGTTTGCCGGTTGCCGAATAGCGTCATATACACCGATCCGCGAACTTTCAGCGGTTCGTCCTTGACCCTCCTGTAGAAGGCACTGTCTACGGTAGCCTCCAGCGAAAACTTTTGCCCCATTTTGCTTGCGATCCTGAGCGGAAGTTGGTCCGCCTGCCACATTGCCCCATCTGGCGCCTGAAGATCCACGGAGAATCCTTCCGGCTTTGCAATCATGCCCGCGGGAAGGCCCGTAATGGTAAGCGGAAGCTCGACGCGAACGCGACCGCCTCCTTCAACAATAACCGCTCGAGTCAACCACCTATTACCCGAATCGAAATCCACATGAACCAGGGACTGGTCTAGGCGTTGCTTGGAGAACCAGGATTGAATCCTGAAAGCTGCGGACCACGGAATCAGCGTCATTCCGAGAACCGCTAGAATTCCCGCCGCCAGTGCCAAAGAGCGAGCGGCAGCAGTTCTCCGCATTGAGTATTGCCAGACGAGAATTCCCGACGCAGCGACACTCATCAGCAGAAATACATAATAAGTCTTGACCCAATCCGACCCACTAAAGAAGCCACCGAGAACGACCTCTGGCGCGACGATCGCAATACCCAATGTGATTACGCAAGGCGTGAGGACTGCAAATATTAACTGGACGAATCCCGTGGTCAGGGCGGATAACGCAGCGATCGGTAGGATGAAGACTATCGCAATCAGGACTTGACTCCAAAGCAGGCCTGGCATTTCGATCCCGAGCGGCAATCCGTAGGCGCGAACAATCACTCCGTCAGCCAACAACATGGGAATGTTTATGAAGGCGAGGATGAAGAGCGCCTTAGCTCCTAGCAGGCTTTTCCATGAGTACGGCCGCGTGATCCAGAACTGGCTGTCGCCTGGCAGGGCCTCGTCATGAATCACCCTCGCGATGAGTGTCCACCAAGCTAAAGGCAACAGGATCATTACCAACGTCCATGCGGCGGTTCTGTTCGTTGCTGGGTGCACTAACCAGAGCGCACGACGTGCTCCCGTGAAGGTAAACGCTGCAACAACCGTAATCGCCACTGCGATCTCGAACCACAGGTGACGAACGTCTTTTTTGAAAATATGCAGTGTTTGTCGCATTTTTACCTATGCTACCTTTCGGCCAGCCTTGGCCAGGGTTACGAAAATCGCCCGCAGAGGCATGGGATTCACAGAAATTTGATAGGTGTCCCCAAACAAGCGGTGAACTTGCGCGATCGTTCGTTCCTGATCAAACTGCGTGTCAACGAAACGGACTACCGCCGCAGACTGTTCTGTGTTCAGCCACGCCGCTGGCCACGATAGCGGTGACTGTAACGGATTCGCGAGGGTGATTTCGATTTCGCGAAAACGGTCCACCAATGACGTCATCTCCTCGGAGAACTGCAGACGCCCACGGTCTAGGTACCCTATATGACTGGCAAAGCTCTCGACTTCGGAAAGATCATGGGATGAGATCAAGATTGTGGCCCCATCTGCGCATTCCAACACGCCCTCAATCAACTCATCGCGTACGAGCGCATCGAGCCCCGTAAATGGCTCGTCGAGAACAATTAACCGTGGCCTGTAGGCTAGCGAAGAGGCTAGAGCCGCCTTCATCCGCATTCCGTGCGACAGATTCCTGACTTTGCGATCAGGCGGAAGTTCGAACAGACGCAGTAGCTCACGGGCACGCACGACGTCCCAATCTGGATAGAATGGTCTTAGGTAGTTCATGAAGTATTCGACCGTCATCCACTCCGGCATCTGCTGGTTCTCCGACACGTAGCCGATTTGAGTGAAATCTTCTGAGGAGAGTCTTCGCGAGTCGCGACCGAATACCTCAGCCATCCCCTCGGTTGGGTGGCGAGCGTTCATAAGAATTTTGATGGTTGTGGTTTTGCCCGCTCCATTCGGGCCAACCAACCCATATACGCTATGCTCGGGCACGATCATGTTCAGGTGGTCGAGAACCACTGTCTTGCGAAATCGCTTCGAGAGATCAATCGTTCGCAAAATGTTGGTCATTTCTTGCTCCCGTCTAGACACTTCCAATGCTGAGCGACCGCCGATGTCACGTCATCGAAGGTCAGACCCAACCTCTTGGCTTCGACTATCAGTTGCTCCAGTTCCTTGCGGAGCAGGTTGCTGCGGTCGGCGGCGGTCGAGCATGGGCGCTTCGCCACCACTGTGCCGATGCCGGAATGAACCTCGAGTACACCTTCCGCTACCAGGTGCGTGACCACCTTATGGGCTGTATTCGGATTGATCTTCAAAGTTTTGCTGAGTTCTCGCACAGAGGGAAACTGGTCACCAGCGCGCAACTGGCCTGAGACCACAGCTTTCTTAGCGGCATACACGACTTGCTCGTAAAGCGCGGTACCTGGCTCGAACGCCACACGGAATGGGATCACTTGTGTGTTATAACAGCTGGTACACCATATTTCAAGGAATCAGCGCGGGCTTTCACAGGCGGAGAGCATTGCTGTTCTGGTCAGCCGTGACTAAAGGTAGAAGCGTCGTTTGCGCCGTTCCGAGCGAGTTGTCGGCAACCCTTCCCTTACAGGATTATGTAAGGGTTGCCCGTCACTCGGCAACAATCCTGAGATGATCAGGCTGAGACGGGCTACAATGCCCCAAGGCGTTGGGGATTCTATATCCCGCTGTACTTGTCGCCGCGCGATTGTCGCAATCTAGAAAGTCAACTTCAATCCAAACTGGATTTGCCGCGAGGTGGTTACCGTGCTCAGAATAGCGCCGGCGCTGGGATTCACCGCGCCTGTGGGCAGTAGGGCAGTCCGGTTCGCCGAATTGGGCACGCCGAAGTTCGGATGATTGAAGATGTTGAACATCTCGGCGCGGAAGTGCAGCGCCTTACCTTCTGCCAGTACAATTTGTTTGAACAGAGAGAAATCGCAGTTCACCAGCTTGGGGCCAATGAGCGTGTTCCGGCCGAGATTTCCGATCGTGTTGACGGGCTGCAGCACAAAGGCGTTCGCGTCGAACCAGTGTTTAGGGTCGCCGGTGACTGGATTGTTGGAAAAACCCGGGCGGACATCCGGACGCTCATGAATCGAGAAGTCGATGGTATTCAGGTTTCCTGATTGGTTGTGGCCGAGTCGCACTTCAAAGGGCGTCCCGGATTGCGCCGTCACGATACCATTGAGTTGCCAGCCTTTCACAAGCACATCGGCAAAGCGGCCTGTCCGGCTGCTTCCAAACGGCAATTCGTAGCTCCAGTTCGCCACTAAGACATGCTTTACCGAAAAGCTGGAAAGGCCGCGGTCCGCTTTGCGATCATAAAAATTAATCGAATATTGAGTACTGTTGTCGAAATCCTGCGAGTTAATTCCGCTCGACTCGTCAATGGAGCGCGAAAATGTGTACGACACTTGCGCGCGCAGACCGTGCGACAGCCGTTTGGAAACGCCCGCCTGCAGTGCGTTGTAGAACGATTGCGCGTCTGTCTCTCGCTGCGTCACCCCGCCGAAGCTGGTGTTGCGGCGGCAACAGGTGTTTATCGTTTTCGGAGCGTTGTTAGTGCCATTACCTATGAACTCTGTTCGTCCGTCAGCATTAATGACATAAGGAGCCAGATTGGCATCCGCTACTCGAATCAGATGGAGCCCGTGAGAGCCTGCATATCCCAGGGTCACATTCCAATCGTCGGGCAGTGCCCGCTGCAGGCTCAGGTTGTACTGCATGATGTAAGACGGCTGCAGGTCGAAATTCACGGTCTGAAGATTCGCTTTGATGCAAGAAGGAGTTGCGGGACAAATGGGGGTGGTGATAGGGCCCTGCACGGCGTTCGGAAATGCGGGATTTGCTCTGCTGGTGCGCGTCGTGAACGGTGGGTTGAGGCTCCCCGAAAACACGTAATACTTGGGCAGAAGCTGGTCGTAGAAAATCCCAAACCCGGCGCGCACGGAAGTCTTTCCGTTCTTGAATGGATCCCACGCCAGACCAATTCGCGGCGCAAAATCTTTCAGTGCCGGGTTGGCGTACCACGGATTGCCAACGATGATCGCGGGATCCGCTATGCTTCGTAGATTCGAGATTTTCCCGTTCGCTTCTGTGGGAACGGTGGCGAACTCGTATCGCAGGCCCAAATTGAGGGTCAAATTTGGTTTCCAACGATAGTCGTCCTGCAGGAAAAACGCATAGAACGATTGCCGGAAGCCGCGATTCGGATCAATTCTTCCCGGAATAGCGAAGTTGATCTGCGCAGGTGCGCCCATTAAGAAATTCTCCAGACTTGTGAACGTTTCGATGCCGCCCAACTGGCTCGTCGTCTGCTGATTGAATTGCATGCGCTGCCCCTCAAATCCGAACCGAAAACCATGCGCACCCTTGGTCCAAAAGAGCGTGTCATGCCACTGGTAGTTGTTGAGATGGTCATTACGCGGGAGGCGGTAATCGCCCACCATCTCCGTCACCAGTCCCTGAATAGTGAGAAATCCAAATTGCACGCCGCCCGCCGAGGGAGGGATCCACCAAAGGTTGGACGGCACATCCACGAGACGTTGGTTATCGACCTCTGCAGTGGAACGCGCGAAGCTCACTCGCAGCGTATTGATCAGCGCCTGCGAAAACGAATGCACGTGTTCGAGCGTAAGGTACTGATTGCGCGAGCGCTCCTTAGTGAACACGTCCGGCGGCTTGTCTCTGACCTGCCGTTGCACGTTTCCGTTGTCGAATGTGTAGCGGCCAAACAAGATGTCTTTCCCGGAAAGACGATGATCGATTCGGCCCTGCGCGAAGTACTCATCGGTAGGCTGCAGGCGTGTGAAGGAATACCCAGCCGTTCCGGTAGGTTTCTGATTCTTATCAAGTACCTCGGGCCCATTCGCGCGCGGGAAAAGAACCTGCAACAGGGAACTCACAGCCGCGGAGGTGCTGGCAACAGCAACGTTCTTCAGGCCGTTCGCCATGCAGCTTGGGTCGCTTGGCGTGCAGGGCAAAAGAAAATTGCGCGCGTTATCGTCCGGAACAAAGGTTGCGCCCGTTACGCCGAGCCGCTCCTTAATCGCCTCGAAAGCCCCAAAGAAGAATGTCTTGTCGTGGCGAATCGGCCCGCCTAGCGTTCCCCCGAATTGATTGCGCTTAAAAGACGGAATGGGGTTTGTCGCTGGATCAAAATAATTCTTCGCGTCCAGCGCCGAATTGCGCAGATACTCAAACAAATTTCCATGGAGCTTGTTGGTTCCCGACCGCGTAATAGCGTTGATGATGCCGCCGGAGGACCTGCCAAACTCCGCGGAATAAGAATTCGTCAGAACCTGAAATTCCTGCACTGTCTCCACGCCCAGCAGCACGCCGCCCACGGACCCCGGCGTCTTGTTGTACACGTTGTTGATGTCCGAGCCGTCCAGAAGAAAGCTGTTCTGCTCCGGGCGCGCACCATTGATCGTGATTTTCTTTCCACGCCCGCCCACAGCGTCGCTCCCGGCTGCAACCGCGGCGTTTACGCCCGGCTGCAAAAGCGCCAGCTCCTGAAACGAACGCCCATTGAGGGGAAGATCATTCATCTGCATGCGGTTCACCGTTCCACTTAACGCAGCGGAACCTAGGTCGATCGGCGGAGCGTCCTCTGCTGTGACGTTCACCCGTTCAACGTCGCCTGCGATTTCCAGTTTGACGTCCAGCACCGCGTCTTGCCCGATCGTCAGCTTAACGCCCTTCAGCACGGCGACTTGAAAGCCGGCCGCCCTCACGCGCAGCTCGTATTCTCCGGGAGGCAACAGAGGTTCGCGATAGCGCCCTTTGTCATCCGTTGTAAGAGCTCGCACCGCACCCTGTTCGACGTTGCGGATTTCGATCGCCGCGCCGGGAACAAAACCCCCGGACGGGTCGTAAACAGTGCCTTGTAAGCTGGCCCCTACCGTTTGTGCCGAACACGTGGTGGTATTGATAACCAATGAGAGAAATAGCAGTCCCCACGCAGCTCGCATAGCACACCCCTTTCACACAAAACTAGCAGTCTATTTTCGGCACAATACGCCCAAAATCGTCCCCACGGCCATACCAATGAATTCCCGCCAGGTCTGCTGGCGAAAAGCAGAGATGGCAAACGCGTCCGACTTCGGAGAAATAGGCAACAGCCCTGCTTGCAACTCAACATCCTCAAACCGAGAGGCTCCACCATCCCCAGCGTAAATCCTCAGGTATCGCATGCAGTCAGCTCCGATCGAAAATGCTCGTCGCGGGAAGCACGCATGTCCATGGGTGAGACCTGCGTCCCGCATAACGCCTGTTCATAAGCTGTCTCAACACCCTTTTAAATCACCTTAAGCTGTTAAAGCCCCAAGAGAGGTTTTGAATAGTTCTAGACTGGCCTGAAACAAAGCCGGGCGCAAGCTCTCTCCCGACCGGCTGCAATCGTAGGCCATCTCAGCTTATTTTTCGAGTGGCCCAGCGTCAATGAATCGTTGGTGTGAGAGGCGAAGAGGAGGTGCTGGGCGGATTGTCGGCAAGCGTTACCTTACCTCGTTACGGAAGGGTTCTCCGTGATTCGGTCAGAATCGCCGGACATAAGCTAGTTTGACTGTAGGAATCCCCGAGCAGTTATTGTGAACATTTCGCTGTCCTGCTCCGGACGGCACAATGTACAAAAACGACAAAGATCGGGGAACGCTCAGAGTCGGGCGGCTTGGTCTAGGAGCGTTCGACCTTGGGCGTTGACTGAGCTCCCAGCGGTTCGCAGAAAGGATCCATCGGAATAGGCGCGTACTCGACGTCGATGATCTCGAGATGCTCCGTCTTCGCTGGCGCGCGCAGGTCCACGCGGTCGCCGGGGCTCGCCTTCATCAGCGCATTGGCGAGAGGCGAGCGCCAGCTGATGTAGCCACGGTCGAGGTCCACCTCGTCGATGCCGACGATCGAGACGACGTGTTCGAGGCCGGCGGCGTCCTTGTAGGTCACGGTTGCGCCGAAGAAGACGCGCGTAGCGGCTGGCCCCGGCCGCGGAGCGGCGGGATCGACGACCACGGCCGCGTCAATGCGTTTCGTGAGGAAGCGAATCCGCGAATCGATCTGGCCTAACCGCCGCTTGCCGTAGAGGTAGTCGGCGTTTTCACTGCGGTCCCCGTTACTAGCAGCCCACGCTACGACCTCCACCACCGCGGGCCGCTCGCGACTCAATAGGAACCGATGCTCGTCTTTCAGCCGCTGCAACCCGGTGGGCGTGATGTAGTTTTTGAGGGTCGGCCCCGCTTCCTCGCGCACCGGTCCTCGGAGCGGCCGCTTTGTTCGTATTTGCCAATCTGCCATGGGAGTCGTGTACTTGTGGGTGACCCAATCTCGGAAAGGTCCGCGACTTGATCCCGATAATTCCTCGCACGGTGAAGGTGACGTACGCCGGCTAGATGTCGAATGATACATCGGTCTTTCCTGTGGCACTCTTAGAAAATGCGGTGACCCATCCGATTGCATATCAAGGCCAAGAAGTATGCGGTTCACCTAAGCGATGAGTCGACGAGGTGCCCATTTTCAATGAATTGTTTGTGTTCGACCTGTAGGCTCACAAATTCCGGGCGCTTTGTCGGCAACCCTTCCCTTACCGGATTATGGAAGGGTTGCCCGTCAGTCGTCCAGAGCCAGGATTCGCCTTCGACCAAACGGGTAAAATGACCCTGTTGCTGTCGATTTTAGCCTTTGCCGTTCGTCTTAAATTAGAGGAGATGAAACTGATGAGCAGCGGCTACGCTGAAGTGAACGGTATCAAGCTCTATCACGAGATCTACGGCCAGGGCGAACCTCTCGTGCTGATCCATGGCGGGCTGACGACGATCGACGAGATGCAAGGATGGGTGCAGCCCCTGGCGGAGAAGCGGCGGGTAATCGCGGTGGAGATGCAGGGCCACGGTCGCACGGCGGACACGGACAGGCCGATGAGCTTCGCCACGATGGGCGACGATATCGCGGCGCTGCTGAACCATCTCAAGATTCCGAAAGCCTTCGTGGTCGGCCATTCGTTCGGCGGCGCCATCGCGATCCGCGTGGCAATCCAGCATCCGGACAAAGTCCGGCGGCTGGTGGTCGTCTCGTCGCCTCATGCCAGGTCCGCCTGGTATCCGGAGACACAAGAGGGAATGAGCCAGGTCGACGCTAGGTTGGCCGAAAACATGATGCACACGCCGACGGGCAAGTTTTCAAAGCAATGGCCTGAGCCGCAGCGCTTCCCTCAGTTCCTTGACAAGATGGGCAAGATGATGAGCAAGGACTACGACTGGTCGGCCGACATCGCGAAGCTGCCGATGCCGGTGCTGCTGGTGTTTGCTGACAACGACTCGGTCTCGTTGAAGCACATTGCGGAGTTCTTCGCGCTGTTGGGCGGGGGCGTGAAGGAGCCGGGTTGGCTGAACACGCGGCTGTCTAAGCCGCGCCTGGCGGTCGTGCCTGGCTACAGCCACTACAATTTCATAAGCTCGCCGGAGGTGCCGCAGATTGTCGGCAAGTTCCTAGCCGATCCACTCACCCATCCACCGGAAGGCGCAGCCGCCGCGTCTCAGGTCGCGCCGGCGCCGGAGAAGACGCAATAGGCCGGGATCAGGAACCCTACGGGACAGGCAGCCTGATCGGTCCGCATCCGCTTCACCGCATCGGAGCGTCAGGGACCCTGCGGTTTTCGCTGCAGACGGTGTCCACAATTATTGCGGACCAAATCGCAGTGACAGCACTGCCGGCAACTGCCGGCGTATTGATTATGCGACTACATTGTTCTATAATGTAGCTACTTTGGGGAGTATCGCTGAATGGAAAAAGTTGGTATTCGCGAGCTGAAGACGCATTTAAGTCGGCACCTCAAGAAAGTGCAGTCGGGAAAGCGGTTGCTGATCACCGAACGGGGTCGCACGATTGCGACCATTAGCCCGGTGGACGCACCCCGTGCGCTCGACTGGGCCTATCGCATGGTGGCCGAAGGACGCGCACAGTGGAATGGTGGGAAGCCTGGCATTCCTAAGAATCCTGTCAAGTTAAAAGGAAAGAGGACGGCCGCTTCTGTCGTGATCGAGGACCGGCGGTGAGGCTCTATCTCGACACCAGCAGTCTGGTCAAGCTATTCATCGCGGAAACAGGTTCCGATGCGGTACGCGAATTGGTAGACAAGACAGACACGATTTGCACCTCACCAGTCGCCTACGCTGAAGCCAGAGCCACGTTCGCCAGGCTGCGCAGGTCCGGCCAGCTCGACGCATCCACATTCGCGTCGGCGAAACGGGAATTTGAGGCATATTGGCCGACATATTTGACCGTGAATGTGACCGATTCAGTTTGTCGTGAAGCTGGTGAGCTAGCAGAGCAGTTTGGCCTCCGAGGTTTCGACGGAATCCACCTCGCGTCCTTCACTCAAGTAGCTCGGGAGGCTGGAATTCGGGAAACGAGCTTTTCCAGCTTCGATGACCACCTAAATGAAGCGGAACGACGTTTAAGGCGTGTTCTCGCCAGACGTGGACGCTGAGAATTTGTGCGCATTTACTTGGGGGCACTAAGCATCCCCGCCGTTTCCTTTGAGTTCCTTAGAGCCTATTCAGCCGTGTATGTGATCTCCATTCGATGAATGAGGAAACATGATAGGGCAAGGATCGTGATGGTAAGAAGGAACAATCCGAGGACGGCAAAAAAGGGAGGGACGGGTTCCGCAACTATAGTGAAAACGGCCAAGGCACCAGAAACCGGCAAAGTGACGGGGCATAGATGCTTCAGATAGAAAGTGACGGTGAGCATCTGGGCCCAGGCAGGAAAGATGGCGGCGATCGTTTCCCATCCCATGATCACGACTCCTGGGACAATCGGATTCTTGAAGAGAAGGCTGAGAGCAAGAAACACCGCGCCGTAGCCGATACAAGCGAGGGCCGTCACCAGGAGATAGGACCCCAACTGGCCGAGACCCGGCCCATCAAAGACATACGATTTCCCCGTTGAACCAAAACGGCTATACATGAGGTAGAAACAAGCAAGGACGGCTGTTTCGAAGAGCACGATGGCAACGACCGAGCCGGCAAGAAACTTTCCCACCACCAAGACTTCTCTTTTTACGGGCACGAGAAATTGATAATGAAGAGTACGTTCGACCATCTCGCCGCGAAATAGCCACGTAAAGATGGCCATACAAGCAAAGAAGATGCCCAAGCGGAAATAGTAGAGCTGCACTATTGCCGCGAGGACCTGTGTATCGGCCTCGATTTGCGGGGAACCCGCGGGGTGGTTTCTGTCGACGATGACGTGCGTCAGAATGACGAGCACGGGAACCCAAGCGAGGAGGTAGATCCCAATCCTGCGGCGCGTAAACAAATTCCGGCGAAGCTCGTTGCGCACAAGTATAGAGATCTGGCTACCATAAAGCCGCCACGGCTGTTCCTTTGCCCACTCTTGGGCCCGCGCGGCTAAATCTTGAGCACTCATGCCGGCCCCCGATCCGACCCGATGAGATACTGGTAGATGGAATTGACGTCATCATCGGCAGGCGCAACGGCGTCAACTTCCACGAGACCCCCGGAAACGATCTTGTTCAGCAAGAGATAAAACTGCTCGGCGTCACGCGTGCGCACCAAAACGCCCTGGCCATCATTGAGAATTTTGACCTCCACAACGTGATCGAGTTCAAACGCGGCTGCCGCCAACCGCGCCGCATTCGAACAACGGACAAGTATCTGCATCGGATGGTCGCGAACTTCCCTGCGGACCTCGCGGATTTGTCCTTCTGCGACAACGTATCCACTGCTCATTAGTACGACGCGGTCGGAGATGCGATCGACTTCCTCCAAAATATGGCTGGAAATGATGACGTGCATCCCTTGCTTGGCAATCGCTTCAAAGAGCGCGATTGACTCCGCACGGGCCATGGGATCAAGCCCGTTGAGCGGTTCGTCGAGAACCAGCACGGAAGGATGATGGGCGATGGCTTGCGCGAGACGAATGCGCTGACGCATCCCTTTGCTATAGCCGGCTACCTTGCGCCGCGCCACTTGGGCCATGCCAGCGCGCTGCAGCGCTTCGTCCGTGAGCTTGGCAGCCTGATCATGCGCAAAACCATGAAGACGCAGTGGCCAATAAATGAAGTCATAGCCCGTCGTGCCGGTAGGAAAAGAGTCAAACTGCGTGCAATATCCCACGAGCCGAAAGAACTCTATGGGTTGTTGCGGGGTAAGGCCGAGGACGTAAATGGCGCCTCGCGAAGGCCGGATCAGGCCCGTCATCAAGTTCATCAGCGTGGTCTTGCCCGAGCCGTTGGGACCGACGAGGCTGGTAATCCCGGGTTTGAGAGTGAAGTTCACTTTGTTCACCCCGAGAACTTCTCCGTAAAACTTGGAGACGTTCTCGAAAACGATTTGGCGGGCGTCCGGTGTCATCCACGCACCACTTCACGTGCCTTCAAGCGCGCATTGAGAATGACAAGCGAGAGCAGGCAGACCAAAATGAGCACGCCCCAGGCAGCGGGAACTGGAATTTCGTTCCCGCTCAGCTGACGAAACCCTTTTGCTAGGATAAGACGGAACATTTCTGTGAAATTCAGCAGCCGACCCCAATAGGTCCCCATAATCGAGTTGTACATTTCACCGATGCCCGCAGGGACAAAAAATGAGATGAAGATTACGCCTGTAGCCACAATTCGCAGCTTGACCGATGCTGATACCGCCAGAGAAATGAGGGAAAGCATGAGGATCCAGATGGCGGAGCACAACACGATAGGAACGATCATCCACAAGTGCGACCAGATCCATCCGTTCCTGGCCAACCCGGCCTGCAGGCCGAATAAAAGCAAGCTCGGAACCCATGTGACCGCGGACAGCAGTAGACCCAACACCGCGAGTTTTCCTAGAACATAATCGGCCCTGCTGAACGGCCGGCTTAGAAAAAGCAGAAGCGCACCGTTGGTTAGGTCTCCAGCGATCAAGACCGGGCCAACCCAGCAGTTCAACAGAAAGGCTGCCTGCGTCTGCGCGATCATGATCGTGGTGAAGTACTCGTTTTCCACTAAAAACAAACCAGTGGAGCGTACTTGCATCAGCAATTGAACCGTTTTGTTGTTGGCGACAAAAATGTAACCTGCGAAAAACAGGATGGGAACGAGACTAAGAATCAGCAGGATGACGAAAAAGCGAGACTTG
>Ga0209153_1000257_pt1 | contig 28324 bp, 27 predicted proteins | sample GraSoiAngelo_120_FD_185877 | JGI IMG/M metagenome (GOLD analysis project Ga0209153, IMG submission 185877) | Grasslands soil microbial communities from the Angelo Coastal Reserve, California, USA - 14_0919_09_20cm (SPAdes) (version 2) | ecosystem: Environmental > Terrestrial > Soil > Grasslands ... | reverse complement strand
ACTGGGCAGACCTGGAACGTTGCCACCCGGTCCCACCGTTCCCGGGATCCCGGGCACGCGCTGCTGCGCCGGCTGCTCGTTGGATTCGGTCAGTTGCACAGTCCAGGCACGCTGCTCGCCGGTGTCGACCTCAAAGAAGCCGGTGCGGTCGAAACCACGCGCCAGGCAATTGTCGGTCCCCTTGATGGTGAATTCTTTGTCGCGTGAGCACATGAACGCCTGCCCCGACCACTCGCCGCCACGATCGTAGTCGAGCGCGTAGATGTAATAATAACGGGCGACCAGCGTTCCCTTTAGCAGCGTCTCACAGCTCCGCGAGGAAACGTTCCACCAGCCTTCGGTGGTCCAGCCTTCGGCATCCTTGTAGCCGAGCGCGATGCCGACCCGGCTGGAGGTATTGTTGCACAAACGAAAATCCGCCGCCGCCGGACTGTTCCAGAGGCAGAGGACAGCAAACGCCAGCGCCGGTATCGTACCGGCGGGCAGCCATGCGGAAATTCGATTGGTGTGGATGAAACTCCAGGGCGTCATATGCGCGAGGCTATCTCAATTGATTGACGATTTCGCGTAGGGTGGCGCGCACTGTCAACCGGCAGGGCGGTACTTTTTTCACGATCCGGAAACTTCCTGGTAACACCTTGTTTGCGCTGCGATATGGCAAAATCAAGTGACGACGCACATCTAATAGCCATATCTAGCCCAAAACTCACGGGATCATCACCATGGCGATCGACGACAAAACCAGAACGGAGCTTGAAGCGGCGGCCTTCCGCCGCCTGGTTGAGCATCTGCGCGAGCGGACCGATGTCCAGAATATCGATCTGATGAATCTCGCCGGCTTCTGCCGCAACTGCCTGTCCAACTGGCTCAAGGATGCAGCCGACGCGAAAGGCGTGAGCCTTACCAAGGACGAGAGCCGAGAGGCGGTTTACGGCATGCCCTATGAGACCTGGAAGGCAACCCATCAAGGCAGCGCGAGCGCCGAGCAGTTAGCTGCGATGAAGAAGGCCCAAAGCGGGCACTGATTCATTTTGGATCGTTGCTTTGCTTTTCGCACAGCAATGACGACGGAGGGAACAGGGTCTTTCTTTCTCCTGTGGGCGCGCTGTGGATGAGCGCGATGTCGCCTTGACGCAAGGCGCGGCAAACTTGAGGGTCGTTTTGGAAAGCGCTGCGCGGTGACGTGCGGCGCTTCTTTCGCCTCAATCGCCAGTTCCATTCAGGAGTACAAGATGGCCACCTCCGCCGCCGTCAAGGAAGCGCCCGCGACAAAATTTGCAAAGGACCAGCTCAAGGCCATCATCGAGCGCATCGAGCGGCTGGAAGAAGAAAAGAAGACGATCTCCGACGACATCCGCGACGTGTATGCCGAGAGCAAGGGCAACGGCTTCGACGTCAAGGCGCTGCGCACCATCGTGCGGCTGCGCAAGCAGGACGCCAACGAGCGGGCCGAGCAGGAAACCATCCTGGAAACCTACATGCAGGCGTTGGGGATGCTGTAAGGGGCGCTAACCGTCGGACACTTTCGGCCCGCCCAATCTTGGGCAAAAGCCTCTCATCTGCTAGGCTGCGGGGGAAGGGTCCGAAAAAGATGGTCGTGCCGGGACCAGAGCGCAGGCTCGCAGCTGTCCTCGCCGCCGACATGGTCGGCTACAGTCGGCTAATGGAGGTCGACGAGACGGGGACACTCGCGCGCCTCAAGACCCATAGGATCGAGCTCATCGATCCGGCCATCGCGAAGAACCGCGGCCGTATCATCAAGACCACCGGCGACGGCATGCTGGTTGAGTTTCACAGTGTCGCCGACGCGGTGCTGTGCGCGGCCGAGGTTCAACGCCGGATGGCGCGACGCAACGCGGACATCTCGCCCGCGCGCTGGATACAGTTCCGCATCGGCATCAATCTCGGTGACGTGATCGTTGAGGAGAACGATATCTTTGGCGACGGCGTCAACGTGGCCGCGCGCCTTGAGATGCTTGCCGAGCCCGGCGGCATCTGTGTCTCGGGCGCTGTGCGCGATCAGGTCGGCGACCGGCTCGATGACCTCGCATTCGAGGATCTCGGCGACCAGAGCGTCAAGAACATCGCCCGTCCGATCCGTGTCTTCCGGGTCCGGCTGGATCCGGAGCCAAAAACCGCGCCAGAGGCGTTGAAGGCGGCGACGCCGACTTCCAAGAAGCCGTCCATCGCTGTGCTGCCGCTCGTCAACATGAGCGGCGATCCGGAGCAGGAATTTTTCGCGGACGGCCTCAGCGAGGACATCATAACGGAGCTGTCACGCTTCCACGATTTGCTTGTCATCTCGCGCAACTCGACCTTCGTGCACAAGGGCAAGGCGGTCAAGGTGCAGGAGGTCGCGCGCGAATTCGGCGTCGATTACGTCCTCGAGGGGAGCGTGCGGAAGGCGGGTGATCGGGTCCGCGTCACGGTGCAGCTGATCGACGCAGAAACCGACCGGCACGTATGGGCTGAGCGCTACGACCGCAAGCTTGAGGATATCTTTGCCCTCCAGGACGAGATGACCCGCGCGATCGTCGCGACGCTTCCCGGCCGCGTCGAGGCCGCCACGCACGACCGCGCAAAGCGCAAGCCGACCGACAACATGGCCGCTTATGAGTGCGTGCTGGCCGCTAAGGTGCTGCATCACCGCTCTACACGTCAGGACAACGCGGAAGCCCAGCGTTTGCTGGACCGCGCCCTGGCGCTCGATCCGAACTATGCTCACGCTCATGCCTGGAAGGCATGCGTGCTGGGCCAGACGTGGGTTTATAGTTGGTGCGCGGATCGCGACGCGACCTTCCAGCAAGTGGCCGCGGAGCTGGAGATCACGCTGGCGCTCGATGACAATGACAGTGACGTGCACCGGATTCTCGCCGCGCTGAACCTCAATCGCGACGATCATGAAAAGGCCGCGTACCATCAGGAACGGGCGCTCGCGCTCAACCCCAACTACGACCTCGTTGTGGTGCAGCAGGGCGAGCTTCTAACCTGGCTTGGGCGGCCGGAGGAGGGCATCGACTGGATCAAGAAGGCGATGCGCCTCAACCCGTACCACCCGGAGCGCTTCTGGAGCCACCTTGGGCGTGCCTGCTATTGCGCCGAGAAATACGCCGAAGCCGCCGAGGCCTTCTCGCGGATCACACGGCCTGACCACGCGCATCACGCCTTCCTTGCAGCCACGTTCGCGCAAATGGGCAATGCGGTCGCCGCCACTGCACACGCGGCGGAGGTCCTAAAGCGCGAGCCGAAATTCTCGGTGGCCGCCTACCTCGCTACTCAGCACTATAAGCGCGAAGTCGACCGAGAGCGTCACGAGGCCGGCCTCCTCAAAGCAGGACTGCCGGCCTGATCCGGCGCCAAAACTATCCGGCGGCTGTTGGAAAGTTTCTGGAAAAAGCGATCAGCGCAACGACGCGGTGCGCAGCACGAATGAGGTGGTCTCGATCGTCGTGATCGCTGAGCCGGCGAAGCGATCGCAGCTCATTCCCAGCATCGGATCGTCCGAAAAACGCATCGCGATCACGGCTTGCGGCTTCACGAAGAAACCGCGCATCTGGGTCAGGTCGACATCGCCCAGCATGGTCACCGACATCGTGCTCGCGCTCGGCGCCAACATCATGATGCGCATCCAGATATCGCTGCCCCTGCCGGCCGACAACCGGGTCGAGGTGGCGACGCCGGTGCCTTGCGGGCCCTTGGCGGCAACGCTGTTGATCTCGGTGACAGCGGCGGCATTGCGTGGCGCCGGCCGGATGCTGCGGGGGATCGGCGCGCTGGCAGCCACAACGTTGTTGCGGTCAACCGGCGATGACGCCGCCGGGGCATAGGCCATCGCCTGGTAGGCGGCGGGAACGCTCGCGGTCGGCTGCGGGTCGGCCGTAGCGGCTAACGCTTCGCGGGCCCTGATCGCCGCAACCTGCGCGGGTGAGGCCTGGGCCGGCGTTGCGCCGGCGTCGTCCCAGAAGCCGCGGGCATTGATGATGTCAGCCGGCGTCTGCGGTTTTTGCTCCGCCGGTGCGGCTACTGGCTGTTTCGATTTCACGAGCTGGGCGTCCGCGGACGCGAGCTGGAAGGCGGCGGCGACCTGCGGCTTCGCGCGCGGCACCGGCACCGGATCGGCCGGCTTCGCGTCGGTAGCGGCGGCCGTCGTCGGCTTCTCATTGACAACTGGGCTCGCGGCCTCGTCCTCGTCGTCGTTCGACTTGCCCTTGAACAGCGACGCGAAGAAGCCCGCTTTGCCGATCGTCGCAGCACCATCCCCATCGCCGCGCTTTTCGATGTCGGCGCGGGCGAGTTCATAGCCCTTAAGCGGCACGCCGTCGGTCGGGACATGCACCGTGCGCCCATCGGGGAATACCTTGGCGAGCTGATCGTGACTCATCCGCGGCCAGTGACGGATGCTGCCGGTGTCGAGATGGACGAACGGCGAGCCTGACGTCGGATAGAAGCCGACGCCGCCACGCTGCAGCCTCAGCCCGGCATACCGGATCTGCTCGAGCGGGACGCCCGGGATGAAGAAATCCATCGCATGGCCGAGCATATGCTGGCTGAAGCGCGCGACGCCCGACGAGCGGCGACGGAGCATGGCGTTGGTGGCGGGGGAGCGATAGGAGGAGATGATCTGGATCGGCTGCTTGCCGTCGACGTCGCGATAGACTTCCCAGAGGATGTCGAAGAGGTGACGGTCCATCACGGTCTCGTCCTGGGTACGCCAGTCGCGGAGATAGTGATTGAGCTGCTTCAGCGCCTGTTCATCGTAGCGCCCGTCGCGTTTGAAGGTGACGGTGAGGTCTTCCTCGGAATGGGTGTGGTGAAAGGAAAGCGTGCGGGTTTCATTCAATGCGGTCGCATCGTGCACCGATCCCGCGCCCATCAGCAGTAACAAGGATGTCAGGCCGAGGTGATACCCGGCTTTCGGCAACGATCGCGAATTGAATTGGCGTGCGAAACCAGTCAGCACGAATGAGCCCACCCTGACGACAACCGATCGAGGAACTCTTCCGCTACCCCATGTGGCGAAAGAGGGTTAACGCAGTCTTAAGTTTCGGGTGGGTCAATTGAATTTTACCCCACCCCCCAAGTCGATCTTAACCTAACCCGTCGAGTGTGGCGAAAAAGTGCTCGCCGCCGAAATGGGGGTGGAGAGTGGTTAACGTTAAGCGATCTCGCCCGAAGGCGAGATCGTCGTTTTCTCGGAGGGATTTAGGCGAACGGCAGGTGGCGCCCTAGTCTAGCGGTACACGCGCCGCTGCTGGCCAGGCCGGCCGATCGCGGCAGGGGGCGTCGGCGGCCCGCCGAACAGGCGTTCGAAGAACGAGGGCCCGGAAGAAAAGGAGTTGTCGCTCGCGAAGCTCACGCCTGCCGGCAGACTGCTTCCGGGCGGGCGCGAATAGCTCGGCTGCGAATGCGCGACCACGTTCTCCAGATCCCTGCCTTTTGCGTTCCTGAGCATCGCGATCATGGTGGCGTCGCGGCCATAGACATCCTTGCGGATTTGCAGCTTGCCGCCGTCATCCACGAATGCGGTCTGGTAGGTGATGTTGACCGGGATCGGCGTCGGGAATTTCAGGTCGATCTCGCTCGAGCCATACATGCTGCGGATCTTCTCCGGCGTGTAGCGCTCGTTCGGCAGGGTGATGTTGAGCAGGACGGACGCGTATTGATCCGGATTCTGTACCCGCATGCAGCCGTGGCTGAAGGCGCGTTCTTCCTTGGCGAACAGATGTTTGTCCGGGGTGTCGTGCTGGTAGACCAGGAACTTGTTGGGGAAGTTGAAGCGGATGCGCCCGAGCGCGTTGGCCTCGCCCGGCGGCTGCGAGATGTGAATGGAGCCGTCGCGGCCTTGCTCCAGCCTCAACCCCATGCGTTGCAGCACGGTCGGGTCCTGCTGCAGCGCCGGCAGGTACTCGTTGTAGATGATCGACGGCGGCACGTTCCAGGTCGGATTGACCGTGATGAACTTCATGGTCTCGCTCAACAGCGGCGTGGCGTGAATGCCCGGCTTTCCGGTCACCACGCGGGTGGTCCAGACCTGCGCGCCATGCTGCATCACTTTCAGCGTGTAGTCGGGAATGTTGAGGATGACATAGGCATCGCCGATTGCGGGCGCACCGAGGTCGCGCGGCAGCCAGCGCCAGCGCTCCATGTTAGCGACCACGATGTCGATCTGCTTGTCGCGCTTCGGGCTGTTCAGCGCCCTGAGCGTGCCGCCGTCGAGCATGCCGGTGGCCTTGAGGTCGGCGCCTTCCTGGAATTTGCGCACGGCTTCGGCGACCTTGGCGTCGTAACGGGTGTCGTCGGCGTTCTCCGACAGGCCGAGCTTGGCGCGCAGCTGCGGCACGCGCGGATCTTCCATCACGCTTTCGGGCTGCTTCTTTCCGCGGGGCGGCGTGTATTTCAGCACCGGACCATCGCCGATCTGGATCACCGGTCCGTCGCCCTGGCCGCGCAATTCGGCGAGCTTCGCCTTGAGCTCCTTGTAGAGCTTCTGCGGCGGGTTGTAGCTGTCGAGCGCCGCGGACGCATTTTTCGCGCTGGTGACGTTCGCCAGCACTTCATTGGGATCGATCGGGTGCTCGGGATAGGAGATGTCGGCTGAGACTTGCGACCAGTGCATGCGGCCACTCTGCGCCTGGCGGGCGTAATCCAGCATGCTGGCGGTAAGCTTCAGGTCGGCCTCCGCCAGCGCATCCGGCGTGGTCGCAGCAGCGAAATCGGGCACCGGGTAATCGGCAGCGTTGAGACCATCGGATGCGGCATCCTTCAGGCGGGCAATCACGCCCTTGCCGGACTCCGTGAGGCTGCCCGCCTGTGTCCAGAGCGGGGCGAATTCGCGCGCGCCGTAGAACTTCTCAACCGCGCCACGTTCGGTCTTGCGATCGAAATAGCGCACGGATTTTCCGCCCAGCATTTCCTTCAATTTGTCGGCGACCGGCTGATCTGCGGGGGCAACATTGCTGGCACCTTTCACCGGCTCCGCCGCCAGCTCCTTGGTCGCCTCCTTCGGCTGCTCGGCGGAAGGAGCAGCGGCGGCAGCAGCGGGAGGCGATGCTGTTGCGGGCGATGCCAAGGGAGCGATTGCGGCGTTGGGTTTGCCGGCGTCGGTTGGCGGCGCGGCGACGACGTTGGACGGCTTGGCGGCTTCCGTCTTCTCGGGGGTTTTGGCAGCCTCAGCCTTGGCCGTATCGGGCACCGACGCCGTTGAATCCATCTTGAAATCGTTGATGGTCGGAGGCGGGACGTTGGCAGGCTCGGGGCGCGGGATCGCGGCGTCGATCGCGAGCTCCGCAGGCGTGCTGCGTGACCGGTCCTGGGCCAGCGCCGAGGTCGCAAGGAAAGTCGCCGCGACGGCCACCAATACGCGGTCAAATCCGCCACGGCTATTCGAACGGTCTCGCATCGTCACACCCCTTGGGTGAAACTGCCCCGACATGGGGCAGTTTTGTCATCATCGCTCACAGCTATCGGTGAAACACCAGCCTTGATCGGGTCGCCACGCCTGCACGCAACGAGTCAAACGCAGACGATACATGCGCCCCACTCGTGCAGCCAGCGCGATGCAGGGCAATCACGACAAACTGACCTCAAACCAACGCCTTCGGACAGCTTATTTTTGCCACGCTCGATGCATTTTGTCTGTCACTTCCAAGCCACGGTTCAAATGTTCTGGAAATGCTATGTCTTCCTGTTATTTCCATGACGCCGAAGCGCGCAAATCATGGCTTAGTTCGCATCCTCGGTGCCGTCGTCTGCCGGATCGTTGGCGGCGGTTTCATCGAGCTTGCGGTAAAGCGTCGAGCGGCCAATCTTGAGCCGGCGAGCGACCTCCGACATCTGTCCGCGATAATGCGAGATCGCAAAGCGGATGATCTCGTTCTCCATATCTTCCAGCGGCCGCACCTCGCCGGTGCTGGTCAGCATGCCCAGTGTCCCATTGGTCGGTAGGGGAGCGATAGGTATTTCGTTACCTGAGACCGTCGGATGAAAGGCCGGCGCTATCACGAGCGGCTCACCACAGGTATCGCCCGTCGCCGGGTGCGCGGCGGCCAGCGGAAAATCGGCAAGCCCGAGCTGATCGCTCTCGCTCATGACAACGGCGCGATAGACCGCGTTCTCGAGCTGGCGGATATTGCCGGGCCAATCGAGCTGCGAAAGGTGCGCCATCGCCTCGCCGCTGATGCCGGAAACCGCGCGATTTTCCTCAGCGGCGAACCGCGCCAGAAAATGCCGCAGCAAATGCGGGATGTCCTCGCGCCGCGAGCGCAACGGCGGGATCGTCAGCGGCAGCACGTGCAGGCGATAGAACAGGTCTTCGCGAAACTGTCCGCCTTTGACGCGGTCGAGCAATCTACGGTTGGTCGCGGAAATGATGCGAACGTCGACCTTCACCGGCTTGCGCGCGCCGACCGCCTCCACCGCGCCTTCCTGCAACGCGCGAAGCAGTTTGACCTGGGCGGTCAGCGGCAATTCCGAGATTTCATCGAGGAATAGCGTGCCGCCATGGGCTTCGACGAATTTGCCCATGTGGCGTTCGGTGGCGCCGGTGAAGGCGCCCTTCTCGTGACCGAACAGGATCGATTCCACAAGGTTGTCGGGGATTGCGCCGCAATTGACCGCGACGAACGGTTTGGACTTGCGCTCGCCGCTGCCATGAATGGCGCGTGCGAATAATTCCTTGCCCACCCCAGATTCACCTTCGATCAGCACGGGGATCGTAGAGTTTGCCGCTTTCTGCGCGGTGCGCATCACGCCCGCCATCGCCTCGCTGCGGGTGATGATGTCGGAAAAAGTCAGCCGGCCTTCGCGGCTGTGACGGATGCGCTGCAACTCGCCCTTTAGAGCTGAGGTGTTGAGCGCGTTGCGCAGCGAGACTTGCAGCCGCTCCATGCCGACCGGTTTGACCACGAAGTCCTGGGCGCCGGCTCGCATCGCCGATACCACGTTGTCGATGCCGCCGTGGGCGGTCTGGACGACGACGGGGATGTTGAGGCCGGCCTCGCGGATCTTGGCCAGCACGCCCATGCCGTCGAGGCCTGGCATCACGAGATCGAGCACGACGGCGTCGATGACAGGCCCATCCGGCGCGGTCAGGATGGTGACGGCGGCATCGCCGCTATCGACGACAATGGTCTCGTAGCCGCATTTTTGCACCATGTTTTCAACCAGACGGCGCTGTACGGCATCGTCGTCGGCGATCAAAATGCTGGCAGCCATGGTGTTCCCCGCACGCAACAACTATCTGTCTCGAATCGGGGCACTCTCGCCGATGCCGATTAACGCCCACTTAAACCTTGCCCTCCCGCCTTCAGGTTGAACCCAGGTTTCCAACAAGATGACCTTGCGCACCACTTCCGCTCTCCGCAAACCGACCAAGACCAAGCCCAAAATCTCGAATAAGACCGCCGGCAAGGCCGGCAAATTACCGGAATGGAATCTGGCCGATCTCTATTCCGGCATCGATGCCCCCGAAGTGGCGCGCGACCTGGAAAGGATGGATGCCGATTGCGTCGCGTTTGAGACCGACTACAAAGGCAAGCTGGCCGAACGGACGGCACAGGATGACGGCGGCCGCTTTCTGGCGGAGGCCGTGCGGCGCTACGAGGCGATTGACGACCTCGCCGGCCGCCTCGGCTCCTATGCCGGCCTCGTGCACGCCGGCGACAGCGTCGATCCCGCGATCTCCAAATTCTATGGCGACGTTTCCGAACGGCTGACGGCGGCCTCGGTGCATCTGTTGTTCTTCGCGCTCGAGCTCAACCGCATCGATGATGCCGTGATCGAGCGCGCGCTGCAGACACCGGAGCTCGCCCATTATCGGCCGTGGATCGAGGATCTGCGCAAGGACAAGCCGTATCAGCTCGAGGATCGCGTCGAGCAGCTGTTCCACGAAAAATCCCAGAGCGGTTACACCGCCTGGAACCGGCTCTTCGATCAGACCATTTCAAGCCTGCGTTTCAAGATCGCGGGCAAGGAACTCGCGATCGAGCCGGCGTTGAACCTGCTGCAGGACCGTGATGGCGCAAAGCGCAAGGCGGCGGCGGAGGCGCTGGCCAAAACCTTGAAGACCAACGAGCGGACCTTTGCGCTTGTCACCAACACGCTCGCCAAGGACAAGGAAATCTCCGATCGGTGGCGCGGCTTTGCGGATGTTGCCGATTCACGCCATCTCAACAACCGCGTCGAGCGCGAGGTCGTCGATGCGCTGGTGGGGTCGGTACGCGCGGCCTGTCCGCGGCTGTCGCATCGCTACTATCGGCTGAAGGCGGGCTGGTTCAAGAAAAAGAAGCTTGCGCATTGGGACCGCAATGCGCCGCTGCCGTTTGCCGCGACCGGCACCATCGCCTGGCCGGATGCGCGCAACATGGTGCTGACGGCCTACCGCGGCTTCTCGCCCGAGATGGCCTCGATCGCCGAGCGGTTCTTCACTGACCGCTGGATCGACGCGCCGGTGCGGCCGGGCAAGGCGCCGGGCGCGTTCTCGCATCCGACCACGCCGTCGGCGCATCCTTACGTGCTGATGAATTACCAGGGCAAGCCGCGCGACGTCATGACGCTCGCGCATGAGCTCGGCCATGGTGTGCATCAGGTGCTGGCGGCCAGGAACGGCCCGCTGATGGCGCCGACACCGCTGACGTTAGCGGAAACCGCCAGCGTGTTCGGCGAGATGCTGACCTTCAAGCGGCTATTGAGCGAGACGCGAAACGCCAAGCAGCGTCAGGCGCTGCTAGCCGGCAAGGTCGAGGACATGATCAACACGGTGGTGCGCCAGATCGCGTTCTATTCGTTCGAGCGCGCGGTTCACACCGAACGCAAGAACGGCGAGCTGACGGCCGAGCGCATCGGCCAGCTTTGGCTCAGCGTGCAGGGCGAGAGCCTGGGTCCCGCCATCGACATCGGTCCGGGATATGAGAATTTCTGGATGTATATCCCGCATTTCATCCATTCGCCGTTCTACGTCTACGCCTATGCCTTCGGCGATTGCCTGGTGAACTCGCTCTATGCGGTCTACGAAAACGCGCAAGGCGGCTTTGCGGAGCGCTACCTCGCGATGCTGGCTGCCGGCGGCACCAAGCATTATTCCGAACTGCTCAAACCGTTCGGGCTGGATGCCAAGGATCCAAAATTCTGGGACGGCGGGCTATCCGTCATCGCCGGCATGATCGACGAATTGGAAGAAATGGGCTAGGGAGGGGCAGTTTCCGTAAAACATCTGTTGAACGGAACCGAGAGGCGTGTTATACAGATGTATAATGTGCTTTTGGCTTGTGGTTCGGTTGGACGGGCCGATGAAGGAATTCGACCATGAAAATCGAAATCAAGAAGATCGGTAATTCCGACGGCCTTCTGCTTCCGCGCGAACTGATGCAGCGGCTCGATCTAAAGCGTGGTCAGCAGCTTCACATTGAGGAGCTCCCCGGCGGCGGCTTTCAGGCCCTTCCCTACGATCCCGATTTCGAGCGAACAATGGAAATCGCGGACGAGGTCATGGACAAATATCGCGATACGCTCGCAGCGCTCGCCAAATGAGCGAGCCGGAAGAGCCGCTTTGGATCACCTTCGAGCAAGCCGTCGCAATCCACAGTCGCCAACTGCGCCGTTTCGGGGGAGCGCCGGGATTACGCGACGAAGGCATGCTGCGGTCGGCGCTTGAGCGCCCAATCAACAAGTCGCGCTATGAGCAAGGCGAGCTGGCTGAACTTGCCTCGGCTTACGCGTTTGGGCTGGCCAAAAACCATGCCTTTGTCGACGGGAACAAGCGCATCGCCTTCATGGCAATGGTGACTTTCCTCATCAAGAATGGCGTTGCCTTCAGCCCCGATCCTGCACACGCGACAGCAATCATCCTCGCACTCGCCGCCGGCGAAGTCAGTGAGCAAAGCCTGACCCGCTGGATCAGGGACAATTGGCCTTCCAAATGACCCGATAGGGGGCACAGCGGCGTGTGCGCCGTTGCCCTGCCATCCACTTTGCGGTAATTGCACGGCGAGAAGCGAACTACTGGGGACACCGATGGCAGAGCATAACGAAGTGGCCTATACGACCGCTGACGGCAACGATTATCCGGCCCACGAGCAGACCTATGAAGGTTTCATCACGCTGGTGAAATATGGCACCGCAACGGTTGCCTTGATCGTGATCCTGATGGCGATCTTCCTGACCTGATCGATTGTGGCGTGCGCGTTCCCACCGCGCTTGCCGCAACGATGAAGAAAACTTCTGAATAGCCCGTTCGCCAGTTTGCGCGCGCGTGACCAATAGCGCCGCCGGAGGCCTCATGAAGATTGCGGTTGCCAAGGAAATCGATCCGTCCGAGCCGCGGGTCGCGGCGTCGCCGGATACGGTGAAAAAATTCAAGGCGCTGGGCGTCGATATCGTGATCGAGCCCGGCGCAGGCATCAAGTCGGGGCTGCCGGATTCGGAATTCACGTCCGTCGGCGCAACCGTCAGCGCCGATGCCCTCAAGGATGCCGACATCATCATCAAGGTGAAACGCCCGGAGGCATCCGAGCTTGCCAGCTACAAGCGCGGCGCGCTGGTTATTGCGATCATGGATCCTTACGGCAACGAGGCCGCGTTAAAGCCGCTGGCCGAGGCTGGCATCTCGGCGTTTGCGATGGAACTGATGCCGCGCATTACCCGCGCCCAGGTGATGGATGTGCTGTCCAGCCAGGCTAATCTCGCCGGCTATCGCGCCGTGATCGAGGCAGCCGAGACCTTCGGCCGCGCCTTCCCGATGATGATGACCGCGGCAGGCACGATTCCGGCAGCCAAAGTGTTCGTGATGGGCGTCGGCGTCGCCGGGTTGCAGGCGATCGCAACTGCGCGACGTCTCGGCGCTGTCGTCACCGCAACCGACGTGCGACCCGCGACCAAGGAGCAGGTTGAATCGCTCGGCGCCAAATTCCTCGCCGTCGAGGACGAGGAGTTCAAGAACGCGCAGACCGCCGGCGGTTACGCCAAGGAGATGTCGAAAGAGTATCAGGCCAAGCAGGCCGCGCTGACCGCCGAGCACGTCAAGAAGCAGGACATCGTCATCACCACGGCCTTGATCCCCGGCCGGCCCGCGCCGAAACTCGTCAGCACCGAAATGGTGAAATCGATGAAGCCGGGCTCGGTGCTGGTCGATCTTGCGGTCGAGCGCGGCGGCAATGTCGAGGGCGCCAAGCCCGGCGAAGTGGTGGACGCCGACGGCGTGAAAATCGTCGGCTACACGAACGTCGCGGGCCGCGTCGCCGCGTCGGCCTCGAGCCTTTATGCCCGCAACCTGTTTTCGTTCATCGAGACGCTGATCGATAAATCGAGCAAGGCGCTCGCGGTGAACTGGGACGACGAACTGGTGAAAGCAACCCTGCTGACCAGGGACGGCGCCGTCATTCATCCGAACTTCCAGCCGAAATAAGGAGACAAGCCATGGATCATGTTGCCCAAGCCGTCGATCCCTTCGTCTTCCGCCTGTCGATTTTCGTACTTGCCGTGTTCGTCGGCTACTTCGTCGTGTGGTCGGTGACGCCCGCGCTGCATACGCCGCTGATGTCGGTGACCAATGCGATCTCCTCGGTGATCGTGGTCGGCGCGCTGCTCGCGGTCGGTGTCGGCATGATCTCCGCTGGCAGCGGTTGGGCGCGCGGCTTCGGCTTCGTCGCGCTGACCTTTGCCTGTGTGAATATCTTCGGCGGTTTCCTTGTCACCCAGCGCATGCTCGGGATGTACAAGAAGAAGGTGAAGTGAGCGGCATGTACCTCAGGGTGACGAGGACAAATGGGGACCTGAGATGAACGCCAATCTGTCGGCCGTATTATATCTCGTGGCGGGTGTGCTGTTCATCCTGTCGTTGCGTGGCCTGTCGAGCCCCGCGACATCCCGCCGGGGCAATTTCTTCGGCATGATCGGCATGGCGATCGCGATCGCCACCACGCTGGCGGGCCATCCGCCGGCGGACGGCGTCGCCTGGGTTTTGGTGGTGCTCGGCATCGCCATCGGCGGCTCGATCGGCGCGCTGGTCGCACGCCGCGTGCCGATGACCTCGATGCCGGAACTGGTCGCCGCCTTCCACTCGCTGGTCGGCATGGCGGCAGTGCTGGTCGCGGCCGGCGCGTTCTACGCGCCCGAGGCCTTCGATATCGGCACGCCCGGCCACATCCATGCGCAGAGCCTGGTCGAAATGTCGCTCGGCGTCGCCATCGGCGCGCTGACCTTCACCGGCTCGGTGATTGCCTTCCTCAAGCTGTCGGCCCGCATGAGCGGCGCGCCGATCCTTTTGCCGGCACGCCACATCATCAATATCGCGCTCGCGCTCGCGCTGGTGTTCTTCATCGTCCACATGGTGATCTCTGGCAGCGCGCTCGACTTCTGGCTGATTACCATCATCGCGCTGGCGCTCGGCGTGCTGATGATCGTTCCGATCGGCGGCGCCGACATGCCGGTCGTGATCTCGATGCTGAACTCCTATTCCGGCTGGGCCGCGGCCGGCATCGGCTTCACGCTCGGCAACTCGGCGCTGATCGTCACCGGCGCGCTGGTCGGATCAAGCGGCGCGATCCTGTCCTACATCATGTGCCACGCGATGAACCGGTCCTTCATCTCGGTCATCCTCGGCGGCTTCGGCGGCGAGACCGCGGCGGCCACCGGCGGGACGGCCGACGCGCGCCCCGTCAAACTCGGCTCCGCCGATGACGCCGCCTTCATCATGAAGAACGCCCAGAAGGTCATCATCGTGCCCGGCTACGGCATGGCGGTGGCGCAGGCGCAGCATGCGCTTCGCGAAATGGCCGACGTGCTGAAGAAGGAAGGCGTCGAGGTGAAATATGCGATCCACCCGGTTGCGGGCCGCATGCCCGGCCACATGAACGTGCTGCTGGCCGAAGCCAACGTGCCCTATGACGAGGTGTTCGAACTCGAGGACATCAATTCCGAATTTTCGCAGGCTGATGTTGCCTTTGTGATCGGCGCCAACGACGTCACCAACCCCGCGGCGGAAGAAGACAAGAAGTCCCCGATCTACGGTATGCCCGTGCTGCAGGTGTGGAAGGCCGGCACCGTGATGTTCATCAAGCGTTCGCTCGCGTCCGGCTATGCCGGCATCGACAATCCCTTGTTCTACCGCGACAACACCATGATGCTGCTCGGCGACGCCAAGAAGATGACCGAGAACATCGTCAAGGGGATGTAGCCCGGCGGACGGGATCGCATGGCCGTCCTGAAATGGATTTTCGTCATTGCGGTGGTGGGCTATCTCGGCAGCCTTGCCGTCCTGTATTTCAAGCAGCGCTCGCTGCTGTTTCCCATACCGCGGGTGGGTCGGACCACGCCGCAGGCCGTCGGCTTTGGCGATGCTGAAGAGCATTTCCTCACCACGGAAGATGGTGAGAAGGTCATCGTCTGGCATGTGCCGGCGAAGCCTGGGCACGCCGTGATCCTGTATTTTCCCGGCAACGGCGATTATCTCGCGGCCCGCGTCAGCCGCTTTCGGGACATGACTTTGGACGGCACTGGGCTGGTCGCGCTGTCCTATCGCGGCTATGCGGGCTCCAGCGGCGAGCCGAGCGAGCAGGGGCTGCTGCGCGATGCCGCGGCGGCCTATGCCTTTACGTCGGCGCGATACGGCGCCGATAAAATCGTGGTCTGGGGCTCTTCGCTGGGGACCGGCGTCGCGGTAGCGCTGGCGGCCGAGCGGCCCATCGGAAAGCTGATCCTGGAGGCTCCCTATACCTCGGCAGCGGATATTGCCGCCGCGCTGTTTCGCTTCGCGCCGGTGCGGTTTTTGATGTGGGATTCGTTTCACTCCGATCAACGGATTGCGCGCGTCACGGCCCCGCAGCTGATCATGCACGGCACCGACGATTCCGTGATTGCGATCGCCTTTGGCGAACGGCTGTTTGCGCTCGCCAATGAGCCGAAGCAATTCGTGCGGTTTCCCGGAGGCGGGCACGACAATCTCGATGATTACGGGGCGATCGAAACCGCACGACGTTTTATAATGCCGTAAAAGGCTGACACGCGCTGCAGTCTGACGCATAGTCCATTCCAGTGGATGTTTAAGGATTGAACCGCATGAGCGCGCCCGGCCCGATGCCGACGTCGGCGTGGATGTTCCCCGCGCTGTCGGTCTTGTTGTTCGCTGGCGCCACCGCGCTTGGCTATACTTTCATGCCGTCGGTGGCCGGCTGGCTGTTCGCCTTGGTGCTGCTGGCGATCCTGTTCGGCACGGTGTTCGCCGCGGTCCATCATGCCGAGGTGATCGCGCAACGGATCGGCGAACCCTACGGCACGCTCCTGCTGACCCTCGCGGTCACCATCATCGAAGTCGCGCTGATCGCGACCATCATGCTCGGCGAGAAGGAAGTCCCGACGCTGGCGCGCGACACCGTGTTCGCGGTGGTCATGATCGTCTGCAATGGCATTGCCGGCATTTGCATCTTCATTGGCGGACTTCGCTATCGCGAGCAGGATTTCCAGGTCTCCGGCGCCAACCTTTATTTGAGCATGTTATTCATGCTGGCGACCATCACGTTGGTAATGCCCAACTACACGCTGACCGCGCCGGGGCCGATCTACTCGGCGGCGCAGCTCGGTTTCGTCAGCATCGTCACCATGCTGCTCTACGGCGTGTTCCTCTACACCCAGACCATCCGGCACCGCGACTATTTCGTCCGCGAAGCCGCCGGCATTGCCGATGATGGGGCGCATGTCTCCAACCGCATGCTGACGCTGAGCATTGCATTGCTGCTGATCTCGCTGCTGGCGGTGGTGCTGCTCGCCAAGAAATTCTCGCTCGTGGTCGATGCCGGCACGGCGTTGTTCGGCGCGCCGCCTTCGTTTGCCGGCGTACTGGTCGCGCTGTTGATCCTGCTGCCGGAGAGCGTCGCCGCGATCACCGCCGCGCGCGGCAATGACTTGCAGAAAAGCGTCAATCTGGCGCTTGGCTCCTCGCTTGCGACCATCGGCCTGACTATCCCGGCCGTCGCCGCGGCCGCCTATGCGCTCGACAAGCAGTTGGTGCTCGGGCTCAATGCACAGGAAATGGTGCTGTTGCTGTTGACCTTCATGCTGAGCATGCTCACCTTCGGCACCGGCCGCACCAACATCCTGTTCGGGCTGGTGCACATGGTGGTATTCGCCGTCTTCGTCTTCATGCAATTCGTGCCGTGAGCTGGACGGGAGGGACAATGTTGAGCGCCAAATCCGAGGTTCAGGTCGACACGCCCGAAGTCCGCGTCACCGAATGGCGGCTTTCGCCCGGCAGCGCCACCGGCCATCACATTCACGAGATGGACTACGTGATCGTTCCGGTGACCTCGGGCGAAATGACCATCGTGGCGCCAAGCGGGGACCGCTCCAAGGCCCAGCTTGGGGTCGGCAAATCCTACTTCCGCAAGGCAGGCGTCGAACATGATGTGCTCAACGAAACGGCGGCCGAGATCGTGTTCCTGGAAGTCGAATTGAAACCGTGAATGGCCGTTTACCGATTTGCCACCGATCCGTCGCAGTTGATCCCTCAATGCGCCTCAAAGTTCCCCCATCAAATCGCGCCGGGGAGTGGTAGGTTATGCTGAATTACCTAAAGAAATTCGCGATGGACATCTTGCCGTCGGTGGCTGCGACCATCATCGGCGCCTACATCGTTAACCACTACATCACGGCAAAGCCCGCTGACGCACCGGTGGCCGCAGCAGTATCTTCAGCCGATCCGAAGAAGGCCGAATCCGGCGGCGAGCCGAAGCCGGCCGAGACCTCATCCGAGTCCGCCAGCATCCCCCAGCCGGGCGTCAAGGCCAAAGGTATCTCTGAGCGGGCGATGATCGAGAAGACGGTGTCCGAGGGACCCGCGGCGGCTATCGAGAAACCCCAAGCCGAAAAACCGCAAGCCGAAAAATCCACCGACAAGCCCGCGGAGACCGCGAGCATTCCCATGGTCGAACCGCGCCGCAAGCCGGCGGCGCCGCGTGAGAAGGCGGTTGCCAAGGCCACACCGCCGCAGGTCGCCGCGCCCGTCGTCGCCGCGCCGGTAACGGTCCCACCGACAGAGCCGGCCGCCGCCTCCGACGAGCGGCGCGATGCCAATGATCTTGCCCGTGCGGCGATCGAGCGTCTGCGCGGCACGACCGAGGGTTCGTCGCATGTGCAGGAGGCTGCCCGTGCCCCGGACACACCGCGCACTGCCGAAACGCCGCGCACGGCGTCCGCGCCGCCGGTCCAGCCGTTGCCGCCGCCAATCATGGTCTCGACGCCGACGGCCGACGATCCGCCTTACCCCGCCAATATCCGGATCGACCCGAGCCGACCGACGCCGCCGGCCGAGATCCCGCCGCCCACCCGGCCGCCGCTCGATCTGCATGCCGACGCGACCGATCCTGCGACGCACGCGCATAAGAATGTTGCCGAAGAAGTGCTGTCGGCGGCGAAATCGATGTTTCACGCCGTCCTGCCGAACAGCTCGGCGAAATAGTTCAGAATCGGTTCGGCTCTGATCAAAACAAAAAACGCGGGCCAAAAGCCCGCGTTTTCGATTTCGAATCCTGGATCGGATCCCGGAAAAACTCCGTCAGCGCATGCCGCGCGGACCAGCGCCGGGACCGCCACGGCCGCCGGAACCGCTGCGCTCGGCGCCGGGACCTGCGCCGAACACCGGCTTGGGCTTCATCGGCAGCAGGCCTTCGCGCTGCAGTTTCTTGCGCGCGAGCTTGCGCGCGCGGCGCACGGCTTCAGCCTTTTCGCGCGCCTTCTTCTCGGAGGGCTTTTCGTAGTGGCCGCGGAGCTTCATCTCGCGGAAGATACCCTCGCGCTGCATCTTCTTCTTCAGCGCCTTGAGGGCTTGATCGACGTTGTTATCGCGAACGAGAACCTGCACGCGGCATCCTCTTTCAGTGGATCGGAGTGGAAATCTGGTAAAGCTAACGGGCTTGGCAAAAAGGCCGGGCCCTTAACTTGAGCGCGCGGATGTATCAGACAAAAGCGGAATTGTCCACCGGCGGACGCACCGATTATGTGCTTTGGCGCCCGTAAAATCGACCTTTCGCAGCCGATCAGCTCGTTTTCGCTCGTTTGCCTTCGACTAGCGTCACATGCCCCATCTTCCGGCCCGGGCGCGGCGGCCCCTTGCCGTACAAGTGAACGGTCGCTCCGGGCACCGTGAGCCATTGTTCGTATTCGAGGATTTCGTCCCCGATCAAGTTGGTCATGGTCACGGGTCCGTGGCGCACCGGCTTGCCGAGCGGCCAGCCGGCGATCGCGCGAATGTGTTGCTCGAATTGCGAGATCGATGCGCCATCCAGCGTCCAGTGCCCGGAATTGTGCACCCGCGGTGCAATCTCGTTGACCAGGATTTTGGGGCCGGTGTCGTCCACCAGCACGAACATTTCCACCGCGAGCACGCCGACATAGTCGAGCGCGGTCGCGATCTTGCCGGCCACGTCACGCGCCTGTGCCGCCAGCGCATCTGATATCGCGGCCGGCGCCCGCGAGATCTTTAGGATGTGGTCGCGGTGCTCGTTTTCAGTGACGTCGAAACACTCGACCTCGCCTGATGCAGAGCGCGCAGCGATCACCGAAATCTCGCGCTCAAACGGGATGAAGGCCTCCAGGATCGCCGATTTGGTGCCGAGCTCCTCCCAAATGTGATCGGTATTGTCGCCCTCGCGGATCATGGCCTGGCCCTTGCCGTCATAGCCGAAGCGGCGGGTCTTGATCACCGCGGGCAGGCCGATGCGTGAGATCGCCGCACGCAATGTCGCGGGCGAGGAGACGTCGGCATAGTCGGCGGTGCCAATGCCGAGCCGCTTGACGAAATCCTTTTCCGCCAGCCTGTCCTGCGTGGTCTCCAGGATTTTCCGGTTGGGCAGCACCGGACGCCGCGCCGCCAGGATCAACGCGGCCGCTGCCGGCACATTCTCGAATTCGTAGGTGATGACGTCGACGTCATTGGCGAACAGTTCCAGCGCCTCGACATCGGCGTATTCCGCGCAGGCCGCGTTCAGCACCACGTCAAAGGCCGGTGAATCCGGATCCGGCGAGAACACTTGGCAGCGCAGCCCGAGGCGTGCCGCCGCCATCGCCAGCATCCGGCCCAGTTGGCCGCCGCCGAGGATTCCGATGGTGTCGCCAGGTTTCAGTTTCACCTGACGGTTGACGATTAAGGCATCGATGGCTGTCACGCCGATCCCTCCGGGCGTTCTTTGACCGCCTCGGTCTGCTGCTTGCGCCAGGCCATGATCCGATCCGACAGTGCCGGATCGTTGAGCGCGAGCACGCTCGCCGCCAGCAGCGCCGCATTGATCGCCCCCGCCTTGCCGATGGCCAATGTCCCGACCGGCACGCCGGCCGGCATCTGCACGATGGAGAGAAGCGAATCGACGCCCGACAGCGCCTTCGATTCGATCGGCACGCCGAACACCGGCAGCTCGGTCAGCGACGCGGTCATGCCGGGTAGGTGCGCCGCCCCACCGGCGCCGGCAATGATCACTTTGAAGCCACCGGCCTTGGCGCCCTTGGCGAAGGCGAACAGCCGCTCCGGCGTGCGGTGCGCGGAGACGATCCGCTTCTCGCAGTCAACGCCGAGCACGGCCAGCGTTTCCGCGGCATGGCGCATGGTCTCCCAGTCCGATTGGCTTCCCATGATGATGGCTACGGGCGCGGTCATGCGGTCAATTCTTCTCAGGAATCCAAAAACATAGGCCGGATTATAGGTTCGGGCCCGACTTCAGCAAGGCATGGCAAGGAGACCGCAATGGACTATCCTGTCTTAGTGAATCGCGGCAAGCCCCTCTTAAGCAAGTCTTCACCACTATGCCTAGCAAGAAGAAAGCCAAGGCGACGGCATCCAGGACCGCAAAGCGCCGCAAGAACGGCGTGGCTCCGCGCAAGCTCGGGCCTGCCCGGAGTGCGCCGGCACACCGGCCGCAGGTTCCTGCTGACGGTGCCAAACAGACCATTCGCAGGCTCAAGATCCAATTGGCCGAGGCCGAGCGGCGGATCGAGGCGTTGCAGGCGTCCGCCGATACCGATTTTCTGCTGGATATTCTCAACCGCCGCGGCTTCGAGCGCGAGCTCCGTCGCGCGATCGCCTATATCAAACGTTATCATGCCAGCGGGGCGCTGATCGTGCTCGACGTTGACCGTTTGAAGCCGATCAATGACGCCTATGGTCATGCCGCCGGCGATCAGGTCCTGAAGGCGATCACAGCAGTGCTGTCAAGCCAGGTGCGCTCGTCCGATGTGATTGGCCGGCTCGGCGGCGATGAGTTCGCGCTGTTGTTGTGGAACCTCAGCGAAACCGATGCCAAAGCCAAGGCGGCATCGCTGGAGCAAGCGATCGACCAGCTTGCATTCGAGTTTCGCGGCAGCACGATCACTGCAGGCGCCTCCGCAGGCGTCGCGATCCTCGGGCCGCACGCGGAAGCGGGTAGAGCGCTGGAAGAAGCCGACAGCGCCATGTATGTGCGCAAGGCGCAGCGGCGGCATGAGGCATAGCGTTGCTCGCAAGGACGACCGTCACAGCCCGCCGAGATCGTCCGGCACATTGCCGAACTTCTGCAGCAGCCGGGCGTCATTGAATTCACCCATCATGGGATCGCCGGTGCGGCTGAAGGCGACCGCACCGATGTTGCCTGACGACCTCGACATGATTTCGGCGCGCCGGAGCGCGGCGGACGAACTCTGGCATTCCTCCGCCGCGCCGGCGATAGGCGCGCCGGTGTCGTCCTCAAGGAACGGTAGCGCGACGTAATAGGTGACATCGGCCATGGTTTGCTCCAGATGGGTTTGCTCCAGATTGGGTCTGCTCCAGATTGGACTTCTCCCGGTGATCAATCATGCGGCGTCGCCTCTCGCTTGAGAGGGCGCGCAGCCGGCAGCGACCGCCGCCTGCAATTCCTGCAATTCCACTTCCAGATATTCGTTCGCCATGATGAGCGCCTTGATGGTGCTGCGCAGGTTGCCATCGCACATCGCGATCGCCTGGTCGCAGGCCTGTTCGTAGCGGCTATTGTCGAAAGTGGAGGACGTGGCAAGGGCAACGCTCCCGGCGGGGCTCCTAACAAGGCTCATGGCAAGGCTCCGGACTCGAAAATGGGCGGAGAAGCATGTTCTCTTTTTGTTCTACCCAAGTCAAGGGACACCCAAGTCAAGGGACACCCAAGTCAAGGGACACCCAAGTCAAGGGACAAAGAGTAACGCGACTGACTTGATGGGCGCGCAAGGCGCGCAAGACCGTACCCGCGCGGCGCCAGTCAGATGATAGCGGCGTATTTGGCGTTCACGCGATGATGTCGGGCGTGATCTGGTCTTCGATGAAGGCGATGCGGTCGCGCAGTTGCAGCTTGCGTTTTTTCAGGCGCTGCAGCCGCAATAAATCGGGCGCGGGCGATTGATGCAGAGCGTCGATCGCCGCGTCGAGGTCGCGGTGCTCCTGCTGCAGCCGAGCGAGCTCGGCCTGGAGTTCGCGCTCATCTTCGTCGGTCATGATGTACGTTAGCTGATAAACGCGATGGGTTGCGAAAGCCTGTGCAAACCCTGTGGAGAATATCGCCCTTGCGAGCCCCGCCCGCAAGGCAATCCGGCGGTTCGGATGGGCGGAAACCCTTGCGAACCGAGGGCGCGGGAGCCCGGGTTCCGTACTCACGAATCCTTACACATGACGCCAAATATGAGAGCGCGATTTCCAATCCCCATCGACAGTCCATGCCAGTTGTGTAGACTTAGGGGTCCGGATCGAATCCGAGGGTTAAATCCTACCGAGGAGGTTTCGAATGGCAATTCAGGCACATCTCGTTGAATTGGAACGGAAACACAAAACTCTCGAAAACGAATTGCATGAAGCTCTCGTGCACCTTTCAACAGACGACCTGCAAATTGTTGAGTTAAAGCGCCGGAAATTGATGGTTAAGGACCAGATCGAGCGGCTGAAGCAAAGCGCCGAAACCTTGCACTAGCGATACTCGCGTAACATCATCCGCCAATAACACGAGCGCGGCTCACGCGTTGTGCCGGGCTGCGCCTTTTTGCTGCGGCGCAATGCTGCAGCGGGCGTTTTCATGCGTCGGCAAGATCGCCGACATGGTCGGCGATCGCCAGCGACGATGTCAGTCCCGGCGACTCGATCCCGAACAGATTGATCAATCCATCGACGCCGTGATCCCGCGGTCCCTGGATCAGGAAGTCCTGGCGCGCCACTGCCGGCGGCACGATCTTGGGCCGCATTCCCGAATAGCTCGGCATCAGCGCGCCATCGGGCAGTGCCGGCCAGTAGCGGCGGATGGCGGGATAAAACCGTTCTCCGCGCGCCGGATCGACGGCGTAATCGATATGATCGACCCATTCGACGTCGGGACCGAACCGTGCCTGTCCAGCCATGTCGAGGGTAAGGTGCACGCCGAGCCCGCCGGGCTCGGGCACCGGATAGATCAGGTGCGAAAACGGCGCCTTGGCGCTGCAGCTGAAATAGTTGCCCTTGGCCAGATACGCCGGCGGGATCAACTCAAGCGGCATGCCGTCGATGCTGCGCGCGACGGCGGGCGCAGCCAATCCGGCCGCATTGACGAGCAGCCGGCATTCCAGCGTGATCGGTGCGTCACCGCCGGCGTCCAATTCAATTCTGCCGGAAGCTGCCTTGCCGCGCTCCAGCGGCGTGCGAAAGGCAAACGCTGCGCCCGCAGCTTCGGCATCGCCGCGCAGCGCCAGCATGTAGGCGTGGCTGTCGATGATCCCGGTGGAGGGCGAGAGCAGTGCGGCGTCGCAGTCAAGCGCCGGCTCCAATGCGCGCGCGGCTTCACCGGGCAGCGTCCGCATGTCGAGCACGCCATTGGCTTCGGCATGCGCCCTGATCGATTGCAGCTTTTCGGTCTCGTTGGGCGTCGTTGCCACGATCAGCTTGCCGCAGTTCTTGTGGGGAATGCCGTGCTCGCGGCAGTAATGGTACAGGGCCTGTTTGCCGCTGACGCACATCCGCGCCATCAGGCTTCCGGCGGGATAGTAGATGCCGGCGTGGATCACCTCGCTGTTGCGCGACGAGGTGACGGTGCCGATGCCCTCAGCCGCTTCCAGCACGACCACCTCGCGGCCGGCCTGGGCCAGCCGGCGCGCGACCGCGAGGCCGATGACGCCAGCACCAATAACGACGCACTCAACCTTGTCCATGGGCAGCTTGGGGTCCGGGATTTGGCGCGAAGATCTCGTTCAGCGGCGCTTAGTTATGGGTTGTCCTGTTAACGAATGTCTTCGAACAACCCATTGCTTTGCCTCCAAGTATCTCCCGAATCGATTCGCTTTAGCGAAGCATTAATCATGTCGGGGCAATTGCCGTAATTTAGCACGCATTTGCGAACCGCAAGGGTACGCGTTTACCCGATCCAAACCGGCGAAGCCAGACACTGCCCGCCAAATCCGCGGGTGATTGATGGCTGACAAGAACTGGCAGGCAGGCGGCATGAATCTGATTCTTGCGCAGGCTGTCGTGTGCCTGGCCGCCAGCATCGCGCCGTTTCACGCCGCGTGGGCGCTCTCCGGGAAGTTCTCGCCGGCGACCTATCTCGGCAATGCCGATCCCGGCCTGGTGTGGGAAGTGCTGATCGGCGGCATCGTGATCTGCGCATTTCTCGCGGCGATCGCATTGTGGATCCATTCGGCCCTGCGCCGGCTCAAACGCTCGCATTTGCGCAAGAATGCGTTCATCAGCTCGGCGCTGAATCATCTGAACCAGGGCGTCGTCATGACCGATCCGAAGCAGCGGATCGTGTTCTGCAACGACCGCTATCTCGAAATCTACGGCCTGGCGCGCTCGGATCTGCCGCCAACCATGACCGGGCCCGAACTCCTGGAGCTGCGGCGCGAGCGTTGGGGTCTCGACGTCAGCGCCGCGGATTTCTACGCACACGCCGCCAGGCCGGAAGGCCTGATCAGCGAATTGCCCGATGGGCGATCCATCCTCGTCAAACATTTCCCGTTGCCAAACGGCGGCTCGATTTCAACGCATCTTGACTGCAGCGAACAGCGCGCGCTCTCACGGCAGCTCGCATCGACCAAGCAATTCCTGGAATCGGTGCTCGATCACGTGCCGGTTTGCGTGGCCGCCAAGAGTATCGAGGACGGCCGCTATATCTTCGCCAATCGTGCCTTCGAGCGCTTCTCGCGCTTCTCCCGCGACCACATCGTCGGCAAGCGCGCCGACGAAATCTTTCGCCCCATCAGCGCGGCCGCCATCGACGCGGCCGACAAAGCCGCGTTGCTCACGGCGGACGGGCACTATCGCAGTGAACTCGTGGTCGAGCGCGGTTCCGAGAGGCGGGTGCTTGCCTCCAATCGCGTCGTCGCACGCGACGAGAGCGGCCGGCCCGAATTCCTGATCGCCCTGTTCGACGACATCACCGAGCGGCGGTCATTGTCGCAGGAACTCGAAAGCACCAAGAAATTCCTCGAACTGGTGGTCGACAACATTCCGGTTTCGCTGATTGTCGAAAACGTTCGCGACGGGCGCTATTTGCTCGCCAATCGCAGCGCCGAAGCCATTCTCAACCGGCGGCGCGAGGACGCCACCGGGTTGACGGCGGCCGATATTTTCAATCCGAAGGAAGCCAAGCTGATCATCGCGCGCGACGAGGCGGCGATCAAGAAGCGCGGCCTGCTCGCCGAAGAGCATCCGATCAGCACCAAGGATGGGTTGCGGCTGTTCCTGACGCGGCGCATGACGGTGCTGGATGACGCCGGACAACCGCAATATCTGATCAAGACCCATGAGGACGTCACCGACCGCCGCCAGACCGAGTCGCGCATGGCGCATATGGCCTATCATGACGGCCTGACCGACCTGCCCAACCGCGCCGCGTTCCTGCAGGCGCTGGCCCAGATGATCGAGGCTTGCGCCGACACCGCCGAGGAATTCGCCGTACTCTCGCTGGACCTCGATGGGCTGAAGGAAGTCAACGACGTGTTCGGCCATGCCATCGGCGACAAGCTCCTCATCGAGGTAGCGCGCCGTCTCCAGACCGCGGCCGGGGGCGGCATCGTGGCGAGGCTTTCCGGCGACGAGTTCGGACTGATCATCGACGGCAAGCAACCCGAGGCCGGCAAGGCGCAGGCTGAACAGCTCGCCGAAGCGCTGGCGAAAGAGTTCGTCATCGACGGCAAGTCGGTCCGCACCGGCGTCACCACCGGCATCTCGGTATTTCCGCATAACGGCGCCGATGCGGCATCGCTGCTGGCCAATGCCGGGGCGGCGCTGTTCCGCGCCAAGCAGAAGTCGCGCGGCACCATCAGCGTCTATGAGCCGGAGATGGACCAGCAGATCCGCGACCGCCGGGTGCTGCACCAGGACCTTTCGCTTGCGATCAAGAACAGCGAACTCTCTCTGCATTATCAGCCGCAGGCGGTCGCGCGACCCACCGTCGCCGCCTGCGAGATCATCGGCTTCGAGGCGCTGGCGCGATGGCAGCATCCGGTGCGCGGCTTCATTTCGCCCGGCGAATTCATTCCGCTTGCGGAAGAAAGCGGCTTGATCGTCGAGATGGGTGAATGGATCCTGCGCGAGGCCTGCAGGGAGGCCGCCTCGTGGAAGGTGCCGATGCAGGTCGCGGTCAACCTGTCGCCGGCGCAGTTCATGCACGGTGACCTGGTCGGCCTGGTGCACTCGATCCTGCTCGAGACCGGGCTCGCGCCTGATCGGCTGGAGCTCGAAATCACCGAGGGGGTGCTGATCGAGGATTTCGATCGCGGTCTGGCGCTGCTGCGACGGCTAAAGGCGCTCGGCGTGCGCATCTCGATGGACGATTTCGGCAGCGGCTATTCTTCGCTGAGTTATCTGCAGGCGTTCCCGTTCGACAAGATCAAGATCGATCGCGCCTTTGTCATCAATCTCGGCCGCAATCCGCAATCGGCGGCAATCGTCCGGGCCGTGATCGATCTCGGTCATGCGCTGGAAATGTCGATCGTCGCCGAGGGCGTAGAGACGCAAGAGCAGCTCGGCTTTCTCGCCGAGGAGGGCTGCGACGCGGTGCAGGGCTATTTCATCGGCAAGCCATTTCCGATTGGGCACTATGCGGCACTGGTTGGCCGCAACGTTGCCAATGTCGTGGAGCATGCACGCAAGACTGGCTAGATGTAGCGAAATTCGAATTCGTCACACTGGAAGCCGTGCATGGCGGACTACGATCTGGCGATCATCGGCGGCGGGTTGAACGGTGCCAGCATGGCGCGCGACGCCGCGGGCCGTGGCTTAAGGGTGATCCTGCTGGAGCAGGGCGATCTCGGCGCCGCCGCTTCTTCCGCGACACCGCGCATGATCCATGGCGATCTCTCCGTGCTGGAGCGCCGCGGGTTCCTGCGCGTGCGCGCAGCGCTGGCCGAGCGCAACACCTGGCTCAAGATCGCGCCGCATCTGGTGCGACCGATGCGGTTTGCGATCCCAGCGCATTCCGGCGAACGTCCGCCGTGGTTGCTGCGTTCGGCACTCCTGCTCTACGACCGCCTCGCCTCCCAGCCCGGTCTTCCCGCATCCGCCACCGTCGACGTCACTCACCATCCGATCGGCAACGCGCTGAAGCGGCCGTTTGGCACCGCGTTCGAATATTCCGATTGCATGGTCGACGATTCCCGCCTGGTGGTCCTCAGCGCCGTCGACGCCGCGGTCCACGGCGCCGAGATCTGCACCGGTGCGCGCTGCGTTCGGGCCGACCGGGGGGATATCTGGCGGCTGGTGGTGATCGACCGCGGCCGCCGCCGCGTGTTCACCGCGCGCGCGCTTGCCGTCGCCGCCGGCGCCTGGAGCTTGACGGTGGCGGAAAACGTCCTGCGTCAACCGCCGCCGCGCGCCGCCGCGACCCAGGTCAACCAGATCGTTGTCCGCCGCTTGTTCGAGACCGACAATGTCTACGTCTTCCAGCACAGCGACCGGCGGCTGATCTTCGCCAGCCCCTATGAGCGCGATTTCACGCTGATCGGCACCGCCAGCCGCGCCTTCAAGGGCGACCCCGCGATCGTGGCCATGGATGCGAGCGACATCGCCTATCTCTGCGACGCGGCCAACCGCTATTTCCGCGAACGGGTCGAGCCGTCGGATGTGGTCAGGACGGTTTCCGGCGCCAATCTGGTTTTGCAGCCCGCGGACAGGGACGGCTCGATTATGTTCAACGCCAGGGGCGGCAAGGCGCCGATGGTCACGATGTTAGGCGGCGATGTCACGACCTCCCGGCTGCGCGCCGAGCGGGCGGTGTCCCACCTGACGCCGTTCTACGCGATGTCGCCGCGGTGGACGGCGACGGCGCCGTTGCCCGGTGGCGACTTTGCCTGGGACCGCTTCGATCAGGAGGTCGACAGCGCGCGCGAGCGCTGGCGCTTCTTG
>Ga0209153_1000256_pt1 | contig 28401 bp, 18 predicted proteins | sample GraSoiAngelo_120_FD_185877 | JGI IMG/M metagenome (GOLD analysis project Ga0209153, IMG submission 185877) | Grasslands soil microbial communities from the Angelo Coastal Reserve, California, USA - 14_0919_09_20cm (SPAdes) (version 2) | ecosystem: Environmental > Terrestrial > Soil > Grasslands ... | reverse complement strand
AAAAGGCTGCGGCCCCTGCGGCGAAGCACAAGGCCGAGACGCCCCCCAAGGTCACGCCGGTCTCTGCCAAAGCCACACCGCCCGCCGGGCACATCATCACCGTGCCGAAGGGCACCCCGATCACCGCGATCATGGACCAGACACTTCACAGCGACAAGAATCATCGAGGCGATACGTTTGCCGCCAGTTTAGCCGCACCGGTGAAAGTGGAGGGCCAGACCGTGCTGCCCAAGGGCGCGCACATTACCGGCAAGGTGGTAACGGTGAAGAAGCATGAGCTGAAGGTCGAGCTGGCTTCGGTAGTGATCCACGGGAAGTCCTATGACTTGGAGACCAACTCGCTTCGCCCGTCTGACAAAGTGAAAACCGCGTCGGCCAAGTCGCGCGACAAGAACAAAGCCAAGCAAAAGACAGACAATTCCACTCTTGCAGCCAAAACGGAGCTGACCTTCAAGCTGTCCAAGCCGGTCACCGTCCCCGCGAAAAGCTAGCCACGTGTGCATGTAGCCTGCTTTCTTGGATCATCGCGGGAGCGGCCTCCCCGTCCATCAGGTTGGGGGGGCCGCCCTCATTTACGTGTGCGGTGGCGGCGGAAAGAAGTGCAGGTTCGAACAAGGAATCGAACACCTCGATCCGCACTTGCGCGCAACGCCGGTTAGAAAATCTTGTCTCCGTGCCGCAGGTTCCCAAACGTCCCGATGTTCGCGATGATGAAGGCCACGCGAAACTGATTTTCCGTGCGCACGTTGCTGAGATTGAGCCGGCGGTACTCGAGCGCCAGCCCGCAACAACTCCCGTTATAACTGGCTTGCACGACCTGGTTTTGTAGGGTCTTGTTGGTGAAGTCATATCCGACGCCCCCCGTAAAGCCGAACCCCTTGCGATTTTCTCCGCCGTAGCCCGCCAGAGCGCGAATCTGATTCGACAGCGGCTGCTGGAAAGGGCATTGCTCGATGGCTGGGAGGCAAGTCTCAGGAGGCGGCAGACCGGCAATATCGCTCGGCGAAGGGTTTTCGTCCAGGCGGAAATAGGCGATGGTGGCAAAAAACTCGCGGTAAGGCTTCGCTTTGACCAGCGTGCCAATGGTGACCAGGCGCTGAATGTTCGGATCGTATTGCAGGAGTTGCTCGAGATCATACGATCCGCCGGGCGTGACCTTGAAATCACTGATAATCGGCGACCAGTTCCTCGAGCCAAACGCGAACGCAAACGGCGAGATAGAATCCAGTGCCTGAAACACGTTGCGCTGCCCGTTGAGGATGGCCCCGCCAAACCTGGGATCGAAATAATGTTTTTCGGCGACGCGCCAGGAAATCAGTTCTTGCGGTTGATCTTCGCCGCTCTTCTGGTAAAAGCGCTGCGTGAAGCCGTATTCGACTTCGCTCGTGTCCGTGAGCGTGGCGTCGCTATCGAAGCGAATAAAATCAGCGAAATGGTTCACCCCGGTGACATAGCGATAGGTGATGGCCGGCTCGATCGTATGTTTGTACTTTCTTCGGGGCTGGTCCTTTTTCGCCGCACGCTCGAAGAACCGCTCGAAGGAAGGCGGGCGAATCTCGACCGTGAATTCCCCCGTGTTGCGGACAATGGACGTTCCACTCACCATGCCGGAAGAATCGAGCGAATCACCATAACGAGTCGTACGAAACGCCGCCGATGCGGTGGCCCCCAACCACGGGCCGAAGTGCACGGGAAGCGTAACCTTCGGAGCGAATTCTTCGCGTGAGACGCTCAACGGCGTGTCAATGGGCGCGTACACGGGCGTGGGCAAGACGGAATCCGAACGATGCACGGCCCCGACGAAACTGTCGAAGGAAAGGTACAAAGGAATTTTTCCCCACGGAGATTGTTCGACCGCGCTAAACCGCGCCTGCGGAAGATTGCGAAGCGTCACGCTGGTTGCGGGCCCGGCCGCCCCCGGCAAAGTGAGAAAACTCTTGTTGTTGACGCCCGCGAAACTCAGGCTGAATCCGCGAAAATTATTGGTCAGGAAGAGCGCGCTCTGCACTTCTGAGTTGATGGCGTCGCCAAAGGTGTCGGCAAACGCCAGGCGGAAAGTGAGCGAGGAAAGCTGGTTGTAATCGGTCACAAAACGCCATCCGTGCCCAAGCAGGGACTGGATCTCGAGGCGCTGCTGCTGGCCGCCCTGCGGAGAGCGCGTAGGGCCGGTCAATAACCCGCGATCGTCCACGCCGAAATACGTGTATATGACCGAAGTATTTTCGAACGGTCTGGCACGGAAAGTGCCGCGTTCCAGCACGCCGCGGCGGCTCATGAACTGGGCGCCAAAGGTGGTATCCAGCCAGGACAGCGGCGCAAGATAAAAAGCGTCGCCAAAAATGAAACCTTTGCGGGAGCTCTGGCCGATGTCCGGGATCAGAAATCCGGATTGCCGCACCTTGGCGCCTGCGGGCGCGGTGGCGTAAGGCAGCCAGATCAGCGGAACGCGGAATAAACGAAAGTTGGCGTTGATCAACGCAACCGTTTTGTCCAGGCGGATGCGCGCTTCGGGCGCAAAGAACTGCCACTTGGGATGCTGCGGGTCGCAAACCGTGATCCACGCGCCTTGCACGAAGTACAAATCGCCCGCAAACCGTTCCACGGTGCGGGCTTGAAAATACAGCGGATTGTCGGTGAGCAAAACTTGATCGTTCGGCTGGCGCGCGATTTTGAACGTGCCATGAACATTCTGAAACAAGCCATGGCCGGTGCTGACGTTGTAGTGCGCCTCGGTGGCTTCAAGATGCTCTCCGCCATAATCCAGTTGCACGTGGCCTGTGGCGACCGCCTCGTTCGTTTTGTCATTGTATTCGACGTGGTCGGCGCGCAGCCGCGTGTCGCCGTAACGGATATCCACGTCCCCGTCTGCGCTGGTCACCTCGCCCTTGCGCATTTGCGTTTTCGCTCCGATTTCCGCGACCTGGCCCTTGCCCGAGGGCGGGCGAATCTGCTGAGCCCGAACGATGACACAGGAAACGCTCGAAGCCGTGCCGAGAAGTGCCGTCAAGTAGAGGAAGCGACGGATCGCAGCATGAACCGCCCAAGAATGATGATTCACGCAATCCATGCGATGGATGAAAGTAAAACGATAGCCTAACATGCGCTCGCAGTGTTTTGAAGGTAAGGACCGCCGTGCCGTTGCCTCGAAAGCAAGGAAGGAGGGATCGGCGCGGGGCATCTCCAGATGAAACGCAGCAACGGCTCTCTGCGTCTGTTTGCTCAGGGTTGGTGGCCGTTCGGAGAAACACTGGTGCGCGGGGACTCCCACAGGAGTAAGATGCCGGACTTTGCGCGTTTTACAGGAGACAGAAATGAAGCAACCGTTGAGGACTCTTCGGACCATTCTCGCTTGTGGAGTGTTCGTGTTAGCAGCGGCTAGGAGCGCGTTCGCCGCGCCGGGTGATCCAGAAAGTCCCAATCCCACGGACAAATTCAAGAATTTGGAATTTCGCGAGATCGGTCCCGCCGTAATGGGCGGGCGCATCGACGATTTCGCGGTGGTCGAAAGCAATCCGAACATCGTGTACGTCGGCACCGCTTCCGGCGGCGTGTGGAAGACCACGAATAACGGCACGACCTGGGAGCCGGTCTTCGACAAAGAGGGGGTCTCGACGATCGGCGATATCGCCATCGCGCCGTCCGATCCTTCGATCGTTTGGGTGGGAAGCGGCGAGCCGAATAACCGCCAGAGCTCATCGTGGGGCGACGGCATTTACAAGTCCATCGACGCCGGCAAAACCTGGAAGAACCTGGGGCTCGAAAGGACTCACCACATCGGAAGAATCGTAATTCATCCCAAAAATCCGGATATTGTTTACGTCGCGGCGCAAGGCCATCTGTGGGGCCCCAACCCGGAACGCGGCGTCTACAAAACGACCGATGGCGGCAAGACTTGGTCGCTGGTGCTGAAAATCAATGACGACACCGGCGTGAGCGACATTGCTATGGATCCCGAGAGCCCCGACATTTTATACGCGGCCGCTTACGAACGGCGGCGCACACCGTTTGGCTTCGATGGCGGCGGACCCGACAGCGCCATTTACAAAACTACAGATGGAGGCGCGAACTGGAAAAAACTTACTAAGGGCCTGCCTTGGGAAAACGGCGGCGACACCGGCCGCATTGGCCTGGATATTTACCGCCAGGATCCCAACATTGTTTACGCCGAAATTCAGCATGAAAAGGGCGGTACGTTCCGCAGCGAAGACAAAGGCGAGACGTGGAAGCGCATGGGCGAGACCGACCCGCGCCCCTCGTATTACAGCCAGATTCGCGTCGATCCCAACAACGATTTGCGTATTTGGGAGTTGGGCGCGCAGATGTATTACTCCGAGGACGGCGGAAAAACGTTTGCCACTCAGCGCGTCCATGGCATCCACGGCGACTTTCACGCCATATGGATCGATCCCGCCAATTCCAATCACATGATCACCGGCTCCGACGGCGGCATCCACTGGAGCGACGACGCCGGCAAAAATTGGAACTTCCTCAACGTCATCGCTATCGGTCAGTTTTATGAAATCGCACTCGACAACGAAAAGCCCTACCACGTCTGCGGCGGGTTGCAGGATAACGGCAGTTGGTGCGGGCCCAGCCAGACGCTCACCCGCGACGGCATCGTCAACGAAGACTGGCAGGTGATTCACGGCGGCGACGGCTTTTACGCCGCCATTGACAACGTCGAGCCGTGGATTGTTTACACCGAGTCCCAGGACGGCCATGTCGCTCGCCGCGACATGCGCACCGGCCAGCAACGCTCCATCATGCCCGAAGCCAAAGCCGGCGAGCCGCATTACCGCTTCCAGTGGAACTCTCCGGTCGCGATTTCTGCGCACAACCACACGACCATTTATTACGGCGGAAACTATCTCTTCAAATCCGCCGATCGCGGCGACAGTTGGACGCGGCTCGGCGGCGACCTAACCACCGGGGTAGACCGCCGCAAGCTGCCGATTCTCGGAAAAGTGCCGGACAAAAACACGCTCTCACGGAACGATGGCGTCGAGGAATATCCGACTATTACAACCTTGAGCGAATCGCCCCTCACACCCAACGTGCTCTGGGTCGGGACCGACGACGGCAACCTGCAAGTGACGCGCGATGGCGGCAAGACCTGGAAGAATGTCGTCTCGAAAGTCCCTGGCGTGCCCAAAGGAACTTACGTGAGCCGCGTGGTGGCTTCGAAAACGGGGGAAGGCGCGGCCTTCGCGACGTTCGACGGACATCGCAGCGACGATTACAACATCTACCTTTTCTCCACCACCGACTACGGCGAAACGTGGAAAGCTATTCGCAACGGCATTCCCGATTCCGCCGGAAGCGTTCACGTCATTCGCGAGCATCCGCGCAACACGAATCTGCTTTTTGCCGGTACGGAATTCGGCTTGTGGGTTTCCTGGGATCGCGGCGCCAACTGGAGCGCGCTGAGAAACAACTTTCCCACCGTGCCCGTAGACGACATTGCAATCCAAGCCCGCGACAACGACCTGGTTCTCGCAACCCACGGCCGCTCCATTTGGATTTTTGACGACTTGACGCCCCTCGAGAAAATGGATTCGAACGTGGCCAACTCGCCGCTCACATTTTTCCTGCCGCGAACGGCCACAACGTGGTTCCTTCGCCAGCGCCGCTGGAGCGCCGGCCAGCAAATGTTCACCGCGAAGAATCCTCCCTACGGCGCGCTTCTAAGCTACTACCTCAAGGAAGCGGTCCCACCGGAAGCAGCGAAGAAAAACAAAGACGACAAGAGCGATGCGGCGGAACAAAGGCCGTCTCGGGAAGCAAGCAGTGAAGCCGCCGAGAAAAAAGAAGGCAAAGTCAAAATTACTGTGCTCGATAAAGACGGCAAAGTGGTTCGCGAATTTGACGGCCCCGGCGCGGCTGGCGTGAATCGCACGACCTGGGACCTGCGTCAGAACCCCGCTGCGGAGCCCACGCCAGAACAAGAGCAGGCCATTGCCGCAGGCTACGGCTTCGGGCCGCGCGGTCCGCTGGTCGAACTCGGCGAATACACCATCAAGATCAAAGCCGGCGACAAGGAAGCGACGCAAAAGGTCACCGTCGAAGACGACAACCGCATCACCTTGTCCGCGGCAGACCGCCGAGCGCGTCACGACGCCATCGAAAAGCTGTACGCCATGGAAAAGACCACGGGCAAGGACCGCACCACAATTCAAGGCATACAAACTGCTCTGACGAACGCCCGAGACCAATGGAAGAAAGACGCCGGGAAGCCCAACGCGCCGAAAATTCCCGATGACATCGTGAAAGCCGCAGACGAACTCCAGAAAAGGGTGGACGCCGTGGCGGAGAAATTCGCCCGCCCGCGGCAGGCTCTGGGTAACGCGGGACCGCCGCTTGAATGGAAGCCTGAGCCTCTACCCAATCAGGTGCAGGATTTGCTTAACGATCTGGACGGCTTTGCTGCCGCTCCGGGCGGCCAGCAGCAGGAAAAACTGGCGGAACTGACGGCGCTGGTCAGCCAGGCTTCCACTGAAGTCCAGGGCATTTCGGAAACCGATCTGCCTGCACTCAACAAGAAAATGAATGACGCGGGAATTCCGCACATCGTCGCGGCTCCACCGCAGCCCCGGCGTGGACCCGGCGGCGCAGCGCAGTCGGACCGTTAGGTGTTACCGGAGCGCTGCCCAAAAAGAACCCGAGATTCGACGCCTAAACTGTAGCGCCGCGCGCAGCCCTGCGGCTTTTGCCTGCCAAGTCGGGAAACGCATCTGCTGGCGGCATTGTTCGCGTGCTTTCGCGAGCGTATCGCGCTAGGATGTCGAAACAATTTCGGGGTATCCGCGTCTACGCCGCGCAAGACGGGGTTCCGTTCAATCTCAAACTCTGCGGGGGTAGCCCTGGTTCAAACGATTTCCGGGAATCATTGCCGATTGACAGGAGAAAACTCATGAGCGTGAAGCAGCCGAGCCTGCGCACCCTGACCGCGCGGTACCTAGTGAGGGCCTTCCTTCTGGTGACGATTTTCGGGGGCGCCGCCGCGTCTCAAGCCGCCACCAAACAGCAGGGCCTCGCCGAGCAGGACAAAGACAAGAAAGGCGAAAAAAAGGACGAGAAGAAAGAAGAAAACAAGGGCCTGCCGCTTAAGCCCGACCGCAAAATCGAGTTCACCACGGATGAAGGCACTTGGCTTTCGCTCGACGTGTCTCCCGACGGCAAGACCATGGTCTTCGACCTGCTTGGCGACATTTACATGCTCCCGATCGAAGGCGGCCAGGCCAAGTTGATCGACGGCGGCCTCTGTTTCGATAGCCAGCCGAGATTTTCGCCCGACGGCAAATGGATTGCATTTCTCTCCGACCGCGAAGGCATGGAAAACGTCTGGATCATGAAGGCGGACGGCAGCGAGCCCAAGCAAGTCTCGAAAGATCCCAACAGCGAGTTTGCCTCGCCAAGCTGGTCGCCCGACGGTAAATACATTTTCGTTTCGAAGACCAACTTCGGCATCGGCCCGCGCGAAATCTGGATGTACCACATCGACGGCGGCGCCGGCATTCAAATCACCAAGTCTAAGCCCACGCCGACGATTCGCCGCCAGGATCGGCCCAATGACATGGGTGTGGTTGCTTCCGCCGACGGCCGGTACCTCTACTACGCCGAACGCCATGGCGATTTTTCTTACAACGCCATGCTTCCGCAGTGGGTCATCAAGCGCAAAGATCGCAGGACCGGCGACGAAGACGTGATTATTCAACAGCCGGAAAGCGCGTTTCGCCCGCTGGTCTCTCCCGACGGGCAATTCCTCCTCTACGTTAGCCGCTACGAAACCGAAACGGGTTTGCGCCTTCGCAATCTGCACAGCGGCGACGACCGTTGGGTGCGCTATCCGGTCACGCGCGACGATCAGGAAGCCCTTTTTACCCGCGACCTGTTTCCGGGCTATGCCTTTCTTCCCGGCGCCAAAGAAATCGTCTACAACCAAAACGGCAAAATCCGCCGCCTGAATCTCGAAACCGGCGCCGAACAAGTCATCCCTTTCACCGTCAATGTTTCGCTCGACCTTGGTCCCAAACTCGACTTTCCGCAAAAAGAACCTTCCGGCCCGGTCAGAGTTCGCCTGATCATGGACCCGAGCGAATCTCCCGATGGCAAAACGCTCGCGTTTTCCGCGATGACGCATCTTTACACGCTCGACCTTCCGAACGGCAAGCCACATCGCCTCACGAGCGGCGACTCCACCGAATTTCAGCCCGCCTGGTCTCCCGACGGCAAATGGATCGCCTACGTCAGTTGGAACAATGAGGGCGGCCAGCTTTGGAAGATTTCCGCCAGCGGCGGCCGGCCGCAGCAGCTTTCCAAATCGCTCGCCGTCTACAGCAATCCCGCGTGGTCGCAGGACGGCATGCGCATCGTGCTCTTGCGCGGCAATGCTTACGACCGTGAGAACAGCGGCATCGATTTCGGCCAGACCGGCAACGCCGACCTTGTGTGGATTCCCGCCGACGGCGGCGACGCGAACCTGATCTTGCCTGCTCGCGGCGCAGGCGGCCCGCATTTCACCAACGAGAAAGACCGCATTTACGTGTACACGCCGCAGGGATTGCTTTCCCTGCGCTACGACGGCACCGATCGCCGCACGCACCTGATCGTGAAAGGCCAGGGCATCTACTTCGCCGACGAACCTGTCTCGGCAAACGACATCCAGCCAAGCCCGGACGGGCAATACGCTCTTGCGCACGTCATGAACCAGCTTTACGTCATGCCTTTGCCCGCCACGGCCGGAGAAGCGCCCACCGTAAATGTCATGACGCCTTCCATTCCCGTGAAACGCATCACCGACATTGGCGCCGACTATTTTGGCTGGGCTGATGGCGGCAAGACCATCACCTGGGCCGTGGGCGCGAGTTATTTCCGCCAGCCGCTCGATTCCATCAAGTTCGAAGTGCCGAAAGAAGAAAAGAAGGACAGCGCGCCGGCCGCCGAAGCCAAGAAAGAAGAAGCAAAGAAGCCCGAAAAATTCAAGGAACAGGAAAAAGACGTAACCGAGATCAAGGTCGACCTCGAAATGCCGCGCAAGACGCCCAAGGGCACCATGGTTCTCCGTGGCGCGACTGTCGTCACCATGAAAGGCGACGAAGTCCTGAGGAACGCCGACATCGTCGTCGAAAACAATCGCATCAAGAGCGTTGGCGCGCGCGGCGCTGTGCCTGCCGGAGCCAAAGTGTTTGACGTCCGCGGCAAAACCATCACCCCCGGCTTCATCGACACGCACGCCCACTGGATCGAAATCCGCCGCGGCATTCTCGACAAGCAGAACTGGACCTTTCTCGCCAATCTGGCCTACGGCGTCACCGCCGGCCTCGACGTGCAAACCTTCACCAACGACATGTTCGCCTATCAAGACCTCGTGGACACCGGCGACATCCTCGGTTTTCGCGCCTATTCCACCGGGCCCGGCGTTTTTTCCGACAACAACTTCCAATCCGAAGAAGAAGTGAAAGGCGTGCTCACGAAATACCGCGATTACTACGGCACGCACAACATCAAGAGCTACCTGGTCGGCAACCGCAAGCAGCGCGAATTCATGGTGCAAGCCTCGAAGGAACTCGAGATGATGCCCACCACCGAAGGCGCGCTCGATCTCAAGCTCGACCTGACCCACGTCATCGACGGCTTCCACGGGAACGAGCACACCATCCCGATCACTCCGCTTTACAACGACGTGATCCAAACGTTCGCTAAATCCGGCGTCGCCGAGACGCCCACGCTCATCGTGAATTACGGCGGCCCGTTTGGCGAAGACTATTGGTACGAGTACACCGAAGTCCACGACAACGCCAAGCTCAACCGCTTCACCCCGCATCGCATCCTCGACGAAAAAACCAAGCGCCGCCCGGCATGGTTCCGCAAGGACGAATACGAATTTCCGAAGCTCGCAGCGCAGATGGCCAAGCTCGAACGCGCCGGCGGCTTGGTCGGCGTCGGCAGCCACGGGCAACTTCAGGGCCTGGGTTACCACTGGGAGATGTGGATGCTCGCCTCGGGCGGCATGACCCCGATGGAAGTGCTGAAGTGCGCCACGGTGAATGGCTCGCACATTGTCGGCCGCCCCGAGGAAATCGGCACCCTCGAGCCTGGCAAACTGGCGGACCTGATCATCTTCGACAAGAATCCGCTCGACGACATCCACAACACCAACACGATTCATTGGGTGATGAAGAATGGCGAGCTCTTCGAAGGCGACACGCTGAACCAGGTTTGGCCGGAGCAGAAGAAACTCGAACCTCTCTTCTTCTGGAACAACTACGACGTGCCCAAATCCGGCGACCCGCTCAGCTACGGCAAAACCACGGCACCCTAGCTTCTGTCTTCAGATTTGACGTAGCGCCGGGCTTAGCCCGGCATCTGCGGGTTATAGCGGCGGCTTCACGCCGCCGTCGGTCAGCCTTTGTAGAGGCCGGCCTTCAGGTCGGCTCTTCGCCTCTGCCCGCCTGGGGATACCTTCAGCAAATCATCCTACGTCCTTGGCAGCAGTCTCTTTCGCGGCGGCCTCCCTGGCGGCATCTTTGGCGACCGCTTTGACCTGCGATTCGCGGTACCAGTTGAAGGTGAGCTGGAGGCCCTCTTCAAAGCCGACTTGCGGCTCGTAGCCGAGGAATTTGCGGGCTTGCGAGATGTCCGCCTGGGAGTCGCGGATGTCGCCTTCGCGCGGCGGTTCATACTTGGCCTCGAGCGGCTTGCCGGTAATCTTCTGGAGCGCGACGAGGACCTGATTGAGGGAGATGCGATCACCGCAGCCTACGTTGAACACTTTTCCTGCGACGTTGGGCGCTTCGCAAGCAAGCAGATTGGCATGCACGGCGTTGTCCACGAACGTGAAATCGCGGGTTTGTTCGCCATCGCCAAAAACCACCGGCTGCTTGTCTTCGAGAAACGCGGTGCAAAATCTGGCAAGAACGCCGGAGTAAGGCGAACTGGGGTCCTGGCGCGGGCCGAAGATATTGAAGTAGCGGAGGGAAACCATTTCTAGGCCGTAGCACTTGAGAAAGGCTTGGCCGTAAAGTTCGCCGACGTATTTGCTGACGCCGTAGGGAGAAATGGGCACGGGCTGCATGGTTTCGACTTTGGGAAGAGTGGGCATTTCACCGTAGGCGGAAGAAGAAGCGGCAAAGAGCACGCGTTTGACTTTGAATTCCTTCGCGGCGAGGAGAACATTGAGGGTGCCTTCAACATTGATGCGATTGGTTTCGAGGGGATCTTTCACCGAACGCGGGACGGAAGCGCGGGCGGCCAGGTGCAGCACGTATTCGGCTTCGTGCATGGCTTTGCGGACGGTCTCAATGTCGGTGATGCTGCCTTTGATGAAGGTGATTTTGTTGCGGATATCGGTGAGATGGTCTTCCTTGCCGGCGGAGAGATCATCGAGAACAACGACGCTGTGGCCGCGGAGGACCAGTTCGTCCACGGTGTTCGAGCCGATGAAACCGGCGCCGCCGGTCACCAAGTAGCGCATCTAGGAAACCTCCGAAAGCTCTAGCAACCACCGTGGGCCAGGGAGCACGTTGGCAAAGGACAGGTGGCCGCAACAATACCAAACACGAGAGCGCCAGGGACGACACCCCCGCGTTTTGATACGCTGATAGTTCGCGGCGCGCCGGCGAAGGAGCCGGAGAATTTCCGCGTACAAGAAGATATTGTACGACGGAAAACGGGAAACCAAGCGCCGGATTTAAGGAACGTTTCGATTCTCTATTGCGAGGGACGCCTAAAGCAAACCATGGGACGAAAGATGATTGCCGGCATCGGCGCACTAGTGGCGCTGGGCTTTGTGGCCGGAGCGTTTTACTGGATGCGCGCGCGAGGCGGGCAGGCGCTTCCCCTTCCGGACGTGGTCTCCCCGGAGCCGCCGGGATTTCGCGAAGCGCTCGGGGAAAATCCCCCGCCAAACGCGCGGAACGGGAAGCCCTTGCCGGCAACCAAGACAAAAAAGAACGCGCCACCCGCAGAAATGGAACCGCCGCTGAAGACCGGCGAAGTGCTGAATTACACGGCGGACGTGGCCAAGCTCGAAAACGTGGCGACGCTAACGCTCAAGGTCGCAGGCCATGGGACTTTTCTGGGCAAGAACGTCTGGCACTTGCAAGCCATGGCGCATACGCTGAAACCGCTGCGCATTGTTTTCGAGGTGGACGACCAATTTGATTCCTACAGCGATGCGCGGACGCTGGCTTCCCTACAGTACGAAATGCGGCTGAACGAGCGCGGCCAAAAGGTTCAGTCGATCCAACGAATGACTCCGACCGCGAGAGAGCCCGCGCCGCCTGATGCCACCGCCGCCCGCGTCCTGCCGGGAACGCGCGACCCGCTGGGCTTCATGGAATTTTTGCGAACCACCGACTGGAACAACACGCGGCAGGTGAGCAGCCCGGTGTATGACGGGCACAAGCTGTATGACGTTCGCGCGAAGCTCGGGAGCGCCTCGGTAGCGGTGGGCGTGCCTGCAGGAGATTACCGCGCAACAAAAATAGAGATTCACGTTTTTGAAAATGGCGTCGAGTCGAAAGACGCTTACTTCACGCTGTACCTCGCAAACGATGCGGCGCGGACGCCCGTGCTGCTGGAAGCGATCATGCCGTTTGCCACGGCGCGCGTGGCATTGCTGAAGGATCAGAAGCTGGACTAGCAGAGGACGATCTTTTCACGGTGGCGCATGACGCGGCGTGTAGCGTTGCGCGTATCGACGACCAGCTTGGCGCTGTCGACGATGGACACGTAGTCGTAGATCGAATGGTCGGTGGCGATGACCACGGCATCGTAACTTGCGAGCGTTTGTGGAGTCAGAAGCACGGACTTCATGTCTTGGTAGTTGTAGTGACGCATTTTGTGGAGTTGCGGGAAGTACGGATCGTTGTAATCGAGCGCGGCGCCACGCTCGAGGAGCAGCTGCATGATCTTGAGCGACGGGGATTCGCGCAAATCGTCCACGTCTTTCTTGTAAGCCACGCCGAGCAATAGAATTTTCGAGCCTTTTATGCTTTTCCGGCGTTCGTTCAGAGCGTTGGCGGTGGCGTCGGCCACGTGATAAGGCATGGCGGTGTTCACTTCGCCGGCCAATTCGATAAAGCGCGTGGCGAAATCATATTCGCGCGCTTTCCAGGAAAGGTAGAAGGGGTCAACCGGGATGCAGTGGCCGCCGAGGCCGGGCCCCGGATAGAACGGCATGTAGCCGAAAGGTTTCGTGGCGGCCGCGTCGATGACTTCCCAAATGTCGAGGTTCATACGCAAAGAGAGCTGCTTGAGCTCGTTGACGAGAGCGATGTTGACGCAGCGGAAAATGTTTTCGAGCAGCTTGGCCATTTCCGCGGCGCGCGTCGAACTGACAGGAACGACGCGGGCAACGACCTGGCTGTAAAGCGCCTGCGCAGCGCGGCCGCTTGGTGGATTCAGGCCGCCGACGATTTTGGGAATCTGCGCCAGCCCGAATTGTTTGTTGCCGGGATCTTCGCGCTCGGGCGAAAAAGCGAGCCAAAAATCGCAAAAAGCTTCCTCAATTTCCCGGCCGTTGGCGATCGGGCAACGCAAGCCGCTTCTTTCAAGGATGGGCAGGACCAGTTCTTCGGTGGTTCCGGGATAAGTCGTTGATTCCAGGACGATGAGCTGCCCTTTTTGGAGGTGCGGATAAATGGAAAGAGCGGTTTGCTCGACGTAGCTCAAATCGGGTTCGCGGCGCTCGTCGAGCGGCGTAGGCACGCAGATCAAAACCGCGTCGACTTCCCGCAGTCTTGCAAAATCGGTGGTGGCGCTGAAGTGCCTGCTGATGACGAACTTCTGAATCTTGTTTTGCGGGATATGCTGGATGTACGAGCGGCCGGCATTGAGCATCTCGACTTTGCCAGGATCGGTGTCAAAACCAGTGACCTTGTGACCGGCTTCGGCAAAGCGCAGGGCCAGCGGCAAGCCAACGTAGCCGCAGCCGATGATTCCGACTTTCAGATGAGCGCCTTTGAAGAATTCGGGTTTCCGCTCAATGGGCATGGGTTTACTCACACTCCTTGTAAGCTGACCCCGAGCCGTGCGAAGTCAGGAAGAATCTCAATTCCGGGATACGCCTGTTTTGCTCCAGTGCCCCACACCGGCTCGCAGAAAATCGGCCGAACGCGGCAAAGACAGGGTAAATATAACAGTTTCCGCGAAAAACAAAAAAGTTCGGTTCCCGTAATCCCGCAACTGTAGGTTGCCGCCCGCCCCGGGACAGTAGAAGATAAGGTGGAAGAGTGCACGGCTTCCACGCCTTAACGATTTGTTGGCCGCGCCGAGATCACCATGACTTTGATCATTCTCCTGCTGGGGCTCGGTGTGGGCGTCCTCGTAGGTCTTCTGGGCATCGGAGGCGGGGTGGTGCTGGTCCCCGCGATGGTTTATTTGCTCGGTATGGACCAGCACCTGGCGCAAGGCACTTCCCTTTTTATTTTGCTGCCGCCGATCGGGCTTGGCGCGCTGATCGAATATTGGAAGCAAGGCAAGGTGGATTTGCGGGCGGGGATTCTGTGCGCGCTAGGAATGCTGTTTGGCGCCTACGGAGGAAGCCTGGTGGCGCTGCCCATGCCTTCGCGCCATCTGCAGGGGCTGTTCGGCTGCTTTCTGATGCTTGCGGCAATTCTGCTTTGGAGGAAAGCGCAGCTGAAACACCAGCCCACGGTCAGGGAAGGAGAGCGCGTCGATGGATAAGGGGATGGGGCGAGATGCGGGAATTTTCCTGGTCGCGTGCCTTTCGGGAATTGCTTCGGGTATGTTTGGAATTGGCGGTGGAGTCTTGCTCGTGCCTCTGCTGGGTTTGCTGTTTTCCTTTAGCCAGCACCGCGCGCAGGGAACAAGTTTAGTGGCGCTGATTCCCCCCACCGGGGCCCTTGCGCTGGTAGCTTACGCGAGCAAAGGTTTGGTGTCCTGGAAAACGGGTTTGTTGTTAATTCCCGGGGTCTTCGCGGGGGGAATCGTAGGTGGAAGGCTGGCGGGGAAGCTGAAGCCGCAGCGGATGCGCCAGGTCTTTGCGGGAATTTTGTTCGCGCTCGGGACGTGGGAGGCGTTCAGTGCTTGGTGGAGATGAAGGGCGGACGCGGATGGTCGATTTGCACTGTCACATTCTGCCAGGACTTGATGATGGCCCGAACCGCTTGGAAGAATCGCTGGAAATGCCGGAGAGCGCGATTGCCGACGGAATAACGCAAGTCGCCATTTCGTCGCGAGCGATGCGCACAACAACCAGACGCGGCCGCCGAGGCTACAGCCTGCGTACCATGCCGTGAGAGATCGCTTTGGCGAAGAGAAAGCTCGCGCGCCGTTTCAGGAAAATCCCGGGGCTGCCTTCGAGGGCCGCGAGTTACCTCATATTCCGGAAGTAGAAGAAGTATGGCCCTCCCGACGAAAGCGATTCTTTTCCCTCTGAGCCTGAATTCCGGATATAAGACGGGTTCCCTTAATCGCGGCAAACCCACGTTTAGGCCAGGCTAAGCAGGTTGCGAAGTTTCGGGAAGGATGCCAACAGAATCCCGAACGATTCGCGGCTTCAACGTGCGCGTGGGAGTGGCAAGCCGGCCCAGGCGTTCATCAAACCAAGGACTTCGCGCACCACTTCCAGGGCGTCTCTCGAGTTGCCCCACCAATGGCGCGAATCGAAAGGATCTTCGGAGGCGGCGCGCACCGGCATTCCTCCGCTGAGCACCACAATGGCTCGCGCTTTTGCCAAGGGATCTTCCACGACAAGCCAACGGCCAACACCAAAGAAAACAACAAGAGCCAGGACAACGAGGCTCGAAGCAATGGCGGTGAGGATGATCGAGCGGCGCTTCCGTTGCCTGACGGCCGCCGGGGAGTTTTGCGTAGTAATCATCAAAGAGCCTCGGCATGCTATCCCGGGATGAGGCGGTGGTCAATTGCCGGGGCTCCGGGTACACTGTCAGCTTGCATATTAAAGGAGGATGCATGCGTGCCGTGGTCACCGGAGGTGCCGGTTTCCTGGGATCACACTTATGCGACCGGTTGATAGCGGAAGGCTGGGACGTAGTAGCGCTAGACAATCTGGTCACGGGAGTGGAAAGCAATATCGAGCACTTGTGGAAGCAGCCGCGGTTCCGGATGCTGCGCGCGGATGTCTCCAACTACATTAACGTGCCGGGGCCGATAGACTATGTGCTTCATTTTGCGTCGCCCGCGAGCCCGGTGGATTATCTGAAGATGCCCATTCCCACGTTGAAGGTGGGCGCGTTGGGAACGCATAACGCGCTGGGTTTGGCGCGGGCAAAGAACGCAAAGTTTTTTCTAGCCTCCACAAGCGAATGCTATGGCGACCCGGAAATCTCACCGCAGAATGAAGAATACTGGGGACACGTGAACCCTATCGGGCCACGCGGGGTTTATGACGAGGCCAAGCGGTTCGCGGAAGCCATGACCATGGCGTATCACCGTTACCACAAAGTAGACACACGCATCGTGCGCATCTTCAATACCTATGGCCCGCGCATGCGCTTGAACGACGGCCGCGCGCTTCCCAATTTCGTTTTTCAGGCACTCAAGGGAATGCCGCTGACCGTTTATGGAGACGGAAAACAGACGCGGAGCTTTTGTTATGTATCCGACCTGATCGAGGGCATCTACCGCCTGATGACGTGCGAAGAGCACTTGCCGGTAAATATTGGGAACCCGCTCGAAATCACGCTTCTGGACTTTGCTGAACGCATCCGGAAGTATTTCGACAATCCTCCCCCAATTGTGTTCAAGCCGCTGCCCCAAGATGATCCGAAACGCCGCTGCCCCGATATCAGCAAGGCGAAGCGCATCCTCGGGTGGGAGCCAAAGGTGGGATTAGAAGAAGGATTGAAGCTCACGCTGGCCTACTTCAAAGAAACCTTCAAAAACGACTTAAAAACGGTGGGCTAGGGAATTGCTGAAGAACATCAGCCTAAAAAAGCTATTCTCTTCCAAAAGAATAATATTCGAAGCCCAGGTTGCGCATTTCTTGAGGCGAATACAGGTTTCTACCGTCGATGACCAGCTTGCGCGCCATAAGGCCGCCTGCGCGCTGCCAGTCGAGTTTGCGAAACGAATCCCACTCGGTGCAGATCAACGCGGCATCCGCGTCGCGTAACGCATCGTAAGGGTCTTCGTGATAGTGCAGTTCGGGAAACAGAGCCTTGGTCCGAGACATGGCCTCGGGGTCGGTGGTGTGAACGATAGCGCCTTCCTGAAGCAGCCCCTTGACGACTTCCAGGGCTGGGGCGAAGCGAATGTCGTCGGTATTGGCTTTGAACGCCAGTCCGAGCACGGCGATGCGCTTGCCTTTCACCACCCAAAGCGCTTGGTGAATTTTTTCGAAGAAACGTTCGATGCGCTGCTTATTGACCCGTTCCGCGGCTTTCAGAATGTCAAAGTCAACGCCGACTTTGGCGGCCAGGTAAATAAAGGCCTGCACGTCCTTCGGAAAGCAGAAGCCGCCGTAGCCGAGGCCAGCGTTGAGAAATTGCCCGCCAATGCGAGGGTCCAACCCCATGGCCCGAGTGACTTCCTCGACGTTCGCTCCGATTTTCTCGCAGAGGTCGGCGATGACGTTGGCATAACTGATCTTAAGCGCTAGGAAGGAATTGCAGGCGTGCTTGATGAGTTCCGCGCTGCTGATCGTGGTGACGAGAAACTCGGCTTTCTGGCCCGCAGGACAGGCGCCGTCGTGCACGGGGCACCGAAAACTCTTTTCGAGAATGGGGCGGTAGATTTCCCGTAATTCGGCCGCCGAGGAAGGATCTTCGACGCCCACGACAATGCGGTCGGGATGGAAGAAATCGCCAACGGCGGTTCCTTCACGGAGAAATTCGGGATTGGAAGCCACGCGGAATTTTATGTTGCTATTTCGCGAATAGGCAGAGAGCGCGCGGCTGAGCTCGAGCCCCGTGCGCGCAGGGACGGTGCTCTTCTCGATGACGAGCTTGGGCGTTTTCGCTTCGGCGGCAATCTGCCGCGCTACGTGATCTATGGCGGAAAGATCCGCCTCGCCGGACTCCTTCGGCGGAGTTCCTACGCAAATGAAGATGGCTTCGCCCGCGCGAATGGCTTCGCCGGCGACGGCAGTGTAGGAAATGCGCCCTGCCTTGCGTGCGGAAGCGAGAATTTCTTCGAGGTGCTCTTCGTAGATTGGTACGCCGCCGGCCTGGAGCTTGGCGATGCGATCGCGATCAATGTCCGTGCAGACGACTTCATGTCCGGCCTCCGCCAGGCAGGCTCCGGTAACAAGTCCGACGTATCCACATCCGATGACGGAAAGACGCAAAAGAAGCCCTCCTTGAGTTGCAGCTTACCGGCGAAACCTTGCGCGCATGGGAACGCGAATTGCTATTCTGACCGAAGCGGGAAGGAGAAAAAAGTGATTCGTTCCTTCTTTGCGCGATGACCATGGGACGAACCGGAGCCCGAACCTCCGGCCGCGAACCAAGAGGGGAACATTTCTTAGCTTTTGAACCCCTTGCCCATCAGCAGGCCGCGCAATCCGAGCAGCCGAAGGACCGCTCTTCCTCGACGGCCGCAATCCGTCGTCCATCGCACACAATCGCCGCGGAAGCGTTTCCGTGGTACGCGTTAATCCCCAGGATGTTCATGTTGTGAGAAGTCAGTGTACCTCAGTGGCGCGTTCATGCGGCAAAGTGCCGGCGGCACCACTCATTCAGCACGTAGAGCGACCAGGGGCGAGACCAAGAGGTCTTATTTGCGAGAAATTCGCTCCAGACCCGCTGCACGCCGGCGTGACGCAGCACAGGCTTCAGAGCAGGCGCGGGGGTCGCGAAGCTCGTTTCCAGTCTTTTGCGCAGCGGTCCGCGTAACCAACTTTCCCACGGCAGCGTGAAAGTGCACTTTTCTTGCGCCAGAACTTCCGGCGGTAACAAGTCTCGAATGGTTTCCACCAGCAGCGCTTTGTGCGTACCGGGCCGCCGGCGCGCGACATCCCGCAAAGCGCTCACGAATTCCACGAGCGGCGTATCCAACAGCGGCACGCGCACTTCGAGCGATTGCGCCATGCTCACAGAATCGGTGTCGCGCAGTAGAGTGCTCGCCAGGTAGCTGCGCATCTCGAGCCAGGAAACCTCTCCCACCGGCTCGAGCTTGCGTGCATCGTCGGCGGCTCTTTGCAGCCATCCAAGCCACGTTGGTTCCAGCGTGACGCCATCCGGCCCGATGGTGCTTGGCCGGAATCGCGGCTCAATAATTTGCTCCAGCCTTCCCGGCGGGAACAGTGCGCGCGTGAAAAAATACGGATGAGGCAGCACGTCGGGAGAAAGCCATGCTGCGGCCACTTTGCCCCGAGCGTCCGGCGAGCCGCGCTTCCCGGCGAGCGCCGCCACGAGCGGTTTCGTGAGTCGTCTTATTACTGCCGGAACGAACCAAGCGGTGCGCATCAATCTCGAAACTCGCGGCGTGTCTGCAAATGTCGGATATCCTCCAAACAGCTCATCACCCCCTAGTCCGGATAAAGCAACTTTCAGCCCAACTTTTCTTGCCGCCCACGAAACAAAACACGTATTCACCGCATCCATCGTGGGCTGGTCCACTGCAGCAAGGGCTTCGTCTATCCGCTCAACAATCGCGCCGCCAGCGAGCGGCACTTCCGTATGTTTGGTGCCACAGCGCTTCGCGATTACTCTTGCTGCTTCTGCTTCGTTAAATGGCGTGCCTGGAAACGTTAATGTGAAGCTCTGAATCCCTGCTTGCGCTTTTGCCGCGAGCGCGGCGATGGCTCCCGAGTCCAGTCCGCTAGAGAGAAACAAGCCCACCGGCACATCCGCAATCAGCTGCGTCTTTACCGCGTCTTCGAGCATCGGCCGCAGCTTTTTGGCCGCAGACAGAAGGTCACGTGGTTTGCGCGTTTCGCGTGCTGCGGGAGAGAGCATTGGATCCCACCATTGCCGCGCGCGCGGCACACGACGGCGCTCCGGCACGTGCACTAGCATGCGGTGCCCCGGAGGCAAGCTGAACACCCCTTCAACCAACGTGACCGGCTCGCTGACGCTGCCGAAGAGCAAGTACGACGTCAGTGCGTCTCGCGACAAGCTTTTTGGGGCCGCGCCTGAGGCAAGTAGAGCTCGCACTTCCGAAGCGAAAGCAAATGCATCCGGCGTTTGCGTGTAATAGAGCGGCTTAATTCCCAGCGGGTCGCGCGCCAGAAAAAGAATCGGCGCCGTGGCGTAGCGCTCGCGTAAGTCGAGCAACGCAAACGCAAACATGCCGCGTAGCTCGTTGAGCGCATCTTCGCCCCATTCTTCCCAGGCATGGACCAAAATCTCCGTGTCGGATTGCGTAGTGAAGCGGTGGCCGCAGAGGATCAGGCGGTCGCGCAATTCGCGGTAACCATAGAGTTCACCGTTAAACACTACCGCGACATCTTTGGTTTCATTCCAGATGGGTTGGTGGCCGCCGGCCAGGTCGATGATGCTGAGCCGGCGCATGCCCAGGGCGAGTCCGGGCGCGCGCGGTTCGCCAAAGAGGAATCCTTCTTCATCCGGACCGCGGTGCCGCATCGCCGCGGTCATCGCCTTTACTCGCGCTTCCGCTTGGCTGCTGCGCGAAGTGAAGGCGACTCCGCAGATCCCGCACACGCTATTGTTCGATCTCCGGGGCCCTGAGAAAGGCTGAGCCTGCCCGGAGTGCCCGATCGCGCAAATGAAAACGGCGTATTCGCAAGCGGCTGTCCGCGTAGCCGCCAAGCAAGAAGCGCACCAAGAAAAGGAAAAGCGCAGCCAGGGAAGCAAGTGTCAGGTAAAAGAACGATTCACGTTCCAACAGCAGGCTCCGGTCTGCCGCTTCATCCCAGCTCGGAAAGACGGCGTCAAGGAGCCGGCGCAAATGGAGCTTCGCAAGCAGCGGCACCCGCTCCAAGCGCACGTGCGTGGTATGTTCGTAATTGTAATCCAGAGGATAATTCGGAATGGAACCGACCGCCTCGTTGAACAGAGACGAGTTCTGAAGATCTTGGCGAGTTAAAAAGCGCCCCTGCGCGTCCTTCATGATCACGTGGTAGGTTGGGTCCACTACAATCCAGCGCCGATCGAGGAGCACTTCGGCAGCAACATGCTTCGTGTTACCGTCGGGACCCAACAGAAGCAGGCGTAGCACGGCCAGATCATCTTCTCGGGCCAGGTTCAAAAAAGCATTCGTCGCCGTTCCGCATATGCGCAAGAGTTGCTGATAATTGAGGGTGAGGTGTGGATCTCGCGGGGAGAGCGTATCCAAGTTTGTCACGACGGCCCGGGAGGGCTCGACACGCATGCAGTCCAGAATGGCCTGAACTTTTGACTCGGCCGACAAGACGCTAGGCGCTATGGCGTCGGAAAAACCATCCAGATAGTAGCGCAGGGAAAATTCGCGGAAACCCGAGGAAAGCACGACCAGGAATGCTACGACCACGAGCAGGTTGCAGCTCCACCACAATGCTCGAAAAATGGCATGGCGAGATTTAGGCACGAGCCTATTCCAATTCCTTAGTCTCTACGTGTTCCGCCCCTCCAGAGATATAATCGGAATACAGCTCTTCCCTCTTACCGACCGGCTCCGCCAATCCAAGATGCAATGCGACTTTAGCGCATCCAGCCTGAAGTTGTCTACGGAGTTTATCGTCCATTAAAACATAGGAAAGCGTCTCGGCAAGGTTCTCGACGTCGTGTTTCACCACTAGGCCGGCTTCATTCGCGAGCAGCGGCGCGATCCCGCATTGTTCCGTCACAATCACCGGCGTCCCCGACGCGACCGCCTCCGCCGCCGTATTCCCGAAATTCTCATTCCGCGAGGGAAGTACAAAAACATGCGCGTCCCGGTAGGCCGCCCACTTCTCCTGGTCAAACACTGGTCCTGCAAACTGAACATCACGCGCGATGCCCAAGTTGCGACACCATTTGCTCCAGTTGCGTTCTTAATCCACTCTCATCGGGCCCGGCAAACACTAATCGCAGCGGCATTCGTGGCAATTGCTTGTAGACTTCCACGAATGCCCGTAGCAGCAGGTCCGGGCTTTTCTTTGCAGACAGCCGTCCCAAAAAAAGCACTATTTTTGTTTCGTCAGGGAGTCCTAATTTCTTCCGGAAACCTCCGGGTCTCGGCAACGGCTCGGGGGCCTGTACGCCATTTCGCCGCATGACGATCTTCGCTTTTGGGATCCCTCCCGCAGTAAGCTCTGCGATTTCCTTCTCCGAAGTCGCCACAACTGCGCTGGCACCACCAAGCATCCGTCCCGCCCATACGCCGTGATACATTCGCTTGAGCCATAGGTTCCGTAGGATGGGAATGAACATTCCGATTGGCTCGACAACATAGGGAATCGCGCGCTTCCGGCAAGCTTCTGCCGCGGCCGGCTCCAACAAATCGTACAATCCGAAAATGTGCGCGATGTCGAATTCTCCCAGCCGCGCCCGGCAGTAGCTGTTCAGGGCCGGATTCCAGCTCACTTGCCGGTAATGCAGCCAGGTCGGCAGATAAATTGTCTCGACCTCATTTTCCCGGTGCCGCCAGCCGAAAGGTGATCGTTCCGCTGCGGTTTTCTCTCCCGTCGGCGCGACACGTTTTTCAAACCCCCAGTCGGCGGTCAGCACCGTCACACGATGCCCTTTGCTCGCCCAGCCTTTCGGCCAGCGCGCGCACTTTCACCGGCGGCCCTCCAAATTCCAGAAAAGGCGCGTAGGTTTCCGTGACGTTCAGGATTCGCATTGATCGCGCAGAATTTTCTTCAGGGCTTTTGCGAAGTTCTGAAAGCGGTATTCGTGGTCCACGGTTTGACGCCCGCGCGCGCCCATTTCTTTAGCGTGCTGCGGGTCCGCAAGCAGTGTTTGAAGGGCCGTGGCCAACTGAAGGGGATCACCGTGCGACACCAGATAGCCGGTAACGCCGTCTTGAATCAGTTCCGGAGTTCCCCCATGCGTTCCTCCGATCACCGGCTTGCCACACGCCATCGCCTCCAGGTATACCAAACCAAATCCTTCTCCGCGGCTCGGCAGAGCAAAAATTTCACAAGCCGCGTAGCACGCCGCCAATTCCCCGTTGCTCAAACCGCTCAGAAAATGCACGTGCCGCTCCACGCCATTCTTCTCCGCAAAATCCTCAAGCCAGGGCCGGTCATCCCCCGAGCCCGCAAGAACCAGCTGCAGCTCTGGCCATCTGGTCAGCAACCTCGGCATTGCGGTAATCAGCGTGTCCATGCCTTTGTAGCGCTCGCTGGCGACCCACCGTCCCGTCGCTAGAATGACCCGCCCACGCGGCCAATCCTTTGGGGGCCGGGGACCCGGATTTGCCGCAAGCAGCGCCTCGAATTGCGGGTCGAGCGCCCAGGGCAGCACGCGGATTCGCTCGCGTGGCACCTCTTGTTGCACGGCCACGTGTTCGGCCGTGTCCCGGCTCGGCGCCAAGACCATATTGGCACGCTGTAGAGCGACTCTGCGCCAGCGGCCCAGCGGCTCCGAAACTTCGACGCCATGTGTGCAGACGATACTTTTCATTTTCGGCGCCACGAAGCGCATGGCCTGCACCACCGGAGCAAGGTGCGCGTGCGCGGCCAGCACCAGCTTTGCCTTGCGCTTCGCCGCGCGCATGGCCGTTACGGCGAAGCGCCCTTTCCCTTTCTCGCAGCCGGTAAACACAAACTCCCGCCCGCCCACCGCGAGGCGGTGCAGTTCTCGGGTGTCGTTCAAACTGAGCAGGCGGCAGTCCCAGCCGCGGCTCGAGGCAAACTCGGTCAGCACCGCCGCCAAATGGCGTCCCACGCGCTGCACCTCCCCGGGTGCATCCAGTTCTGGGAACAGGCCTATAAGCACCGGCTGAGTCTGCCAACTAGCGCGCCCCTTGGCAAGCCAAGTCTTATGGCCCGTGCTCGATGGTTAGCAGCGGCCTTCGCAGGCCCTTGAAACCTGTAATGCGGGTCTTAGGTTGTGAGTGTTCCCGACCAGACCAATTTCCTTTTGGACCTCGGCTCTGCTTTCTGCCGCTTCCGTACACTGAAGATTTGGCAGCACCGTGTGGAGAAATCGTTTCTCGCTTTACCGGTGCTGGTTCTTAAGCAAATCTGCCAGGTCGGTCAGACGGTCCAGATAAATATCCGCGGGATACGCTTCGCGGTGGTGTGTCCCAAATCCGTAATTCACGGCACCCGCCAGCGTCCCCGCATTTCGCGCCGTCTGCACATCCACGTCGGAATCGCCCACCATCATTGCTTCTTTGCCGTCCGCGCCCAATTCCTCAAGGATTTTCTTCGCGCCAAGGGGATCCGGTTTCTTTGTCTCAAAACTGTTTCCGCCATACACGGCCCGGAAATATTTCGCCAGCCCCAATCCTTCGAGAATCCTTCGGCTCACGCGCACCGGCTTGTTGGTCAGCACCGCCAAGGGGAACTCGCGCAGTTCTTCGAGCGTCTCCGCAACTCCCGGATACGCGCGCGTCGAATCCAGTTTGTGCTCCTCGTAGTGTGAGAGAAAAAATTTAAGCGCGCGTTCGCGTACCTCTTCGGTCGCTCCGTCCCCCAGCGCTCGCTCGATGAGTTTCGGCGCCCCGTGCCCGATGTAGCTGGAAACGGTGTCTTCATGGAGCGTCCCGCGTCCCATCTCCCGAAGCATGGCGTTGACCGAGCGGATCAGGTCTTGTTTGGAATCGATCAGCGTGCCATCCAAATCGAATATCAGCGCGCGCACCGAAGAAAAGTCTAAATCCGTCATAAGCCATTTATTTTAATCCGTCCGCGCTTCCGCCGCAGTTGCCCTTCTTTCCGGGCTTTCCCGGGCGGCTCCGTTTTTCGAATTTCCCGACTCTTCGCGTAAACTGGAAGGCTTCGCTGTTAGCACGAAACCGTCTGTTCGAGACGGCCTCTGGAGACTCCATGGCTCAGGTTTTTCCTTTTCGCGCCTTCCGCTACAATCCCGCACGCGCCCCGTTTGAACGTGTCCTCACCCAGCCTTACGACAAAATTTCTCCGGCCATGCAGGAGAAGTATTACGCCGCCGATCCCCACAACCTCATTGCTGTTGAAAAGGGCCGCAGTCATCCCGACGACACGCCGCAGAACAACGTCTATACGCGTGCCGCTGCCGCACTCGCCGCTTGGATGGCGAACGGCATCGTGCGGCAGGATCCCACGCCCGCGTTCTACGCTTATTCCCAGGAATATACCGTCCCAGGCACGGAAGAGCGCCGCACGCGACGCGGCTTCATTGGCGCAGGCCAGCTCGAAGATTATTCCGCCCGCGTGGTCTTCCGCCACGAACAGACTCTTTCCGGGCCGAAGGCTGACCGCCTCGAACTTCTTCGCCACACGCAAACCCACACCGGCCAGCTCTTCATGCTTTACTCCGATCCGCAGCGGCGCATCGATGAAATTCTCGTCGAGGCCGAATCTTCCGTTCCGGAAACCGAGCTCTGCGATGAATACGGCGTCATCCATCGCTTGTGGTTGATCTCACGTCCGCACCGCATCTCTGAAATTCAGCACGCCATGGCGGACCAGAAGCTGGTCATCGCTGACGGCCATCACCGCTATGAAACCGCGCTTGCTTACCGCGACGCGTGCCGCGCCCGTGCCGGCAAAATAGATCCCGACGCGCCGTTCGAACGCGTCATGATGACCTTCATCAACACCCACAGCGAGGGCCTCACCATTCTGCCTGCGCACCGCGTCGCCGCGAACATTCACGATTTTTCCTGGCCCGCCGTTCGCCGCCACCTGGAGCCTTGGTTCGCCGCCCAAGAATTTTCCTTTTCGAATGAGGCCCAAAAAATCGAAGCGCGCAAGAACTTCCTCGCGTGCCTCCAAAGCGCCCGCGCGAAACGCGCCATCGGCGTTTACCCCGCGAGCCAATCGCGAAAGCGCGGCAGGGGCGTCCCGAATGGGGTTGCGGGACGCGCTTTCTACATCCTCACCCTCCGCGGAGGCGTCCATCTGGCTCAGTTACTCCCGAGCGTCTCGCCACGGCAGCGCGAACTCGACGTCGTTCTACTTCACGAAGGAATCCTCGAGCCCGCTCTTGGCATCACTCCGCAAGCGGTAACCGCAGAAGCCCATCTCAGCTATGAGCGCGAAGCCGCCGCGGCTCTCGACGCCGTCGACTCCGGCCGCGCGCAAATCTCTTTCCTGTTGAATCCTTGCGGCGTCGATCAGGTCATGAAAATCGCCACCGCCGGCGAAGTCTTGCCCCAGAAGTCCACCGACTTTTATCCCAAACTCCTCAGTGGCATCACCATGTACCGCCTCGCCCCTGCTTCCTAGCCGCTAGCGACTTCTGCCGGTAGGCCTGTGAATGGCCTCGATGGCCTCCTGAAACCCTTGCGATGTCGGCAGATCTGGCGCTAAACTGTTTTTGACCCTGCCAACATTGCTTTCAGTCACCCTCCCGTCTTAAAGCCGAAGGACTCCTATCATGTTGTCAACCAAGAAGAGCGTTCTCTCTGTGGCCGCTCTGGCAACCTCGCTACTCGCCTTCCTGCCAACCGTTTTCGCGCAGTCCGGCGTCAGCACGCACACGGGCACCTTGCCAGACGGGGCCACTTATCTCATCGAAGTTCCAGCAAATTGGAATGGCACCGTGTTTTTGTATAGCCATGGTTACGTCGCCCCGGGGAGTGCCAATCCCGCAAAAGACGCGGGCGACCCCGTTACCCGCTCTTATATGTTGGCGAATGGTTTTGCGCTTGCCGGGTCGTCTTACGCCACCACGGGCTGGGCCGTCCATGAAGCGCTGCCCGATCAAATCGCTGTCCTTGATCTCTTTAGCCAGCTCGTTGGCACGCCGAAGCGAACCGTCGCATGGGGCCATTCTCTTGGTGGCATGGTCACCGCCGGTCTCATCCAACGTTATCCGGGCCGTTTTGACGCCGCCCTGCCCATGTGCGGAGTTCTCTCGGGCGGCGTCGCCACCTGGAACACCGCGCTCGATTTCGCCTTCGCGTTCAAAACTCTGCTGGCACCCGACATCGGCTTACACGTCGTCAAGATCTCTGACCCCGTGGGCAATGTTCTGCTTGCGGAAGGGGCGCTTACTTTCGCGCAAGCCACGCCCCAGGGCCGCGCCCGGCTTGCCCTGATTTATGCTCTGGTGGACGGACCCGGCTGGTTTGTTCCCACTTCGCCAGAGCCTGCGCCAACGGATTTTGGCGCCCAGGAATTCAACCAGTTTCTCTGGGCCCAAACGACTGACCTTCCGTTTGTCTTTGGTGGCCGCGCCGAACTCGAATTGCGCGCCGGGGGCAACCCGTCATTCAACACCGGTGTGGATTACGGTGCGCAGCTTGCGAATTCCATCGATCACGACGAAGTGGTCGCCCTCTACCAGCGTGCCGGGCTCGATCTTGACGCCGACCTCCAGACTCTTCAGAACGCCCCACGGGTTAGTGCCGACCCCCAAGCTCTTCACTATCTGGAAACCAACATTATCTTCGACGGCCAGATCAGCGTTCCTGTCCTCACCGTGCACACCAAAGGCGATGGCCTCGTCCTGGTGCAAAACGAATCCGCCTACAAAAGTGTTGTAAACGCCGCGGGCAACTCGGGCCTTTTGCGCCAGACCTTTGTCCATCGCGCCGGTCATTGCGCCATTACTCCTGGTGAGACAGCCGCTGCTGTGCAGACGCTTCTCAATCGCCTCGATACGGGAGATTGGGGACCGCTCGACGCTAGCTCCTTGAATACCGCCGCCTCCGCGAAAGGTTCTAGCCTGAACGTCTTTCCCACACCCCTTGGCCCGTTGCCCGTGCAGCCTGCTTATTTCGACTTTACGCCCGCTCCCTATCCTCGTCCGTTTGACGCTTTCAGCAGCGAGTGCCAGTCCGATCTCGTCTGCCGCTCGCTTGCGGTGTTGCCCTAGTGATGAAGGTTGCCACTGCTAAGCCAAATCCTGCTGCCGAAGTCCGGATTGCGGTTTCGCTTTTTGCAGGCAGATAGCCTGTGCTCTAGGAAGCGGGAAGTTCGATGGTGACGGCGGCGCCGTGAGGGTGGAGGTTTTGGGCGTAAATCCTGCCGTTGTGCTCTTTGACGGTGCCGTAGCACATGCTCAAGCCTAAGCCGGTGCCTTGGCCCACGGGCTTGGTGGTATAGAACGGATCGAACACGCGGTCGAGATCGCTGAAGCCGGGGCCGGTATCGCTGAAGCGCACTACGATTTTCTTGGCCTCCAGGTTTCCCTCGACCACGATTTTCTTTTGCGGAGCCTGCTCCACGGCCTGCGCGGCGTTCGTGAAGAGGTTGACGAAGACCTGCTTGAATTGCCCTTCATTGATGGGAATGCGCGGCAAGTTCGAGGCAAAGTTCAATTCAAAACTGATCCCCGACCTCCTCCATTGATACTCGCAAAGCATCAAGGAATCGCGCACCACGACGGCGATGTCCAGCGGCTTGCGGCCGTTTTGCAGCGGGCGCGCAAAACTGATCAAGTTGTCGATAAT